>Ga0070738_10001345_pt1 | contig 50732 bp, 42 predicted proteins | sample Coa_R2_2_FD_66446 | JGI IMG/M metagenome (GOLD analysis project Ga0070738, IMG submission 66446) | Surface soil microbial communities from Centralia Pennsylvania, which are recovering from an underground coalmine fire - Coalmine... | ecosystem: Environmental > Terrestrial > Soil > Unclassified ... | reverse complement strand
GACGCCCGGCGATCTGGCGAGTGTCAAAGCCCGCGTTCAGACGCCCGCCATTTGCCTTATCGTCGTGGGGATCCTGAACATTTTTTGGGCATTGTACATGCTTGCCAACGGCATCCTCTGGACGGTCGCGCCCGATTTCATCATCAACGCCGAGAAACGGTTCTCTCCAGCGCTTCAAAACCAGGCCGCAACGCCCGACCAGTTGCAGATGCAGGGGATAATTGTCAGCTATCCCGTGGCCATCCTCGCTTTCGTGGCCTCCGTTCTGCCCATCCTCGGCGGCATTCGCATGTTGTCATTGAAGTCCTACGCGCTCTCCGTGTGTGGGGCCGTTTCCGCGATGGTCCCTTGCCTGTCGTGTATGGCGTGTTGCGGTGTGGGAGAAGGCATCGGCATTTGGGCGCTCGTTGTGCTGCTCAACCCGGACGTGAAATCGGCATTTCAGTAACGGTTATCGCGCTCCTCAATTCGCGGTTTTGTCGGTAGGATGTTTATTCTCGCTTGGGAACCATCAGGCAATTCCATGAGCAAACGTTTAATTACCGTCGGCCACAGTCCTGATCCCGACGACGCCTTCATGTTCTACGCGCTGGCTCACGACAAACTGGACACCGGCGATCTGCAATTCCGCCATGTCTTGCAAGACATCGAGACCCTCAACCGCCGCGCGCTGCGGGGCGAATTGGAAGTGACGGCGGTCAGCATCCACGCCTATGCGTCGCTTTTGGACAAGTACGCTCTCTTGCCCAGCGGATGCAGCATGGGCGATCGCTACGGCCCGATGGTCGTGGCGCGCCGGCCGCTGACCGTCGAGCAGCTCAAGACCGCGCGCATCGCCGTCCCCGGCACCCTGACCACGGCGTTTCTCACGTTGCGCCTGCTATTGCCGGACGGATTCACGCATGAGGTGCTGCCGTTCGACCAGATCCTGAACGCGGTGGCGGAAGGGCGCTTCGATGCCGGACTCATCATCCACGAGGGGCAGCTGACGTTTCAAAATCAAGGGCTGCATCTGGTCGTCGATCTCGGCGTCTGGTGGCAGGAGAAGACGGGATTGCCCTTGCCGCTTGGCGGCAACGTGGTGCGCCGCGACCTCGGCCCTCAGACGATGCGCACTATAAGCCGCTTGCTCAAGGAGAGCATCCGCTATTCGCTGGACCACCGCGACGCTGCTTTGGAATACGCGCTTCAATATGCGCGCGACATGGATAAATCGCTGGCGGATCGTTTCGTGGGTATGTACGTGAACGATTGGACGCTGGATTACGGCGAGCGAGGCCGTGAAGCGGTGCGCCGCCTGCTGGCGGAGGGCCATCGCACTGGCATCATTCCCAACCCGGTGAATGTGGAATTTGTGGAGTGAGGATTTTACCAGCCCGCAGCGCAAGCAAGGGATATTCCGTCCCTTGCTTGCGCTGCGGGCTGGTAGGATCATAGCGGATCTACGGCAAGAGTTTCCACGATTGCTCCCGCTGGCGCCTCCCGTAGGGCATCGTCGCGGTACGATTGAATCAACAGCTCCACAGCATCCTTGATATTCGCTCGCGCCTCATCCAGCGTGGCTCCCTGCGTCACCGCGCCAGGCAACTCCGGCACCGTGGCCATGAACCAGCCGTCTTCGATGGGTTGATAAACGACAGTGTAGTCGTGTCGCATATCAATGTCTCCCGGCATTTCGACAAGTTATAATACCCCCTTTGTCGAAGGCACGCCACTCACGCGCGGATCGATCTCGACCGCCTGGCGAAGCGCCCGCGCCGCCGCCTTAAAAATCCCTTCGACAATATGATGTGTATTGCGTCCATAATGGCAAACGATGTGTAGCGCCAGTGCCCCATTCGACGACACCGCTCGCCAAAATTCCTCGGCCAAGGGCGCATTGAATGTGCCCAGCATCTCCCCCGGCACCTCGGCGCGCCAGACGCAGAACGGCCGGCCGCTCAGGTCGATGGCTGCCGTCACCAGCGTTTCATCCATCGGCACGGTGGCGTCGCCGTAGCGGCGGATGCCGGACTTGTCTCCCAGTGCCTGCGCTAGCGCCTGGCCGTAACAAATGCCCACGTCTTCAACCGTGTGATGGGCATCCACATGCAAATCGCCAGCCGCTTGCACGGTCAGATCTATGAGGCTATGGCGCGTCAACAGCGTCAGCATGTGATCGAAGAAACCGACGCCGGTGCTGATGACCGCTCGACCAGAGCCGTCGAGGTCCAACGTCAGGTCAATCTTCGTTTCGCCGGTCTCGCGGTGGATGCGTGCCGTTCGTGCCATGAAAAACCTCCGGCGAACGGCCGGCGTAAGCCGGCTGGTGAAGCCTCAACCAGCCGGCTTACGCCGGCCGTTCGCCTAGAATCGTCGTCAATTCCGCCAGCAATCGGTCAATCTCCTCATCTGTTCCAACCGAGATGCGCAGGCCGTCGCCGTAGCCTTGGTAATTCATATAGCGCACGAGGATATTGCGCTTTTTCAATTCCTCATAGATTGGCTTTACGGGCCGATCCGTGCGCCGGCACCATACGAAATTCGCTTCGCTTGGACAAACCAGAAATCCAAGCTCCATCAACGCTTTTTCCATACGGCCGCGTGTCCCCAGAATACGCTGGCGGACGGTGCGAAAATACTCCTGATCCTCAATCGCGGCAGTTGCGGCAATCAAGCTGAGCACATCACAATTATAAGAATCCTTAACCTTATATAATTGTTGGATCAACTCTGGATCACCGACCGCGAAGCCGAAGCGAATGCCCGCAAGACTATAGGATTTGCTGAATGAGCGCGTGATCACAACACCTTTCGTGCCGCGCTTCACCAACTCCAAGGTATTGTCGTAGGCAAACTCGGCATACGCTTCATCGATGACCAGTGGCCCATCGACCTCGGCCCGCAGCTGATTGATTTCCTCCAACGAGAGCATCGTCCCAGAGGGCGAGTTGGGATTGGCGAGGAACGTTAAATGCGCATGAGGGAGCGGCCACGGATAGGGCAATTTCCAGTTTGGCGAGAACGGCACGGTCATGAACCGCGCTCCCTGCAAATTCGCCAGCGTTTGATACAGCAGATAGCTCGGTGTCGGCGATACAATAAGCCCGCCTTCCGGCACGAAGGCGCGTGTGAGGATGGTCAAAACATCATCGGAGCCGTTGCCGATGAGGATGCCGTCGGGATCGACGCCAAGCACGCGGCCCGCCGTCCGGCGAAAGTGCATGCCGACCGGATCGGGATACTTGCGCAGCCGATCGCCGGTCAGCGCCGCTTGCAGCGCCTCGAAAACACGCGGCGACGGCGGATAGGGATTTTCATTGGTATTCAATTTGATGAACGTCCCGTCGCGCGGCTGCTCGCCGGGAGTGTAAGCCGCCATCGCGCGGATACAAGGACGAAGCGAATCGATCAACGCTGACACCTCGAATTATTAACCACGAAACACACGAAATACACGAAAAAAAGAGAAAGAGAATAAAGAAAAATTCCGTAAGCATTCATGATGCTTTTTTTTCATTTTATCCTCTATTTCATTTTGTCCTCAATTGTCTTTTTTTCGTGTATTTCGTGTGTTTCGTGGTTAATTTCTTTTGGAATGCGTACTTCGATGCTGGCGGCGTGAGCGGTTAGTCCTTCGCGCTGGGCTAAGCGGATCACGTCCTCGGCCATGTGTTCCAGTCCTTCGCGCGTGAATGACAGCACGCTGCTGCGGCGCAGGAAGTCGTTGGCCGACAGGCCGCTGGCGAAACGCGCTGTGCCGCCGGTGGGCAGGACGTGCGATGGACCCGCGGCGTAATCGCCCAGGGCCACCGGCGTGTAATGGCCCAGGAAAATCGCACCGGCGTTGTCGATGCGCTCGCATAACTGGTCGGCATTGTCCGTGGCGATGTGCAAGTGCTCCGGGGCGATGTCGTTGACGCAGGCCACGGCTTCGCTCTCATCGCGCGCCAGTACGAGCGCGCCGAATTGTTCGAGGCTCTCGCGGGCCAGCTCGCCGCGCTCCAACTGCGCTAGCTGCGTCTGGAGGGCGGTTTCGACCGCGTCGAGCAACGGCTCGTGCCAGGTGACGAGGATGCTGGCGCCGGGAGAATGCTCGGCCTGGGCGAGAAGGTCGGCGGCGACGAAGGCCGGCGATGCCGAGGCGTCGGCCAGCACGACGACTTCGCTCGGACCCGCGATACAATCGATGGCCACCTGCCCGAAGACGTAGCGCTTGGCCAGGGCCACGAACAGGTTGCCCGGCCCGACGATCATGTCCACCGGAGGCAGGCCGTCGATGCCGTAGGCCAGGGCGGCCACCGCCTGAGCGCCGCCGATGCGATAAACCTCGCGGACGCCCAGCTCATGACAGATGGCCAGCAAATCCTTGTTGTAGGCGCCGCTCTTGGTCGGCGGCATGACGACGGCCAGCTCCGGGACGCCCGCGGCCTGGGCGGGACAAATGGTCATAAGCAGCGTCGAGGGATACGCCGCCGCGCCGCCGGGCACCAGGATGCCGACCCGCCGCATCGGTCTATAGCGCAGCCGCAGCTCGTGCCGGCCGGCCACGGCCAGCCGCGCCGTGCGGTGCAGCAGGCCCAGTTGAAACGAGAGGATGTTTTGCCGGATGCGCCGCACCGTCTCCAGGAGCGCCGGCTCCACCGCAGCGTGCGCCTCGGCCATTTCGGCGCGATCAACGCGCAACGTGGAGGCATCGAGACGAACACGATCGAACTGCTCGGTGTAGTGAAAGACGGCATCGCGACCGCGTTTCCGCACGTCTTCGCAAATGCGTTCGACCACGCGCGCCGGCGGCAGCGCCTCGCCGAAAACGCGCTCGGTCAGCTCCCGTCCGCGCGCGGAAACCACGTTGCCCTGAGCGCTGAGCTGGATGCGGAGACGGACGAGCTGCTCGGCGGCATCGCCGCGGCCCAGCTGGATGCGACGCATTGTCAGAGCCGTCATGATACTCCTCGCCGGCCATCACCCGATGGTACGTTTGAACTATAGGGAGATGATTACCGGATTGCAAGAAACGGGCCGACAGGGGTTTTCAGGGCCGGCGCCGGAGGTGTGCGCATGATTTCTGGTAGCATTTTCGCTAGCCCAGCTATTCAAGGTGTACAATAACCCTCAATCCTTGGTGTGGGGACTTTGGAAGGCGGCAACATGACATACTTCGCACTGTTCTACGACGTGGTCCATGACTTCCTTTCGCGCCGAGCCGCGTATCGGGAGGAGCATCTTCGGCTCGCGCGCGAGGCACATCGCCGCGGCGAACTGATCTTGGCGGGTGCGTTGACTGATCCCGCCGACCGAGCGCTTCTCGTCTTCCGCGTGGCGGAACGCTCGGTCGTCGAAGAATTCGCCCGGCATGATCCCTATGTCACGAGCGGACTGGTGACCCGATGGGAAGTGCGGCCCTGGGCGGTCGTGATCGGGGGCGATACATCTCAGGCAAGCCCGAAGGCGGTGTAACATGATCGCGCGTGTCTGGTCGGCGCAGACCACTCCTTCCCAAGCTCCCGCCTACGTCGCGCACCTGAATTCCCATGTCTTGCCGGCGCTCCGAGCGCTGGATGGATACGGCGGGTCCATGCTCCTGGAGCGCGCGGTCTCTGATGTGATTGAGATCCTCGTTATCACCTTCTGGCAGTCGCTCGATTCGATCCGTGGCTTTGCCGGGGGCGACCTGGAAGGAGCGGTCGTCGCCGAGGAAGCCGCCGCCTTGTTGACCCAATTCGACCGCCGAGTCCGGCACTATGAAGTTGCCGTCAAGGATGACGTGCAAGGCAATGACGCCGCCTCGTCTTTCGAAAAGGAACAATAATGTCTCCAAAAACGTTCATCGCCTTGCTCCGCGGCATCAATGTCAGCGGCCGCAACAAAATTCCCATGCGCGAACTCTGTACGCTGTGCGCCGAACTCGGTTGGGAGAACGTGCAAAGTTATATCCAGAGCGGCAATCTGGTGTTCAAGGCAAGTGCTAAGGCGGCGAAGTTAGAGACCGAGCTGGAGCAAGCGATTGAACGCCGGTTTGGTCTGTCGATCCCGATTATCGTTCGTGCGGCGGCGGTTTGGCCGGAGTACGTCCGGGACAACCCGTATCCCGATGCCTCACAGAAGGAACCGAACCTTGTGATGCTGGCGCTCTCCAAGGCCATGCCGAAAAAGGACGCCGTGGAAAAGCTCCAGGAGCGCGCGGTCAGCGGCGAGCGGATCGTGCAAGTGGGAGACGCTCTCTGGGTCCATTATTCAGGCGGCGTGGCCAAGTCGAAGCTGTCGCCGGCGCTGTTCGATCGGCTTGTCGGCTCCCCCGTGACCACACGTAATTGGCGCACCGTGCTCAAGCTCCAGGAGATGGCGGGCCACAGCGATCGGAATACGGAATCGGCTGGGAGTAGTGCTTGATGGGGTAACTTGTGCATTCCAAGCATTCTTCCGCTTTTACCCCGCTATACTGATTGAGAAAACAAAGTTTCGAGATGCGAGGCGTCTCCTCACTGCCCTGGAGATAGAAACTCATGTCCTTATCCGTGCTCCCCCCCGACCATGTAGACGAACCGCAAGCCGCTCCGGAGTACGCGGAAGTACTCAGCCGCGTTGCCGCTGAGCGGAAACCCATCATTGTACGCCGCAGCGGCGCGGATTTGGCCGCGGTTGTCCCTTTGGATTACTTGGAATTGTTGCAAGACCTATTGGCACGGCAGGAAGCTCAGCAACTGCTCGCTCAGCTGGATTGGGAGCGGCTTCTCAAGTCCTCGCCACCTCCCCAAAGCTGGTTTGACGGCGACGAACCGCAACCGTTTTGACAATCCCGGAGCCGCAGTCATGACGCAGCCGTTGCGATGCGGTCAGATCGTCTGGGCCGAAGTCGCTGACGAGAATGGGGTTCGCAAGACTCGCCCTGTCATCATTATCACGCCCGACGATCGGCTTACTGCAGCAGAACCGTTGGAAGTAGTGGCGATCACCAGCCGTCTTCCGCAACCATTGCCCGCCGATCATGTGTTGTTGCCTTGGCATGCTCAAGGGCATCCCCGCACGGGACTGAACCGGAAATGTGCGGCGGTATGCACCTGGCTTACACGCATTGAGCGCGAGGACATTCTGAACATCGTGGGAATCGTTCCCGGTGCCATCCTGCTCGACATAGCGAGGCGAATTGCAGGCTCTCGACCTGGGCCGTCGGAGACGCCTTCTTCGGATGAAGGATCATCTGAGACGTGAACAAGCACCGAAGTCGCCGGGATAAGTGAGCTTATTCGTTAGGGAGGAAGTACCATCATGGCGAAGCGGTTCGGGGAAGGGGCTGTCGCGGCATACGATACTAGCGTGGCCGATACCCTCCTGGGCTGCATTATCGGCGGCGCAATCGGCGATGCTGCCGGGGCCGCCTTCGAGGGCAAGCAAGCCGGTCCCGCGGTGCCATCGTTGCTTAACGCGGATTGGCGGTTAACCGACGATACGCAGCTCACTCTCGCCACGTGCGAGGCACTAGCAGGCGTGGGAAATCCTGATCCAGCCTTGATCGCCGCCTCCTTCCTGCGGTGGTTCCGAGCGCGCCGACTTACTGGCCTTGGGGCCAGCACCTTGAAGGCGCTGCGCGACTTGGAAATCGGCACCCATTGGGCTTTGGCAGGGCGCAAGGGAGAACGAGCAGCAGGAAACGGGGCCGCCATGCGCATTGCGCCACTGGCCTTCTGCATGGACCCGATGCCTGAGCAATCTCGGCGACTCATTCGTGACATTTGCCGAATCACGCATCACCATGATGAGGCATACGTCGGGGCCTTGGCTGTATTGCTGGCGATTCGGTCGGCGAAGGAAATTGGCGTAACCTTGGACGGGATTGCTTCATGCCTGCCGGAAACTTCAGTGCGCGACCGGCTGGCAAGCTATGCAGCCCTCCCCTCGACGGCAACACTGGCGGAGGCGGCGCGAAACTATGGGGTTTCGGGTTATGTGGTCGAGTCCGTCCCCTTTGCGCTCTTTGCCGCAAGTCGTGTAGGGGAACTTGGCTTCATGGGAATGTTGGAGGAAATCATCGCTGCTGGAGGCGATACGGACACCAACGCCTCCCTCGCTGGCCAAGTCGCCGGTACAGCGCTTGGGCTGCATAGGCTCCCAAAAGAATTCGTGGAGAGATTGCCCCAAGCTGAATTGGTCTTCGGCATCGCTCGGACCTTTGCCGAGAAAATTGCGACTAGACGTCCTCTTTGAATGGATAATGGAGAACCATCCTCAAGCTGCAGGGAGGCGATGGATCGCTAAAATGGGAATACGAGGGTGTGCAAAACCTCTCCGAGCCGCGCACGCAGCGCAGCGGAGACGCGGCCGCCGCTTACTCCGCTGCGCTGCATGCGCGGCTCGGACACAAGTAATGCACATTAAACCATCGGAGTAATCGCCATCATGCTTGTCGCTCACTCCAAGAATCGCCGCCCGAATGCGACAGATGCGGCCATCGCCGAGGTGTTGCGCGGCGTATCGGCGGATAAGCTCCGCGCCTATGTGGACGTGCTGGCGTTTCCGCGGCACTATATTGTGGAACGAAAAGCCAATCGGCACGCTCGAGATCTCTTGCTCCGGCTGCTCCGTGGCTTTGGGTACGCCCCGGTTCTTCAAGGCAGCTACGATAACATCGTGGCCGTCTCCTGTAGCTCTGATAACGGGCCATTTCTTCTTCTCGGAGCGCACTACGATTCGGTGCCGGGCTGTCCGGGAGCCGATGACAATGCGAGTGCTGTCGCCGTTTGTCTGGAGTGCGCGCGGCTGCTCAAAGAGAATGAAGTCGGCAAGACGATGGTTGTCCTGTTCAACCGGGAAGAAGACGGGATGTTGGGAAGCCAGGAGTTTGTGGCCCATCTTGCGGGCCAACCCGCGGGGATGGTCGAGGAAGCTCACATCTTCGAGATGGTGGGTTATTGTAATCGCGCCCCGGGTTCGCAGAGGATGCCGCCGGGTTTGCCGGGCGTGGCCGCCCCCGATGTCGGCGATTTCCTTGGCCTGCTCGCCAACCGCTATTCCAATACGATCGCCGAGAAGGTGCTCGCCCTGGCGGCGACCTATCTGCCGCAGTTTCCCGTTCTCGCCTTGAAAATATACCTGGGAATGGAAAGATACTTTCGAGACCTGCTCCGCAGCGATCACGCGCCCTTCTGGGCAGCCGGTATCCCCGCCATCATGTGGACGGACACATCGGAGTTCCGCAATCCGCATTATCATCGCGTTTCGGATACGCCCCAGACGCTCGATTATGATTTTCTGGCGAACGTCGCGAAACTGGCGCTGGCGCGAGCAGTTTCACGAACTGAAAAATGACTCTCTCGCAGAGAGGCTTGCTTGCCTTTGCGATGTTAATCTTTCCTGAGCGATAGCCATGACTGAACCCTGGTACAAAGATGGTTTGCGTTTCACCTGCACGCGCTGCGGTCATTGTTGCACCGGCGAACCCGGATTCGTCTGGGTGAGCGACGACGACCTGGCCGCCATCGCGCAGAAGCGCGGGGAAACGTTCGAGGAGGTCAAAGCGCGGTACACGCGCTGGACATCGCGCGGCCGGACCCTGCGCGAAAAGAGCAACGGTGATTGCGTTTTCTACGACCGCGAACAAGGCTGCACTGTTTACGACGTGCGGCCGCCGCAGTGCCGAACCTGGCCGTTCTGGGAAAGCAACCTCATTACGCCGGAAGCCTGGCAACACACCTGCGAGGTCTGCCCCGGCTCCGGACACGGCGAATTGTTTTCCGAGGAAGAAATCACGCGGCGCTTGAGGGTCATCCGCCTTTAAGTGATAATTTGCCGATCCTGTTGGCCGGCAAGGGCAGCACTCTGAAGATAGGCCGGCGCATCCGCTCGCGCCGGAGGAGGACGAACGATGAGAAAACTTACCCCCAGCGGCACTGCTCACATTCTTCTCGACGAGCAGGGACGTGCCTGGATCGATGATACCAACGTGAAAGTCATCGAGATGGTGCTGGACAAGATTGCCTATGGATGGGGAGCCGAGCAAATCATCGCTGAATTCCCCGGGCAATTCACGCTGGCGCAGATCCATGCGGCCTTTTCGTATTATTACGATCATCAGGCCGAGTTTGACGCCGAGATCGAACGACAGGTCAAAGAGGTCGAAGCGCTGCGGGCACAAACCCTCGATTCCCCCGGTCGGCGGAAATTACGTGCTCTGGGGAAGATTCCGTGAGCCTATCGTTGTACATGGACGTGCATGTGCCTAGCGGGGTGACACGCGGACTGCGCCTCCGCGGTGTCACTGTCCTGACCGCCCAGGTGGATAGCACAAAAACGATGGATGATCCTGATTTACTCGATCGGGCGATGTCCTTAGGCTATGTCGTTTTCACACAAGATGTCGACTTCTTGATTGAAGTCGCCCGCCGACAGAGAATCGGGCAAGCGTTCGCCGGTGTTGTCTATGCACATCAGCTAAATGTCTCCATCGGACAATGTGTTCAAGACCTGGAGTTGATGGCCAAGATATATGATCCGGTGGATATGATGAACCGTCTCGAATACCTGCCTCTGTAATGAAATCAAGATGCGTGAAGGAGACCGGCATGTCGGAAACACTTCGCCGTCAGGTGCTGGAACTGTATCAGGAAGTCGATGCCGCCGTGGCGGCTGCGGGGCCGGTGTGCGTCGCTAGCGGGCGTTGCTGTCGCTTCAAGGAATATGGCCATACGCTGTTTCTCAGCAATCTCGAAGCCGAGGTTTTGCTACACGATGCGCCGCCCTACGATCCGCAAACCGTGACGCCGGATTTCTGTCCGTTTCAGCACGGCAATCTCTGCACGGCACGACACCCGCGGCCGCTCGGCTGTCGCGTCTATTATTGCGATCCCAATTATCAGAATACCGGCAACGAAATCACGGAAACATTCCTGCGCCGATTGAAGGAACTGGCCCACGCTCATGACGTGCCGTGGCGCTATGCGCCCTTGCACCATTTTCTGCGTCATCCCGAAGAAGCAGCATCTGAGCCGCGTCTATAAGGGAGCGGGGGGAAGACCGCTCCCTTACGGTCGCGGCTCATCGAAAGGAGACCTTCATGCTCTGGCTGCGTTCGCTTGTGTTGACTGCGCTTATCTGTCCCTTCGTGGCTCTGCCGGCGTTTGCCGAGGATTGGCCGCAATGGCTCGGCCCACGCCGCGATAATTCCTCGACGGAAAAAGTGCCGCCGTGGAAAGGCAAGCTCCCGGTGCTCTGGCGCAAGCCGGCGGGCGAAGGCCATAGCTCGCCCGTCGTCGCCGAGGGCCGCGTTTATATCCACGCCAAGGTGGAAAACAAAAACGAGGAAGAAATCGTTGCCTTCGATGCCAAAAGCGGCGAGGAAGTGTGGCGAACCAGGTACGAACGCGCCGCCTTTACCAGTCTGTTCGGCAACGGCCCCCGCGCCACGCCGGCCGTCGTCAAGGATCGGCTCTACGCTTTCGGCATCACCGGTGTTCTAACGTGCCTGAATACAAAAACGGGCGAAAAAATTTGGCAGGTGGATACGCTCCAGAAGTTCAACGCCAAGAACCTGTTCTTCGGCATGGCCTGTTCGCCGCTGCTTGACGGCGAGCGCGTTCTGGTGAATATCGGCGGCAAGGGCACTTCGGTCGTCGCCTTTGATTGCGGCAATGGCGAGGTTGCCTGGAAGAGCATGGACGATCCGGCCAGCTATTCGTCGCCGATCGTCTTCGGCACGGGCGATAGGCGCCAGGCCGTCTTCCTGACCGGAGCAAACGTGGCGTCGCTCAACCCGGTCGATGGCAGCGTGTGCTGGCGCTTTCCGCTGAAGGACCGCTTGATGGAAAGCTCGACGACGCCGGCCCGCGCCGGCGATCTGTTGCTGGCCAGCTCCATCACCTATGGCAGCGTCGGCTTGAAATTGGAAACGAAGGACGGCAAGCCTGCCACGGAGGAAGTGTGGAAGAACAAGGAGCTGACCTCATACTTCTCGACGCCGGTGGCGGTTGGCAAAGAACACATCTACATGGTGACCGGCACGACGCCTGGCCCGTTCACGAAACCATCGGCCAATCTGCACTGCATCGAAGTGAAGACGGGCAAGGATCTATGGAAGAAGGAAAAGATCGGCACCTATCACGCTTCGCTGATGCGCACCGGCGATGACAAGGTGCTGATGCTGACCGACGGCGGCGAGCTGGTCCTGTTGGAGCCGAACGGTACGGAATACCGCGAGCTGGCTCGAACGAAGGTCAGCGGTCCCGAAACCTGGGCGCATCCTGCCTTGGCCAATGGGCGCTTGTATGTTCGGGATAAGACGGAAATTCTCTGTTTGCAGCTCGTCCCGTAGTTTCCCTTTACTAGCCCGGAGCGCCAGCGACGGGTCACGGAAGTCCGTCGCTGGCGCTCCGGGCTAGTTGGGCATTTTGTTAATGCCTCGAAGCGATGGAATGTACCATCGCTACCGGCTCGTTCGATTTTGTACGCTCGTTTCATTTCTACTGAAAGTTAATTTTTCGTAATCTAACGAAAATGTAATGGTAAATGGCATGGCATGCGCTACAAGAGGAGCGTAAAATCGATTTAGCCCATCCCGGATGACCACTTGCCTGGTGAGGTAGGTATGAAATCCTTCACGGCCGTGCTGCTGCATACGGTTGTGATGTGTTTGCTCCTGCCCGGCACGCTCCTTAGCGCAAGCCAATTCCGCTCTTCGTCCGGAGGTCGCGAACGAGAGCGGGGACAACATCCGGCCACTATCCTGCCACGGCGGTCCCGACATCATCAGCCTGCCCTTCGTGCCCCGCGTAACCATAACACGCTCGGCATGATGCCTCCCGATGACGAAAAGGAAGCGCGACGGGTCCGGCGTACGAAGTGCTTCGTTTCCTCGCTATTCTTTACCGATCAAGCGAAAGTCTCGCACGCTTTAGCTCGGTTGACACCGCCGCATGCTCCCGACACACCTCTCTATCAAAGCCAGTGTTCGTTGCTGATTTGATCTATCCATGTCCTCCTCATCTTGGCCCTCGTCAAGCATGCGCTATCCGTCCGAACTGAGCGCTTGACTGGAGAGCCGTATAGTCAGGTAACTCCAGCTTTCTGAGGAAGCAATCGTTTGGCGGCCTTTTTCGCATCCTGTGTGGACCGGTACGCCTCTTTTTGCCGGTGGAGCGGTGGCTGCTGACACGGCCTCGCGGTCTTCTCGAAAGGAATTTCGGAATGTGGTTAATCAAGGCGTCGCTACGTAATCCGTACATGGTGGCGACCATTGTCTTCATGATTCTCTTTTTGGGAATCTTTTCCCTCTACAAGATTCCCGTCGATATTTTGCCCGTCTTCAAGTCGCCGGCCGTGCAGGTCATCACCTACTACCAGGGCATGCCCGCCTCTTCCATCGAAAAGACTATCACCAACCGCATTGAACGCTGGGTCAATCAGTCCCCCGGCGCCATGCTCGTGGCTTCCAAGTCGGTGCCGGGCGTCAGTATTGTCCGCGTCTATTTTCGCGATGACATCGATCCCAACGGCGCTTTGACCATGACGGGCCAGCTGGCCCTGGGCACGCTGCCGACGTTGCCGCCCAACACACTGCCGCCCGTGGTACTGCCCTTCGATCCCACCGCCACCATCCCGCTGGGCGTCCTCACCGTCAGCAACCCCACGATGGATGAAGCCAATGTCAAGGATGTGGCCCGCATTCAAGTGCGCAATGCGTTGGGTTCGGTCAAAGGGTGCGTGGCGCCCGTGGTTGTCGGCGGCAAGGACCGCACCATCCTTGTCTACTTGCGCCCGAGTGACATGGAAGCGCGAAACATCTCCGCCACCGAGGTCGTGCAGGCCATCAAGTCCGGCAATATGATGACCACGCCCGGCATCGCCTATTTCGGCGATAACCAACTGCTGCTCAACTCCAACATGATGGTCGATAATATCGACGAGTTGATGGACTTGCCCATCCGCGCCGAGCCGGGCAACCAGGTCTACTTGCGGGACATTGGCCAGATTCAGGACTCGGCCACGATTCAGACTTCGCGCGTCCGCATTGCCAGCAAGGAAACCGGTTGGGAGGGAAAAAAGCAGGTCTATGTGCCCGTCTACCGGCTGTCCGGCGCCAGCTCGCTGTCGGTCGTCGATGATCTGCAGAGCAAGCTGAAGGACATCGAACAGGTTCAGTGTCCGCCGGGAACCAAGCTGGAATTCGTCATGGACCAGACTATATTCGTCCGCCAGGCCATTCACGGCTTGATTCAGGAAGGTATCGTCGGCGCCATTTTGGTGTCGATCATGATCCTCATCTTCCTGGGCAACTGGCGCATGACGCTCATCGCCAGCATGTCCATTCCCTTGGCCCTGCTCGGCGCGATCACCTGTTTGTACATCACGGGAAACACGATCAATGCCATGTCGCTGGGTGGTTTGGCGTTGGCCATCGGCCCGCTTGTCGATGACGCCATCGTCGAATTGGAGAACAACCACCGCAACTACAGCCTGGGCAAATCGCGTGTGCGGGCGGCGCTGGACGGCTGCGCCGAAGTCATGGTGCCGGTGTTGGTGGCGACATTTACCACGAACATCGTGTTGGCTCCGGTGGCGTTGCAGCCGGGGATGGGCGGGTTTTTGTTCCGCCCGCTGGCGTTGGCCGTCGCCTTCGCCATGTTCAGCTCGTTCTTGCTTTCGCGCACTTTCGTCCCCATGATGTGCGCCAAGTTTCTCCCCGACGAGCATCGCCGCGGCGCGGCCGGACAAGCCGCCGGCCACGGACACCGGGACCATGCGCCGACGAGTTTCTTCGGACGAGTCCATCATCGCATCGAGGCGTTCCTGGACAATGCCACACGCGTGTATCAGCATCTGTTGACCAAGGCGTTGCAGCATCGCTTCGTGGTACTCAGCTGCGTTCTCGGCCTCTTCCTGGGCGCTCTCGCCTTGGTCCCGTTCATCGGCCGCGAGTTCTTCCCCCAGGTGGATGCCGGACAGATCACTGTCTATCTCCGCGCGCCCTCCAACATGCGCCTGGACGCCACCGAGAGGCGCGTCGCCGAATTTGAGCATTTCGTCAAGGATGTCATTCCGACGCGGGAAATGGAAATGGTCGTCAGCGAGTTGGGACTGGATCCCGACTGGTCGGCGGCGTACACGGCCAACTCCGGGCAGCAGGATGTCGTCGTCCGCATTCAGCTCAAGGAGGAACGCAGCAAGAGCGCTCAGGAATGGGCCGTGGAGCTGCGGCGCCGCTTCGCGGAAACCAAACAATTCGCTGACTTGCGTGTCAGCTTCGATACCGGCGGCATGGTGTCCAACGCCCTGAACAATGGCGCTTCCTCCCCCATCGACATCCAGGTTTCCGGCGGCTCGCGCCGTGCCTGCCGAGCGCTGGCCCGGCAGATTCGCAATCGCGTTTCCACCGTGAAGGGCGTCGTCGATGCCCGCGTCTTACAACGCCTCGATGCACCGTACTTGTTCATCAACGTCAAACGGGCCAAGGCGGCCGAGGTGGGTCTGAAGCCTTCCGAAGTCATTCAACAGGCCGTGTCGGCCATGAATTCGAGCATCTCCATCGATCGTAATTTCTGGATCGATGTCAAGACCGGCAACCAATACTTCGTGGCCGTGCAGTATCCCGAATTTCCCAATATGACGCTGGACGACCTGCTCAACGTTGAGGCCAAGGGACCGAATCAGAAAATCCCCATCAAACTGTCCGAGCTGGCCTCGTTCGAGCGCAGGCAAGGCGCCGTTGAAATCAACCACGACCGCCTTGTGCCGGTCTTCAACGTCCAACTTAACCTGGAGGGGCGCGACATCGGCCACGTCGGCGCCGAGATCAAGCACGCTTTCAAGTCGTTGAAGACGCCGCCCGGCCTGCACTGGGAAACCAGCATCGATGAGACGACCAAGCAAGAGATGACCAAGCTGGTGAAAGATACGCATAACGGTCAGGCGCCCCATGGGGGCATGCACTGGGAGATTGGCCGCGACGGCGTCGCCAAGGAAGTCAAAGATCCCAAAGGCGAAGCGGTCATCACCGAAGGCATGCGCTGGCAGATGCGCGGCGAATACGAACGCATGAACGAGTCATTCTATAACCTGGCGATAGGACTCGCCGGCGCTGCCGTGCTCGTCTACCTCCTCCAGGTGGCCCTCTTTCGTTCCTGGGTGGGGCCGTTTATCATCATGTTCACCGTGCCCTTGGGTTTGATCGGCGTTCTGACCATGCTGTTCGTGACGCGGACATCGCTGAACGTGCAGTCGGAAATGGGCGTGATCTTCCTGGTGGGCATCGCCGTCAACAACGGCGTATTGCTGGTGGAATTCGCCAACAAGCAACGTAAAACGGGTCACAGCGTCAAGGAAGCCATCGTCTCGGCGGCGGGCATTCGTTTCCGCCCCATTTTGATGACGTTCTTGGCGACGTTCCTGGACTTGATTCCGATGGCGATTGGTCTGGAGCGCGGCAGTGAGGCCAATGTGCCGTTGGCGCGAGCGGTGGTGGGTGGCTTGTTGACCTCGACGTGTTTGACGTTTTTCGTGGTTCCGATCATGTATACGCTGCTGATTAAGGACGGTCCCGATCGGGACCTGGACATCGAGGCGGAGCTTGCTGACGAGCCGCCCCCTGGTGCCGCCGTGCCGGTCCTGGCGGTTCCCGCCGGCGTCTTGGCCCCGGCACCCGCGCACGGCAGCCTGTCGCCGCATGGAGCGGGCATGGGTATCCGCGAACCCGGATTGTGAGAAATTGTAGGTGGTTAGGTGGTTAGGTGGTTGGGTTGTTAACCACCTAACCACCTAACCACCTAACAAGGGCTGGCTCATGTGGACCCCTTTGGCCTCAATGAGGAGAGAGAACATGACGATGAACTCGAATTTGACATCGGGGGGAGTGCTGCGCATCAGCATGGCCCTCGTTGTGGTCTTGGGGCTTGTGGGCGGCGGTCTGGCCTTTTTCCTGCACGGCTCGCATAACCCGGCCACGGCCAGCACCGGCGAGGAAGGCGGCGAGCCGGACGAGCCGCCGATCCCGGTCAAGACGGTCTATCCCCGTTACGATAAGTCGTTCACCATGACCGAAAAGCGGCCCGCCGACGTGCTGCCCTATTATCGCGATCAATTGGATTCCCGCGTCGCGGGTGAGATAACCTGGATCCAGACAGCCCCGGGCGATGTCGTGAAAAAGGGCGATCTTCTTGTGGACATCTACGTCCCCGAACGAGCAGCGCGCGTCAAAGAACAGAATGCGGCGGTAGAGCGAGCGAAGGCCGAGGTCAAGCAGAAGAAGGCTGCCATTGGCGTCGCGGAGGCGGAATACAAAGCCGCAAAGCAGAAAATCGAAGCGCTCAGAGCGAAATTGAGGAGCGATGAGGCCTACTTGAAATTCCGCGACAAGCAGCGGCATCGTTACGCGGAGCTCTTTGCCAACAACGCTATTGAGGCCGTCTTGGTCGATGAGCAAGAGGATCGGTATCTGGCGGCCAACGAGACCAAGATCGCTACCGCGGAAGCCCTCGAGGCGGCAAGAGCCGAGTTGGGTGCATTCGAGGCAAAGATCACCCAGGCTGAGGCGGATTTCCACGAAGCCGAGGAAAAAGTCAACTTCACGAAAGCCGAACTGGAGCACGCCGAAGCTCAGCTTGCTTTTGCCAAGATTCACGCCCCATTTGACGGGGTGATTGTCGAACGGAATGAGGATGCCAACAAGGGCGGCATCGTGCAATCCGCGGATCAAGGCCATCCCACGCCGTTGCTGGTCATCGAGCGTCAGGACATCGTCACCGTGGTCATGCGCGTGCCGGACATTTATGCCCCCTACATCACGCCGCAGACCGAGGCCATCATTGAGACGCCCTCCCTTCCGGGCGTCAAAATCCGCGGCAGAGTCACGCGCTATCCGCCGTCGCTAATCAACCCCGCGAAGGACCGCACCATGCTGGTACAGGTTGATTTGTGGAACCGATCCGCGGCGGAGTTCAACAGGGTCAAGGACAATCCGGAATTCAAAAGGGGCCTCAAGACAGGGCTGCCGGAGGATCCGGACCATGGCCTGCCGATCGTGCCGCAGATCGAGGGCAAACCGGCGGGCGGACGACAGTTGCGGCTGCTGCCCGGCATGTACGCCGAAATGACGCTGGTGCTGCGCAAGTTCGATAACGTCTTCATGCTGCCCAGCAAGGCGATTATCACGCCCGGCGGCGTCACCTACGTCTATGTGGTCAAGGATGGCAAGGCCCACTTGCAGCGGGTCAATAAGCAGGTCGATGACGGCAAGCTGGTCAAGGTCGAGCTGCTTGACGACGACGGCGAGGTCATCGGCGATCTGACGGGCAAGGAACAAGTCATCGTCAGCAACCAGGGCGAGCTGAGCGAAGGCCAGCCCGTCAAGCCGGTGCTGGAGGATGACTGGAAGTCGCTGATCCAGGGCGCCGACCTCAACGAGAAGCGATAATAGCGCCGGTTTGGAGTCTATCATGCTCCTGTCCGAACCGCGGCCGACGCGCTGGGACTTGCATTGGCGAATGTTCGGCGCGGAGGTCCGTATCCGTCCGATCTTCTGGGCCTCTTGCGTGGTGCTTGGCGTCGTCGTTTACCGCGATCCCGACATCGGCGGCATGGGCATGTTCTGGTTCTGGATCGCCGCCGTCCTTGTCACGCTTCTGGCGCACGAAACAGCTCACATCCTCGCTGCTCGTCTGGTCGGCACGCGCGTGCGCGTTGTACTGGCGGGGCTGGGCGGGCAGGTATATGGCCTGGACGAATGCAAACGTTGGCAGCGCGTGGTGATTCTTCTGGCGGGACCGTTGGGAAACTTGCTGATTTTCGGCATGCTGTGGTTGGCCACTTCGGAACGCCTTCCCTTGCCCGTCGAGCGCCTTGGCCCTGAGTGGAGTACGTTCATCGCCAACGCTATCTGGGTCTTGATGCTGATAAACGCCTTCTGGGGTGTACTCAATATTGTGCCGCTGTGGCCGCTCGCCTGCGGACGGGCCGCCGTCGAGATCGGTGAGGCGCTGTTCGCTCGGCGCGGACAGACGTTGGCTCTTTTGCTGTCTCTTGCCACCTGTGTGTTGTTGAGCCTCACGGTCATCGGCTGGGCCCGCCGTAGCCTCACCAATCGCTTCGATCCTCATTATCCGCTTTATCTCCTCTATTTCTTGATTCAGGGCCTCTACTGCTACTTCTTCTGGCTGAGCACGTTCCGTGCTCTGTGGGGCGATTCCGAATCGCTCGATGAAACCACCGCGCGGCATGACAAGGTGAGAGGGTGACAAGGTGACGGGGTGACAAGGTGAGGATGAGATGATAGCGTATCCCCTGAGTCACCTTGTCACCCTCTCACCTTGTCACCCAAGAAGCTGCCAACCCACTCAGGACGACCATCCCCATCGCCGCGATGCTTACGAGACGCCAGCACTGCCGTACTTTCGGGAGTGTCATCGGCTCCTTGGGATCGCCGAGGAGATAAACACCTTTTTTCTCCAATTCGACTCCGAGAAGTCCGGCCATGACGGCCATGGGCCGGCCGCCATTGGGACTGGGCGTCTTCGCGCCATCGCGGCGGAGGATGCGCCAAGCGTCGGCGATGTTTTTTCCCATGAGGCAGCCGGCCAGCAAAAGGAGGCCGGCCGTCAGTCGCGCTGGAAGCCAATTGGCCGCATCATCCAGGCGGGCCGCTGCCTTGCCCACGAACTCGAAACGCCCGCGATAGCCAATCATGGCGTCGAGCGTATTGACGGCCCGATAGCCCATCGCTCCAGGGATGCCGAATAGGGTCCAGTAAAAGAGCGGAGCAATGAAACTATCGCACAGGTTCTCGGCCAGCGAGGAAACGACGGCCGCGAGCAGCGCGGTTTCATCGAGACAACTGGGATCGCGGCTGCACAGAGAACGCAGCGCCGCGCGCGCCTGAGCAAGATCACCGCGCTCCAGGGGTCTGACGACGCGATCGGCGGCGCGCTTCAACTCCCACAGGGCGAAGGACGCCTTGAAGAAAAATGTGCCGGCCACGATTTGCATAAGGGGAAAGGGCTCCGCCCATCGCAGGACCAAGAACGTCGTCCCCACGCTCAGAGCGCAAATCCCAAGCGCCAGAATTGCCCCAAAAAGCAGTTGTCGCCAGCGGCCCTGTCCCGGGGCGAGCCGCATTCCCGCGCCGATCACTTTGCCGATCCACACAACCGGATGCAGCGGCGACGGATATTCGCCGAGCAACCAATCCACCAGCAGCGCAGCTCCGAGGATGACAAGGTGACAAGGTGACAGGGTGACAAGGTGAAAAAGCTCACACATCTTCATTTAATCCTCACCCCGTCATCTTGTCACCTTGTCACCTTGTCACCTTGTCACCCCGTCACCCTGTCACGGAATAGAGGTCACGCCGGCCGCGGTGAACGTCGCCATCTCGTGGGCGATTCGCAGCGATGCCTCCACCAGATACATGGCCAGGACGGCGCCGGTGCCTTCGCCCAGGCGCAGGTCCAAATCGAGCAGCGGCCGCAGCTCCAGGTCGCGCAGGATCGCCTGATGTCCCGGCTCGACCGAACGGTGCGAGGCGATCAGATAGCCGCGCACGGCGGGGCAAAGGCGGACGGCGATCAGGGCGGCCGCGCCGGTGATGAAGCCGTCGAGCAGCACCGGAAGGCGGCGAGCGGCCGCGCCGAGTAGAACGCCGGCCAGACCGGCGATCTCAAAGCCCCCGACCTTGGCCAGCACGTCGAGCGGGTCGGCGGGATTGGGCCGATTGACGGCCAGCGCTCGCTCGATGGCCTGGATTTTTCGCTGCCGGCCGGCGTCATCGATTCCCGTCCCGCGCCCCGTCACGCGCTCGACCGCCTCGCCGCACAGCACCGCCGTCAACGCGCTTGCCGATGTGGTGTTGGCAATGCCCATGTCGCCGATGCCGAGCAATCCGGTCCCCTCGGCGGCGAGTTCCCCAGCCACGCCGATGCCGATTTCCAGCCCGCGCACGGCGGTCTCCTTGCTCATCGCCGGCCCGCGCGTGAAATTCGCCGTTCCTGATCCGAGCGACGCCTGGCGAGCGGGGTCGCGTGAGCGCCCCGAGTGATGCGAAGACTCGAGGCGCTCACGCGACCCCGCTCGCCAAACGCCCCGCACTCCCATGTCCACCACGACAACGCGCGCCTCTGCCTGCCGGGCTAGCACGTTGATCGCCGCGCCGCCGGCGGCAAAGTTCTGCACCATCTGCGCCGTCACTTCGGACGGGTAGGCGCTGACGCCTTCCTCCGCGACGCCGTGATCGGCGGCCATGACCACCACGGCCTTGCGCGGAAGCGGCGGCGCTTCTGTGCGATAAATCGCCGCCATCCGGCAGGCGAGATCCTCCAATACGCCCAGGCTGCCACGCGGCTTGGTCTTGTCGTCCAAGAGTTGCTGCATCCGCCGAGCCGCTTCGTCATCTACCGGGACAATCGCGCGACAGGTTTCTTCAAGCAGAGTCATCCGCCCATCTCCGACGGATCGAGGAAAGCCGGCGACGGTTTGATCCGCAGTATCGTGCCCAGCACGGCGAAGTACACCTCATCCGCAATCGCGCTGATCCGCTGATGGGTCAACCCGGCCAGGTCGCGGAAAGCGCGTCCCAGTGGTGTCTCCGGGACGATGCCCAGGCCGACCTCGTTGCTGACCACTACCGCATGCAGCGCCCGCCGCGCCAATACGGTCGCCAGTTCCTCAACTCGTTGTAGGATGGTTTCCGGGTCGCTTCCTTCCAGCAGAAGATTCGACAGCCACAGCGTCAGGCAATCGAGCAGAACGACATCGTGATCGGCGTATCGCTCGATGACCTGGGTAACGGCCAACGGCTCCTCGATGGTCCGAAAATCCTCTCCACGATCGCGGCGATGACGCCCAATCCGTTCGCGCATCTCGTCATCGCCTGCCTGCGCCGTGGCCAGGAAAAGTCGCCGTTGCCCCAAACGCCGCGCCAGCGACAAGGCAAACGCGCTCTTGCCCGAGCGCGTTCCTCCGCCGATAAATATGATCCGCTTTCGCATTTTCGCTAACCACAGAGTCACAGAGAACACAGAGAAAACCACAGAAAAGAAATATGAAATAGTAATGAGCAATAAAGTGCATCGGAACTATTTATATTTCCATTTTCGTCCTCGGTGTCTTCTTCTCTCTGTGGTCTCTGTGACTCTGTGGTTAGCTCTCGGCGACCAACTCGCCAAAATTCCTAGACCCATTATGGGTTCGGCTGGCACTATAGATAGAAGGAAGCACGTTCCCAGGGGAGAATCGTCTCATGACCCGTTCACCGCTCGGCGCCGTTCTTCGGCACCTTCATCGTTTCGCCGGCGCACCGGCCGCCCGGCGGCTGACCGATTCGCACCTGCTGCGCCGCTTCGCCGAGGAGCGCGATGAGGATGCTTTCGCGGAGCTGATGCGCCGGCATGGGCCGTTGGTGCTCCGCGTGGGCCGCCGCATTCTGGGACGCGAGCAGGACGCCGAGGACGTGTTTCAAGCGGCATTCTTAGTGTTGGCACGCAAGGCGAATTCCATCCGAAAGGGGGAGTCGATAGGTAGTTTTCTCTACGGTGTCGCCTACCGCATCGCCAGGAAAGAATGCGGCAAGCGCGCCCAGCAGCGGCAGCGTGAGCAACATGGAGTGCCGTCGATGCCGGCACGACCCGAATATGAGGCGGCCTTGCGCGAATTGCAAATCCTGCTGGATGAGGGCGTAAATCGTTTGCCGGAGAAATATCGCACGCCGTTCGTCTTGTGCTGTCTGGAGGGCAAAAGCAAAAGCGAAGCGGCGCGCGAATTGGGTTGGAAAGAAGGCACGGTATCGAGCCGGCTGGCGCAGGCGCGGTTGAAATTACAACAATTTCTGTCGCGGAAGGGCGTGGCTCTGGCGGCGGTGCTGACAGCGGCAGGCATCGCCGAGGATGCGGCGAGCGCCAGCGTTCCTCCGCTTTTGGCCGTATCGGCGGTAAGGACGGCGATGGGGTTTGCCTCCGGCTCGTCCACCATGATGGAGACGGCCAAGGCGGTGCAATTGGCGGAGAGCGCGCTGCGGAGCATGACCGTGCTGCCGTGGAAGACGCCGACGGTGTTACTGTTGATGGTATCGCTGGTGTTGGGGGGGACGGGATTGGCGCATCGCGCCGAGACAAATCAGCAAGCCCCGCCGAGCGAAGCACCGATGCCGCCAGCGAACTCTGCAGGGAAACCAACACAAGAGATACAGAAGGCTCGCACGGATCGCCACGGCGACTCACTGCCGGAAGGAGCGCTGGCGCGATTGGGGACGATCCGCTTTCGGCAGGGGTTCCTCGTCTACCGAACGATTTTCTCGCCGGATGGCAAGACGATCGCTTGCGCTGCGGCCGGCCGGGGACTGTGCTTGTGGGATGCGGCCACCGGGAAGGAATTGCGCCGCTTCGGTGCGGATGCTCATGACAACGCTGTCGCTTTCTCACCCGATGGCAAATGGTTGCTCGGGCATGATAAGTCGGTGCCGTCGCTATTCGATGTCGCCAGCGGAAAGGTGCTTGGCCCTCTCGCCGATGCCCAAGTCGGCGTCGCCTCCGTGGCTTTCGCTCCGGACGGCAAGTCCGTGGCCGTCGCTCGCTACAACCAAGGCTTCACCGTTTGGGACGTGGATGAGCGGGCGAAGAGCCGAAAGCGTTTTGAGAAAGGACAACCCGCGAGCCGTTGTCTCGCTTATTCTCCGGACAGCAAGCTCCTGGCCACCGGCGGCGAGGACAAGATCATCTATCTTTGGGACGCGGCAACGGGAGAAGAGCGGGGCAGGTTGAAAGGCCACGAGAAGGAAGTGAACTCCCTGGTCTTTTATGCTGAGGGCCGCATGTTGGCCTCGGCGAGCAATGAGTCAACGATCCGCTTGTGGGACGTGGCGGCTCGCAAGTGTGTCCGCTTGCTGGATGGCAAGCAGGACGGGGTGTCAACCCTCGCTGTTTCGCGGGATGGCAAGACTCTGGCATCGGGACACCAGGGGGGCATCATTGTCTTGTGGAACACGAGAACTTGGGAGGAGGTTCGTCGCTGGCGCGGACACGAGTATGTAGCGTATGGTCTTGATTTCGCGCCCGATGGAACAACCTTGGTTACGGGAGCGGCCTGGGAGTGCGGCCCTCGCTTGTGGGACACGTCCACTGGCGAAGAGAATGGACCGCGGGGCGGACATCATTCTCCTGTCGATGCCGTGGCGTTTTCACCCGATGGCCAGAGTGTGCTATCAACGGGGCGCGACAAACTGCTCTTGCGCTGGGATCTAGCGACTGGACGGGAAAACGTTCGATTCAATCGACCTGCCTGGGCGATGGATCATTATGAGCTGTCGCCCGCCGGGGACGTGGCGGCAACCTGGGCTGCCAAGGACGATGTGATTCGCCTCTGGGACGTGGCGACGAACAAGGAACGGTACAATCTCGGAAAATTTCCCGATCGCATTCGGCAGGGGCGCCTTTTTGTTCCGCTGACCTTTTCGGCAGACGGTCGTTTGCTGGCGTTCGGCAATTCGGATACGCACGAAGTGATTGTCTGGGACGTTGGCAGCGGCAAGGAATGCCATCGCTACAAGGGCACTCAAGGGAACATCGCTTGCGTCGCTTTTTCACCGGACGGCAAACGCATTGCCGCGGGGGTGGGTGCGGTGGGAGTCCGCCCCACGATAGGGGTGTGGGACGTAGCCAGAGGCGCGAGCATCGCCAACTTTTCCAGTGGGGAAGCTGTGGAGCATCTCGTGTTCTCGCCGGATGGCCGGACGCTGGCTTCCAGCATCTGGCGAGGATCGACGCGGACGCGCCTGTGGGACGTGGAAACCGGCCGCGAGCTTCGCGCGTTGTCCGAGCCGGCCGAGGCTTACGGTTTGGCGTTCTCACGGGACGGCAAATGGTTGGCCGCCGCGGGTGCGGACCATGATCAAAAAATCCACGTCTGGGAGGTGCTCACCGGCCAAAAAACTCGCTGTTTCGGCGGACATTACATGGGCGCATTATCTGTCGCCTTCGCACCGGATGGTCGCTCTCTCGCTTCCGGCGGCGCGGATTCGACCGTGCTGGTTTGGGATCTCACGGGACGACAGCAAAAGGGCCGCTCGCAAGCAGCGAAATGGACGCCGCGGGAGCTGGAGAATCGCTGGATCGATCTGGCAAGCAATGCGGGGCCGCAAGCCGTGCAAGCGCTTTGGGACCTCGTCGCCAGCCCGGAGCAAGCTGTGCCGTTGCTGCATCAGCGCATCAAGCCGGTCGAGCCGGCGGATGCCCCGCACGTCGAGCGCTTGCTCCGCGATCTCGATAGCGAAGATTTCGAGACGCGGACCAAGGCGACGGAGGAGCTGGAAAGGATCGTCGATGGGGCCGAGGCGCTGCTGCGGAAAAAATTGGCGGAGAAACCCGCGCTGGAAATGAAGCAGCGGATCAACCAGGTGTTGAGCAAGCTGGAACCGGCGGCATCCGGCGATCGTCTGCGAGCACTGCGGGCGATCCAAGTGTTGGAGTACACGGGCACGGCGGAGGCGCGGGAACATCTACGGGTGCTGGCGAAGGGCGTAGCCGAGGCGCGGCTGACGCGTGAGGCGAAGGCGGCGTTGGAACGATTGGCGAAGTGACGGCGAACGGCCGGCGTCAGCCGGCTGGTGGGGGCATTTACCAGCCGGCTGGTGGGGGCATTTACCAGCCGGCTGGTGGGGGCATTTACCAGCCGGCTGACGCCGGCCGTTCGCCAGTTAGCCCGAAACCCCGACCACGCCATTTTTTCGCTGACCACTGCGGCACACGTCCATGATGCGGCCGTGGTCGTCGAGAGCGACATGGAAGCGCTCGCGGCCCTGGATGCGATGGAGCGACATGTGATAATCGCGGCTGCTGACGGCGAGGTAGCTTAATTTGTCCGGCGTCTTCGGCGTGCGCAGCCGGCCCCAGGAGCCGTCGCCCAGGTACAACACGCCGTTGTCGTGGGCCAGGCCGCCGAGGAGCGGTTTGGTCCGCTTGAACGTGTGGTCGTGATGTTCCAGTACGACCGGGACGCGATACTTCTCGAACAGCGGCACCCAATGTTTGCGTTGGTCCGCGCCGGTGCCGGCCTTGCCCTTTTCCGGCTCCGGATTGCGATACGACGGATACGCGGGAACGTGATTGACCACGAACACGTTGGGATGGTCCTTGCGTTCGCGGAGCGTTTTCTCCAACCATGCCGTCTGTTCGCCGGCGACGGGCGTGGTGTGATTGGTGTCCAAAAGCACCAGGCTCAGATAATCGCCGAAATCGAGGCAGACGTAGCCCGTTTCCGGGTATAAACCGTCGAAAAGTGCGTAATAGAACGGCGCCTTGGCGCGGGGCTGATTGTAGCCGCCCTCGACTTCGTGATTGCCGATCGCGGCGATCATGGGGATGAGCCGGCCGCCGCGGCCAATCGCGTGCTTGCTGTAATTGCGGATAAAAGCGAGGCTGATCGGCGCCGATATGCCGTTGTCGTAGCCCAAGTCGCCGCCGATGAGGACGAACATCGGATCTTGCCGGGCCGCCTCGATATTATTGGCGACGGCATGCGGATTGATGCCGGCATCGCCGCCGGAAACGAAGTGAATGGTGTCCGTCGCCTTGGCCGGCATGGTGCGGAAACGATAGATCGGCGACTGCTTGCCGATCCAGAACTGATAATCGGTCCCCGGCGACAGGCCGGTCAATTCGGCGCGGAAAACCTTCAAGTCGGTGCGCGGATAGGGCCGAACCTCGGTTGCTTTCGATTCCCAACTTACTTTGCCTGCGGGGGCGTAGTAGATGGTCGTGTCCGTCGTCTCGCCGGCGACGCCGATCCATTGCACGGTCATGGTCGTGGTCGGGTCGCGCTGCCAGGTGAGGAACAGCGTATCGGGACAAAAGGCGGGATCATCGTCGCCTTTCTTGGCGGGTTTGGCAGGAGCGTCGGCTCCGAGAACCGGGCCGGCGGCCAAGGCTGCGAGGGAGGTTCCGAGAAAAGTGCGGCGAGAGAAGAACATGGTAGATTGTTCCTAAAAAAGAGCACCAAAGTAGAAAAGGGCGGTTGAGCTTTCTCTCTATGATAGCCGAGCCGCCCGCCTCGATCATGGGACTGCGTAACCTTTTCGTGAAATCGTTCGGGACGCCCTAGAGTCTCCGATGGAGATTACCGCGAGGATCGGATCCTCGTGTTCCTTCGGCTGGTGTTGTTGTCTGCCCGCTCCAACTCGGCCGCCAGCTCTTTCAAGGCACGCTCGGTCTCGGCGATAGCGCGGACGAGAGCGGCGTTGTCGGGCGCCAACGTCCTGGCGGCGTTGAGCCGGGCGAGCGCCTCTGTTGTTGCTTTCAGGGCCGCCTGCTTTCCCTCTCCGGCAGCGGGGCCGGACGCCTTGGCGATCGCTTCCTCCAACCGTCGAACGCGTTCCTCTTCTTTCTGGGCTTGCGCGGTCTTGGTCTCGACCAAAGCCGCAACCGCGCCCGCCGCCGTCCTTGCTTTGGCGGCGGCCTCCTCCGCCGCCCGCACCGTGTCCTTGGCGGCAGCAAGCGCCTTCCGCGCCGCGGCCAATTCCTCGTTGGCCCGCTCGGCGGCCTGACGCGCGTCCGCGAGATCTTTCCGCAGAGAAGACAGCGACGCCGGCGCAGCCGGCGCTGAGGGTCGCGGAGTCGGGTTCGGCACGGGGATCACGGCGGCGACGGCCGGCTTTGCCTCGATCGGCGCGTCCAGCTTCACGGACTGGCCCCCAGCGACCGGCCATACGCGAATCTCGCCAGACCAGTCGGCGGCCACAACTTCCTTCGCTCCCGGAGCAAACCCGACGCGGAGGACAATATCGCCGGCGGGTCCCAGGTTCGCGATGCGCTTGCCGGTACCATCCCAAACGTGGATGCGCTTGTCCCGGCCGCCGCTTGCCAGCATGCCGCCGGAATGAAAGTCCACGGCCAAAACGCCGCCTGCGTGGGCTTGCCAGTGGACGGACTCCGCGCCGGTGTGCATGTCCCAAATGCGGATGGTGCCATCCTCGCTCGCCGAGGCGAAGGCGTTCGAGTCGGCCCGCCAGGCGATACCGGTGACGGCCTTCGTGTGGCCGCGCAGCGTGAGGAATTCCTTGCCCGACTGTGCCTCCCAAACGTACAGACCTCCGAACCGATCGCCTGCCGCAACCAGCAATCCCTCCGGACTGAAGCTAGTGGACAACACCCAGTCGGTCGGCTTGCGGAAGGCGTGTAGCTGCTTACCATCGCCGGTGGAGAAAACCTTCACCACGCGGCCCGGCCCACCGAGTACCACTTTCGAGCGATCCGCCGTGATGTCGGCGGCGAGCACTACATCCGCCTCGTCGCCGACCTCGAATGCGCGTCGCCAGGACTCGGTGTCGAAGCCGACCACTTTGCCGGATTGCCCGCCGATGCCGCCGCCGGCCAATAATATGCGCCCATCGTGGGAGAATCGCAGGACATGGACCTCCCCTTCGGGGAAGGGCAGCGCGCCTGCCAGTTCGCTGGTCGGCAGGCGGAAGAGAAGGATCTGTTTGTGACCCGATACCGCAACGAGCGGAGCGGAAGGGCTGACCGCCAGCGCCGTGATCGCCGTCGCGCGGGGAAGCGGCAAAGCCCTAACCAGGCCGCCTGTTGCCGCAGCGACGGCAGGGGCGTTCCCGGACTTCTCCACTAAACCTCCGGTGATCCAGGCGCGGATCAAGTCCAGTTGGCGCTGGGGAATCTTTGGCTTGCCCGGAGGCATCTTCGGGTCTTCGAGATGAGCCGGCATCAGGTAAAGCAAACTCTCCTCGGGCTTACCTGAGACCACGGCTTTGCCCGATGTGCCTCCCTCTCGCACTGCCGCCATCGTGGACAGATCCAATCCGCCCCGCGGACGATCCGCGTTATGGCAGCCGATACAGTGCTGTTTGAAAATCGGCTTGATGTCCTTCGCGAAGGTAACAGGTTCGGCGGCAGAGGCGGCGCCGTGGAAGACGGCGAGGAATACGAACAATCGAACAGTCACCATGAACGCCCTCTATATCCAGCGTCGGCAGCAAACGCTCAGTGATTAAACAAGAACTCGTTGGTGTTCAAAAGCGCCCAAAAAAGGTCTTCTAAATTCTGTTTCGGGTCGGGCTCTCGGCCGAGCTTGGCGGCGATGCGGGCGGACTCGGCCGGCGTTGGTTTGCGGCAGAGGCAGCGCAAGTACAGTTCCTCCGCCACCTGCTTCGCATCCTTTTTCTCGGCCAACAACCGCTCGATTACCTTGCCCTCGGCAATTTTCCCCGTCGTTGTCTCGCCGTTGATAAGGTGCAGCGCCTGCGACAACGTCGGTGCGGTCTTCACCTCGCAAGTGCAAGCGGTGGCCCGTGTGGATCGGCCGAATATTGTCAGGAAGTAGTTCGGCGTGGGACCGTCCCGCAGCTGTACCGCTCGACTGCCGGGCGGCAAACCGGGGAACTCGTTGGTGGTTTCCGTCACCTGCGTTATGCAGTCGAGCAGCACCTCCGCGCGCAAGCGGCGCGGCGACTGCCGGGAGAAGTTCCGCTCGTCCCAGCGGTTGGTCGCGTTGCGCCTTGTAGTGAGTTGGTAGGTCCGGCTGGTACAGATGTCCCGGGCCAGTTTGGCCACGTCAAAGTGATACTCGACCGCTTTTTGGCCCAGCGCGGCGAGCAAGGCCGGGTTGCTCGGCGGGTTGCTCACGCGCATGTCATCCACCGGCTCCACGATCCCCCGGCCGAAGAAGTGGGCCCAGGCGATATTGGCGAAGTTACGGGCGAAGCGCGAATTGTCGGAGCTGGACAGCCAGCGGGCGAGGACCGCCCGATAATCCTGACCGCTCTCGATCTTCGGGGCCGACCCGCCGAGGAACCTCGGACGGACGACGCGGTCGCCCAGTGGATGCCGCATCTCCCCGCTGGCCGCGTTGTACACCGTCAATTCGCGGGGATCCTGGGCGTTCTTGTAGCCGATCTGGCTGAAAAAGGCGGCGAAGCCGTAATAGTCATCCATGGTCCAGCGGTCGAACGGGTGATTGTGGCACTGGGCGCACTGGATGCGCGTGCCGAGGAACACCTGGGCCACATTCTCCGCCAACTGCTGCGGGCTGGTCTCGGTTTGGTAGAAGTTGACGGCAGGGTTTTCAAACGTTCCGCCCGCCGCGGGAAGCAGCTCGGCCACGATTCGGTCGAGTGTGAACCCGGCCCGCACCCGGTCGCGTAGCCAGCGATCGTAGAGCCGCAGCCCTTTGGGGCTAATGCCGTTCGCCGTGCGGATTTGCAGCAGCTCCGCCCACTTCATCACCCACAGATCGAGGAATTCATCCCGTTTCAAAAGTGCGTCCACCAGCTTCACCCGCTTCTCCGGGTCGGGGTCGGCCAGGAACTTCTCGCGCTCGGCCGGCGTCGGCAGCAAGCCAATCAGATCGAGGTACGCCCGGCGGAGGAACACCTCGTCGGTACAGACCTCGGCCTGGACGAGGTGCATCTTGTCCAACTTCGCTTGGACGTGCTTGTCCACGTAATTGAACGCGGGGGTTGGCGAAGCGACGAACGGCGTACCGGGGCGGATGATGACCGCCGTGCCGGCGGTGAACTCGTCGAAGCGGGCCATGATGAACGCCTCGCCGGCTCCGGTCGCCGTGATCGTACCATCTTCCGCGACAGTGGCCGCGCCGTCATTGTTGCCCACGAAGACCGTGAAGCGAGTCACGTCGCGGTCGCTGCCGTCGGAATACCTGGCGCGAACGACCATCCGCTGACTTTCTCCCTTGGCCGCGAATACGACCTCACGAGGAAAGACCTCGATCTGAGTCGGTCGAGGAACATCGGGCGGGTCTTTCGGCGCGCCGGACTCCAGCCAGCGGACGAGCAGCAGGTAGCCTTCACCGTCCGGTTCCAGCCGCCGGCCTCCCGTGTGAGGCACCTTGCCCGTGGCTTTGTTGAGGAGCAGGCAATCGTCCGGCGCCGCCAAGTTAATACGCCGGCCGCTCAGCTCGCGGGTGAGACGGAAGTGGTCGCCGGCGGGATCGTAGCCGAAGAGAGACAGCCGAAAGCCGTCTTTGCCGGAAGCGGCGCCGTGGCACTTCCCCGTGTTGCAGCCAGCCCGCGTCAGGGCCGGCAATACGTCGTTACGGAAGCGGAGCGGCTCAACTTCTTTCGCCTTGCGAACGGTGACCGGCAAGGTCGCGGAGTGCCCGGCATATTTCACGTGCAGGGTCGCGGCGCCATCGGCGGCGGGGGCAACGAAACCGTTGGCGATCGTGGCGACCGGCTTGTCAAAGATCATTTCGGCGGAGGCGGTAACGTCGCGGGTGCTGCCGTCCGCGAACTCGGCCTGGACAACGAGTCCCTGCCGATCGCGGGCGCCGGTCAACTCGATCACGTCCGGCTCTACGACGATGCGAACGGGCGAAGGTTCCGCGCTGCGGCCCGCGGCGGCGAACAGGACGGTCAAGACGATGGCGGCAAATCGCATGGCAAGCGCCTTCCTTATGGTTTCTTCATCCCTTCTTTCCGTTCGTTTCGGCGCAGCGCATCCAGCGGGCTGAGGGCTTTCCCGGATGCGTCACTTTTCACGGCGCCTGGCGGGTGGACCTCCAAGACACCGCCGCGGCCGACTCGGTAGACCACGTTCTGACCCTCGACCTTGCCGGCCAGCTCGCAGACCAAGGACCGATATTCGCCCGGTGGAGTCGTGGCATCGACCACGATTGTGAACTCGACGCGCTTCGCACCCGGTTTCAGTTCGACTTTCTTGGCCGTCGCCCGCGGCGGCAGGCCGTCGAGCGTCGCCGTGAGTGCTTCCGAAAGCGGGGCGGCGAAATCGAGTTGGCACGTCACCTTCACCGTCTTGCCCTGCTCGGCGACGAGGGGCAGAAAGCGGCCCTTGAGCGGCGGTGCCGCCACCTTCACATCCAAAAGCTGCGATGCAACCGGCAACATGCCTTCGGCCACGCGCCGTCGATTTTGCAGGGTGTTGCCGGCGCCGGCGACGAGTGGGTCGCGCCGGCCGCGGGCCGTCGCGCCGGGTTTCGCCTCGATCGCAAGCCGCCAATCGCCGACCTCCGCCGAGGGATGCGCGATCAAGGTCACGACCGCTTCATCCTTCTCCGGCGGAACGGCCACGGCGGTGGGCGCTTCAACGCCCGGCGGAAGACATGGGAACGATATTTCGACCGACGCCCCGAAGTCCTTCGCCCGCATCACCTTTACGGTCAGGTCCAGTTTGCCGTCCACGGCGAATGGACAGGATGGCGGGACAACGGCGACGGAAAGCGGCGTCTCCTCGGCCACAACGACGGCCAAACGCGACAGCCTTACCGCATGAAACGAGGAATCGCCGGGTCCGGGGGTCAGGTTCGCTTCTTGACGGAAACCGCCGCGAACGACGTTGGGAGCATCACCTCCGACGCCGTTCACTTCGATCAGCCGGCCGCCCAGAGGAGCGTCCGGGGCGGCCTCGAACAGGACGGGAACCAGATAATCGTCGGCCGGGATTGTGCCGAAAGTGACCTTCACGCCCGCAGGAAGTTGGCCCAGATCCAGTTTGACCGGACCCGAAAAGCCGTCACGGCGGACGCCAAGGTAGGCCAGCACGCGGTTCCCCCGCGGAATGGAGATGGCCTGGCGGTCCTGAGACTTGCGCTGTGGAGCGGCGAGGAAAACCGTTAGCCCCGATATGGGACGGCTCAGCTCAAGACGATACACGAATGCCGGTCCGCCGCCTTTCTTCTTGTCCGTGATGCGGACCACGTATTCTCCGTCCGCCGCAATCGTGACACGGAGCCGGCTGTCGTGCGTTTCGTCGTCATCATTCGCGGCAAGCACCGCGCCCGACGGGTCAAGGACAGCGACGATCGTATCCAGCGGCGAGCCGATTCGAGCGGCGAACGCCTGCACATCAATCACGTCCCCCTTCGCGGCGCGGAAGCGGAAATGATCCACATCGCCGGGCCGATCAATGACGCCGTTGAACGCGACCGGCCAGCCGTGCGGACTGGGATTCGCCTGGCTCGGGTCGTCGTTGGGTTCCGTTTCGATCACGTTGGGGAAAGGGGAGACGCGGAAGGGATTCGGCGTCGGGGCGGTGGTTTTGCCATCCGTCGCATAGAAAGCGAAACCATCGGCAGATTCCGGCAGCTTGACGGTCTGGGTCCGCTCGCCTGCCGCATCGCCGAGCAACTTTACCTTGACCTCGGCACCGGCCTGCCCTCCGGGAGGGAAGACGGCACTCGGCCGCACGAAATCGCCGATGTGGAGGAGGTACCGGCTCGTATCGCTGCCGTTGTTGTTGGTCTCGCGGACCTGTACGGTGTAGATTCCATCGGTCGGAGCGAGCAGGGTGAGGAGAGGATCCTGGCGGAACAGCGGGGTGTCATCGACCATGCCGAGTTCCCGGCCGTCTGGCCCGAAGACAGTGAGGACGGCATCGGTCAGCTCGCCGCCGAGACGAACCGCCTCGACCTCAGCGGCGAGCCTCTGTCCCTTTTTCAAGCGAACGGCGAAGCAATCGACGCCGCCCGATTCCATGTTCCCGGCGATGCTCACGTTGAGCGGCACCTGCTGGGCTTGGCGGGGTGTGTCGTTCGGCTCCTTCTCCGCGACGACGGGGAACGGCGTGATGCGGAAGGTCCGTACCTCGGATACCCCACCGCGGGTACGGAGCCGGAAAGCGTATGTGCCCAGACGACAATCCGGCGCGGCCCGAAGCGTTGCCTTCGCCTCACTCGGCGATGTGGCTGCCAGCCGAGTGCAGACGACGCCGGGTTCGTAGAACAGCAGCTCCTCGGGGCCGGTCAAGCGGGCGCCGGTCAGAATCAGCGTGAACTCGGCGCCTCGCTGACCGGCGGCGGGGAAAACGGACTCGATAGTCGGTGACGCCGCCCTGGCGGCGACGGGAAGGAACAGGAGAGCGATCAGAGTAAGCGCAGTGCGTGTCATGGGTGGATCCTCACCACCGGGACGCCGGCGGTCCCGGTTCGCCTCGTTACGCCAGCAGACCTTTGACCACTTGGCCGTTGGCGACGATCGGCTGTGGCCGGTTGCCCGGCGACATGAGATCCTTCTTGGCGTCGATGCCGAGCAGGTGGTAGACGGTGTGGGCATAGTCCTCGACGGAGAGCGGCGTTTTAACCGGCTCGGCAGCCAGGCCGTCGCTGGAACCATAGACCTGGCCGCGCTTGATGCCGCCGCCGGCCAGCACGATGCTGAAGACGCGGGGCCAGTGGTCGCGCCCGCCGCCGGCGTTGATCTTCGGCGTCCGACCGAACTCGCTGTTGACGACTACCAGCGTGCTGTCGAGGAGACCGCGGCGGTCGAGATCCGTAATCAGTCCCGCGAAAACGATGTCCAAGAGCGGCATCTGGTTCTGGATGCCGTTGTAGTGGAAGGCGTGCGTGTCCCAGGCCCCGAACGTCACGGTGACGAAGCGGGCGCCCGCCTCGATCAGCCGACGCGCGATCAGGAAGCGAGCCGCGCTCCGATTGCGGAAGGCCAACGGGCCAGTTAGTCCGGTCAGGCCGTACAACTCCTTGGTCTTTTCCGTCTCGCCCTTGAGGCTGAACGCCTCCCGTGCCGCTTTCGAGCTGAGCAAGCCGTAGGCGCGCTGGTAGAACGTGTCCATCGTCGCCAGCGCGTCGTCTTTCTCCAGGTCGGCAAAGTGATCGTCCACCAGCTGCTTCCATTCCTTGCGGGAGGCGAAACGGGCGTCATCCACGCCCGCCGGCAGGCTCAGGTCGCGGACGGTGAAGCCAGGCCGGCCGGGTTCCGCACCGAGAGCGAACGGTCCATAAGCGCTACTCAAGTAACCGCTGCTGAGGAACTGGCTGCCGGCGTTGGGCACCACGATGTAGGGAGGCATGTCGCGGCGCGGACCGAGTTCGTGGGCGGTAACGCTCCCCATGCTGGGGTAGACCAAGGCAGGGCTGGGCCGATAGCCGGTGAACATGCTGTGTTCGCCGCGGCTGTGGTCCACCTCGGTATGGCTCATGCTCCGCACCACGGTCAGTTTGTCGGCGATGGCCGCCGTTTTCGCCATGTGCTCGCTGAAACGCACGCCGGCCAGCTTGGTCTGGACCGTTCCCAGGATGCCGCGATACTCGGCCGGCGCGTCCGGCTTGGGATCGAAGCTGTCCATATGGGCAAAGCCGCCCTGCAAATAGATGTGGATCACCGACTTGGCCTTCGGCTCGGCCCGCGAAGCCGAGTCTGCCGCGCGGGCGGCTTCCAGTTTCAAGAACGATCCGAGGGTCAGTCCGAGGCCGCCGAGCCAGCCGGCGTACAGAAAGTCCCGCCGTGTCGGGGAGGCGAAGTGGGCCGGATCGGCATTCCAGGTGCCGGGTTGTGGACGGTGCATGGAAAGTCCTCCGAAAGGGCGCACTTGGGATCACTTCTTGGGCGGGGTAAACTCGACGGTCAGGCGCGGCCGCTGCTTGATGTCCTCGAACTCCGAGGTGTAGAAATCCCAGCCGTTGGGTCCGGTGTTGATGAACACCCAGCCGTGGTTCGCCGTACCGTTGACCCACGCCTGCACGGTGTCGGTCACCTCGAAGACAATGTCCGAGGAGCTGGCCGAGATCTTTCCGAAAGTGAAGCTGTCCTTCTGCGCGGACGCCTCCAGGCCGTTGGCGGTGATGCCGGCGACCAGGCTGTTCCAGGTGGCGGTTCGCTTCCACGGAACCAGCATCCGGTGAAGGTGAACGGGAGTTCCAGGGTCGAACGCGCTGACGACCAAGCGGGCGGAATGAACGGCCGAGTGGGGCGGGATACGGCGGGGGCCGTCGCCGATTATGTCCTCGAAGCGGATAAGAATCTGGCTCTCGCCGCCGTCATTGTCCGCGTCGCTGGAGGCATTGGGGTTGCCTTCCAGACAGGTGTTGGGAGCGACCGCCCAGATTTCCACATCCACCGTACCGGTGTAGCCGTTGGCGCCCTGCTGGAAAGAGATGGACTGCTTGTCGCCTGCCGCCTCGTTGTTCTTTTTTCCAGCCGTCGCCGCGAACACGAGGGAGAGGCTCAAAGCAAGAGATAGCGTCTTCATCTATACCTCCGGTTTGTAGCCGAACCGGAAGCGTAAGCGAAGGCTGTTCATTCCTTCGCTTACGCTTCCGGCTCGGCTGCAAATCGTTCACGACTTGGGATTATCCAAATCGATGACGATTTCCTTGGTTCCGCTATCCACGTCGAAGACGAACGGGGAGCGCATTGTATTGAACTTCCCACCGAACTTATCCTTCTTTTTCTTCATCAGTTCGACGGCGACCCGGTACTTGCCCGGGGGCATCCCCTTGAGGTCCTTCCCGGCCGGCCGGAACGTGCCGGTCGTCTGATCGACTTCGGCGTAGTAGTAATCGGGAGCCGGTTTGCCGTCGGGCAGAATCGGGACGAAGGTGATTTCGATGTATTCCCCCTCCGGCGGGATGAACGGCTGGCCGCTTTTGAGCAGCTGGCCCTTCGTCCGCAGCCGCCCGTCTCCGCACCCGGTAATTAAGATGCAGAGTCCGAAGGCTGTTAGCGTCAGAGTGCGTCGCATGGTTTGGCCCTCCGGATTAGTAGTCGGTGTACGTGCTGACCTGGCCGTCCGACTTCGAACACAACCGGCACCAGTCCACTTCGGTTATCGATCTTTGGATTATGTGGACGCTGCCGTCGCCGAAGCAGATGTTCACCCCGCCGCCCGTGTGCAGGCTTCGGGACATGGCCGAGGTCATGAGGGTGCCGGAGGTAGTGCAGCCCATCCCGAGTTGTGCGTTCTGCGGACTGCAGTACAAGTTCCCATCCTCCAGTTCATCCCCGCCGTCGGCCGGGGTGCCACCAAGGAGGTTGTTCGGAGTAGGATTGTACGTTGCGCGCCCTGCGTTTGTGACGCTTGCCCCTGGGAATCCCATCGCCCACACCCCGCGGGGGTCGATCTGGCTCAGTCCGGCGCGGATTTCAGTCACCATCGCGGTGTTCGATGAGCCGTCGGTCATATCCGTGATCCGACAGCCGTAGTTGGAGCACATAACGGGGCTGTCGGCGATCCCCGCGGCGCCGCACACTTGATTCGGGTGGCCGGGGAAGGTGACTCCGCCCGCGACGTGGTCGTAATCGTCGTACCCGGCGTTCGCCGCATAATTGCCGCGCGCCCACCCGTTCGGGGCGCCGGGCACCGCCGGGTTCAAGAAATTCGTTTGATTGTACCCGTCGGATGGGCAGAGGAATATTTTGATCGGGGTGCCGACAATGACCCGCCACGATATGTTGGCCCCCGGGTCAACGTTATTTTGCACGATCGGCACGCCCGGGAAGGATTGGACGTTTGCCTGGTTGTAGAGGGGAGTTTGTTCGATGAACGGCAGGATCAACACGGCCCAGTTCGGCCCAAACGTGCCGTGATATTCCATGTGACAATCACCCGTGCCCGGTGTGCCCCACGGCACCTGCGAGGCCGGCGGGAACCTCTGATTCACGTCGTGGTAATTGTGCAGTCCCAGACCGATTTGCTTGAGATTGTTTTGGCACTGCATTCGTGCGGCGGCCTCGCGCACCTTCTGTACGGCAGGCAAGAGCAGGCCGATCAGAATGGCGATGATGGCGATGACCACCAACAACTCGATCAGCGTGAAACCAGAGCGGCGAAGCGAGCGATTGGGGCGGATCGTTTTCACGGCTACATCCTCCATTGGGTGCAAGGAACAACAAGAACTACGACAACGATACCCGGATCGAAGACATTCGCTTTTAGCGCCGGTGATGCAAAACCACGTCGGGCAGCGACAGAGTTTGCCCCGGCGACACTTCGAATTCGCGCCAGGCGCCGGCGGCGTCCTGGTAGTGGTTCATGCGATAGCGCGTGCCGGGAATAAGCAGCGGCAGGGTAACGCGGCCCTCGGCATCGGTCCTCGGCCCGTCGCGGTAGTGTTCGGGATCGAATTCATCCAGTTCGTGCATCTCCGCCGTGCGCGGCGGCATTTTCACGGTGGGATGAGGATTGTGGGGATCCTTGCCGAACTCATCCCATACATGGACTTCCATCGAAGCAAACTCCGGATCGTCCACCTCCTCGCCGGCTCGATCCGAGGGAACCATCAGGTAAAGGAACGGTTGATAGCCGGCGACCGGTCGGCCGCGTGCATCGACAAAGCGCACCTCGGCCTCGCCGCAGGGTTTCAGGCGCACCTCGACCGGCTTGCCGTCCGCGGTCGCGGGCAATTCCACGAGAGCGCCCAGCCGGCGGCGGGCATCGAGGAACAGAAGAGGATAGACGCGGCCCGGCACGCAGCCGCGGACAACGAATCGGCCATTCCAATAGGGTTGCGGCTGTCCTTCGCCCGGCTCTTCGGGGCAGGTCCGTCCACGGCAAATCCACGCGCCGTCGCCGGCCGGCTCGCCGTCCGGCCCCACGATGCGGCCCGTGATGCGCACGCCGCGCCGCAGGATCACGCCCACTTCACGGACTTGAGGCCCCGTTGCCGCATCCAAGGCCATCAGGCGATTGGCCAGAAGCGGGCCGGAATAGCCGCGGACCCGGCCGGTCCATTCCTCCATCACGTAATCGCCGCTCGCCTCATGCACGAGCAAGAAGCCTTTCGCCTTGGGCACAACGAGGCGGAACGAACCGCCGGCGTCGCTGAGCGCGCGGTTGTTCAACCCCGTCAGGATTTCCGCGGCAACCGTGGTGTCGTCCAGCGGGCGAAACTGAACGTGCGCTTCCGGGATAGGTTGGCCGCTGTCGGCGTCTCGGACGACGCCGCGGACGAGAATGCCGGGCGGCAAGCGTAGCTCCAGTTCTTGCCGTGTTGCCTCCGTCGGCCATCGGATCTCGCGGGCAATGCCGGCATACGCCGCGCCCTCGGGAGCGAGGGCTTCAATGCGATACGTGTCGCCGATGGGCAAATGGATGCGGAAAGCGCCGGCCGCATCGGCGCGAGCGTCGAGAGCGCTGCCGAGGGGACGCCGCGCCGCGTCGTAGACCAGCACGCGCAATCGGGCGGCGGGCAAAGCGGCTCCCTCGGCCGCCATGACGCGGCCTTCAAGAACGCGAGTGGGAGCAAGGCGCACCGTCCGCTCCTGGCCGCGCCAGCGTTCCGGCTGGAGATCCACGCGGCGCAGTGCGAAGCGATCGTCACGCACGCACAGACCGACGCCTTGTTCGAGATTCAGTCCGTGCAGCGTGAATCGCCCCTGGTCGTCGGTCGTCGCATCGGCCGGCCAGAGCGCCGGCTTGCCGTGCCCGTCGCCGCGCCCCTGGATTGGCTCCAGGCGAATATGCCCTATTTGAGACACGTTAACGCGCACATTCGCGGCAGGCCGGCCGTCGACGGCGATCAGCCGGCCCCGTATCGCCTCCGGCGGGCCAAGACGCGCCTCGATGGACGGCGAATCGGGACGCCACGGCAAACGGAGCGTCGCCGGAGCATGACCGGGCGCCGTCGCCCACAAATGCACGAACGCCGTGCGCAACGACCATACCGAATCCGGGCGAGGGACCTTCAGATGGAAGCGCCCCGCCTCATCGCTGTTCCCGCGTGCCAGCACTTCATCGCGGACATTGAGCTTGCCCGGCCGAAACGAGCGCAATCCCGAAACGGCCACCTGCGCTCGCGGAATGGGCTTGCCGTCGGCATCGACAACGGTGCCCCTCAGTACGATTTGCTCCACGGTTTGCGACAAGTTGCCGTTTGTGCGTCGCGGCGTCGGAGCGGCTGGGTCCGAAGGTGGACGCACGGCCACTGGATCGGCGTGTCCCGGTCTTGGTTCATTCCACGCTCGCACGGCCCAATAGCCCCCGCCGGCGAGCAACAAGACGGCGGCGAACAACGCATACTTCGTTTTCGCGGCGCCGATCAAAAAGCCGCTCATCCCACCCGCCGCCAAGGCCGGCGTCACATCGGGCGCCGTTCCCATGGCGGCATGCACCGTTCGCAAGAGCAACGCCGCCGACAGCGATGCCGCCTTCCCCTCTTCATGGAGCAACGACGCTAATAGGACCAGCGACAGGTTAATCCCGCGACTTAATAGGCGTTGACGCAGTTGGCTGTATGCTCGTCTCAATCGCTTGCATAGGGCCGTCCGATGCAGCCCCAGCTCGCGTGCCGCCTCTTCCTGCGTCTTGCCCAACAAATTGCACAACACCAAGGGAAGGCGATATTTGTCCGGCAAGCGATGCAGCTCTTCATACAGCACCGCCTGAACGTCTTCGCGCAGGATGCCTTCATCGGGGCTATCGTCGCTCTGCGGCGATACATGCTGTTCCTCGTGGCGGCGCTGTCGAGCCATGCGTTGCCGTACACGCAGGGCCGCGTGATAGGCCACGCCATGAATCCACGAGCCGACTGCATCGAAGCGCCGCAGCGATGCCGCCTCGCGCGCCAGGGTCAGGAAGGTTGCCTGAAAAGCGTCCTCGGCGTCGTGGCTGCGATGCAGCACGTTGTAACAAACGCGCAGCACCATCGGCCCATAGCGGCGCACCAGGGCCGCGAATGCCGCTTCCTCGCGCTCGATGGCGTATCGCCGCACCAATTCCTCGTCGGCAATGCGCTCCTCTCCCGGCATTTTCACCAGGTTGCGAATATCGCGCAGGGCGGCTTCCAGTTTTTCGCTATTCATGCTTTCGACCCTGGGGGGCATTTACTAGAAGAGATACCGCTGCCGAACCAAGAGTGAATGTTTTCATCCCGAATTCATGTGAAGGTTTGGTTTGGGCTACCGTCCCACTGCGCCGGCGAGCGGGGTCGCGTTAGCGCCCCGAGGAACTCTCGGGGCGCTAACGCGACCCCGCTCGCCCGGCGCCGATTTCATTCTGAACAGCGCTTGACATTAAAACAGTTGTTTGATACAAATGTATTGAACAACGGTTTGCTTCGACTAAGTGAGGATCTCTTCGATGACGACCCCCGAAAACCCCCGCGAGCGGCTGCTGGACGCGGCGGGCGAAATCTTTGCCGAAAAGGGATTTAAGGGCGCGACGGTGCGCGAGATTATCGATCGCGCGGGCGTGAACATCGCGGCGGTGAATTACTATTTTCGCGATAAGGAGCGGTTGTACATCGAGGCGGTCAAACACGCGGCGTGCGGTCAAGGCGAGGAGCCGCACTTGAGCTGGTCGCCCGATACGCCGCCGGCGCAGAAGTTGCGCGACATCATCCGCTTTCAGTTGCTCAAGCTGCTCGATCCAAACCGGCCGGCGTGGCTGGCGCGCCTCATCATGCGAGAGTTGATCCAACCGAGCGAAGCCTGCGCCGAGTTGGCCCGCGAGTACATCGAGCCGAGGAGCAAGATTTTATTCGGCGTTGTCCGCGAGCTGTTGCCGCCCGGCACGCCCAACCGCAAAGTCTTCCTGACCGCGTTCAGCATCGTCGGCCAATGCCATTTTTATTGCTCGCACAAGCCGATCATCCGCATCTTGATCGGCGAAGACGAATACCAGCGTTTGGACCCGACCACGTTGGCGGAGCATATCACGCAGTTCACCCTGCGTGCGTTGAAGGCAGAAGAATAGGGACCATGAAAAAAGGACGAAGAAGGACAGGAAAGGACAAAAAGGACGGAAAAAAGAGAATTCTATCAAGGCAGCAGTGATATATTTTTTTGTCCTTTTTGTCCTTTTTGTCCTTTTTGTCCTTCGGGAGAAACCATGAACTGGATCGCCTGGAAGATGCTGACCGGCAATCGGGCCAAGTATTATGCCATCATCTTCGGCATCTCGTTCGCCGTCATGCTGATGTCGCAGCAAGCGGCCATCTTCTCCGGCTTGATGCGTAACACCACCAGCCAGATCCGCGACATCGCCGGGGCCGATATTTGGGTCATGGACCCCAGCGTGCAATTTATCGACGACATCACTCCGTTATCGGACAACGCCGTCTATCGCGTTCGCGGCGTGCCGGGCGTCGACTGGGCGGTCAAGTTCTACGATGGCAAGGCCCGCGCTCAGTTTCCGGAAGGCAATTTCAAGCAGTTCATCGTGCTGGGCATCGATGATCAATCGCTGGTGGGCGCGCCGCGGAAGATGCTGATCGGCTCGCTGGCCGACTTGCGCCGGCCTGATGCCGTGGTCCTCGACTTGAGCGGTTACCGCTACCTGTTCCCCGGACAACCGCTGCAAACCGGCCTGGTCTTCGAGATGAACGATCGCCGGGCCGAGATCGTCGGCATCTGCGAGGCTTCACCGACTTTTCAGACCTTTCCCGTCGCCTATACCACGTATAGCCGGGCCGTGCGCTATGCCGCCCAGGAGCGCCGTTCGCTGTCGTTCGTGCTGGCCAAGACGGACCCGGACGTGCCGCTGGAAGAAGTGTGCCGCCGTATCGAGGAGCAGACCGGCCTGATCGCCATGTCGCCGGGCGATTTCGCGTGGAAGACCATCGATTACTACATGACGATGACCGGCATCCCAGTCAATTTCGGCATCACCGTGCTGCTCGGCTTCATCATCGGCGCGGCCATCGCCGGGCAGACGTTCTATCTGTTCACGATCGATAATCTCAAGCAGTTCGGGGCGCTCAAGGCAATGGGCGTGGACAATCGGCGGATCGTTGGCATGGTGCTGATCCAGGGGTTGGTGGTGGGGACGTTGGGTTACATGATCGGACTGGGGATGGGATCGGGGCTGATGGATATATTCGGCATAACGATGCAAAGACGCGGTCTGCCGCCGGCCAACTTCATGGCCTGGCCGATCCCCGTGGGCACCGCCCTGGCCGCTGCCTTGATTGTCATCGCCTCGGCGATGGTTAGCCTGCGACGCGTCCTGCGGCTGGAACCGGCGTCGGTATTTCGATAAAGGGAAGAAAGCGCCACGGAAAGGACAGAAAGGACAACAAGGACAGAAGGGACAAGAACCAAGATGAAATAGTAAGATAAACATTTGTTGAATATTATTGATTTTTTGTCTCTTTTGTCCTTGTTGTCCTTTCTGTCTTTTCCGTGGTGATCCATTTGGGGGCCATCCATGAGCTGGATCGCCTTGAAGATGCTGATGGGGGACCGGGCGAAATATCTCGGCATTGTTGCCGGCGTGACCTTTGCCGCCCTTTTGATTGCTCAGCAGGCGTCGATCGCGCTAGGTTTGCTGTTGCGCACCACGGCTCATATTCAGGACATCGCCGATCCCGACATCTGGGTCATGGATCCCAACGTGCAGTTCATCGACGAGTTCAAGCCGTTGACCGAAAGCGATTTGTACCGTGTGCAGAGCGTGCCCGGCGTGGCCTGGGCGGTGCGGTTCTACAAAGGGCAAGGCCGGCTCAAACTCGCGGTCGGCGGCGATAAGAAGAACGCTAAATATCAACAATCGATCGTGCTGGGACTCGACGACGCCACGATGGTCGGCGCCCCGCGCGAAATCATTCTCGGCAGCCTTGCCGATTTGCGCAAGCCGGATGCCGTTATCATCGATGAGAGCGGCTACCGCTACGTTTGGCCCGATGAGCCGTTGGCCGTCGGCCGGGAATTGGAGATGAACGATCATCGCGCCGTCATCGTCGGCATCTGCAAGGCGTCGGAAACGTTCAACACTTTCCCGATCTTCTATTGCCGCTATCATCAGGCTATCCGCTATGTGCCGCAAGAGCGCAAGGTGATGTCGGCCATTCTGGTCGGGGCGGAAGAGGGCGTGTCTCATGAAGAGGTGTGCCGCCGCATCACCGAACAGACGCGGCTCAAGCCGATGAAGCCGGGCGACCCGCCGCGGCCGGGACTCAAGGCGCTGACGCGGGAACAGTTCGTCGAAAGCACGCTGATGTACTTCGTTCAGCGGACGGGCATCGTTTTCAATTTCGGCATCACCGTGTTTCTGGGCTTCCTCGTCGGCTGCGCTATCGCGGGGCAGACGTTTTACACTTTTACTCTTGAGAATTTGCCTCAATTTGGATCGCTCAAGGCGATGGGCGTGACCAACTTACGGCTGGTCGGCATGGTGCTGCTCCAGGGATTGGTGGTGGGGCTGATCGGTTACGGCCTGGGCGTCGGCGGGGCGGCTCTGTTCGGCAAGTTGATGACGGCCGGTGGCAGCCGCTTGGCCTTTTTGATGCCCTGGCAGGTGTTGGCCGGCACGGGGGCGGCGGTCGCGGTCATCGTCACGCTGTCGAGCTTGGTGAGCGTTTATAAGGTGCTGATTTTGGAACCGGCCGCGGTCTTTCGAGGATAAGGCGTATGGAGACAGGGATTATGACGGCAGCAGCGATGAAACCAGCGTGGGGAGTACCAGCGATGGCCAGCGCGGCTTTGGCCGAGCGGGCGGTGGTTTGCCGGGGCGTCACCAAAGATTTCGGCGCGGGCGAGACGCGCGTGCAGGCGCTGCGCGGCGTCGATTTGGAAGTGCATCCCGGCCAAATGACGCTGTTGGTCGGTCCGTCCGGCTGCGGCAAGACGACGTTGATCTCGATCATTGCCGGATTGCTCGATGTCACGGAAGGCGAAGTCTCGGTGCTGGGCCAGAGTCTGCGTCAGCTACGCGGCCGGGAGCTGGTGCGCTTCCGCGGGCGCTACATCGGCTTCGTCTTCCAGCAGTACAACCTGTTGCCGGCGCTGACGGCGGCGGAGAACGCGGCCGTGCCGCTCCTCATCGCCGGCCAGAAGCGGAGCGAAGCCGTGGCCAAGGCCAGCGCCATTCTCGGCGCAGTGGGCTTGGCCGACAAAATCAACGTGTTGCCCTCGCAGCTGTCCGGCGGCCAGCAGCAGCGCGTGGCCATCGCGCGGGCGCTGGTGCATGAACCGAAATTGCTGGTCTGCGACGAACCGACGGCCGCCTTGGACGCCCACTCCGGCCAAGTCGTGATGGAGCTGCTGAGGCGCGTGGCCGTGCAACCGGGCCGGGCCGTCATTGTCGTCACGCACGATAGCCGCGTCTTCGGCTTCGGCGATCGCATCGTCCATATGAACGATGGAGTCATCGACAAAGTGGAAGATAAGTGAGGAGTTCGTCAGAAGTGAGGAGTGAGGAGAAAAAAGACGGTTTCCCCCTCTCCTCACTCCTTACTCCTCACTCCTCACTTCAGACGAACTCCTCACTTCGGAGGGAATTATGAAAAAAAACATTGGCAAACTCGTGTTGCCCCTCTTCGCGGTGGGCATGTTAGTGTTCGCGATTTACCATGTAGTCCAGGCGCAGCAGAAGCCGCCCAAGCCGCCGCCACCGGTGGAGCCGGCGCGGACGCCATTTGGCCGGACGGTCGCCGGCGCGGGCATCGTCGAGGCGCGCAGCCAGAACATCGCCATCGGCTCCGCGCTGCCCGGCGTGGTGCTCAAGGTGTGGCCGCCGGAGGAGCTGGGATTGCCGGCGCGACCGGGAATGACGCCCTGGGAGGCGCTCATCGGCCAGTCCGTGAAAATGGGCGATCCGCTCTTCCGCGTTGATGATCGGCAGCTCAAGGCCATGCTCGCCTTCCATGAGGCGAACCTGGCGTCGGCGCGGGCGCAGCTGGCCAAGTTGGAACAGATGCCGAGAGCGGAGGAGTTGGCCGTCAGTCAAGCCAAGGTGGCGGTCGCTGAGGCCACGGTGGATCTGCAACGCGACCTGGCGAACCGTGATGCGAAGCTGGTTTCGAACGGCGCCGTCAATGAAGAGCAGTATCACCAGCATTGCCTGACCCTCAACATGGGCCGGCGGCAGCTGATTCAAGCGAAGGCAGATCTCGCTCTCACAAAAGCCGGTGCCTGGGAGCCGGATAAGGACATCGCCCGCGCCGCCGTCAAGTTGGCCGAGGCCCAGGTGCTGCAAGACAAAACCGACATCGACCGCGCCATCGTCCGCGCGCCCATTGACGGCGTGGTCTTGCAAGTGAACGTGCGGCCCGGCGAGTTCGTCGGTGCCAGTCCCGGCTCGCCGCTGGTTGTGCTGGGAACGGTTGCCGAGAGCGTGAATATTCGGGTGGACATTGATGAGCACGACATTCCGCGATTCCAGTCCGGCGCTCCGGCGATCGCCAGCGTGCGCGGCGCTCCGGAAAAGAAGTATCCGCTCACGTTTGTCCGTGTCGAGCCGTATGTGATCCCGAAAAAGTCGCTGACCGGCGACAACACGGAGCGCGTCGATACGCGCGTTTTACAAGTGATTTACTCGCTGAACCCGCAAGGCAAGCCGGTTTACGTCGGCCAACAGTTCGATGTGTTTATTGATGTAGGGGCGGTGCCGCCGGAGTCGTCGGGAATTTGAGGTGATGGTTAGCCGCGACCCGTAGGGGAGCGCGTTCGCACTCTCCTACGGGTCGCGGCTAAACGAGTTTACAGAGCGTTTTTGCCGTTGAATCCGCCCATGCCCTTGCCGGCGAATCCGCCCATGCCGCCGCCCATCATGGACATGCCGCCCATACCCATGCCGCCCATACCCATGCCGCCCATGCCCATCATGCCACCGCCCATACCCATGCCGCCCATACCCATCATGCCACCGCCCATACCCATCATGCCACCGCCCATACCCATCATGCCACCGCCCATGCCCATCATGCCGCCACCCATACCCATCATGCCACCGCCCATGCCCATCATGCCCCCGCCCATGCCACCACCCATTCCGCCGCCCATTCCACCCCGCATGCCGCCACCGCCGCCGCCCGACATCATCATGGCCAGGGGGGAGCCAGTCGTATCAGTCATTTGGTTATTCAGTGGCATCATCGCCACCGGCCCAGGCAAACCAATGACGCGCCCCGCGTTGGGAATGCCGGGGATGAGGTAGGTGCCATAGTTGCCGGGAGTGCCCCGGAACTGGCCCTGCGACAAGCTCGGCCACAGCAAGAGAGAGAGGGCCAAAGCCAAGCCGGCTACGTACCCCATACGCGCGAAGCGTGACAAGGAAGACATGCGGACTCCTGTTGTAGACGTACCGGGAGCGGAGCCAAATTTCTTGCCCACCCCGGCACATAGGTAATTGGTTTCACCCACCTTGGCAGAGTTGTTGCTCCTAGAGAAATGCAGAAACAACCACTACTGCGTTGGGTGCATTTTCGGGACTGACAGTGACGTTGTCAAGCAATAACTGCCAAAATTTTTCTTTTTAGTCGAAATTTCATGGAAGGGCTTGGCGGCTTGTCAGAAACCATCGCTCCGCTATACTAGCATTTTCTACCGAAGCGATTAGAAGCCCGAAGCGTAAGCGCGGGAGACGAAAGCGGAGAGTGCAGGAGAGAACGATCATGAGCATGCAATGCGCCGTGTGCGGCAAGAAGCCGGTGCTGGGCAATCACTATGCCCGGCGCGGCAAGGCCAAGTACCTGGGCGGCGTCGGCCGCAAAGTCACCGGCATTAGCCGCCGCACCTTCAATCCCAATTTGCAGAGTATCCAGTGCCAGGTCGGCGGTTCGGTCCAGCGCCTGCGCGTGTGTGTGCAGTGCATCCGCAGCGGCCGGGTTCAACGCCCGCAGCGGCGCCGGCCTTTCCAGATGCCGACTAATCTGTAAACGAGGTGGTTAGGTGGTTGGGTGGTTAACAACCCAACCACCTAACCACCTAACCACCCAGGAGAGTTCGCCATGTCGCTGACGGCTCAGGAAGTCCAATGGGTGGCGCACCTGGCTCGCCTCCAGCTGACCGAGGCGGAGCTAGAGACGATGACTCGCCAGTTGAGCGCCATTGTCGATTACGTCGATTTGCTCAAGCAAGTCAACACCGACGGCGTCGAGCCGATGGCGCACGCGCTGGCGATCCACAACATCTTCCGCGAGGACGAACCGGCGCCATCGCTGCCGGTCGCCGACGCGCTCGCCAACGCTCCGCAGCGCCGCGGCGATTTCTATAGCGTGCCGGCCGTGCTGGATTGAAATCCGAAGTCCGAAACTCGAAATCCGAAGGAAATCGTAAACGAAAAAATCAAAACCCAATACGGGAGCGGTTTTGTGTTTCGGATTTCGGGGTTCGGGTTTCTTTCGGATTTCGAATTTCGAATTTCGGATTTCCCATGATTGACCGTACCGTTACTGAATTGTCCGATCTCCTCGCGCGCCGCGAGATCACGGCCGAGGCGCTGACCCGCGAGTTCCTGCAAGCCATCCAGCAGCGCGAGCCGCAGGTGCGTGCCTTTCTCCACATCGATGAGGCCGGTGCGCTGGAGCAGGCGCGGAACATCGATGCGCGGCGGCAGCGCGGCGAGCCGCTTGGCCCTTTAGCCGGCCTGCCCGTGGCGATCAAGGATGTTCTGTGCGTGCGCGGCCAACCGGCGACGTGCGGCAGCAAGATACTGCAAAACTATCGGCCGCCCTACGACGCCCACGTCATCAGCCGGCTGCGCCAGGCCGATGCCGTGTTGATCGGCCGCACCAACATGGACGAGTTCGCGATGGGTTCGTCCACGGAGAATAGCGCCTTTCAGATCACGCGCAATCCGTGGGACCCGGAGCGCATCCCCGGCGGCTCCAGCGGCGGCTCGGCGGCCGCCGTCGCCGCCGGCGAGGCGCCCTTGGCGCTGGGTACTGATACCGGCGGCTCCATCCGGCAACCGGCCGCCCTATGCGGCGTCGTCGGCATGAAGCCCACCTATGGCCGGGTATCGCGCTTTGGACTCGTCGCCTTCGCCAGCTCGCTCGATCAGATCGGCCCGATTAGCCGAGACGTGCCCGGCGCCGCCCTGCTTCTCGATACCATCGCCGGCCACGATCCGCGCGATAGCACCAGCGTCGATCGACCGGCCCCCGCCTGCCGGCAAACGGTCGAGCAGCCGGTCGGGCCTCTGACCCTCGGCGTCGTCCGCGAACATTTCGACGAAGGACTCGATGCCGAAGTGGAACGCAGCGTCCGCGAGGCGCTCAAGGTGTACGAGGGGCTTGGCGCCAAGATCGAGGAAGTCTCGCTGCCCCACAGCAAATACGCCATCGCCGCGTATTATCTTGTGGCCACGGCCGAGGCGTCGAGCAACCTGGCCCGCTACGACGGCGTTCACTTCGGCCATCGTTCGACGGAGCACAAAGATCTCATCGATATGTACTGCCGCTCGCGCGGCGATGGTTTCGGCGCCGAGGTCAAGCGCCGCATCATGCTGGGCACTTACGCTCTTTCCAGCGGCTATAAGGATGCCTATTATCTCAAAGCGCTCAAGGTGCGCCGCCTGATCCACGACGATTTCGCCAAGGTGTTCACGCGCTGCGACGCGATCCTCGGCCCAACCTCGCCGACGCCGGCGTTCAAGATCGGCGAGCGCAGCACCGATCCGTTGGCGATGTACCTGGCCGACATTTACACCATCAGTGCCAACCTGTCCGGCATTCCCGGTATCAGCATCCCGTGCGGTTTCACGAAGACGGGCCTGCCGATTGGCCTGCAAATCCTCGCCGCCCCGTTCGAGGAAGAGAAACTGTTGCGTATCGCGCGGATGTTCGAGCGCGCGACCGATTGGCACACGCGCCGGCCGAAACTCGCGGTTAAATCTTCCTCTGAAAAGTAATTCACGCTTGGCCTGCTCACCCTACCCATCGCGACTCGATTGCGGCCACAACTGCTCGGGGGGAACCCCCAAAGCTTCAGCGAAGCGGAGCACGGTCTTCCGTTGAGGGCGACAGGCACGGCTCAACATCATCGAGATGGCCGGCTGGCCAATCCCGACCTTGGCCGCCAACTCTGCCTGAGTCAATCCCTTCACCTCCATCAACTCGCGCAACCGATCCGCGAAGAAAGATTCTTCCTCCTCCATCCGAGCCAGGACGTCGTTGACTTCGGGATCCGTGGAAGATGCGATTGCCTCGGCCTCCACGAGATCCAATCCCGGCGCTCCCTTGGTGTCTGAATTGGGAAAAAGGATCTCCGCGAGGAGGGCAACCGTGGCGAAGCGCTGTTCCTCGTCAAGCTCGCCGGTAGCCAGCTGCTTGAAGAGTTCGATTGCCTCCGTGCGAAGCTCTTCGTCGCACTCCGCCAACGCAAGCACGATAGGGGCGGAGGCCTGTAATGCCGACACTTGCAAGGCGACCGAAGGCGAGGGGAAAGAGCTAGCTTTTTCCAAGTCCGTGCGGATCATGATTATGATCCTCCAAAAATCGATCATTCGAGACTATCAGCGGCCATAGAACCGCTTCTGGATCAGGAGCCGAGCCGCTCGAAATCGCGTGAGATCGTTCACCGTCCAGTCGTTCCGGCGTTTCGGTAACGCCTCCAACACCCAAAGGTCTCGATTCACCAACGACCGGTTGCCAATCCGAAGGCGGATCAAAAAAGACAACCCGGATGTTCGATTGTCCGTCGATTTCATCGTCAACTCTTAGCTCATAGATCCCCAGCCCCGACAGCGCCTTGATGCTCTCGTAAGTATGGTCAAACAGCATTCCCGCAACATGCAGGTGCCTTTCATCCCAAAACCGCAGTTTGAGCGCTTGCCGGCGGACTTCAAATCGGTCTCCTATTTTGGCCCAAGATCTCCGAATTGTCTGTAAACCGTGTCGGGTGAAGCGGACGAAGTTGGTCCCCGTAACGGCCATTCGAAGCTCCTAATGCATTGGCTAAGCGAATCCGGTCCTTGCTTACGCGACTTGGCTCCTCTTGGTGCGTGCGCCTCCTATCTTTCTGTTTGTGATGTTATCACATAATATCGAAAAATCAACCCGGTCCAATCACAAAATCACACAAAGACCCGTGCTCAATGGGAGATTTGTTTCGGATCCCGAAGTATAGCGAGGACAGCCTTCGCCTACGCTTTAGGCTCGGATACATACAATCGACACCACGAGAATGCCTCCTACGGGCGACCCGAATTGCTCGTCTCTTTAAGGAGTTTTGCCATGCGTTCCGCAGCCCTCCTGCCTCTCTTGGCATTGTTCATGTCGGCGAACTTGGCCCCGGCTCAGACAAAAGCCGCCCCGAAAGATCCGTTTCGTCCACCGGCGATTGCGACCGAAGGCGTGCCAAATGTGCCCTCCGCTCTGCGGGAACGGCTTCGGCAGTATCAGAATGTTCG
>Ga0070738_10001343_pt1 | contig 50822 bp, 49 predicted proteins | sample Coa_R2_2_FD_66446 | JGI IMG/M metagenome (GOLD analysis project Ga0070738, IMG submission 66446) | Surface soil microbial communities from Centralia Pennsylvania, which are recovering from an underground coalmine fire - Coalmine... | ecosystem: Environmental > Terrestrial > Soil > Unclassified ... | reverse complement strand
CGCCGTATGAGCGGTTGGTTCCGGTTCATCTCGGAGCCGATGGCCAGCGCGCTGGTGTTCCTGGCGCACAGCCTGGGCGACAACGCCGGCTTGGCGATCATCGTCTTCACCCTCGGCATCAAGTTCCTGCTGGTACCGCTGACGCTGCAGCAGTTGAAGTCGGCCAAGGCCATGCAGCAGATCCAGCCGCTGGTGCAGGAGATCCAGCGCAAGTACAAGGGCGATAAGCAGCGAGTCACCGAGGAGACGATGGCGCTCTACAAGGAGCACCACGTCAACCCCGCCGCGGGCTGTCTGCCGCTGCTCATCCAATTGCCGGTCCTCTACGGCCTGTACGGCGCCCTGATTGATCTCGGCAATCCGAACGACCCGCTGCACAGCGATCTGTTCAGCCAGGCGTTCCTGTGGCTGAGCGGTCAGCAGCAAACCGCCAACGGCGTGCTGCACGGGCTGGCTGCTCCCGACCCGCTGCATATCCTGCCCATCCTGTGCGTCATCACGCAGTGGATCCAGCAGCGGATGATGCAGACCCAGAAGCAGACCGACCCTCAGCAGGCGGCCATGCAGAGCATGATGCAGTTCATGCCGCTGATGATCGGCTTCTTCGCCTGGAACTATGCGTCCGGCCTGGCGCTGTACTGGGCAGTTTCCACGTGCTTCAGCATCGTGCAGCAGTACTTCATCACCGGCTGGGGCCTGCTGTTCCAGGTGCCGACCATTGGCGGCTTTGGCGGCCTGCTCGGCGGCGCCAGCCAGAACGGCGCTTCACGCAACGGCAAGTCGCCGCGCAAGCCCTCTGCACCCCCGGCCGCCAAGCCAGCGGCGACGGCGAAGCCCGCCCCGGCAAAGGCGCCGGCACGAAATAAATCGCGAACGCGACGCGGCTGACTGCCCGCGTAGAAGAAGGAACGAGGAATGGAGACGGTTGAGGTAACTGGCAAGACGGTCGACGACGCGATAGCGGCTGCTTCCGCCAAACTCGGCATCCCGGCCGACCGGCTGGACTACGAGATCGTCAGTGAGGGCAGCAAGGGCATCCTTGGCATCGGCGCGGAGGACGCGAAGATCGTGGTGAGCCTGGAGCCCGCGCTGGCTCCAGGCGAAAGGCCGCCGGCGGGCGGCTATGCCGCGACCGCGGCGGCGAGCGAGGAGGCCGAGGACGAGGAGGCGGAGGGCGAGCCTGTTCCGGCGCCAGCCGCCGCCCGGCGCAAGCCGCGCGTGGACAACGCGCCGGATCTGGCGGGCGACCTGCTCGAAGAGCTGCTCGAGCGCCTGGGCATTGACGCCGACATCGAGCTGCGCGACGAGGACCCAATAACCCTAAACGTCGTTGGCGACGACCTAGGGATCCTGATCGGGCGACGCGGCGAGACGCTGTCGGCGGTGCAGTTCATCCTCAACCAGATGCTGAACCACAAGACCGGCGAGTGGCTCGGCGTGATCGTGGACGCCGAGGACTACCGGCTGCGCCGAGAGGATCAGCTGCGCGGCCTGGCGCGGCGCATGGCCGATCGGGCGCGCTACTATCGCCAGTCCGTCACGCTGGACCCGATGCCGCCGCACGAGCGGCGCATCATCCACCTGGCGCTGGCCGACTCTCAGCACGTTTCGACGAACAGCGTTGGCGAGGGCGAGGACCGCCGCGTCGTAATCTCCCCGAAGTAAGCCCCCATGGCCCAGCTCGACGTTCCGGACGTGGTCGTCGTGGGCCACGTCTCGCGTGACGTCGTGCCTGAGGCGCCAGGCTGGCGCGTAGGCGGCGCCGCGTACTATGCGGCCAGCACGGCAGCCAAGCTGGGTTGCAATGTGGGCGTGGTGACCTCCGGCGGGCCCGAAGTGGAGGCCTTGCGGGAGGTGCCAAACGTGATCGTCATCAGCCTGCAGGCGGCGCGCTCGACGTCCTTCGAGAACACGTATGAGGCCGGCGTCCGCCGGCAGGTGCTCCGCGCGCTGGCACCGCCGATCGCGTCGGAGGCCGTTCCGCCGGAGTGGCGCAAGGCGCCCCTGGCCCTGCTGGCGCCAATTGCCGACGAGATGCGGCCGTCGATGATCCGAGCCTTCCCGCAGGCCATGATCGGCATCTCGGCGCAAGGCTTCATGCGGCGGCTGAGCGTTGGCCAGGAGGTGCAGTACCGGCCCTGGGATCGCGCCCTCGAGATGCTGCCCCACGCAGCGGCGGTGATTTTCAGCGCCGAGGACGTGCACGGCCACGTCGTCCCCTGGCTGAGCTACTGCGGCCCGGTGCTGGTGATAACCCAGGGGGCCGACGGCTGTGAGCTGATCCACTGCAGCAAGCACCGGCGGGTGCCGGGCTTTCCGGCCGAGGCGGTCGATGTGACAGGGGCAGGGGATGTGTTCGCCGCCGCCTTCATGCTCAAGCTGAAGGAGTCCAAAGACCCCCTGGATGCGGCGCGCTACGCCAACTGCGTAGCCTCGATCTCGGTCACCGCCGAGGGCACCCGAGCGCTGCCAGGAAAGGCCGACATCCAGCGCAAGTTGGCGGGTTCCAAGCCCGCCTGACCAATACACCGGCTTGGCACCGGCCATGCGGAATTAGGGTGTGGCTATGTCATTGCGAGCCCTCGTGGCGGACCTCCACAGCGAGGATGACGGCATCCGTTGGAGCGCCACGGAGCAGCTGGCTCAACTGGGTTCTTCCGCCGTCGACGCGGTGCTGGAGGAGCTGACGCACTACCCTTTGGGAGAGAAGTTCCGCCAGAGCTGCCTGTTCATCTTCGAGCAGCAGTGGAACCGTGCCACCATCGCACGTTTGCGTGAGGTCGTCGAGGCGCTGCACGGCATCGACTTCCGCGACCAGGCGCCTCTCGCTGCCGATCGCGCTCTCCACACGCACGCGAGCTAAGCCGGCGCGCGGGTAGGCCCGCTAAGATGCCAGCGTGCGGCTGGTCATCCCCGACTTCGTCTCGAACTCGTACTTCCCGGCGATTGCTGCGGCGGAGCTGGGGCTGCTCCGGCGTGAGGGCCTCGACGTCGACGAAGCGGAGCTGCTGTTCCCCGTCACCACGGCCATGGAAGCGCTGCGAGACGGCCAGCTCGATTTCGTGGTCGGCGCGGCGCACGCCACCATGCAGGCGTTTGAGGACTGGCGTGGGGCTAGGCTGCTCGCGGCCGTTGGCCGGTACATGTACTGGTTTCTGGTGCTCCGGTCGGATCTGGATGCTGCGCGTGGTGACGTGGCCGCTGTACGGGGGCTGCGCATCGGCGCAGCGCCCGGGCCCGATCTCGGCCTGCTGCGGCTGCTGAAGCAGGGTGGCCTCGAGCCGGGCAATGACGTGCAGGTGGGGCCGGTGCCCGGCACCAGCGGCTCGACCTCGTTCGGCGTCACGGCCGCGCAGGCGCTGGAGGATGGGCTCATCGACGGCTTCTGGGCCAACGGTATGGGCGCCGAAGTGGCGGTGCAGCGCGGGGTCGGCACGGTCGTGCTGGACGCTCGGCGTGGCGATGGTCCCCCGGAAGCGCGGAACTACACCTTCGCTGCGCTGGTCACCCGTCAGGATGTGGTGGAGCGAGCGCCGGAGTTGGCGGCCGCGGCCATCCGCGGGCTGACCGCGGCGCAGGCGCTGCTGCGAGCCGAGCCCCAGCGGGCAACCGACATCGGCCGCAAGGTCTTCCCGGCCATGGAGGCCGAGCTCATCGCCGAGCTCATCCGGCGGGACGCCCCGTACTACGATGCGGCAATTACCCCTGAAGCATTTCGGGCGCTGAATGAGTTTGGCCTGGACATGGGCATTCTGACCAAAGCGGCGGCGTACGAGGACGTGGTGGCTGCGCAGTTCAGCCGCCTCTGGAGCGGGCAGGTACCATAGCCGGCATGGCCGTCGTCAGCCGCGAGCTTGCCCAGCAGTATTCTCCTCAGCCTGGCGAACTCTCGCTGCGCACCTTCCTGGAGGAGCTGGAGCGGGATCACCCGGAATGGGTGGTCCACGTCACCGAGCCGGTTGATCCTGCCAAGTTCGAGGTCACGGCCGTGCTGCAGCAGCTGGAGCTGCGCAACCAATACCCGCTGGTGGTCTTCGACCGCCCGTTGAACCTGCTGGGCGAAGTCTCCGAGCTGCCCATCGCCACCAACGTCTACGCCAGCCGCCAGCGCTGCGCCGTGGCCCTGGGGCTGCGGCCGGAGGACTTCGGGCAGAAGCTGGCGCTGGAGTACGCCCGCCGCGAGGAGCGGCGCCTCCCGCCGGTAGTCGTCGCCAAGTCCGAGGCGCCCGCCAAGGAGATCGTCCAGCTCGGCCAGCATGCCGACCTGCGGCATTTGCCCATCATCCGCCACCACCGCATGGATGGCGGCCCGTACGTCGACATGTCGCCAGTGGTCCGCGATCCCGATACGGGCGTGTACAACGGCGCCTTCCTGCGGATGCAGTACAAGGGGCCGCGCAAGCTGGGCCTGCATATGTCGCCGCGCCACAGCTGGCAGATCGTCCGCAAGCACGAAGAGCGGGACGAGCCGACGCCCATCGTGGTGGTCGTCGGCCATCATCCGGCCTACTACCTGGGCGCCCTGAATGTCTCGCCCTACGGCGAGGACGACTACCAGGTCATCGGCTCGATCATGGACCGGCCGCTGCGGCTCACCGCCAGCGAGACATGGGGCAGCGACTTCATGGTCCCGGCCGATGCCGACCTGCTGATTGAGGGCGAGGTCCTGCCCAACGTGCGTGAGGTGGAAGGGCCGTTCGGCGAGTTCCCCGGCACTTACGGCCCGCAACGGGTGCGCTGGGTGGTCGACGTCAAGGCCATCACCCGCCGCCGGCAGGCCGTCTACCAGGACATCTTCACCGGCCACAAGGATGTGTGGACTATGGGCTCCTTCCCCAAGGAGGGCGCCATCTTCAATCGCATCAAGGGTGTGGTGCCGACGGTCAAGGCCGTGCACCTGCCGGCCAGCGGCGTGGGCCGCTTCCACTGCTACATCAGCATCGACAAGAAGGTCGACGGCGAGTCGAAGCAGGCGGCGCTGATCGCGCTCGGGGCGGTCGATTTCGTGAAGCACGTGATCGTCGTCGACGCCGACGTGGACGTGTACCGCGAGGAGGAGGTGCTGTGGGCCATGGCCACGCGCGTCCAGGCCGACCAGGACGTGGACATCATCAAGAACGTGAAGGGCAACACGCTCGACCCGTCCCAGACCGACGACATCCTGACCAGCAAGATGATCGTCGACGCCACCAAGCCTGTCCGCCGCCCGTTCGAGGCGCGGCTGGACATCGCCCAGGACGTGCTGGAGCGGACGGTGCTCGAGGACCTCATCCCGCCCGAGCAGCTGGCGCGTATCCGGAGCTGATCGTGGCCCGCCTGTTCTGGGTGACCTGCCCCTTCTGCAAGGACCGCTTCTACTGCCATTACGGCGACCTCCGCCACAAGGCCTGGAAGCTGCGCTGCCCCTACTGCGAACGCGAGTTCGCCCAGGAAGACAGCCCGAGGATCGAGGAGTAGGTCTTTTGGAATATCCAACCGAAGGCCTGCCCCGGGTTCCGGCCGAGAAGCTCAAGCTCACCGTCGCCGGCATCCTGGAGAAGTGCGGCTTGCCGCCGGGGGATGCGGCGCAGGCGGCGGATGGGCTCGTGGCTGCCGACCTGTACGGCGTGACCAGCCACGGCGTTTCGCAGATCCTGCGGAACTACGTCCAGCGGCTGAAGGATGGCGGGACCAACCCGCACCCGAACTGGCGTGTCGTCCGCGAGACGCCGGCCGCGGCCAACGTCGATTGCGACCGCGGTATGGGGCTGGTGGTCGTGCCGAAGGTGATGGAGCTGGCCATCGAGAAGGCGCGGAAGGTTGGCGTGGGCATGGTCTCGCTGCGCAATGCGCGGCACCTGGGAATGGCTCAGTACCACGCGAGGCTGGCGCTGCCGCACGACATGATCGGCATGTGCATGACGGCCACGTCGCCGTTCATGGTGCCGACCTATGGGAGCGAGCGGCGGCTGGGCACCAACCCCATCGCCTTCGCCGCCCCGTGCGACAAGGAGCCGCCGTTCGTGTATGACGCGGCGACCACCGTGTCTGCCGGCAATAAGCTGATCGTCTTTAACCACATGGGCCTGCCGGTTCCGGGAGGCTTCGTCGCCCGGGAGGATGGGATGCCCGTCATGGAGCCAACGATGGACGTGCCGAACCACATGCTGCTGCCCCTGGGCAGCACGCCCGACACGGCCTCGCACAAGGGCTATGGCCTGGCGGCGATGGTGGAGGTGCTGTGCGGCGTGCTCGGCGGACTGACGTTCGGCGCGCGTAAGGAGCGGGACAACTACAACCATTTCGTCGCAGCGATCAATGTCGACGCCTTCCAGCCGGTGGACGAGTTCAAGCAGGCGATGGATGACTTCGTGCGCACGCTGCGCGAGACGCCGCCGGCGCCCGGCTGCGAGCGGGTGCTCTACCCCGGCCTGCCCGAGTGGGAAGCCGAGCAGGACCGCCGCGCCAACGGTATCCCCCTGCACCCATCCGTGCTCGCCTGGTTCGACCAGGCCTGCGAGGAGCTCGGCCTCCCTGGTCTGGAGCGCTAGCCTATTTCCTGTTGAGTCCGGAGGTCCAGCGCAGCATCGAGGCGGTGTGGCGCATCGAGTCCGCGCGCGTGATAGCGGGGCTGACCCGCATCGTGCGGGACGTTGGGCTGGCCGAGGACCTGGCGCAGGACGCCCTGGTGGCGGCTCTCGAGCAGTGGCCCAACGAAGGCGTGCCGGACAAGCCGGGCGCCTGGCTCATGAGCACGGCCAAGCACCGCGCCATCGACATGATCCGCCGCAACGTCCGCCTGCAGGAGAAGCGCGACCAGCTCGGCCGCCAGCTTCTTGTCGAGGAGGAGGCCAACGCGCCCGACCTCGAGCAGGCGATGGACGACGACATCGGCGACGACCTGCTGCGCCTCATCTTCATCTGCTGTCACCCGGTGCTGGCGACGGAAGCGCGCGTGGCGCTGACGCTGCGCATGCTTGGCGGGCTGACGACCGAGGAGATCGCCCGCGCCTTCCTGGTGCCGGTGCCGACGGTGGCGCAGCGGATTGTCCGCGCCAAGAAGACTCTGAGCGACGCGGGTGTGCCGTTCGAGGTGCCGCAGGGGCCGGACCGGGCGGAGCGCCTGGCATCCGTGCTGGAGGTGATCTACCTCATCTTCAACGAGGGCTACTCCGCGACGGCGGGCGACGACTGGATGCGCCCTGCCTTGTGCGAGGACGCTCTCCGCCTGGGCCGCATCCTGGCGGGGCTGGCGCCGGGCGAGCCGGAAGTCCACGGCCTCGTGGCGCTGATGGAGATCCAGGCTTCCCGCTCCAGGGCGCGAACGGGTCCAGACGGTGAGCCAGTGCTGCTGCTGGACCAGGACCGTTCGCGCTGGGACCAGCTCCTCATCCGCCGCGGCCTGGCGGCCCTGGAGCGCGCCGAGTCGCTGTCTGCCGAGCATGGGCCATATACCCTGCAAGCCGCCATCGCCGCCTGCCACGCCCGAGCGCGCATCCCCGAGGACACCGATTGGCAGCGCATTGTGGCGCTGTACGACGAGCTGGCCCGGCTGGTGCCGTCGCCCATCGTCGGCTTGAACCGAGCTGTCGCCGTGGGCATGGCCTTCGGCCCGGCGGCGGGCCTCGACGCGGTGGATGCGCTTGCCGGAGAGCCGACCCTCAAGGCGTACCACCTGCTGCCCAGCGTCCGCGGCGACCTCCTCGCCAAGCTCGGCCGCTACTCCGAGGCAGCCGCCGAATGCGAGCGCGCCGCCTCCCTCACCCAGAACGCCCGCGAGCGCAAGCTGCTTCTCGATCGGGCCGCAGAATTTGCCGGTCGCGCTGCCTGAGCTGAGGCTGCCTTAGGTCGAAGCGGCACCGCAGGTGCAGGACGCAGTCCTGCGATAGAGTGGGCCGCGCGGTTACCCGCCTGCTATTGCGCCGATGACGAGGAAGGGTTCCCTGCCTTCCGACACAGCGGAGGGTAGGGCCGTCTCCTGCGGTTCGTGGGAGAGGTCCGCCTCGCAGGCGTAGAAGCGCACGAACGCGCGCCGCTTGTGGGTCACATGGTCGCGCATGGTGCCCCGGAGGACGGGGTAGCGGGCCTCCAGGGCGTCGAGGACGGAGCCGATGGTGTGCGGCGGCTGGACGTCCAGCTGGACCGGGCCATCCACGCGCGCCAGCGTCTTGAGGTGCGCGGGCAGCACCACCTGGATCACGGCAGCGTCTGGACTTCCACGGAGAGCACCGACGGCAGGTCGCGCACGATAGGCGTCCAGCTGTCGCCGGCGTTCGCCGAGCTGTAGACCTGCCCGCCCGTGGTGCCGAAATACACGCCGCACGGATCGAGCGAGTCGACCGACATGGCGTCCCGCAGCACGTTTACATAACAGTTGCTCTGCGGCAGGCCGTTGGTCAGCGGCTCCCACTCGTTACCGCCGCTTCGGCTGCGGTAGACGCGCAGCTTGCCATCCTGCACGAAATGCTGCGAGTCGCTGGTGATCGGCACCACGTACAGCGTCTCGGGCTCATGCGCGTGCACGTCGATGGCGAAGCCGAAGTCGGTCGGCAGGTTGCCGCTGATCTCGTGCCAGCTTTCGCCGGCGTCGTCGCTGCGCATCACGTCCCAGTGCTTCTGCATGAACAGCACGCCGGGTTTGCTCGGGTTCATAGCCACGTGATGGACGCAGTGGCCGATCTCGGCCGTGGGATTGGGCAGGAACTCGGAACGCAGGCCCTTGTTGATGGGCTTCCAGGTCTGGCCGCCGTCGTCCGTGCGAAATGAGCCGGCGGCCGAAATGGCGACGTACATCCGCTGCGGATTGCTGGGATCGAGGATGATGGTGTGCAGGCACAGGCCGCCGGCGCCGGGCGCCCAGTTCGGGCCGGTCTCCTGCTTGCGCAGGCCGGTCATCTCCTCCCAGTTCTGCCCGCCGTCCGTCGACCGGAACAGCGCTGCGTCCTGCACGCCGGCGTAGACGGTATCGGGGTCATTCAGCGAGGGCTCGAAATGCCAGACGCGCGTGAACTCCCACGGGCGCGGTGTGCCGTCGTACCACTGGTGCGTGCCGGCGCCACCTTCATAGGCGAACTTGTTGCCGACCGCTTCCCAGGTCTTGCCGCCATCGTCCGACCGCTGCACCGTCTGGCCAAACCAGCCGCTGGATTGCGAGGCGTAGATGCGGTTCGGGTCGGCGGGCGAGCCCTTGAGGTGGTACATCTCCCAGCCGGCGAAATGCGGGCCGCTGACGTCCCAGTTGTCGCGCTTGCCGTCCGACGTGAGGACGAAGGCGCCCTTGCGCGTCCCGACCAGTACTCGTACGCCGCTCATACTGTCACTCCTTCAGTCAATTCCGTACCGACCGGATGGTATCAGAACCGCCTTTTGACTTCAACCGGGGCACGCCCCGGCCGGAGGTGCCGCGCGGCGACAGGTCGCGCCGGACCGGAGGCGTCCCTTCCAGCTCCCGCCCACGGTGCAGGATATTGTCGCCTTGCCAGATCAGGTAGTCGGCAGTGCGGGCTGCCAGGCTCTGGATGGTGAGGCCGGGATTGGCCGACCCCTGGGTGGGGAACAGGCTGCCGTCGCACACGAACAGGTTGGGAATGTCGTGCGTGCGGCCGAAGCTGTTGGTCACGGACGAGCGCGGGTCGCTGCCCATGCGCGCGGCGCCCACGAGGTGAGCGAATCGCTGCTCCTGCACGACCTCTTCGGCTCCGGCAGCCCACTGCACCTGTTCGACGACCTTGCGGCCGTACTCCGACAGCTTCTTGTCGTTGTCGTGCATGTTGTAGGTCACGTGCGCCACGGGCAGGCCGTACTGGTCCTTGACGTCCTTGTCGAGCGTGACGGTGTTGTCTTCCCACGGCAGCAGCTCGCCGAGCAGGGCGATGGCCGACCAGTGGTTGTAATCCATCAACACCCGGCGCAGGCCCCAGCCCCACACGCCCTTGGCGGCGATCATCTGCTTGGAGAAGGCGATGGGCAGCGGACCTACGGTTTGAATGGCAAAGCCCCGCGCGAAATCGCGCTTGGGGTCGGTTTCGTAGAACTCTTCGGTCAGGGCGTGGGCCGGCGGCGCCTTGTACATCCGCACCGGCTCGGCGTAGCGTCCCAACACCACGTTGCCGGCCTGCACCATTAGGCACTTGCCGACCATTCCGCTGGAGTTGGCCAGGCCGTTTTCGAAGCCCGGGCAGGCGGAGTTCAGCAGCAGTCGCGGCGTCTCGATCGCATAGCCGGAGACGATGACCACCTTCGCCCTCTGCTCGCGTTCCTGGCCTTGCGAGTCGTAGTAGGAGACGCCGGTAGTCCGGCCGTCCTTCATGTTGATGCGGAAGACCATGCAGTTGTCGCGAATCTCGGCTCCGTGCTCGACCGCGTCCGGCACGTGGCTGTACAGCGTGCTCTGCTTCGCGCCGACCTTGCAGCCCTGGATGCAGAAGCCGCGGTAGATGCAGTGCGGCCGGTCGCCGTGCGAGCCGGCGTTGATCGCCACCGGTCCGCCGATGGATACCCGGATGCCGAGCTTGGTGCAGCCCTTGACCAGCGTTGCGCCGGTGCCGCCGACCGGGTGCGGCCCGTAGGGATAGCCGTGCGGGTCGCCCCACGGATAGTAGGCGGGGCCGGACACCGGCATCTCCAGCTCGAGCAGTTCGTAGTAGGGCTTCAGGTCCCAGTAGGACATGGGCCAGTCCACGCCCACGCCATCCTCGCTGTACACCCGGAAGTCCGAGGGATGCAGCCGCGGCGTGAAGGCGGCCCAGTGCACGGAGCCTCCGCCCACGCCTTTGCCGCTGTTGTTCTCGCCTAGCGTGATGGGCGTGCTGCCGCCGATGATGCGCTGGTCGGTCCAGTACAGCTTATGCGAGCCTGCTTCGTCGCTCACCCAATCGCGCTCGACGTCCCAGAACGGGCCGGCGTCGAAGCCGACGACGGTGAATCCGGCGCGCGCCAGCCGCTGGCTGAGCACGCCGCCGGCCGAACCGACGCCAACGATGACGAAGTCCACCTCGTCATCGCGGCCGTAGCGGCGCATCGGAACGTCGAGCTTCTGAATCGGCCCCAGCATATGCTCGCCCGGCTTGGGGCCGCTGAAGGGGCCAAAGAGGGGTGTATCCATCAGTGCGTGCCCGCTTGGCCGGGCAGGTACGTGATGTCGCCGTGGCCGACGGCTTCGTCGGCATCCGAGAGGCAGGAAGGCGGCGGCGCCCAGGCGTAGCGGCGCTCCTCTTTTTCCCACGGCTCGGGCTCGCCGTTCAGCAGCCGGTAATAGCCGCGGGGGTAGGCCGGGCCGCCGAAGCCAATCTCGTCCCAGGCGTACGGATGTGCGTAGTAGGCCTCGCAGCAGTACGACAGGATCTGCACCCAGAAGTGCGTCACCGCCATCTGCTTCCAGATCTCCTCGCCCGCGGGCGGCTTGCCGTCGTGCAGCGTCAGCAGCACCTGATCCTGCTCGGTCGGTCCCAGGTCGACGAACGACTTCCCAAACAGGTGATCGGCGACGGCCTGGATGCCTTGTAGGCCCAGCCGAAAGGCTTCCTGCTCGGGCGGCATGTCTTCGTAGCGATAGCCGGGGATGATGTTTTCGTACAGCTTCTTGTCGATTTGGGGCACGATGGGGATGCGATACGCCTCCCTCCGATCGTCCTGAGGCAGCAGGCGATCGACCACGGCCTCCATCAGCGTGACCTCCTCAGCGGAGAAGAAGCGGATGGCCGGCACGTCGTGCACCCGCTCGAGCACCAGCTTGCGTGTGGCTTCGTCCCAGAAGTCCTTTTGCCCCAGCGTGTGATAGCCGGGGTAGTAGCCGGGCTGCTGACGGGGAGGCAGAGGCTGGCCGGTGGTCGGCTCGACGGGCCAGAGCTCGATGTCCTGCTCGCCCTGGCTGCTCTCCTCGGGCAGCCGGATGGAGGGTGCGCCGCCATCACGGGAGGGGCCATTGATCAGGCGATCTAGAAACGCCCCGAGCCGGCTCATTTCTCCCTCCTCAACAGGCTTGCCAGCAGCCCCAGGAAGCCCGAGGACGCGAACAGCAGCGGCGCGAACACCGGCGGGCCGTAGATGATGTTGTAGACCGGCACGCGGAAGCCGCCCGGCCGCCGCGCCACGCCGCGTACGTGGAAGAACGTGCCCACACCGCCGTCTACAAGCGCGATCAGCGAGGCCAGCGGCAGCAACGTGCGGGCGATGGTGCGATTGAACACGGAGCCGATGCCGCCCGCCATCAGGATGGGCGTCAGCACGATGGGGCTCCACTGCAGGCCCGCGTACTTGAAGTTGTTCTTGTAGTGGGAGTACAGCGCCTCGATGCCGCTGAACAGCGCCGACACGGCCGTCGCGACCGCCAGGCCCTGTTGGAAGCGGCCCTCGCGCACATCCTGCCGGATCGCGATGCCCTCCGCCGAAATGCCTCGCGGCAGGAGGTGCATCCAGGCCGGCGCGGGGCGTGGGATGCCAGGCAGCAGGTCGTGCTCGGGGTCATCCTCGCGCCGCAGCAGGGAAGCGATCACGCCCAGGAAGCCGCTGGTGGCGAACAGCAGCGGGGCGAAGATTGGCGGTCCCATGATGATGTTGGCGACCGGGTTGCGCCAGCCGCCCGGCTTCCGTTTGATGCCGCGCACATGAAATCCGAAGCCGACAATCCCGTCGATGATGGTGATGGCGGAACTGATTGGCAGCAGCGTCCTGGCGGCGCGCCGGCTGAAGATGGCCCAGATGCCGGCAAGCATCAGCAGCGGACTGAGGATGATGGGCGAGTACATCACTCGCTGGCTGTAGCTGCCGCGATAGTGCTCGTACAGGACCTCGGCGCCGCTGAGAATGCTGGAGATGGCTGTGATGAACGACAGGCTGCGTTGAAAACGACCCTCGCGCACGTGCAGGTCGATGTCAGCGGTGTCTTTGAAGATGCGGTTGAGCACTCGTCGCCGGACCGCAAGTAGAAGGCCAGGCAAGCGGTGGGCGCGGGGCCTACAACGCCGACTCGTTCTCCGCCCCGGCCAGGGTCACACTGGTCACCTCCGGCTCGTCGCTTTCGCGCGCTCCGGCTTTGGCCAGCTCGCGGCGGGCCCACAGCTGCCGCCAGCGGCCGACGATGCCGTCCGGGATGAACAGCACCACCAGCAGCAGCACGATGCCGACGTACAGGTTCGACTGCGTGCTCTGGGTGCTGAGGCGCTCGGTCAGCCAGCGCAGCGCCGTGGCGCCGATGAGCGGCCCGACGATGCTGTCCACGCCGCCGACAAGGGCGTAGACCAGGCCGTTCAGCGAATTGGCCAGGCCGAGCAGGTCCTGGAACACGAACGCGGCCTGCAGGGCGTACAACCAGCCCGCCAGCGACGCCACCACGCCGGAGTACAGCGTGAGGGCGATGCGGTAGGCGCTGACGTTGTAGCCCATAGCCGCCGCCCGCGCGGGATTGCGGCCGATGGCGCGCATGGCCTGCCCCGCCTGGGACGACAGGATGAACCAGGACAGCGCCGCCACCAGCACAGCGATGGTCAACGTGAACCAGTAGAAGCCGTTGCCCTTCAGCGGATCGAGGCCGAACGACACGACGGTTCCGGCCTTGATCTGCAGGCCGTTTTCGCCGCCGGTGGCCGCTTGCGCCGCCAGGGGGATGTTGAAGAACGCGAGCGTGGTCAGGAACGTCAGCATCAGGTACTCGATGCCGCTGGCCAGGATGGCGTACACGCCGAACAGCAGCGACACCACGATGCCGGTGATGAGCGCGCTCGCCAGCAGCACGAACGGCTCGTTGATGCCGGCGTGGCTCAGCATGGCCACGGCGTAGCCAGCCACGCCGAACGTCGCGCCGATGCCGATGTTGAACAGCCGGCCGTAGCCGCTGATAAGCCCGACCGACAGGGCGAACAGCCCGAAGATCAGGTACGTGCTGATCTGGTGCGGCAGGAAGCCGCCCACCAGCGGCGGCACCACGAACGCAGCCACCATGAGCAGGCCGACGATGGCCATGCCAATGGTCTCGCCCGGCGGCGCGTTGCGCCGCGAAGGAGCCCTCACCTAGCCTCTCCCACTGCGGTGGGCGAGGAACACGTGCTCACAGGCGCACCAGGGCGGTCTTGCGACGGGAGCGCAGCACCAGCAGCAGGATGACCAGCCCGAACAGCAGCAGCTGCACTACTACCGGCGGGATCCAGATCGAGCCGACCGACTGGATCTCCCCGAACAGAATGGCGATCCAGGCCGCGCCCCGGAAGTTGCCCAAGCCGCCGGCCACGACCACGATGAGCGAGTTCAGGATGATCGAGCCGCCGATGCTCGGGAAGACCGAGGTCACCGGCGCCAGCATGCCGCCGGCGATGCCCGCCAGGCCGGAGCTGATCATGAACGCCAGCAGGTACACCCGCGGCACGGGCACGCCCAGGACGGCCGCCATCGAGCGGTTCTGGGCAACGGCGCGCACCCACACGCCGTACTTGGCGTAGCGCAGCCAGAAGAAGCCCGCCAGCAGCAGGCCCATCCCCACCGCGATGATGATCAGGTCGTACAACGGGTAGGTGATGGGCCCGATGTCCACGCCCTCGGCAATGGGCGGCTCCATGATCTTGGCGTCGCCGCCGAAGATGTTGAGCGCCAGCTGCTGCAGGATGAGGCTCACTCCCAGCGTCGCCAGCAGGATCAGCACCTGCGCCTTTCCCAGCAGCGGCCAGGTGATGACGAGCAGCAGCAGCCCGCCGCCAATGGCCAGGACGAGGCCCGCCGCGATTAGACCGAGCACGTAGTTGTGTGTCGCCCCGAGGATGATCCACAGGATGTAGGCCCCGAGCATGAAGAACTCGCCCTGGGCGAAGTTGATGATGTCCAGCACTCCGAACAGCAGCGCCAGCCCGGATGCAACCAGCGCCAGGGACGAGCCGACCACCAGACCATTGAGCAGCTGCAGCAGGAACTGGTTCACGCCGAGCGCTCGCCCAGGTAGGTCGCGGCCAGCATCTCGGGGCTGGAGAAGTCCGACGGCCGGTACATGCCCACAAGCACCCCCAGGTCCATGGCGTACATGCGGTTGCAGGCGGTCCGCACCAGGTCGAAGGAAGCGTCGACCACCAGCACGCTTACGCCTTCCTGCGTCGCCTTCTTCAGGGCCTGAGCGATGACCTCGACGTTCACCGGCATCAGGCCCTCGCTGGGCTCGTCGACCATCAGCAGCTTCGGCCTTAGCGCCAGGCCGCGGGCCAGGGCCAGCATCTTCTGCTGGCCGCCGCTGAGGGTGCCGGCCATCTGCCGCCGCCGCTCCGACAGGATGGGGAACAGCTCGTACGCCAGATCGAGGCATCGGGACTGATCGGCCCTGGACTGGATGAGGGAGCCGATGCGGATATTCTCCTCGACGGACATCTCGGGGAACACCGCCTGCGCCTCGGGGACATAGCCTAGGCCGCGGCGGGCGCGAGTGTGGGGCGACATGCCGCTCAGAACCGTGCCCGCCAGCGTGACTGTGCCTTGTGTGCGCGTCAGCAGGCCGGCGATGGACTTCAGCGTCGTCGTCTTGCCGACGCCGTTGCGGCCCATCAAGCCTACGCCCTCGCCGTCCCCAACCTCCAGCGATATGCCCTGCACCACGTGGCTTTTGCCGTAGTAGGCGTGCAGGTCGCGCACTTCAAACATCGGGCCGGCCCTGCAGGAAGACGCGGCGCACTTCGGGCGTGGCGAACACCTCCTCGGCGCTGCCTTCGACCAGCTTCTTGCCGTCGGCCATGGCGGTAACGGTGGTCGCCACCTGGCGGACCAGGTGGACGTCGTGCTCGGCCATGATCACGGTCGCCGTGCGGGCCACCTGCTGGAGGAGGCCGGCCAGGCCGGCGCGCTCGTGGGCGCTCATGCCCGAGGATGGCTCGTCGAGCAGCAGCACACTGGGCCGCGCGCCCAGGGCTGTCGCCACCTCGAGCTGCTTCTGCTGGCCGTGGGCCAGCATCTCGGCCGGCACGTTGGCGGCGTGACTCAGGCCGACCAGCTCCAGCAGGCTCTCGGCGTATTCCACGTCCTCGGGCCGGCTGTGGAGGCGCAGCAGGCGCGCCATGCCGCGCTTGGCCTGCACCGCCAGCACCACGTTCTGGAGGCAGGTGAAGCCGGGCACGATGCTGGTCAGCTGAAACGAGCGGCCGATACCCGCCCGCGCCCGCCAGCTCGGCGTGCTCCGCCCCAGCGGCTGCCCCTGGAAGTGGACCTCGCCCTCGTCCGGCAGGATCTGCCCGCCCAGCAGGTTGATGACCGTCGTCTTCCCGGCCCCGTTCGGCCCCACCAGCGTATGGATCGAGTGCGCGCGCACGTCCAGGTCCACATGATCGACCGCCCGAAAGTGGCCGAACCGCTTGGTGATGCCGCGCGCTGAGAGAACGACCTCCGTTGCTGGGTCTGCTGCGAGGGCCACGAGCCGGTAGGGTACCAAAATCCGGGACAGCCGTGTTTGCGGTGCTGTCGTGTCACGACTGCCAGAATGGAGCACGGCGATGGGAGACGAGGCGGCGAATACCGGGTTTGGGCTGGTAGAGCGCGAACGAGAGCTCCGCTTCCTGGAAGATGCCCATCAGGCAGCGACCTCCGGGCAGGGGCGGTTCGTGTTCGTAGAAGGCGAGGCCGGGGTTGGCAAGAGCAGCCTGGTGCGGGCATTCACCGCGAGGGCCGGACCGGGCGCAGTGCTGCTCGGAGTGTGCGATCCGCTCGACACGCCGCGACCTTTGGGGCCGCTGCTGGACATGGCGCCAGCCCTGGGCACCGGCTTCCCCGCCCGCATGGCGGGATCCACTTCCGGCCCGGAGCTGTTCGGGGCGGTGGTTGAGCAGGTGGAGGCACTGCCGCCCGGCACGATCCTGATCTTCGAGGACATCCACTGGGCAGATCAGTCCACGCTGGACCTGCTGCGCTTCCTGGGGCGACGGGTAGAGCGTCTTTCGGTGGTGGCTCTATCCACCCTGCGCGCGAATGCCGCCGGCCCGGTGGCCGCCCTGCTGGGCGATCTGGCGACGACGCAGGGGGTCGAACGGCTGTGGCTGGCGCCGCTCTCGGAGGCCGCGACGGCGGAACTGGCCGAACACTCGGGCTTGGACGCAGGCCAGCTCTACCGCCGCACGGGCGGCAATCCGTTCTTCATCAAGCAAGTGCTGGCCGCGGGAGGAGTCGATCTTCCGCCGAACGTACGGGACGCGATCCTGTCCCGCGTCATGCGCTTGCCGCCGGAAGTCCGCCAAGCGCTCGAAGCGGCCGCCGCGATCGGCCCTCGAATGCAGCCGGAGCTCCTGTTCGATCTCCTGGATGCGCTCGGCATCCCACGCTGGGCGGCGGATGGCGCGGTGAGCGCCGGCTTTCTCGACTGGTCGGGTTCTGAGCTCGTGTTTCGGCACGATCTGGCTCGCATGGCCATCGACCAGGCGACCTCAGCCGAGCGGCGGCAGCGCCTGCACGCCGTCATCCTGGCCCTGCTGCTCGACGAGCCGGCCGGCGCACAGGACTTGCCGGCGTTGGTGGAGCACGCCGAGCTGGCCGGCGACAGCCGGGCCGTGCTCGAGCTGGCGCCGCGAGCCGGCGAGCGGGCCGCTGCCCTGTTCGCCCACCGCGAGGCCGCCGCCTTCTACGGCAAGGCGCTGGCGGCCGCGCGAGGGGCAAGCGCCGCGACTCGAGCGGACCTGCTGGAGCGGCGAGCCGGACAAGCCTACCTGGCCGGCGACCTCGCGGAGGCCAGCGCCGGTTATCGTGCCGCCGCCGAGTTATGGCAGGAGGCCGGCGCGCCTGGGCCTCAGGGCTGCTGCCTCATCCACCTGGCTCGACTTCTGTACCTGGAGGGCCAGTATGCCGCCGCGGATGCCGCTGGACAAGCGGCCATCTCGTGCCTCGAACCGGCTGGCGCCAGCCGCGAGCTGGCCATGGCGTACGGCATACGCTCGAAGCTGGCGCTGCTGTCGTTCGATTTTCCAGCGGCGGACCGCTGGGCAGAGCGGGAGATGCTCGTGGCCGAACAGCTGGATGCCGAAGCGGCCAAGCTGCAGGCGGCGGCCTATCGAGCCGCTGCGAGGGTGTTGAGCGGAGTGGACGAATCGGGCGCCGAGCTGCGCACGATACCGGATGCAGCCCGCAGCCAGGGGCTCGAAGAGCTGGCTATGGAGACGCTGATGTATGCCGCCTGGCTGCCCGCGCTGAACCGCTGGTATGAGGGCGCCGAGTGCCTCCTGGACGAGGGCGAACAGTTCGCGCTGGATCATGGTCTGGGCTACTGGCAGCAGCTCATCGTTGCCGTCCGCCTCATGTGCGATCTCGCCATGGGCCGCTGGAATGCCGTCGAACCGGCAGCGCGAGGGCTGCTGGCCCATACGGGACTGGCCGCCGCCCCACACCTGACGGCGCTGCGCGCGCTCGGGAGTCTCCACGCTCGCCAGGGCAAGGAGGACGCGGCGACCTACCTGGCGCAAGCGCTGGAGGTCGCCCGACAGCACCGGCGCATGGCCATCATTACGCCGGTCTGGCCGGCCATCGTCGAGCACGCCTGGCTGTCAGGCGAGCAGGCGGCCGCGTTGGACGCCGTTCAGCAGGCCCAAGTAGAAGGGCTGGAAGCCTGGAACGGCTGGGCAGCCGGCGAGCTGGCGCTGTGGACCTACCTGGCCGGCGGCCGCTGGGAGTCCGACCGGCCCATCCCTGAGCCCTACCGGCTGATCCTGTCCGGCGAGGCGGAGACTGCCGCCGGGCTGTGGCAGCAACGGCGCTGCCCCTACGAAGCCGCCATCGCGCTGAGTACCTCCGCCAATCCCGACTCCGTGCTGCACGCCGTGCGCATGCTTGACGACCTCGGCGCCGTCCCGGCTGCTGCTTACGCCCGGCGCCGCCTGCGCCAGCTCGGCGTGAGCTCCGTGCCGCGCGGGCCCAACATGTCCACGAGCACCAACCCAGCTCGCCTCACCCAGCGTGAGCTCGACGTGCTGCGACTGGTCGCCGACGGCCTCACCAATGCCGAGATTGCCGCGCGGCTCTTCCTCTCCGAGAAGACTGTCGAGCGGCATCTGTCCGCCGTCTTCGCCAAGCTGGATGTCGGCAGCCGCGGCGAGGCTGTCCGCGAGGCCCGCGTCCGCGGCGCCCTAGAAATGGGGGCTGGCTGAGCCAGATGTGAGGGTGCCTCCCCGATGTGCGGGGAACCAGGTTTCCCTAGGCTGCAACGTGGGCGGCAGAGGCCGCACCAAAAGCTCAGGAGGAGAGATCATGACCCAAGGAAACCCCGTTCAAGATTTGGAGCGCACGCTGGACAGCGTCGAGCGGCTGATTGGCGGCGTTCGACCCGAGCAGTGGAGCAATCCGACCCCCTGCACGGATTGGGATGTGCGCCAGCTGGTCAGCCACATGGCCTCCGGCAACCTGCGGTTCGCCGCGATCGTCAGTGGCGGGCCCGTGACTCCGGAGGCGTCGGACGATCCCGCGAAGGCCCTTCGCGCCGCCGGCGCGGCGCTGCTGGACAGCTTCACCCAGCCCGGGGCGCTGGAGCGGAGCTACCAATCGCCGTTTGGCGAGCTGCCCGGCCCGGCGCTGGTCCATCTGCGCATCGGCGAGATGCTGACTCACGGCTGGGACCTGGCACGAGCGACGGGTCAGATGCCTGACCTGCCCGAGGACCTGGCTGAGCAGGAGCTGGCAGCCTTCCGGGCTCAGCTCGGAAATGCTCCTCGCGAGAGCTCGCCCGTCGGACAGCCGCAGCCCGTGGCAGACGATGCTCCCGCCATCGACCGGCTGGCGGCCTTCCTCGGCCGCAGCGTCATGGCGGATGCGGGGGCGCGGGCGTGAAGTACGTCCTGTTCGTCAACTTCGATGAGCCAGGCGAGCTGCTCCTTCCGCGCGCCCCCGCCGAGCTGCGCCTGCACCTCAGCCGCATGCACGAGTTTCACCGCGCGGGGAGCCTGGTGATGAGCGGCGCATTCCGGACGCCTGGCCAGCCGCTCGCGACTATGGGGGTGTTCAGGTCAAGCCAAGCGGCCGAAGCCTTCGCTGCTCAGGACCCGTTCGTTCTCAACGGCATGGCGAAGAGCTGGCGGATCCGCGCGTGGCACGAGCCGCTGCCGGAGCCCGACTGGGCCAGCGCGGCCGCGGAAGCGTCACTCAAGTACGTCCTCTCCTTCACCACTGCGTACACCTCCCTCGAGGAGGCGTACGCAGACGCGCCTGAGGAGATCGCCTTGCATGTCGCCCGCATGCAGACCTTTCGAGCGAAAGGGCGGGATATCCGCGAATGGAACGACGTCCTGGCCCAAAGGCTCCAGCCAAATCAGAAGATGGCGCGCGTAGCCGCTCCGTCCACCAGTATGGTCTGGCCGGAGACGAAGCTGGCGCGCGCGGAGGCCAGGAAGACGACCACGCTGGCGAGCTCGTCGGGCTCGCCGTAGCGGCCCATGGGAATCTGCGCCACCTGGCGCTTGGTGGCTTCCTCAATGGGCACGCCCCAGTTCCTGGCGTTGATGGCGTCCAGCTCGGCGACGCGATCGGTGCCGAAGCGCCCGGGGGCGACGCTGTTGACGGTGATGTTGTCGGCCGCCAGTTCGGTGGAGAGGGTCTTGGCGAAGTTGATGACGGCGGCGCGGATGGAGTTCGAGAGCACCAGGCCTGGAATGACCGTGCGCACCCCGGACGATGTGATGTTGACGATACGGCCTGCGCCGGCGGCCTTCATGTGCGGCACGGCTGCGCGGGTGAGGCGCACGGCGCTCATCAGGTTGGTCTGGAAGGCGGCGGCCCACTGCTCGTCGGTCATGCCCACGGCGGTGCCCGTGGGCGGACCGCCGGCGTTGTTGACCAGCACGTCCAGGCGGCCGAAGCGGTTCACCGTCTGCTGGATGAGGCTGTCGCAGGCGGCGGCCTGGCTGACGTCGCCTGCCAGCGCCAGCACCTCGGCGCCCGTCTCGCCGGCCACTTCGGCCGCGGCGGCGTCGATGCTGGCCTGATTGCGGCTGACGAGGACCACGCGGGCGCCCTCGCGGGCGAAGCTCAGCGCGCAGGCCTTGCCCAGGCCCTTGGAGGCGCCGGCGACGAAGGCGACCTTGCCCTGAAGGCCTAAGTCCACGGGGCGGCTCTGTACATCTTGTTCATCGAACCTATGCTAGTCAACGAGGCGGAACACCCCGTCAAGGGGACCGGCTAGCCGTTCGATTTCGCGCACGCTCATCCATGAGGCGCCACCATCGATCGCGCGCCCCGTGCGGCCGAGCCGCAGCCAGCCCGATCGGCGGTGGTAGCCGTCCGCCACGAAATAGTGCCGCGGCGTGGAGATGATGACCGGCGCGGACGCCCGCAGGCCGGCCCACACCTCCGGCGGCACCGGCGCGGGCTGGAACTCGATGCTGATGTCAAGCGCTTTCAGCAAGCGCCCTTCGTTGGCTTCCCCATTCATCCCTCCCTCGGGCGTCCAACCCACCTGCCGGGCCATGGCCAGCGCGCAGGGGAGGGTCGCTGCGCGGCCCTTGACGTCCGCCAATGCCACCGCGGCCAGCGGGCCGCAGGCAGCTCTGCGCTCGAGGGCCCCCAATCCGGGGGCGCTACGCTGATCGGGCAGCGCGCGCGATGGTCCGGCCGTGCGCTCAACCGAGCGTGCGACGAGCATCTCGCGTAGTAAGCTGACGAGCATGCCTCGCGCTCGATACGCGGCCGCCAGCAGGCATTCCCAGCCGAGGGCGAGCAGCAACGGGAGCCGGGGCCCGTCGAGCCGCGCCAGGCGTGTCACGACCGTACCGATGTGCGGCAATTCTCCTCTCCCAGCAACCATCCTGCTCTGGTTCGCCGCCTGCGCCGCGCCGGTATTGGGCGCGCTGCCGCGGGCCTGGAGTATGGCAACTACATGCAGGCGGCAATACACATCGGCGGCCGCCGTGCCGGGGCGGCCCGTGGCCATCGTTTTCGGTGCGGGACTCCGGGACGACGGCAGCCTGATGCCCATGCTTGCGGCCCGCGTGGAAGCCGCGGCAGAGGCGTATGCGCGCGGCCGAGCGCGGCGGCTGCTGCTGACCGGTGACGGCAGCAGCCGCACGGGCTACGATGAACCGGCGGCCATGGCCCGCTATGCCATCCAAATGGGCGTCGCCGAGCAGGACCTGCTGCTGGACCGGGGCGGGCTCCGGACGTATGACAGCTGCTACCGCGCCCGCTCCGTTTTTGGTATCCAACAGGCCATCGTCGTGACCGATCGCTTCCATCTGCCTCGCGCGGTCCTCACCGCGACGGCGCTGGGCCTGGATGTAGTCGGCCTCGAAGCCCCGGCCCGGCCGCGGTTCACGCCCGGGGCCAGCCTCTGGTACGGGCTGCGCGAGTCAATGGCCGTGGCGGTCGCCATGTGCGAGACTCGCCTGGGGCGGCCACCCCGCCACCGGCCAGTGACGCCCTCCCGGCGTGGCGCGGCCTGGCGGCGGGCGGCGAGAATCGCCGGCACGTTGCTGGCGTCGGTCTCACGAGCTTGCGTCCGGCGTAGTCCTTGCTAAGCGGCTCCGCTAAGGTGAGCCACTCGCATTCAAGGACCTTGCTCGTGGGCGGCGCTCTGGCCACGTACGGCGCCGAGGGTCTCAACGTCGCGATGTGGCTCGTGCTGACCCCAGTGCTCCTCCACGCGCTTGGCGCCACCCGTTTTGGCTTGCTTGCGCTGCTCGGCTCCATCCTGGCCTACGGACCGCTGCTGGACCTGGGCATCGCCGGGGCGGCGATCAAGTACATCGCCGAGAAGGAAGCCACCGGCGCCCGCCCTGAGGCGGAAGCCATGATCGCCACCTGCTTGCGCTTGTACCTGGGGCTGGGCCTTGCGGCCGCCGCTCTGAGCGTCCCTCTGGCGATCGTCTTCCCCTCGCTGTTTCCGGTTGCGCCCGAGGACCGGCAGGCAGCCATCCAGGGCGTGCTGCTGATCGGGCTGACGCTGGCGTTGACGATCCCCAGCGCCGCCCCAGGTGCGGTGCTGCGCGGCCTGCGGCGCTACGACCTGGCAGCGCTGCAGTCGATCCTCGGCACTCTGGCCGTCGGCGCCGGCACGGGCTTCGTCCTGCTGGCCGGGGGCGATCTCGCGGGCTTCATCGGGGTCTATGTCCCGGCGGCGCTGCTGACGCTGGTAGGGGGTATCTGGCTGGTCCGCCGAGCGGCGCCGGATCTGCGGTTTGGGCTGGCCGGCGCGAACCGCAGGCTGGTCCCTACCATCCTGGGATTCGGCTCGTCGCTGTTCCTCACGCGCGCCGCTGCGCAGCTCGAATGGAAGACCGACGAGCTGGTCATCGGAGGAATCCTGGGACTCGCCGCCATCGCGCCATACGCCGTCGCGTTGCGGCTCAGCTCGGGGGTCATGATCGCCACGGCTCAGCTGGCCAAGGTGGTGTTCCCGATGGCCTCGGCGCTGCACGCCGTTGCCGACCGAGAGCAGCTGCGCGGGCTGTACCTCACCTCGACGCGCATCACGGTCGCGCTGGCGTTGGTGTCCGGCTGCGGCATCGCGGTGCTGGCGCGGCCGATCCTGATGGCCTGGGTCGGCCCACAATACGCAAGCGGCAGCCGCATCGCCGTCGTGCTGACCGCCGCCGCGATGGTCACCGCCAGCCAGTGGCCCGGAATCCTCGTGCTCCAAGGCATGGGGCACGCCCGGCGGCTTGCGCTGCTGGCGCTCCTTTCTGGAGTGCTCAACCTCGCGCTGTCCATGATCCTGGCGCATGTTGCGGGGCTGATGGGCGTGGCCCTGGGCACCCTCATCCCGACGCTGCTGCTGAACTGCTGCGCCTATTTGCCGTTGGCCCTGAAAGCGCTGGACGTCCGTCTGGCCGAGTTTGCCCGCCACGCCGTGCTCCCGGGAGTGCTGCCGGCCGCCGGTCTGGTTCTGGCGCTGGGATTCCTGGAGGGCCGTGTGCAGGGCGTAGGGGCGCTGGCGCTGGCGGGGGGATTGGGCGCCGGTCTCTACCTGGCGCTCTATCTCAGCCAGCCGGCCGCCCGCCTGGAACGTCAGTACCTGCACGACTTCGGCGCATGGTCGAGGCAGCGCTTTGTGGGTGAAGCGCAGCAGGCTCCATAGGTAAAAGCGCGGATGGCGCGGCCACTCACTGCCCCTAGAGTTCCCAGAGAGTGAAACCACCCACGTCCCTCTCGTCCAACGACCGCTACCCTGGGTGGGGAATGCGCGACGCCGCCGTCGCGATTGGCTTGCGGCTGGCGTATCCGGAGACTGCGCGCGCTCTCGCGGAGGCCCGCGCCTCCCAGTGGCTCAGCCCCGACCAGCTGCACGAGCTGTCCTGGCGGCGGCTTCAGGAAACGCTGTTTCGGGCATACGAAACCGTCGGCTTCTACCGGCGAAAGTTCGAGGCGGCGGGCATCCACCCATCGGACATCCGCGCGCCGCGGGATTTGTGCGCCGTCCCGCTTACGACGAAGGACGAGCTGCGCCAGGCGCTGGCCGGACCGGGGCCGTTCTCGCAGGCCGTCGATCCCGAGCGGGTGCAGCTGCTGTACACCACCGGCTCGACGGGCAAGCCGTTAGCCATACCAATCGATCGGCAGGGGAAGCACGAGCGCCTGGCGATCACCTTCCGCGACATCGAATGGTATGGGCACCGCCTGGGTGATCGGAACGCGCGCGTCTGGGGGCGCGGACCGGCTCTCGCCCTCTCGAAGCGCGCGCGGCTGGTTCAGCGCCTGAAGGTTGGAGTGTTCGGCCGCCGCATGGAGCTCGTCAGCCACCAGTACGACGCGCCTGAGGACGCGCCCATCGGCGAGGCCAGGCTGGCTCACTGGTGCCGGGAGCTCCGGCGCTACCGGCCGAAGGTCCTGGACGGCTACGTCAGCGCGTTGTGCGTGCTGGCGCGCTACATCCTGGACAACGATATCCACGATCTCGGCTGTACGGCGGTGGCCACTGGCGGCGAGTACCTGTCGGACGCGGCCCGCAGCCTCATCTCGCGCGCGTTTGAGTGTCCGGTGTACAACCGCTACGGCAGCAGCGAGCTGGGATTCATCGCCCACGAGTGCGGCGCCGACTCCAACCACCGTCTGCATGTGAACGCCGAGGGCCTGTGGTTGGAGGTACTGCGCGATGGTGCTCCGGCTCTGGCCGGCGAAACGGGCAACATCGTCGTTACGGACTTCACGAACCGGGCGGCGCCGCTCATCCGCTACGTGACCGGCGATCTGGGCGTCGCCCCGGGGGCATCCGACCGCTGCGCCTGCGGCCGAGGCCTGCCGCTGATCAGCAGCGTCCAGGGTCGCATCAATGACGTCTTCGTGCTGCCGGGCGGCAAGAAGCTGGTGTCGCACATGTGGCACGAGCTCTTCCATCAGCCCTTCGTCAACCAGTTCCAGGTTGTCCAGCACCGCCGGGACCTGGTGCAGGTGGACGTGGTGCTCGCGGGGCAGCCTCGCGAGGTCGAATACCTCGCGCTCAAGGCGCGCGTGCATGCGGCGCTGCCCGGTTGCGACGTGACCTGGCGCGAAGTGAGCCACGTCGAACCCGGCCCTGGCGGCAAGTTCCGCCACACCCGCTCTTTGCTGGCCGAAGCCGCGGCGCTATAGCCTAGAAGTATGGCCGGAAAGCTCGCGGCGGAGCTCGGGCGTGCTCCGGTTGCACCCAGGCTCGGCGGCCCGCCTAGCGCTTTTCGGCCATACTCCTAGATCTGGGCATGAGGTCTCGGAAGCCTGCTGTCTCGCGGTTGCGCCGCGCGCTCCACGATCAGGAGCTTCGCGGTGCTGCCGATGCGGCTCGCGTGCGGGAGGGCCAGGCGCGCGCGGCGTGCTTGCGCCTGGGCCGGTTCGGCGAGGTCCGCACGCGCACTCGGCTGCTGCTGCGCATGCTGCCGGCTCTCCGTATTCCGCCGCTGCTGCTGGCGGCGATAGGGTGCGCGGCACGCCGCCCCGGCTGGCAGCGCTTCGCACTGGTCTTCGCCTACTGGCATGGCGTGCGCTCGGGCGCAGACCGCCGCTTGTGGAGGCAGCTTACGAGCGGCGTCGTCGTGCTGATGTACCACGCGTTCACGGAGCACGAGCCCGCCGGCGCCTACATCACGCCAGCCCGGCGATTTGCCCTGCAACTAGCCCTGCTGCGGCTCACTGGGTGGCGGCTGCTGACTATGGAGGAGTTCCTGGCGTACCGCCAGACCGGCGACCTTCCGCCGCCCCGGTCCGTGGTGCTGACCATCGATGACGGCTATCGCGACATGTACGACGTCGCCTTTCGTCTACTGAAGCGTTGGCAGGCGCACGCCACGGTGTTCGCCGTCTCGGGGTTGCTTGGCGGTGCGAACGTCTGGGATCGGGACGGCCGCCTCGCGCGACGCCCGCTGCTGACGGTGCAGCAGCTCCGGGAGATGGCCGCGGCCGGGGTGAGCGTGGGGGCGCATACGCGCACGCATCCCATGCTTCCGCGCCTATCGGACGTCGAGCTGGAACGAGAGCTGGCGGGCTCTCGCGCGGACCTCAGCGCCTTCGGCGCTCCGCCCGCCGCCTTCGCCTACCCTTTCGGTGAGACGAGCGAATCGGTCCGCGCCGCCGTCCGCCGCGCCGGTTTCAGCGCCGCCTTTGGCGTCGAAACCGGCATCAATGGTCCGGCGACCGCCGATTTCGCCTTACGACGCGTGCCGGTGTGCGGCAACCACTCGCTGCTGCGCTTCGCGCTCGGCGTCATCACGGGTGACCCGCACATCGTTCCCTGCCGCCGGCCAGCAAAAGCCCTGGCTAGCGCTTAGCGCTTAGGCCGGCGGCGCCCGAATAGGGAGAAGCTTGGCTTGCCAAAGTGCTGACCGACGAAATCGGGCAGCTCGGCGTGCCGGCTTTCGAAGGTGAGCTGCACCTCGGTGGCGTTGTCGGGCGCCTTGCGCAGCCGGCTCACGAGCGCGTCGTCGATCTGGAGCTGATCGGCCGCGTCAGGCGGGATGAGGCTCACCTTCATCCGGGTGCCGAGGGGCAGGTTGAAGCCGTGAATCAGGCAGAACATGCCCGTTACGCCCGCCAGTGTGCTCTTGCCGGTGAACTCGGCGCCGGGACGCGGCCCGTTGCGCGCGCGCAGCCGTACGTCCCCGTCCGCGGGTAACAGCGCCACGTCCTCGCCGTCCCGGGATGTCTCGGCCTGCCCTTCGGGCTGGGGCGCGCGGGCACCGGCCAGGAGTGCCTGAAAGTCCTCGCCCGGGCCTTCGCCAGCGGCTGATGCGGGCTCCTCGGCCGCTGCTTCCTGGCTCGTAAGCTGCTCGTAATGCGCGAGGTCCTCTTCCATCCGGCTGAGATCGGCTTGGATGGCCGCCAGATCGGCATGCGGATCCAGGGCCGGCTCTCCAGCTGGCTCTAGCTCCGCCATCTGATCCGGCTCGAAGCTGGCGGCATGGTCCGCAGATGTATCCGGATCACGCACGGCCGCCTCGATGAGCTGGTCCTCTTCGACGATGCGCTCCGGCTCGGGCTCGGGCCCAGCCTCCGGCGCCACCGGCGCTTCATACATCTGTCCGTCGGCCGGTGGCTGTCCGGCTTCGAACGCGTTCAGCTCCAGGAGGGTGAGGTCGTCATCCTCCGCGGCCGCCGCTTCTGCCTCTTCGATGCCGAGCTCCTCAGGCGCCAGCTCGCCGAAGCTGGCGGCGGCTGCACCCTGATCCCCGGATGCCTCCTCGATCGCGGGCAAGTCCGCGGCCTCTTCGATGCCGACCTCCGCCTCCGGTTCGGTAGAGCCCGGGCTCAGCGCCCGCTCTTCTTCGCGCACGCGTGCCTCGACCAGCCGGTCCAGCACGCTGGGCGACGCCGGCGCGATCTCCTCGATGGCCGGCGGGGCGTCAGGGCCCCTGGCCAGACGCATCTCCACAACTTCGCTTCGCATGTGCATCAGCTCGAGCAGATGCACGAGGTCGGGCGGAACGGACGGTCGCGAAGGTACACCGTCAGCCACGAGGCGTCCTCCTACCTTCGATTCGGCCTAAGTCTACCCGCCAGAAGTCAGCGGGAGGCGATCAGCGCGGGCGTTGAGCGAGGGCGCAGATGGGGCAGACGCCGCTTGCGGCCGACTTGCTCTCGAACTCCCGACCGCAGTTCACGCACACCAGCTGACGCTGAAGGTGGTGCCGCTGGGCCCAGCTCTTGATGGCGTCCGTGCCCACGGCGAACTCTGACGCCAGGTGCGTGATGAGCTGGTGTGAGTAGCGCTCGCGGAGGATATTCAGGCACAGCGGGCAGAGCGAGCGCCCAAGCGGCTCCTTTCGAAAGGTGAATGCGTTGCCGCAGTACGTGCACACACCTTCGCCAACCCTTGGCATAACGACTTCGACCTGTAGCAGGATTCCTGCCGGGACGGCTTGTTGCTTGTCCGGCAGACCGGCGCTCCGGCCGGCGGCGCCAGTATGGCGAAGACCGACGTGCTTATAAAGGGAGCTTAGGGCGATCCGCCGGACATCAGGTCCGCGGCAGCCGGGAAGGTCTAGGCGCGGTGACGCTGCACAAAGCGGCCCATGCGCGCCAGCGCCTCTTCGATCTGCTCGTAGGCGGTGGCGTAGCACATGCGCACGTGGCCCTCGCCGAGATCGCCGAAGGCCGTTCCGGCGATGACCGCCACGTGCTCCTCCTCGAGCAGCTTGAGCGAGAACTCCTCCGAGCTCATGCCGGTAACGGCAATGGACGGGAAGGCGTAGAAGGCGCCGCGCGGCTCGGGGCAGGTGAGGCCGATCTCGTTGAGGCCGGCGACCAGCAGTTTGCGGCGGCGGTCGTATTCGTCGCGCATGTCGTCGACGTCCGCCTCGCCCTGGTCCAGCGCCTCGATGCCGGCGTACTGCGCGGCCGTGGGTGCGCTCATGATGATGTACTGGTGGATCTTCATCATGGCTTCCAGGATTTCGGCCGGCGCGCAAGCGTAGCCCAGCCGCCAGCCGGTCATGGCGTAGGCCTTGGAGAAGCCGTTGACCAGGATGGTCCGGTCGCGGGCGCCCTTCAGCGCGGGGATGCAGACGTGCTCCACCCCGTATACCAGGCGGTGATAGATCTCATCCGAGATGATCAGCAGGTCGTGCTCGACCGCCAGGTCGACGATGCCCTGGGCTTCCCTCGGGTCCAGCACCGCGCCGGTGGGGTTGTTCGGGAAGCCCAGCAGGATGGCCCGGCTCTGAGGCGTAATCGCCGCCGCGACGGCCTCGGCGCGCAGCGTGAAGCCGTCCTTGGCCGACGTGGGCACCGGCTGGATGACCGCTCCGGCGAAGACGATGCAGGCGGCGTAGGAGACGTATGACGGCTCGGGCAGCAGGACCCCGTCACCGTGCTCCACGATGGCCCGGACGGCGATGTCGATGCCCTCGCTGGCGCCGACGGTGACCAGGATCTCGTCTTCCGGGTCGTAGTTGAGCCCGTACAGGCCTTCCAGCTTGTCGGCGATCTTCCGCCGCAGGTCCATGAGGCCGTAGTTCGAGGTGTAGTGGGTGCGGCCCTCGATCACCGACTCGACCGCAGCGTCGCGGATATGCTGCGGCGTCACGAAGTCCGGCTCGCCAATGCCCAGCGAGATGACGTGGTCCATGCTGGCCAGCACGTCAAAGAACTTACGGATGCCCGAGGGGCGCACCCGGTCGACGATCGACGACGTGCGCCGCCGCGCGGTGCGCTCAGCCAAGCGCCGGCCGTTTCGTGTGGAAATCGGTGTGCTGCTGGTAGCAGTAGGCGACCCGCAGGATGGTCTCCTCGTCGAACGCCTTGCCGATGATCTGGAGGCCTACCGGCAGGCCTTCCGAGAAGCCGCACGGAATGGACATGCCCGGCAGGCCCGCCATGTTGACTGGGATGGTGAGCACGTCGTTGAGGTACATCGCAAGCGGGTCGTTCACTTTCTCGCCAATCTTGAACGCGATGGTCGGCGATGTTGGTGCGAGGATCACGTCGAAGCGTTTGAAGGCACGATCGAACTCCTGCTTGATCAGCGTCCGCACCTTCTGCGCCTTGAGGTAGTAGGCGTCGTAGTAGCCCGCGCTGAGCACGTATGTGCCGAGCATGATGCGGCGCTTCACCTCCGGCCCGAAGCCGCCTTCGCGGGTGGCGTTGTACTGGCTCCAGATGTCGGGCGCCTGGGCGGAGAAGCCGTAACGGATGCCGTCGTAGCGAGCGAGGTTGGCCGAGGCTTCGGCCGGGGCGATGATGTAGTACGTGTCCAGCGCATAGTCGGTGGATGGCAGCGAGCACTCACCGGCCTCCGCGCCGAGGGACTGCAGCAGCTCGATCGCCGTGCGCACGGCCTTCTCCACGCCCGGCTCGATACCGGCGCCGAAGTACTCCTTCGGGATGCCGATGCGCAGGCCCTTCACGTCGTCGCGCAGCGCCGTGCGGAAGTCCGGCACCTCACGATCGACGGAGGTGGAGTCGAGGCCGTCGTGGCCGCAGATGGCGTTGAGCACGATGGCGCAGTCCTCCGCGTCCTTGGTGAACGGGCCGATCTGGTCCAGCGACGAGGCAAAGGCCACCAGTCCGAAGCGTGAGACCCGCCCGTACGTCGGCTTGAAGCCGCCCACGCCGCAGAGCGCTGCCGGCTGGCGAATGGATCCGCCAGTGTCGGTGCCGAGCGAGTACAGGCACTCGTCGGCGGCCACCGCGGCCGAAGATCCGCCGCTGGAACCGCCCGGCACGGTGTCCAGGTTCCACGGATTGTGGGTCGGGAAGAAGCCGGAGTTCTCCGTGGAGGAGCCCATGGCGAACTCGTCGCAGTTGGTCTTGCCGACGAACACCGCGCCCAGGCTCCGGAGCCGGCTGACGGCGGTCCCGTCGTAGACGGGCACGAAGTTCTCCAGGATCTTCGACGAGCAGGTGGTGCGCACGCCATCTGTCACCAGCACGTCCTTCAGCGCGACGGGGATGCCCAGCAGCTCCGGATGCTCGCCGCCCGCGGCCAGCGCCGCATCCGCCGCTCGCGCTTGCTCCAGCGCCAGCTTGGGCGTGACAGTGACGAAAGCCTTGACCTTGGGCTCGACGTGCTGGATCCGCTCCAGGACCGCCGTGGTCAGCTCCACCGATGAGATCTGGCGCTCCCGCAGCAGGCGCGCGGCCTCATGGATGGTGAGCTCCGGGAGGTTCACTCCAGGATGGGCAGCACCCGCACGAACGGCTCCTCGGCGCGAGGCGCATTGGCCAGCGCCCGGTCGTGTGGCAGACCGGGCCGTACCTCATCCTCGCGCAGCACGTTGGTCGACTCGATGACCTGAGCGGTTGGTGGGATGGATTGGGTGTCCAGCTGGTTCAGGCGCTCCATGTGCTGCAGGATGTCCCCCAGCTGGCTGGCCATGCGGTCCTTCTCTTCGTCCGTCAGGCCTACTCGCGCGAGCAGGGCGAGATGATCCATCTCCTCCCTGGTCAGCGGCATCTTTCGATTATAGGGAGGCCGCCTCCGCTCAGGCGCTGGTGAGGTTCGTGCCCGAAGCAGGCGTGGGGTTGTCCATGGCCTGGGCGTTCAGATAGGAGGTGGCGGCCTGCTGGCCGAGGAACGAGCTGAGCGAGCTGCTCAGCAGGGTGTCCGCGGAGTCGCCGCTGCCACTCTGGTTGGCCTGGGCGTTCGCATCCTGGGCATTCAGCGCGTCGAGCAGCGGGTCTCCGGAGGAGCCGGCCTGCGCATTCGTCCCGTTCAGCGCGTCCAGGAGCGGATCGCCGCTCGAGCTGCTGCCGTCGCCGCCGAGCATGGTGGTGAAGCTGTTGAGGACCGAGCTGTTGGCGCTCGCCGCGCCGCCGATGAGGTTCGGGTCAATCGCCGCCGCCTCCATCTCGGCCAGCTGATCGGTCGTGATGGGGGCCGTGGGAGTGGCGCTTGATTGGGGCGCCTGGGTCGTACTGCTGGTGGACGTCGCCGCCGTGGGGAGCGTGGTGTCGAGGAAAGACAGAGAGCCGGAAACCGGATTAATGGCCATTCTGGCGCTGAGTCTAGGCCGGTAAGCCCGCCTGCTGCATAGGTGTTTGCCCCGAGATGAGGCCGAGACGCCGGTATCTGGGCGTGTTCTGATTTGAAGGCCATGAAGATACGGTCGGTCACGTTGGGCAACAACGTCACCTGGCCCCTTAGCCGGGGCGAGTTCGCCAAAGCTCAGCGGTTCTTCAATCGCGCCCGCGCGCTGTTCGAGGAGGCTGGCGTAGAGGTGCAGACGGTCCGCCTGGCGACGCAGCCGCTCGAGTCCATGCGGGCTCCGGCCCTGGAGCTCGCGGCCGGCGTGGAAGCCGCCTGCGGTGAGGCAGGTATCGGCTACTGCTCGCTGGGGCCGGCGCCGCTGGATGCCGGTCTCATCGCCGAGCTGATTGGCTCGACGTCGATCGTGTTCGCCTCCGTGGCGACGGCGCATTCGGGCGAGGTGGACTTCCCCGCCGGTCGCACCGCCGCGGCCGTGGTACGCCGCGTGGCCGACAGCACCGAGCTTGGCTTCGGCAACCTGCGCTTCGCCGCCGCCGCGCACTGCGGGCCGAACATCCCCTTCTTCCCTGTGGCCTACCACGACGGCGGCCATCCCAAGTTCGCCCTCGCCCTCCAGTGCGCCGACCTGGCGGTTGAGGCATTCTCCGGCGAGGGCTCAATGGCCGAGTGCCAGGCCCGGTTGGCGGAGGCCCTGGCCACCGCCGACCGCGCGCTCTCCGCAGTGGCCAAACGGCTGGAGCGCGAGTTCGCCATCGAGTACCTGGGCGCGGACTTCAGCTTCGCTCCCTTCCCGCGCGAGGCTGAGAGCATCGGCGCCGCCTTCCAGCGCCTGGGGCTCGAGCGCTTCGGCGCCTCGGGCTCGATCTTCGTGGCTTCGCTGCTGACTCGGACGGTTAAGAGCGCACAGCTCGGCCGCTGGGGCCTGAACGGCCTCATGCTGCCGGTGCTGGAGGATGCCGCGCTCGCCGCCGGCACGGACCGAGGCGACTTCAGCGTCAACGATCTGCTGCTCTACTCTGCCGTGTGTGGCACCGGCCTCGACACCGTGCCCCTGCCCGGCGACGTGAGCGAAGACGAGCTGGCCGGCATCATCCTCGACGTGTCGGCCCTCTCGGTCACGCTCGACCGCAAGCCCCTCACCGCGCGCCTGCTGCCGGTCCCCGGCAAGAAAGCCGGCGACCGAACCACCTACGACTTCGAGTACTTCGCCAACGGCACCGTCCTGCCCGTAAAGGGCCTCAGCCCCAAGCGCCTGCTCGACCGCGAGACGCCCCCGCTACACTGACAACGCGCCACCCGGCGCCCACTTGGCGAGTGGTGTAGTGGTAACACAGGGGACTTTGGATCCTCTATCCCAGGTTCGAGTCCTGGCTCGCCAGCAACTAAGCGGGCTCTGTGCGAACTACGTCTGGCACCCGGTCGAAGTCTGTGTCGTAGCTCAGGATGCCATCGATGGCGTCGTTTTCGCCGTGCGCGACAAGCAGGGCGTCCTCGAAATCGAGGGCTGGATATGTGGCGTAGATGTCCAAGGCCCGCTGGTACACGCGTTTGTTCGGCATTCTCAGACCGCGCAGTGCGATCAACGGCCTCAACCGCGCGGCAATTTCCTCGTGAGAGAGGGCGTAATGGGCCTTTGACGCGAGCACGTAGGCGAGCTCGGCGATCACAGCTTCGCACGTTGTCGCCTGCTCAGTGCCGTCCTGCAGACGCTCAAAGAACCGTCTGCAGGCTTGAGCCTTCCGTTCGTCATCGCGTGTGAGATACCGCAAGAAGACGTTGGCATCGACGAGCTTCACCCTCGGCGCAGTTTGCCTAGGGAACGGCGGGATGCTTCCACACGAGCTTCTCGGGAGATCGCCTTGAAATCTTCCGGCTGAGTGAGCGGTGGCACCGAGCCAAAAGCGGAAGACAGCGTGAACGAAACGGGGACGAGGCGCACGCCCTCTTCGTCTATCGCGAAGGCGACTTTGCCTGGAGCCCGCAAACCAAGCGTGCGGCGAACCTCAGCGGGAATGGTTGTTTGGCCTCTTTCTGTCACCGTCGCGAGAATGTGCTTCACAACCGCAAGATAGCATGCAAACGCGCCCTGACAATGCACGCCAGCCGCCGCATTGTCAGGGCGCGGACGCGATGTTGCGGCTACACGCTCTTGCTGGCGTTCTCTTTTGCTTGCTCGAAGACGCGGGCTTCTTGCTCGCGCAGCTCGGGGGTGAAGGCATCGCCGAAGTCCTCGGCCTCGAAGACCTGGCGGATCTCCAGCTCGACGCCGTTGTCGAAGCACGGCGCGCGCTTGATCCACTCGATCACCTCTTCCTTGGACCTGGCCTGCACCAGCCAGAAGCCAGCGATGAGCTCCTTGGACTCGGTGAACGGGCCATCGATGACCGTGCGCTCTTTGCCGTTGAAGCGCACCCGCGCGCCCTTGGAGCTGGGATGGAGCCCCTCGCCGGCGAGCAGGACGCCGCTCTTCATGAGCTCCTCGTTGAACTTGCCCATGGCGGCCAGCTCCTCCTGCGAGGGCAGCCTCCCCGCCTCGCTCTCTTTCGTGGCCGGTACCATCACCATGAAACGCATCTGTTTGCTCCTCTGCTGATTAGTGGCGGCTCAACCGCTCACTCATATGTCGAACGGCCGGGGCCAGGATCGACAAGACGGGTCAGAACAATTCTGAAGATGCCAGCTTAGCGCCCTGGGCCAGGGTCTCGAGCTTGGCCCACATGATGGTCGGGTGGACCCGCTGGTATCCGGCGATCTGGGCGAAGCCGCAGTCGGTGCCGGCGATGACCCGCTCCCGGCCGACCAGCCTGGCGAAGCGGACGATGCGCTCGGCCACCAGCTCCGGGTGCTCGACCACGTTGGTCGAATGGGTGACGACGCCAGGAATGAGAACGGCCTCGTCGGGCAGCTTGACCGTCTCCCACACCCGCCACTCGTGCTCGTGGCGCGGGTTGGCCGCCTCGATCGAAAACGCGCCCGCGTTGATGCGCAGGATCACGTCGGCGATGTGCTTCAGCTCCACGTCTGTGGTGTGCGGGGCGTTCCAGCTGCCCCAGCAGATGTGATAGCGGACGCGGTCGCGCGGGATGCCACGCAGGGCGTGATTCAGGACTTCGACGCGCAGCTCGCACCATGTGCGGAAGTCCTCGACGGTGATGTTGGGCAGCATGCGGTCCCAGCCCAGCGGTAGCGACGGGTCGTCGATCTGAACCAGCAGGCCGGACTCGGCGATGGTGCGGTACTCCACGCTGAGCGCGTCGGCCAGGCCGTACAGGAAGGCTTCGGCCGTCGGGTAGTGCTGGTCGATGTCGTCGTTCCAGGCGCGGGCGGAGAGCACGCTGCTGGGAGCGATGACCGGCAGGAAGGCCTCCTCAACCTGCACGACTGCGAGCGCGGCCTTGAGATTGGCGAGGTCCTGCTGGATGGCCGCATGGCCGGTGTACTGGATGGGCCCGGTGACGATGCGCTTGCGGACGTCTCCGGGGATGTTCTTGCGATAGAAGTCCTCGAAGCGGCGGGCGTCCTCGCCGGGCATGATCCCGCCGGACGGCCCATCGACGGTCTCGATGCCGGACAGCCGCTCGCTGGTGTAGATGTGGAAGCCGGACTTGCCAAACTCGCCGTCGCTCACGACGTCCACGCCGGCCTCGGCCTGGCGTTTGACGACTTCCGCGACTGACCGGCGCAGAACGTCGCCGTAAGCGGGGTCGTCGGGCTTTAGGGCCAGCAGCTCCTCGGGGCGAATGAGGCTTCCGGCGTGGGTGGTGAGGATGCGCGTGGTGCTGTGCTTCACGGGTCGCTAGCGTACAATGCCGCGAATGCTTCGGTGCCCACCCGCCCGCCCGTATTTGACAACAGGGCTCCGCCCCTGTACGACCCCGGCGCGCGTGGGCATGACACTAGGCAGTCCCGGAGGTTGGACCTGGTGAAGGTAATTGCGAGCCTCGCCCTGGGGCTCCTGCTCGCCGCCTGCGGAGGTGCGGCTGCTCCGGCGTCAGCGCCGGCATCTGCGTCCCCAACGTCCGCGCCGGCCAGTAAACCGGCCGCGAGCGCGCCCCCCAGCGCGGCGGCGCGGGCGCCGCTGAATCCGGCGGTGAAGGTGCACGTGGCGTACACCGGCGCGGCGGCGGAATCGGCCACGTTCGTCGGCTACGACCGCGGGTACTTCAAGGACGAGGGCCTGGACCTCGACCTTATCCGTATCAAGACCGGCCAGGATGCGCTCGCCTCCGTGGCCAACGGGCAGATCGACGTGTTCGCCAGCCCGCCGCAGGCAGCGATCTACAACGCCATCGCGCGCAGCGTCGATCTCAAGATCGTGGCCTACTTCCAGGTGACGCCGCCCATCAGCAAGTCGCTCGTCATCATGGTCCGCCAGGACCTGGTGGACAGCGGCCGCTACAAGGAGCCCAAGGACTTCAAGGGCATGAACTGGGGCGCCACCAGCACCAACAGCCTCTACACCGAGAAGGCCCTGGCCAAGGGCGGCCTCAAGACGAGCGACGTCAACATCATCACGCTGGGCTATCCCGACATGCTGGTGGCCTTCGCCAACAAAAAGCTGGACGCGGGGCAGCTCGTGCAGCCGTTCGGCAGCCAGGCAGAGAAGAAGGGCCTGGCGAAGACGGTGCTCATCGCCGGCGAGCTGCTGCCCGGCACGCCGACCACGATGCTGATGTTCGGCCCATCTTTCGTGAAGGACCAGCCGGAGGTGGCCAAGCGCTACATGATCGGCTTCATCCGGGCCGAGCGCGACCTGTACAACGCCTTCGACCGCAACCAGGGCAACAAGGACGACATCTACAACCTGCTGGTGAAGTACGGCGACATCAAGGATCCGGCGCAGTACGCCGAGGTTGCCTCCGAAGGCCAGTTCAACGGCACGCCGCCGAACGGCGAGATGGACGTCAGCGGCCTGGAGACATTCCAGGCCAACTTCATCGCCAATGGCCTGCAGAAGGAGCCGCTCGACTTCTCGAAGGCAGTCGACCACTCGTTCGCCGATTACGCTGTGCAGCAGCTGGGGAGGATCTGAGCATGGAAATCTCGCCGAGGGCCAGCCAGCGGCCGCCGCGCTTCACCGGGTTGAACCACCTCAGCATCCCGGTGCGGAACCGTGAGGAGGCCGTCCGCTGGTTCACCGAGGTGCTCGGCGCCGACCTGGCGCTCGACAATCCCACCTTCACCGAGGTCCTGCTGGCGGGCACGATCATCGGCATCTCCGAGCAGAAGGGCGGCTGGACCGCGCCAGACGCCGAGTTTCCGCACTACGCCTTCTCGGTCGAAGGCGAGGATATGGGACCGATGAAGGAGCGGCTGGAGGCCTTTGGCATTCCCACGCACGCCATCTGGACGCGCCACGGCGTGGAGGCGCTGATGTACTTCCGCGATCCTTCGGGCAACCTGTTCGAGATGTACTGCACCAAGGGCTATCCCGGCGCGCCCACCGCGCCGCGCCCGTCACACTGGGGCGGCGACTACAGCATCGACTTCCGGGCGCTCTGCTACGACACCTGGGGGGCGAAGGGTTAGGTTCTAGAGCTTCGAGGCGGCGGCTTTGTCCAGGAACCAGCTGACGCTGCCCTGGGCTTCGCGAACGACCTGAGCCGGGTACAGCTCGACATCCAGTGGCCCGCGGATCGAGGTATGCACAGCGTCCGCCTTGTCCGCGCCGGCGACCAGGAACAGGACGTGTTTGGCGCGCTGCAACTCGGGAATGGTGATGGTGATGCGCCACATGTTGACTTCCTGCACCCACACAGCCGCCACGCGCCGATCAGTGACCTTCAGGACGTCCGTATGCGGGAACAGCGAGGCGGTGTGGGAGTTGGACCCCAGCCCCTGCAGCGCCAGCTCGAAGCCGTCGGGCGGTAAGAGCTTGTCGTATTCGTCCGCTGCCTGGTGCGGCTCGATCTCGCCTTTCATGCGATAGACGTGCTGCGCCGGCACCTTGTCCAGCAGGTGCTGCTTGGCCATGCCGTAGTTGCTCTCGGGATCGTCGGGCGGCACGCAGCGCTCATCGCCCCAGTAGAGGCTGAGCTTGCTCCAATCCACCCGATCGCGGTAGGGCCGCTGGGCCAGCAGGTCGAACAGACCCTTGGGCGTCGAGCCTCCTGAGAGGGCGACGGAGGTCTTGGCCTGCTCCACGAAGCGCTCGGCCGTGGCCTGGAAGAGTTGGTCCATGGTGTCGAAGACGCGGATTTCCGGTTCGGGCATTGGCTAGACCAGCAGCGAGCCTTTCACGAGCTCGCGGTGATAGTTGGGGTCCAGCATATTGGCTGCCGCGTGCAGCGCCCGCTCGTATTCCTCGTCGTGGCCGAACACCTCGAGCTCCTTGAACAGCAGGTGGCCCTCGTCCCGGTCGATCATCGTCGTTTTGCGGACGATGGGCGAAGTGCCGTCCAATGACACCGTCGCCGCCACCTGCACGCTGTCCGGGTCCAGCACGAGCGAGAACTGCGCGGCCGGGTCGCCCGCCGCCTGCAGGCGAATCGTGATCGGATCTTTGGGGTCGTTGGTTAACGTGATGTCCACCGCGAGGCGATGGGCGCCGTTGGCGAGCTGCAGCAAGTAGCGGTTTTCGGAGATATCGCGCTGCTCCGTCCGCAGACCCAAGGCCGAACCGAACCAGCCGGCCAGCAGGAGGGCCTGGCATAAGTCGAAGCTCAGGCTGTCGCGCTCACGCGCGCATTGGATGCTGATGCCCTGCAGCCGGTCCAGATAGGGGCGCATGTTCTGGAGGTCGAAGAAGCCGGCCAGCAGGTCGCGCCAGGGCTCCAGGCGAGCCCAGTTGAAGTCGGAGAACGCGGTGCGGGCGCCGGCCGCGCGGACGCTGTGGGACAGCGCGACGAGGTCCGCCGCGGGCTTGGCGAAGTCGCTGGAATCGACCACGAAGCGGTCGGCCAGCTCGCGAAGCTGCCCATACACGTGGTGATGGACCGGCGTCTCACCGGGCCACCACACGAACACCGGCAGGTCGGGCGCGAGCAGCGGCTGGACCACGCTGGCCAGGTGATGGGTCGCCTGCCCGTGAATCCACAGCACCATCTGCTCCGAGCACACCTGGCGGAACTCGGCGTACGCGCCATGGCTGTGGATCGACAGCCGGGCGTCGATCGACGGCTCCGCGTGCGAGTCGCCGGGCACGATGATGATGGCCCGTGATGGGTGGGTGCCGGAGAGGTGCTCCAGGGCTCGGGTCGTCCGGTCGCAGCAGTCCTGGTTCGGCGCGTAGACGACCAGGTTCAGGACGCTGGCGCGGATGTCCGGCCGGTGGCCCTGGCCGTTCCACTCATGGTCGGCCGACAGGTACAGCCGCTGCATTTGTGATTCGATTTGGCTAACGGAGACGCCCTTACCTTCCCAGACTGCCTCGCCGGCGCTCATGGTGCCCTCACCTAGCCTCTCCCACCGCCGGTGGGAGAGGAACTTCGATCAGAGTCACAGCTTTCTCCAGCTCCTCCCGTCTCGCTCGATGAACCGGTTAGCCTGTTCGGGACCCCATGTCCCGGCCGCGTAATTGGGGAACTTCGGTGGTGGCTGATGCTGCCAGCTTTCGATGATGCTGTCAATCAGGGCCCACTGCGCCTGGACCTCATCCTCGCGGGTGAACAGCTGGGCCTCGCCCATCATGCAGTCCAGGATGAGCCGCTCGTAGGCGTCGGCCACGGCAACGTCGAATGACGCGCCGTAGAGGAAGTCCATGTTGACCGAGCGGATGGCAATATCCGGGCCAGGCACCTTGGCGCCGAACTTCAGCACGATGCCTTCGTCCGGCTGGATGCGCATGGCCAGGACGTTGGGCTCCAGCGCCGTGGTCGTGGTCTGCCGGAACATCGAGAACGGCGCCCGCTTGAACGTGACGGCGACCTCGGTGACGCGCTTGGGCAGCGCCTTACCGGTCCGCAGATAAAAAGGCACGCCAGCCCAGCGCCAGTTGTCGAGGTACAGCTTCATGGCTACGTACGTGTCGGTGGTCGATTCGGGGTTCACGCCCGGCTCCTCGCGGTAGCCAGGGAGCTGCTGGCCGCCGACCCAGCCCGGCCCGTACTGGCCGCGGACGGTGAACTCGCGGTTCTCCTCGCGGTGCTGCCAGGGATGGATCGCTCGCAGCACTTTCACCTTCTCGTCGCGCACCGAGGTGGCGTCGAAGGCGGACGGCGGCTCCATGGCGGTGAGCGCCAGGATCTGGAGCATGTGGTTGGCGACCATGTCGCGGATCGTCCCGGCCTGCTCGTAGTAGCCGGCTCGCCCTTCCAGGCCCACACTCTCCGCCACCGTGATCTGCACGTGATCGACGTGGTCGCGGTTCCAGATAGGCTCGAAGATGCCGTTGGCAAACCGGAACACCAAGATGTTCTGGACGGTCTCTTTGCCCAGGTAGTGGTCGATGCGGAAGATCTGGTCTTCGTCGAACACACCGTGGAGCAGCGCGTTCAGCTCCTGGGCCGACTTCAGGTCGTGGCCGAACGGCTTCTCGACGATGATGCGCGACCAGCCGCGCTTGTAGCCGTCGGTCTGCGGATGTTCAAGCTCACGGAGCTGCTGCACGATGGCGCCGTGCTCGCTCGGCGGCGTCGACAGGTAGTACAGCCGGTTGCCGCGGGTGCCCTTCTCCTGGTCGTTCTTGCGCATGAGATCCAGCAGCGTCTGATAGCCCTTGGGATCCTCGAAAGTCGAGGACACGTAGAACATGCGCTGCTCGAACTCGCGCCAGACTTCCTCGCGGACTGGCTTCTGGCGCGAGAACTCGTTGATGGCCGCCTTCATCTCGTCCCGGAATTCCTGGTGCGTCTTGGGACGCCGGGCAAAGCCGATGACGCAGAACTCGGGCGGCAGCAGATGCCCCAGCTCCATGTTGTAGAGCGCCGGCAGCAGCTTGCGATGCGTCAGATCGCCGCTGGCGCCGAAGATCACCATGTTGCAGGGCTCGGGTACGCGCTCCCCGCGTGACTGCCCCCGCAGCGGATTCACCGCCGGGGCTGTTGCTGTTTCAGCCATATTTCCTCAACTCTAGGTGTCACTCTGAACGTCGAGTGAAGAGTCCCCAGGTGGAAGAGGGGATGCTTCGCTCGACGCTCAGCATGACAAGGTGGGTCAGCCCGCTTTGACCTCGTGGCCGCCGAACTCATTACGAATGATGGCAATGACCTTGGCGGCAAACGATGCCTCCTGGCGGGAGCGGAAGCGCTCCAGCAGGGATAGCGTCAGCACTGGGGCGGGCACGTCCGTGTCCATGGCCGCCTCGACCGTCCAGCGGCCCTCGCCGGAGTCGGCGATCCAGTCTTTGATGCCGCTCAGGTCGGGGTTCTTGGAGAAGGCATCCTCGGCGAGCTCGTTGATCCAGGAGCGGACCACGCTGCCGTGGTTCCAGTTCCTGGCGATGGCGTGCAGGTCCAGGTTGAACTTGGAGGCCTTGAGGATCTCGTAGCCCTCGCCGTACGCCTGCAGCATGCCGTATTCGACGCCGTTGTGAACCATCTTCACGAAGTGCCCGGCGCCGTGCGGGCCGCAATACAGCTCGCCGTCGGGCGGCGCGAGCGTTACCCAGATGGGCTTCATGTAGTCGTACACGTCCTTGTCGCCGCCGATCATGAGGGCGTAGCCGTTCTTGAGCCCCCAGACGCCGCCACTGGTGCCGCAGTCCATGAAGCGCACGCCGAACTCGGCGCAGCGGTTGGCGTGCGGTTCGTCCTCTCGCCACTTGGAGTTGCCGCCGTCGACGATGATGTCGTCCTTCTGGAGCAGCGGCAGGATGGCCTCGAGCTGGTCGTCGGTGGCCTTGCCGGCCGGGACCATCAGCCACACGATCCGCGGCGGCTTCAGCTTGGAGACGATCTCCTCCATGCTGAACGCCGTCTCCATGGGCGGGTTCTCTTTGGCGAGCTGCTCGGTGACGCTGCCCGTCCGGTTGTAGGCCACCACGCGGTGGCCGCCCCTCACCAGGCGGATGGCCATGTTGCCGCCCATGCGGCCCAGGCCGACCATTGCTAATTCCATCGAAAAACCTCCTCTTCTCCTTCGTCCTCCGAAAATGCCTGCCGCCCTAGTGCGTAGCGGGCGGCCTGAACGGATTCACTCCAACGATGCCGGCCGCGATGGACGCCGCGAACTCCCAGCGGAAGATCTCCTCGCCGAGATCGAAGCGGTCGCGCAGGCTGAACGTCACCACTGGCTGGCCGGCCGCCTTCAGCGCCTCTACGGCCGAATCCAGGTCGTGCCCCAGCCGCTCGTACACGAACAGCCGGTCCGAGCCGTAGCTGCCCGGCGCGCCGACACTGTTGACCGCCTCAGCGGTGAGGCCGCCGCGCTCGGCCACCTGCACGGCCCATTTGCCGAAGGCCGAGATGGCCGGCGGGACGATGATGGTCACCTGCTTGCGGCCGGCGAGGCTGGCTTCGCCCAGGATGGCGCCGAACCACGCGCCGGCGTTGTCGGCCGGCGGGATGATGGGCATGCAGTCGTGCACCACGTGCTCGGCGCGGCTCAGCAGCCGGGCGACGTCCATCCCTCCGGCGGCGCCGGCCACGAGGCCGAGGTACGAGAACGCCCCGAACTCACCGGCGATGTCCTCGGGATCGAGGAACGTCCGGCGGAACTTGTGGGCGGCGGCGAGGTCCGCCAGCCCGGTGCTGGCCGCGGTCACCATCACGAAGTGATCGCCGTGCGGCTGCAGGTCCCACAGATGCCCGTGCGCATCCTTCTGCATGGCGGTCGTAGCCGCCTTGCCGGCGTGGATTACCAGCGTGTCGGCGTCCAGCTTATCCAGCTTGGCCGCGGCTTCGGCGTGGATGGCGCTCAGCTGCGGATAGCCGTTCTGGCCGCTGAACGCCTGGGCGTAGACCTCGACCGCCGGATTGATGCCGGCCGAGCCGACGAACACCGCCTTCTTGAAGCCCGCCGCCTTAACGTGCTCGCCGAAGCGCTGAAGGTCGTCGGCGTGCTCCAGCATCAGCTCGGTGACGGTCAGCCAACCCATGCGGTTCTTGGCTGCCTTGGCAGCGTCCGAGCCGGCGTCGAGGCCCCAGTAGGTGCCGTCCTTGTGCCACACCTTGCGGACGGCGTCGGCCTTGGCCAGCGCGGCCAGTCGCTGGTCGACGGCCGCTTGGAGGCTGCCGAGAGACGCCTGCTCGCGGCCGGCGATGTTGTCGCGCAGCGCTTCCCGCTTGGCCTCGATGACGCCCATCAGCGTGTCGAAGGCTTCCTGGAAGAGCTTGACGCCCTCGTCGAGCAGCTCCTGGGTGACCTCGGCCATGTGGACGCCGAGGCTCTCGAGCTGGTCGAGCGCGCGCTTGGCGGCGTCCACGTCCTGCTCCAGCGTGGCCTCGACCTCGCCGTGGTCCTGGAAGGCGGTGACCGTCGCCGGCGGAGCGGTGTTGACCGTGTCGCGCCCGATCAGCTCTTCGATGTACAGCACGTCGGAGTACTTGGGGTTCTTGGTGCCGGTGCTGGCCCACAGGGGCCGCTGGACGGCTGCGCCGCGCTCGCGCAAGCTGGCGAAGCGCTGGCCCGTGAAGGTTTCCTTGAATGCCTGGTAAGCCAGCTTGGCGTTGGCGATGGCCGCCTTGCCGTACAGGCCCTCCACCGTTTCTGCCAGCTCGGGCTTGTTCCGGGCCAGCTCTTCCAGCCTGCGGTCCACGGCCGTATCCACCCGGCTGACGAAGAAGCTGGCCACCGACGCGATCCCGGTGAGATCGCCCGAGCGGCGCTCGAGGCCGCGCAGGTAGGCGTCCATCACCTGGCGGTGCGCATCAATCGAGAAGATGAGGGTGACGTTGACGTTCAGGCCCTCGCTGATGAGCTGCTCGATGGCCGGGATGCCGGCGGGCGTGGCGGGAATCTTGATCATCAGGTTCGGCCGGTCGATCTCGGCCCACAGCTTGCGCGCCTGCTCGATGCTGCCCTGCGTGTCGTTGGCCAGCTCCGGCCAGACCTCCATGGAGATGTAGCCGTCGCGCTTGCTGGTCCGCTCGTAGACGGGCCTCAGGACGTCGGCGGCATCCCGGATGTCCTGGACGGCCAGGCTCTCGAAGATCTCGCTTGGGGTGCTGCGCAGGAGGGTCTTGATCTGGGCGTCGTACTCGTTGCCGCCGCCGATGGCCTTCTCGAAGATGGCCGGGTTCGACGTGACGCCGAGGATGCCCTGATCCAGCAGCCGCTGGAGCTCCCCGGAGCTGATGACGCTCCTGCGGATGTTGTCGTACCAGATGGATTGGCCTTCGCGCTGGACCTCGAGCAGCGGGTTGGGCATGCGGTTACCCCACAGACAGAGTTACCGCGCGAGCTTCTTGACGGCCTCCACGATCGCGTTCGTGCCTATCCCCGCTGCGTCCAGCAGCTCTTGCGGCTTGCCTGATCCTGGCATATCGCGCACCGCAAGTCGAATATTGACCGAAGGTACTCCCCCTCCTTGGTCAGCCAGCGCTTCCAGCACTGCATCGCCGATGCCGCCTTCGGCCCAGTGGTCCTCGACTGTCACTAACCGGCCGTGCGTCTCCTCGAGGCAGCGGCGCAGCGTGGCGCCGTCCACCGGCTTCACGGAGTAGAGGTCGATCAGCCGGAAATGGATGCCTTCGCCGGCCAGCTGGTCGTAAGCCTTCAGCGCCTGGTGCAGCGTGATGCCCGCGGCCACGACGGTGCAGACGTCGCCCGCGGAGCTGCGGACGACCTTCAGGCCGCCAATGGGGAAGTGCTCGTCCGGCCCGTAGATGACCGGCGTCTTCTCGCGCGTGGTTCGCAGGAAGCTGATGCCGTGGTGGTGGGCCATCTCCTCGACGAGGTGCGCGGTCTGATTGCCGTCGCTGGGGTACAGCACCGTGCTGCCGTACACGGCCCGCATCATGGCCAGGTCCTCCAGGGCCATCTGCGACGGCCCATCCTCCCCGATCGAGACGCCGGCGTGCGAGCCGCAGAGCCGCAGGTGCGCGCGGGAGATGGCGGCCATGCGGATGAAGTCGTAGGCCCGGCTGAGGAATGCCGCGAACGTGGAGGCGAAGGCAATCTTGTGGCGCACGCTCATGCCAACCGCCGCGGCGACCATCTGCTGCTCGGCGATGTACATTTCGAAGAACCGCTCCGGGTGGGCGTGGGCGAAATCCTCCGCGTAGGTGGAGTTGCTGACTTCGCCGTCCAGCGCCACCACATCCGGCAGGGCATCGCCCAGAGTCTTGAGCGCCTCGCCGTAGGCCTTGCGGGTGGCGATCTCGTCGCCGGGGTTGTAGCGCGGCAGCTGGACGGGCGTGGCCGCCGGCGCGCTCGCGGGCTGGCGGGCCTCCGGCTTGCGCACGTCGATAACGATGTGTCGCTCGCCGCCCAGCTCCTGGATGGCCTTCTCCGCCTCGTCAGGTTTCAGCGCTTTTCCGTGCCAGCCCTCCTTATCCTCGAGGAACGACACGCCGGCGCCCTTCTTGGTCTTGGCCACGATCAGCGTCGGCTGGCCGGTGCGGGACTGAGCCTCGGTGTAGGCACGGTCGATCTCGCTCAGGTCGTGGCCGTCGATCTGGATGGCGTGCCAGCCGAAGGCCGCGGCCCGCGCCGCGTAGGCCGCGCCATCCCACTGCAGCTCGGTCGGGCCGCGCTGCCCCAGGCGGTTCATGTCCAGGATGGCGGTGACGTTGCCCAGCTCGTAATGGCTGGCGTGGTCGAACGCCTCCCACTGCGAGCCTTCCGCCATCTCGCTGTCGCCCAGCAGCACCCACACGCGGTACGGCAGCTTGTCCAGGTACTTGCCGGCCAGCGCTACCCCGACGCCAATCGGCAGGCCCTGGCCCAGCGAACCGGTGGCCACATCTACCCATGGCAGGATTGGCGTCGGATGCCCCTGCGTGCGGCTGCCGAACTTGCGGAAGGCCATCAGCTCGTCGTCCGTGATGGCGCCCGCAGCCTTGTAGATGGAGTACAGCAGCGGCGAGGCGTGGCCCTTGGAGAAGATCAGGTGGTCGTTGTTGGGGTTGGCGGGATCGTGGAAGTCGTAGCGCAGGTGGTTGGCCAGCAGGACGGCCATGAGATCGGCCGCCGACATCGACGAAGTGGGATGGCCGGAGCCAGCGGCAGTGCTGCAGCGGATGCTGTCGACTCGCAGCTGTTGAGCCAGCTCATGCCATTGCTGGACGCCAGGGGCTACCGGTGCGGTAACGCTCATGTCAGTTCATCCTCCGTGGGAACGCTATGGAACGCAGACTTGCCCCGCTCAAAATGGGCCACCCTCGCCGATGCTATCACCGGGTGGTACGAATAAAGCATGCGCCCGGATGATCCACTGGCTGTCGCGGGAGCGACCGCCATCCGGACAGGCGACCTGGCTGCCATCGAGCGCTTGCTGGCCGAGAATCCCGGCCTGGCGAACGTCCAGATAGAAGGCCGGCGGGGCGGCTACCGCACCCCGCTCCACGTCGTGGCCGACTGGCCGGGCTACTTCCCGAACGGCCCGGCCATGGTGCGGCTGCTGATCGCCGCAGGCGCCGACCCCAACGGCGGCGCCGAGGGCTGGGGCAAGCAGGAGACGCCCCTGCACTGGGCCGCCAGCAGCGACGACGTGGACGTCGCCGAGGCGCTGATCGACGGCGGTGCCGACGTCGAGGCGCCGGGCGGCTCGATCGCGGACGGCTCGCCGCTGGACAACGCGATCGGCTACGGCTGCTGGCGCGTGGCGCGGCTACTGGTGGCACGCGGCGCGAAAGTGGACAAGCTGTGGCACGCCGCCGCCCTGGGCATGCTGCCCCGCCTCGAGGAGCTGCTCCCGAACGCCACCGCCGAGGAGGTGAGCCACGCCTTCTACCAGGCCTGCTGCGGTGGCCAGCGCCGCGCCGCCGAGCTCCTGCGCGCCCACGGCGCCGACCTCAACTGGCAGCCCGACTACGCGAAGGGCAGCACTCCCCTGGAGGCTGCCCGCGGCCTCGACACCGGACGGCAAGCGCTCATCACCTGGCTCGAAGAGCAAGGAGCGAAGTCAGCCGAAGGGTAGTCCCGTACAGGAGGAACTAAGCCGGTACGGGTGGATAGTGCATCGGGCAGGCGCCGGGAGCGCGATCAGCATCCTTGTTGGCCGCCACGATGTAATCATCCAGCTCAGGCAAAAAGGTGGCGTTAATCCGGTTCACCATGTTGGCCAGACCGACGACAAAGCTGATGTCAATCATCTCCTGTATGGAGAAGTGCTTCGCCAGCGCGCTGTAGGTGCCGTCGTCAATGTGCTGCATCCTCGTCGATTTCTGTGCGTAGCGAATAACTGCTGCCTCGACTTCGGTGTACACGTCCTCCGGTAGGGGATCGTCAGCCAGATGAGCGAGCTTCTCGTCGCTGATACCAATGCTCCGACCGAGCATCACATGGTGGGGCCTTCAGTAGTGGCACTCGTTGAGGGCGGATGCCGTCGACCAGGCGAGCTCCTTCAGTGTCCGGCTCGGGCCGCTCTCATCACGGGCCACTCGCGCGAGGCTGATGAGGGCGCTGCCCCGCTCAGGATGGTTGGCCAGCAGCCGCAGGCTATTGAACGGCTCCTCGCCTGTGGCGCCTTTAATCCGCTGGAGAAACTCCCGGGCCCCCGGCGGAGCAGCCGGATCGCCGTCCTGGATCATCGGAATCCGAGCCATGTCAACGCCTCCTGCAATGCTGCTAGCAGCAGAGTACGCCGCGCCGCAAAGGGCTCCAACCCCAGAAATCTGGGGTTTCCAAACCAGGCCGCAGACGTGTAAGATGCGCGCACCATGGACCCTCGCCACGCGCAGCGGGTCCGGCGAGAGATCCATCGCCTCAGCCACCTGGGCCTAGAACCGTTCGCCTTTCGGCGCCAGGCGCGTGGGCTGGTGCACGAGGTTGTGCCATTCGACGCCTCCTGCTGGCTGACCATGGATCCCGCGTCCATCCTGATGACCGGCGGACTGTTCGATTACCCCGTGGAAGTTGCGCCCGCGCTGGCCCGGAATGAGTTCGAGGAAGAGGATGTCAACAAGATGGTTGTTCTGGCTCGCCAGCCGCTGCCGGTGGGCATCCTCAGTCAGGCGACCGGTGGCCAACCGGAGCGCAGCGCCCGCTATCGCGAGATCCTGAAGCCCGCCGGCCTGGAGGCAGAACTGCGCGGCGTGTACCGTTCAGGCGGTAACGTCTGGGGCGGCGGCGCTCTTTATCGAGAACGCGGAAGCCCAGGATTCGACCCTGAGGAAGCCGCTTTCGTGGGCTCCATCTCGGGGCTGCTGGGCGAAGGCTTCCGTCGGTCGCTGGTCACCGCCACAATCAACGGGGCCTCGCAGGTCCGGGACGGCCCTGGCCTCCTGGTGCTGGCGCCGGACTTTTCCATAGAAGCCATGACCCCCGAGGCCGAACGCTGGATTGACGAGCTGGACGAACCCGTGCGGCTGGCAGGCAAGGGGGCTCTGCATCCAGTCGTGCTGCAGGTGGCGGGCCGGGCTCGCGCCATCGCCGCGGGCGTACCTGCGGCAGATACACCTCCGGCCAGCGGCAGGATTCTTACACGCACGGGCCGCTGGCTTCTGGTGCATGCGTCCTTATTGGACGGCCAGCTTTCGGGGCGCACCGCGGTCATTCTGGAGCCCGCTCGGCCGCTGGAGATTGCGCCCCTGATCGTCGAGGCGTACAGACTCACCCACCGTGAGCAACAGATCGCCGCGTTGGTGCTGCAGGGCTTCCCGACATCGCAGATCGCAATCCGGCTGTGCCTCTCGCCCCTAACGGTGCAGGACTATCTCAAAGCCATTTTCGACAAGATGGCCGTCAGCAGCCGGCGAGAAATGGCGGGACGCATCTTCTTCGACCACCACTTCCCGCCCACGATGAGCGCCGACCTCGCGGGTTCGACGCGGTTCACCACCAGGCTCGGATTCGAACCCTAGGCGGACAGAATTGCGAGTGAGTAGATCATTCAGTTGCCGAGCACCCTCTCATACAACCGCCGCTGCCGACCTATAGCCTCCTCGTAGCGGGCGTGCGCGGCCGGAACCGGCTCATACGTACGGCCCACGGCAAACTCCGCATCGCCAAAGTCATCCAGCACCCCCGCGCTGCGAAGCCCCAGCAGGGCCGTGCCCCGAAGCGTGGCCTGTGTGTCGGCCAGCGCGTGAACCGGCCGGCCCAGGACGTCCGCCAGGATCTGGAGCCATGCCGGGCTGCGCAGGATAGCCCCGCCGCTGGCGACCACCTCCGCGTCTGGCGCATAAGGCCGCAGGCCCTCGTGAACGATGGCCAGCCGGTAGGCGATGGCTTCCAGGGCGGCGCGCAGCACGTCGAGCACGGTCGTTGCGGCGCCCATGCCGTGAACCGTCAGGCGGGCATCCGCGTGCCAGCCGGGACTCCGCTCCCCTGCAAGGAACGGCAGAATCGTGAGACCGTGAGCGTCCGGCTGCATGGATGCCAGCGCCTTCTCCAGCCCGCCTAGTCGCGGCAGCCGCAGCGTCTGGCGCAGCCAGGCCCACAGGTTGCCACCCTCGCTCAGCGCACCGCCCAGCAGGATGCGCCGCCGGTCCAGCCGATAGCTCCACAGCTCCGGCGGCGGCGAGAGCGGTTCAGATTCCCACAGCAGCCGCATCGCGCTCGACGTGCCCACGTTGACCGCGAGGCGACGCGCGTCGAAGCAGCCGCTGCCGAGGTTGCTGGTCGCGCCGTCGCCCACTGCCGGACTCCAGTCCGCGCCCAGCCAGTGGTCGACATCCACCAGCAGTGGCAGTTGTGACGGCTCCAGCGGCAGCACCGCCAGCAGCTCCTCATCCCACGTGCCTGTCAGCTGGTTCAACAGCCCGGTGCCCGATGCCATGGACAGGCTGCTCGCTAGCTCGCCCGTCAGCCGCCACTGGAAGTACTCGCCGAAGGACAGCCAGCGTGCGGTCTTCCCGAAGGCTTCAGGTTCGGCCTCCCGCAGCCACAGCAGCTTTGCGGGCCAGTAGGCGGCATGCAGCCGGCAGCCGGTGCGCTGGTGTATCTGCCGCTCGTCGAGCCGCTCGGCCAGCCGGCTGGCAGCCGCCGCCGGACGGGTGTCGGCCCAGGTCAAGACCGGCGTCGTCGGGCGGCCGGCGGAATCCACCCCCAGCAGCCCTTGCCAGAAGCAGTCCATGGCTTTCAGGACGATGGGCGCCGCGCGGGCGGAGCGCTGCACTGACTCGAGACAGCTCCGAGCGGCCTCGAACAGGGCCTCGGCCTCCAGGAAGGCGCCTCCGTCCGGCGTGCTCACCAGTTGGTGCTTACCCCGAGCCTGGGCGGCGCGGACCGGCCGGCCTCGAGCATCGAATAAGCCCGCGCGGGTGGAGGATGTACCCACATCCAGCGCGAGGACGAACGGCGGCTCGTGCCTCTTAGGCAGTCAGTTCGTCCAGGCTGCGGATGGTCACCCGGCCGGCGATCATGTCGCCGGTGAAGGTGGCGCTGGGGCCGAAGATGGCGAAGTTCACCGGCGCGGTGTCTTTCAAGAAGTACACGCTGAAGGCGAAGCTATCACCCGGCTTCCGTCCGTCGGGGCCGGGCTTGCCGCCGCCGTCGACCGCCTCGATGTGGAAGGTGGCCGGCTCCGGCTTGTCTCGCGAGCCGAAACTGGATTCGGACGTGGCGGCGTAGGTGGTGCAGTCGAGGTCGCCTTCCAGGATCAGCTTGCGCGCGCCGTTTGGGGCGGCCGTCACCGCGCGTCGCGTCATATTGGGCGCGACCATCAGCATGAAGAACTGGCCTGGCTCGATCGTTTGCTTGCCGGCGCCATACGTCGGCATCACGAAGCGTTGGGCGTTGTACTCTACCGAGCAGATCGCTTGGTTCATATCAAACGAGAAGTTCTCGCGCAGCGGCACGGTGGGATTTCCCGACTCGTCGGGCATGTATTTCAGATTGACGCCGCCACCTGACGCCGTCCAGCGGTCGGCGAGATTCCCGCGGCCGGAGCGGCCGGCCAGCGGCCAGGCGGCTAAGAAGCCGGCCGAGAGCGCCGCGGCGCCGACGCCGGTCATGAAGGCGCGACGGTCCGGGTCCACCGGCGCCTCCGGCTGGCTGGCCACCGCGGTGCGTCGCCATTCGAAGACGCCGTACACGAGGCAGG
>Ga0070738_10001341_pt1 | contig 50864 bp, 43 predicted proteins | sample Coa_R2_2_FD_66446 | JGI IMG/M metagenome (GOLD analysis project Ga0070738, IMG submission 66446) | Surface soil microbial communities from Centralia Pennsylvania, which are recovering from an underground coalmine fire - Coalmine... | ecosystem: Environmental > Terrestrial > Soil > Unclassified ... | reverse complement strand
CTGCGGTGCCGTGCACTACGAGGCCGACATCGATCTTTCCGCCGGGACAAACAAGTGCAATTGCTCGATCTGCGCCAAGACCCGCAATTGGAACGCGGCCGTCAAGCCCGCGGCCCTGCGGCTCCTCGCGGGGGAAGATGCGCTCGGCGACTATCAATTCGGCAGCAAAAATATTCATCACCTTTTCTGCAGATTTTGCGGCGTGCCGCTCTTCGAGCGCGGCCATGTCCCGGCGCTAGGCGGCGATTTCGTCACGATCAAAGTGGCCTGCCTCGACGATGCGAGGCCCGCCGAGCTGATCGGCGCGCCGGTCCGGTATTTGAACGGGCGCGAGAATGCCTGGGCGACGCCGCCCGCCGAGACGCGGCATCTTTGAAGGCCCGGCGCCGCAACCTTCCCGACAACTGGAGAGGATCGCTCGATTTCTGCCTCATTATCGGTTAGTCCATCGATGCCTGGACCGACCTGGAGGCCGCGATGAGTGCGAAGACTTGGTTCATCACCGGGGCATCCTCAGGCTTCGGGCGCGCCTTCGCCGAACATGCCCTGGCTCAGGGCTATAACATCGTCGCGACGGCGCGCAGCCATCCGTCGCTGCAGGAGATCGCCGCGAAGGATCCCGCACGCGTTCTGGCGCAAGCGCTCGATGTGACACGCCCGGCGGAGGTGGAAGCCGCCGTGCAGGCGACACTCGCGCGCTTTGGGCGGATCGATATTCTGATCAACAATGCGGGATATGGCATTGTCGGGGCCTTCGAAGAAACTCCGGATGCCGAGCTCCGCGCATTGATGGAGACCAACTTCTTCGGTGCCATGAATGTCACGCGCGCGATATTGCCGATCTTCCGCGCGCAACGCAGCGGCGCGGTCGTCAATATTTCGAGCCTCGGCGGCCAATTGTCTTTCGCCGGGTTCAGCGCATATTCCGCTTCAAAATTCGCCCTCGAAGGCGTGAGCGAGGCGCTCGCGCGGGAAGTTGCGCCTTTGGGCATCAAAGTGCTGATTGTCGAGCCGGGCCAATTCCGCACCAATCTCGCCGGCCCGAGCCTGCGCCACATGCCCGTGATGGACTCTTATCGCGAGATTGTTGGCGGCTCGCGCGAGTTCGCGCGCAGCATGCATGGCACTCAGGAAGGCGATCCGCGCAAGGCCGCCGCCGCGATCGACAAAGCACTCGCGGCGCCGAATACGCCGCTGCGGCTTCAGCTCGGCGGAGACGCCGTCGATGCCATTCGCGCACATAGCGAGACATTGTTGAACGATCTCGCGGCTTGGGAAACGCTCGCACGCAGCACGCGTTTCGATGCGGACGCTTAAAGTCTCTAGCCGGATGCTTTGACGCCGAGCGCATGAGCTTTCCGGTCGAATTCCTCGCGAATGTCTTCGATCGTCGGCAGATGAAGATGCCGCAGCTCGCTGTGAACCTTCTTCGCGGGCGCGGAATTGAGATCGCGTTTGAAATTCGTGGCGACTTCCTCGGCCGATCCATATCCGCGGTAGCGTTCGATTTCCGACTGCGTCGCCCGCTTCACGTGTTCGAGCATGCGCTGATCGGCAGCGGATTTGCCGTCCGGCCTGGCGTGCATCACGGGGTCGAAGGCTTTGTGGATGACGAATTCAGCCAGTTCTTGCTTCGCAGCCATAGTCCCTCCGAAACAAAGTTTGGTGCAAAACCGGCATCGGCCGGCGAGGTTCCAGCGCAGCCGCGCTGCGCCGAAGCCTTAACTTGCTATCGATTGAATTACGGCAGGAGAACCGTCGCACCCGTCGTCTCGCGCGCTTCGAGTGCGCGATGTACAGCCACAACATCGTTGAGCGGCCGCGTCGTGGTCGGGATCTCCACCGTGCCGTTCGCAACGACCCGGATGAGGTCGCGTGCCATTTTCTGCATATCCTTTGCATCGGCGGTGTAGGTAAAGAGCGACGGGCGCGTCGCGTAAAGCGAGCCCTTCTGGGATAACAGCCCGATGTTGAACGCCTGGATTGGACCCGAGGCGGAGCCGAAGCTCACGAACATGCCGAACGGGCGCAGGCAATCGAGGGAAGCGGGGAAAGTCGCGCGCCCAACGCCGTCATAGACCACATCGCACAATTTTCCCTTGGTGATCTCCTTGACGCGCGTAACGAAATCTTCCTCGCGGTAGAGAATGACGTCTTTGGCGCCGGCCTTTTTGGCGAGCTTCGCCTTGTCTTGCGAACCAACCGTGCCGATCACATGGGCACCGAGCGCCTTCGCCCATTGGCAGAGAATGAGGCCGGTGCCGCCCGCAGCGGCATGGACGAGGATGCGGTCGCCCTTCTTCACTTTGTGCGTCTGACGCAGCAGATATTGAGCAGTGAGCCCCTTGAGCAGCATCGCTGCGCCCGTCTCGTAGCTGATGCTCTTCGGCAATTTGACGACGCGCTCGGCCTCGACCGCGCGCGCCTGCGCATAAGCGCCGAGATTGGCGAGATAGGCAACGCGATCGCCGACCTTGATGTCTTTCACACGACTGCCGAGCTCGATCACTTCGCCGGCCGCCTCATTGCCCGGAATGAATGGTAGAGGCGCGGCATAGGCGCCGCTGCGATGATAGACATCGATAAAATTCACGCCGATCGCATGATTGCGGACGAGAACTTCGCCCTCCTTCGGCGTCGGCAAATCGATTTCCTCGATTTGCATCACTTCGGGCGGTCCCGCCTCGTGCACGCGGACGGCTTTGATCATCTCTCACTCCTCTTCAGCGCCGACGGCCGGCAACGCGCAAATTGACCATGCTCGGCTCGCAGAGCGCGCATCAATTCTGCACCCCGGCAGATCGCCCCTAGCTTTGCCAGCATCGTCAAGGCAAGTGCCTTCATGACTCATTCACCGAGAAATAGATCGTTCACCACGTCGCCGCGCGCTCGCGCAAGGGATCATTTACTCAAACCGACTGCCACAACAGATGATTTACCCAATTTGGCCTCGGGCGAGCGACCGAATGGACTTGCATAAAACTTTAGCTTTTCGCTTCCGACCTCTGCAAAAGCCCTCCTGCACATTCGCCCCCATCGAGGCGCGCGGCGGCGTGAGAGCCCTGCGCGCGGGCTTGGGAAGGGGCCAATGCGCCAGGGATTCTTTTGCATCGCCTTCGTTACGGCGATGTTCATGCTCGGCTTCGGAAGGGGCGAAGCCGAAGAATTGCACGCGGGCTATGCAACGCTCGGCAGCCAAACTTCTGTTCCATACGGATGGCTCGATTTCTGCAGCCGCGAGCCGCAAGAATGCAATCAGCCTGTGCTTCGGCCGGCGGATGTCGAAGTCACGGGCGACACGTGGAACGTGCTCAATAAGATCAACCGGCATGTGAACCACACGATCGTGCCAATTTCCAATCTCGCGCATTGGGGTACGATGCTCGATCATTGGGACTATCCGAAAGACGGCAAGGGCGATTGCAAGATCTACGCGCTCGAGAAGCGCCGCGAGCTGATGCAGGCGGGCCTGCCGCGTCAGGCGCTGCTCATGACCATCGTCCGCGATCTCAACGGCGAAGGCCATGCGATCCTCACCGTCAAGACCGACAAGGGCGAGTTCATTCTGGACAATCTCACCGATCAAATTCGCCCGTGGGAAGCGACCGGCTATCATTTTCTGAAGCGTCAGTCGCAGCAGGATCCGAACGTCTGGGTCGCAATCCTGCCGCCCAAGTCCATCGTCTCGAGCCTGCAGTGAGCCGTGATATGTGCCGGCCCGGCCGGCACATATCGTTTGCGAGCGCCGCCTTTTCTGACGGATTGCCGCTCATCCGCCTCCCTGCTCGGCCTCAATGACGATCATGGCCGAAATTTCCGCTTCGCAAACGAGCTGCCCGTCGACGAAAGCGCGTCCGCTATACCACCAGATCGTGCGGCGGCGATTGAGCTTTTGCATGTGGAACTCGACCCGGTCGCCGGGCACGACGGGCTTGCGAAACTTCGCCTTCTCGATGGTCATGAAATAGACCAGCGGCTGTTTTCCAAGCCCGACCGAATTGATGCAAAGCGCCCCGGCCGTTTGCGCCATGCCTTCGATCAGAAGGACGCCCGGCATCACGGGCCGGTCCGGAAAATGCCCTTGGAACTGCGGTTCGTTCACGCTGACGTTCTTGATGCCGATGCAGGATTCATCGCTCTTCGCCTCGATGATCTTATCGACCATCAGAAATGGATAGCGATGCGGCAGGAATTTCAAGAGCCGCTGAATGTCGTAGGATTCGAGCGTCACCTGGTCCATCATCGAGTCTCGCCTTTGCGCGCCGGCTTCTTGCCCTTGGCGAGCTTGTCGAGCATCGCCTCCCCTCGCAGCCAGGCCCGGACAGCGCGCGCCGGCGTTCCTCCCACTTGCATCCCTCCCGGTACGTCGGCGATTACACCCGCTTGCGCGGCGATTTGAGCGCCCGCTCCTATCTCGAGATGCGCGGCGAACCCCGCCTGCGCTCCCACGGTGACGAAATCGCCAAGCTCGGTCGAGCCGGAGATCCCCGCCTGCGCGACAATCAGACAATGCCGGCCGATCCGCACGTTTTGCGCGATCTGTACGAGATTGTCGATCTTCGTGCCTTCGCCGATCACCGTATCGTGGAGCGCACCGCGATCGATCGTCGTATTCGCTCCGATCTCGACATCGTCCTGAAGGATCACCCGGCCGACTTGCGGCACTTTCAGATGATTGCCCTCGCCGGACACGAAACCGAATCCATCCTGGCCGATCGCCGCGCCGGCGTGAACGATGACGCGATTGCCGATGAGAGCATTGGCAATGCGTACCCCCGCGCCAATTGCGCAATTGCGCCCGATCTTGACGTTCGGTCCGATAACGACATTGGGCCCCACAATGGAATTGGCGCCAATCTCCGCATAGGGGCCGATGACCGTGCCCGGATCGACGATCACGTCGTCCTCGATCCGCGCATCCGGATGAACCGACACGCCGGGGCTCACCCCATTCGAGCCGAACAGGCTGCCTGGCCGTAGTGCATCGGGATAGAGCTTTGCGAGGACGCGCGCGAAGTCGCGCGCCGGCTGCTCGGTCAAGAGCGCCAAGGTCGATCCGGGGACGCGCGCGGCAAAACGTGGCGCGATGAAACAGGCCATTGCGCGCGTTGCGCTCAAATCCTCGAAATATTTAGGATTGTCGAAAAAGCTCAGGCTCGCGCGCGAGGCTTCCTCGAGCGGCGCCAAGCTCTCGACGATTGCCGAAAGGTCGGCTCCGTGCGGAGCCGTCGCGCCCGTCCAGGCGACGATTTCAGCCAATGTCGGCCGAAGCGTAGAATGAAAAAAGACCGGATCGCTCATCGAAAGGCGGCCATAGAAGTGCGGCCGCCTCATCTACCCCGTTTTTGCGAGCGGGGAAATGCTGCCTTCCAGTCATCACGTGAGATGCTTATCGGAAAGCGCGCCAGATCAGAACGTCGTCCCGCCCGTGAAGTTGAAGATCTCGGTCTGATCATATTGGCTCTTGGTGAGCGCCTTGGCGAAGTCGAACCGGATCGGGCCCATCGGCGAGGCCCAGATCAGCGAAACGCCGACCGAGGTGCGGATATCGGGCGTATCGCCGCCGACCGTGATCGTATTGCCCTGCGTGAAGTAGGGAGCCGTATTGTATGGGATGATCGCGCACGTATAGCACGGCGTGAGGTTCGGACCGGCGAAATTGGTCTGGCCTTGATAGCCCCAGAGCGCGCCCGCGTCGAAGAAGACGCCGCCCTTCAGGCCGACCTCTTTCGGCAGGCCCCAAATCGGGAAATCGGCTTCGACCGAAGCGCCCCAATATCTCGTGCCGCCGAGCGGGTTGCCGGAGGGGTCGATACCGGGAGAGACGTCGCGCGGGCCAAGTCCGAAGGGCGCAAAACCACGGACGAGCTCCGGCCCCATGTTGAAATTGTCGATGATGCGAAGCTGATTGCTGCCCCAGGGGAATACATATCCACCCTGCAGATGGGTGAGCCCCACGATGTCGAGATCCGAATAGAGCATCTGATAATAGCGGAAATCGGCGGTCGTGCGGATGTAGCGTTCGGTGCCGCCCGCGCCGGCGAAATCCTGGCGCAATTCGGCGTGAATGCCGCTCGTCGGGTTCTTGTTGTTGTCGAGCGAGTTATAAGACAGCACGTAACCCGGCATCGACGTGATGGTCGTGCCCGCCGCCTGTTTCAAGGCAAGCGAGGCCTCGCCGTTGGTCAAGCAATTGTAGGCCGCGTTCGCCTGCGGAAAGCCGGCTTGCGCGTTGCCCGAGCTGTTGTTGACCGGCGTGATGAAGGGAATCGGACTGCCGGTGAATTGGCAATCGTTGTACGGGAACGTGGCCGTGTCCGGGATCGAGATATAGGACGAATAGCCCGAATAATGGGGCGAGAAAGTAATCTCCTCGGTGATCGGCAAGCCGGCGCGCAACGTGCCGCCGACCATGAAGTCGTTGTAGAAGGCGAATTGCGAGACCATGCTGTTCTTGGCGAAAACGTCGATGCCCGCCGCGATCCGATGGTCGAGGAAATAAGGTTCGGTGAAGGAGAAGGTGACGCCTTCGGCATATTGGCCGACCATCACGGACACGCGGGCGAACTGGCCGCGACCCATGAAGTTGCTCTCCTGGACCGATACTTCGCCGATGACTCCGTCGACGGTCGAATAGCCGCCGGAGACCGAGAACTGGCCGGTCGGCTGGTCTTCGACCGTCACGACGATGACCACGCGATCGGGCGCCGAGCCGGGTTCGTTGGTGATCGTCACCTTCTTGAAGAAGCCGAGATTGTTCAGCCGCCGCTCGGCGCGGTCGATCAAGACTTTGTTGTAGGCGTCGCCCTCGGCAATGTCGAATTCACGCCGGATGACGTAATCGCGCGTGCGCGTATTGCCGCGAATGTCGATCCGCTCGATGTAGACGCGCGGCCCCTGATCGATGACGAAGGCGATTCGCACCGTGCGCGTGGTCGGGTCGCGATCGCCGCGCGGATGTACGTTTGAGAAGGGATAGCCGCGCCGGCCGAGCTCGAGAGTGAGCGCCTCGGTGGTTTTCTGGACCTGATCGCCGTCATAGGTCTGGCCGGAAGAGATGCGCAAGAACGGACGCAAAGCGTTCGAATCGATGCCGGGAATATTCGACTGAACATCGACGGCGGCGACGCGATATTGCGGGCCCTCCTCGACGGTGATCGTGATGACGTAGCCCTTGAGCGCCGGGTCGTAGCGCGCATCCGAACCGATCACACGGAAGTCGGCGTAGCCATTCTTGAGATAGAATCGGCGGATGAGCTCGAGGTCGGAGGCAAGCCGGTCGGGATCGTAGACGTCGGTGTTTTTGAAGAAGGACAGCCAGTTCATCTCGGTTGTCGACATGAGGTCGCGCAGCCGACCCGAGGAGAAGACGTGGTTGCCGACGAAGACGATGGACTTCACGCCGGTCTTCGGACCTTCGTCGATGTGAAAGACGACATCGACACGGCCATTGGGGAGGTTGACGATTCGGTAAGTCACCGTCGCGGCAGCCTCGCCCGCGCGCCGGTAAAGGTCTTTGATTCGCTCGACGTCGGCATCGACGATCGTCTGGCTGAACGGGCCATGCGACTTCGACTGGATTTCCTGGGCGAGCTGGTCGGACTTGATCTTGCTGTTGCCCTCGAAGACCACCCGGTTGATCAGATTGTTCTCTTTAACCCGGATGACGACGCGGCCGCCCGCATGCACGACCTGGATGTCGGAAAAGAGGCCCGTCGCGTAGAGGTTCTTGACCCCTTCGTTGACGGCCGCCGGCTCGCCGCTCGTAAAGAACGATTCGATGGTCTCGGTATCGACGCGCTGATTGCCTTCGACTTCGACGCCGGCGGCAAAAGCCGGGACGGAGGCGAGAAACGGCGCGACGACGAGAAAGGCGAGAAGCCACCGGAACAAGTGAGCCCGATCAAATCGCATCTACGCCAGGCCCCCGCATCTTTGCGCTCTGGTTATGGCCGAGGACCAGCCAAGCGGCTCGCCCTCGACAGCCACGATCATGTCCGGCCGAAATTCGGTCCCTCGGCAGGGCCTGAAAATCGCCCGGGGAATCGGACGGGCTTGGCAGCCGCACCCTTGTTTCATCGACGGTTTCTGCCGCCGACCCCTCACACCCCAAGCTTCGCTTCTACAAGGTTTGTCAGGCCCTGCAAATGGAGTTTGCAGAGAAGCGATCTTTTTCGAAACTGCGTGACGAGTAAGACACGCCTGCATGTCAGCGCCGCGCTACCCTGAGGACGTGCGGCGGCGCCTTGCGCGCAAAGACTGTCATGATCCCCCTCCGCGGGCTTGCCCGCTATCCCAAATCCCGATGCGCCCTCACCCGTGCGGCGCAAATTCCCCGGTGCCTCACTTGGTGAGGCGAAGAATGTCGTTGTAGGTGGCGAGAATCATCAGCCCGACCACCAAAGTGAGCCCGATTCGGAAGCCGACTTGCTGAACCCTTTCGTTGAGCGCTTTCCCGCGTATGGCTTCGACGGCGTAGTAGAACAAATGCCCGCCGTCGAGCAGCGGGATCGGCAGCAGATTTAAGATCCCAATGGAAATTGACAAAACAGCGGCAAGATTGAGAAGCGCAGCAATGCCGATCTTCGCCATTTCGCCGGAAACCTCGGCGATTCGGATCGGGCCCGACAACTGGTCGGTCGATTCGCGCCCGGTAAACAAACGGCCGGCATAAGATCCAGTCTGTTCGATGATGAACCAGGTCTGCCCAACGGCGAGCCGTGTCGAATCGAAAAGATTGTAATGCTGGACGTGCCAGTTGGCGACGCTGGCATTGGCTTCGACGCCGAGCACGCCGGCCCGTGAGGTCCCGAACGGGGTCGAGACGTCGCGGCGGCGCGGCGTTGCAACCAGGGTGACCTCTTTGCCGTGCCGATCGACGATGAAGGTCAGCGGCGAATCGCTCGAGGTCTGAACGATTCGCTGCATGTCCTCGAAACTGTCGATCTTATTGCCGTCGATCGAAACCACGATGTCGCCGGGCGCAAAGCCAGCGGCTTCCGCCGCACTGCCGGGCATGACCTTGTCGATCTCGGGCACGAGCACGCCCCGGCCGTGGACCAAGTAGATGCCGGTGAAAATGACGATGGCGAGAAGGAAATTCGCGATCGGCCCCGCCGCGACGATGGCGGCCCGCTTCCAGACGCTTTGCGCAAAGAAGGTCTGAGCCTTTTCCCCTGCCGGCATTTCCGCGATCGAGGCTTCGTCACTCATCGAGGCGCCGTTGAGATCCCCGTGGAATTTCACGTATCCGCCAAGCGGCAGCATGCCGACCCGCCAGCGCGTGTCCTTGCGGTCGACGAAATGCGCGACTTCCGGCCCGAAGCCGAGCGAAAAGGCATCAACCTTGACCCCGCAGAGACGGCCGACAAGGAAATGGCCAAGCTCATGGAAGAAGATGACGATGCTGAGGACGAACAGGAAGGGTACGATTGTCCCGAACACAGACCCGAATTGGCTGGCAAACAGCATTGAGCTTCCCTTGCTGACGCGCCCTTGGGCGGCTTTCGTTTCGCTGGGCGCGGACCGGCGCGCCGACCTTGGTTAGCGAATCGTTAACATGCCGGAAGCAATTGGCCGCGCCAAGAGGGTGCGTGCCTTTTCTCTAGCCGTATGGTCAATGGCCAGCGCTTCCTCAACCGATAGAGGTTCGCGTGCCGTCCCGTCGGCAAGCGCCGCCTCGCAACAGAGCTCGACCAGCCGGGCGATCTCGTGAAAAGAGATCTGCCGGGCAAGAAAAGCTTCAACCGCGACCTCATTGGCGGCATTGAGGACTGTTGGCAGGCCGCGGCCCTCTTTGAGGCAGTCGAGCGCCACCCGCAGAGCCGGAAACCGTTCGAAATCAGGCCGCTCGAAGCTGAGCTGGCCGACGCTCGCAAGGTCGAGCCGTCGCGCCGCCGTTTCCTGCCGGCCGGGATAGAAAAGACAATGGGCGATCGGCACCCGCATGTCCGGCGCGGCGAGGCCGGCGATCACCGAGCCATCCCTGAATGCGACGAGCCCGTGGACAATCGATTGGGCATGGACCAGGACCTCGAGCCGTTCCGGCTCAACTCCAAAAATATGATGTGCTTCAATAAGTTCCAAGCCTTTGTTCATGAGGCTTGCCGAATCGATCGTGACCTTCCGCCCCATCGACCAGTTCGGATGGCGCAAAGCTTCCTCGGGCGTTGCCTTGGCGATCGCTTCGGCCGACCAGGTACGGAACGGGCCGCCCGAGGCGGTCAGTATGATCTTCTCGACCATGCCCGGCTCGGATGTGCCGAGCGCCTGAAAAATTGCATTGTGCTCGCTGTCGACCGGCAGAAGCCGCGTGCCGGCTGCCGCTGCCTGGCGGACGAAAGCCGGTCCCGCACAAACGAGGCATTCCTTGTTGGCAAGCGCCACGGTGCGGCCGGCCGCAAGTGCGGCAAAGGTCGGCTCGACTCCGGCCGTGCCGGCAATTGCCGCCATGACGATTTCAGCCGGATAGAGAGCCGCCTCCACGACGGCGGCAGGTCCCGCGGCCGCCTTGATCCCGCTGCCGGCGAGAGCCGATTTTAGCTCGTTGTAACCCGAAGCATCGGCAAGCGCGGCGAACGAGGCGCCAAGATGACGTGCGACCTGCGCCAAGGCGATCGGATCGCGACCGCCTGCGACCGCCGTGACGCGCAAGGCGCCTTTGGAGCCCGCAACAATATCGGCCGTCGATTTGCCGATCGATCCCGTCGCTCCGAGAATCACAAGCGAGCGGGCGGCGCCGTCGGGCACCTCGTGCACCAATTCCGATTGTGCCGCCATCAGCCTACATCCAGTGAAACAGGCCTTCCGCCGTGGTGGGGAAGCCACGCAAGGCGCCGAGGACCGCAGCAAAGACAGCAGCGGCGATAAATCCGTCAAGGCGGTCCATCAGACCGCCATGGCCGGGGATGAAATTGCTCGAATCTTTCGTCCCGAAGCGCCGTTTCATCCAGGATTCATAAAGGTCGCCGGCTTGCGCCACGCAGGCCGTGACGAGGCCCAGGAGGAAAGGCGCAAAGCTTGGCGCAGGCGTTTCGATCCGGGTCAGGTGCCCTACGACGGCGAGAAACAGGGATCCGATCAGCGCGCCCCCGACAACGCCCAGCGCCGTGCCGGCCCAGGTCTTCGAGGGAGAGACCTGCGGCAGGAATTTCGGTCCGCCGATCAGCCGCCCCGCGAAATAAGCGACGACGTCCGTGCCCCATACGACCGCAAACAGCCAGGCGATGGCGCGCGGCCCGAAGGGCCAGGACATGCGCAGCGTCACGACTGAGATGATGAGACTGCCGGCGTAAAGTATGCCGACGGCGCCCCATCCGCGCCGGCCCTGATCGGCGACCCTTGCCGCACCGAGCGCGGCAAGGCAAAGCGTGAGAATCGCAAGGCCCGGGCCCCAAGTACCCAATAGAATGGCGGCCGTGATCAGTGCCGCCGAACCGATTGCAAGGCGCGTTGCCTGGCGCGCGCCGCCGATGATCCGCTGCCATTCGAATTGAACGATGAGCGCCGCCGCAAGCCAAGCGAGAACGAAAATCGCTCCGCCGATCTGCAAAGTCAGCAAAGCGATCGCGATCAGAATGGCCGAGGAAACGAGACGGGGACCTAGATCGGCAAGCCGCGCGGCAAGGCTCGGGGGGGCGGGCGCTGCGCCGGCGGCCATCTCGCCGACGTCCGGCCTCGACTCCGGCGCCTCAGCAGGGTGCGTCATCCACCGACCTTAGCACTCTGATGCGACAAGGTCACGCCGCCGAAACGGCGCTCGCGGGCCGAAAATTCCGTCAGCGCATCAGCCAAGGCCTGACGGTCGAAGTCGGGCCAGTGAATTGGCACGAAGACGAATTCGCTATAGGCCGCCTGCCACATGAGGAAATTCGACAACCGCTGCTCGCCCGAGGTGCGGATGATGAGATCGGGGTCCGGAATGCCGGCGGTGTCGAGATGTTCAGCGAAGAAATCCTCGTCGATCTCGGCCGGCGCAAGGACGCCGGACGCCGCCTTTGCGGCAATCATGCGCGCGGCTGCGGCAATCTCCTGGCGGCTGCCGTAATTGAACGCGACGATCAGCGTCAGGCCCGTATTGGCGGCGGTCAATGCCTCCGCCTCCTCGAGCAGCGCCAGAATTTCCGGATTGAGATTCTCGCGCGTGCCGATCACCCGGACTTTGACGCCGGCCTTTTGCAATTCGCCGAGGTCATGGCGGATGAAGCGCTTCAGCAGGCCCATGAGATCGCTGACTTCCTCGATGGGCCGGCTCCAATTCTCCGCCGAGAAACTATAGACGGTCAGATAGCGCAGACCGAATTCGATCGCGGCGCGCACCGTCACCCTCAGCGCTTCGACGCCGCGCCGATGTCCCTCGATACGCGGCAGGCCGCGGCTCAAAGCCCAGCGGCCGTTGCCGTCCATGATGATTCCGACATGCGCCGGTACACGTCCGGGCCAAGTCCTGACTTTCACCGCCGTATTCGCCTCGATCATGTTCCGCATCTTTCTGCGCCGCAATCGGCGCCGCGCCGGGGCGCGGACGATCTCTCAACTCATGAAGGCATTGGTGCGAAGCAAGGTCAACGCGGGCAATTTGCCCTAGCGCCGAGCTACACTTGCATGATTTCTTTTTCCTTGTTTGCCAAGGCGAGATCGATTTCGGCGATGTGCTGATCGGTCGCCTTCTGCACCTCGGCCTCGTGACGCTTTTCTTCGTCTTCGCTGATCTGCTTATCCTTCAACGATTTCTTCAACGCATCGAGGCCGTCGCGCCTGACATGGCGGACGGCGACACGCGCCTCTTCCGCATATTTATGCGCGACTTTGACCATTTCCTTGCGGCGCTGTTCGTTGAGCTCGGGGATGCGAATCCGCAGCACCTGGCCTTCGGTGACCGGCGACAGGCCGAGGTTGGAATCGCGGATCGCCTTGTCGACCGGCCCGACCATGCTCTTGTCCCAAACCTGGACCGACAATAAGCGCGGTTCGGGGACGCTGATCGTCGCCAGCTGGTTGATCGGCATCGACTGGCCATAGGCCTCGACGTGAATGGGCTCGATCAGGCTCACGGAAGCGCGTCCGGTGCGCAGGCCTCCAAGCTCATGCCGGAGTGCGGCGATCGCGCCCTGCATGCGCCGCTTCAAATCGGAAATATCGAATCCTTCGCTCATCCCTTACCTGCCTTGCCGCCCATCTGATCGCCCGGAACGGGCCGCGGCATGGCGGCCGACACCTCTCCCAAGGCGCGAGCGCGACCGAAGCGGAAATCCGTCTCTTTCGAAACCCTAGGGAGTGATCGAGACGGTCGCGCCCGCAGGGGCAGCCTCGGATCGGCAGCGCCGGATCTCCTGATATGGTTCATTTGCTACGCGATTTCCGGTCCCCGTCCAAGCTATTCTTGGAGAGGCGAAGGCCGCAAACGAGGCAGGATCAAGGCGTGACCAGCGTAGCTTTGGCCTTACCGAGCAGCGCGGCGGAAATAGCGTCCGGTTCGCGGATCGAGAAGACGACGATCGGAATCTTGGTTTCGCGCGCGAGCGCAAAGGCCGCGGTGTCCATAATGGCGAGGTTTTTCGCGATCGCCTCGTCATGCGTCAATATATCGAAGCGCCGGGCATTCGGATCGCGCTTGGGATCGGCGGAATAGACGCCGTCGACCTGCGTCGCTTTCATGATTGCATCGCAAGAAAGCTCGGCCGCGCGCAGCGCCGCGCCCGTGTCGGTCGTAAAGAACGGATTGCCGGTTCCGCCGGCGAGAACGACAATGCGCCCCTTGGCGAGATGGTGCAGCGCGGCCTGACGCGAGTACGGCTGGCAGAGCGAGGGCATAGCAACGGCGGAGAGCGCGCGCGCCGGCTGACCCTGTTTTTCGATCGCATATTCCATCGCGAGCGCGTTCATCACCGTCGCCAGCATCCCGATGGAATCGGCGCGCGCCCGTTCGATTCCTTTTTCCGCACCGGCAATGCCGCGGAAGAAATTGCCGCCACCGACGACGACAGCGGTTTCAACGCCCAGCCGTGCAGCCGAGACGAGGTCCGCCGCAATCCTTTCGAGTGTCGCCGCGTCGAGCCCGTGGGTTGCCGGACCCATCAAGGCCTCGCCGGAAAGCTTGACGACGACGCGCCGCCATTTCGGTTCGCATTGAGCCATAGTGCCTCCGGCGGAATATCCTTCCGTTCTAACCGATCGCGGCCGCGTTCCGAAGCCGAATTCGCGTCCCATCACAGGTTCGGCCGTTCCCGACGGCGATTTCGAGAAGACTTGTTGCGCTCGGTCTTTAAGCGCGCCAAAAGAGTGCGACAAGGTCCAGGGGGACGATCCCGTCAGCCGGGAAAGAGGGCATGGGCGAACGCGTCAAAGTCCTGATGATCGAAGATCATCCGATCGTGCGCGACGGCTGCCGGCTGATCTTCAATCGCCGCCCCGACATTGCGATCGTCGAGGCGAGCACGGCAGCGGAAGGCTATGCCGCCAACCGGCAGTATCGACCGGACGTGATTGTCCTCGATCTCGGGCTGAAGGACGGCAACGGCTTCGACATGGTGCCGACGCTTCTCGCCGAAAACGAGGGCGCGCGGATCGTCATTTTCAGCATGAACGAGACGCCGCGCTTCGTGCGCCGCGCCCTCGACATGGGCGCGCGCGGCTATATTACCAAGAGCGACGATCCGAACACGATCCTTGCGGCGATCGACAAGGTTCGCTCGGGCGGCGTTTATCTCGGCCAGTCGGTCGCCCAAGCTCTGGCGCTCGCCAATCTCGAGCCAAAGAGCGATCCCTTGCGCCGCCTGAGCGGGCGGGAAAAACAAGTGATCGCGCTGCTCGGCGAAGGCAAGAGCCTCGCCGAAATCGCCGCCGGACTCGACATCGGATATAAGACGGTCGCCAATATCGTCGCCGCGATCAAACAGAAGCTGGGGATTGCGACGAGCGTCGCGCTGATCAAGTTCGCCGTCGAAGCCCACGCCCGGGATCGGCATCTTTAAGCTTCGCACGCTGCAGTGCGATCCGAGGCCGCCGCCGTTCTCTTTTCGAGTTTTCCACTAAATCCACAGGGTCTCGCGTTGCGGCCGAAGCTCAGCGATGAACTTTTCCATGCTGAGAATGAAGTTTTCTAAGAAATTCAAAGTGTTCCGAGACACGTGTTGCATGAATACACTTGAACTGCGCATGCCCGTGGCCTTAGGCTTGAGCACGGTAAAGTTGCGTGTTGCGCTTCGGGGGGAGCCATGCGGTTCAAAGTCGGGTACGCGCGATCGGCGTTGGTCGCGTCCGTGTCGCTATCGGTGTTTACGCTCCCCAGCTTTGCGCAAGAAGCACTGCCGACGGTGGAGGTCGTTGCAACCTCACCGGTCGGGACGCAATCCACCAGCACGCTTAACGTGCCCTCCGAAGTTCAAACGATCGACAGCAAAGAGATCGAGAATTTAAACCACGCAACGATCACCGAGGACCTCGCACGCCGCACGCCGGGCGTTGCCACGACAGACGAACTCGGCAGCCCGTTGAACCAATCGATCGAATTCCGCGGCCAGACCGCGACACCTGTGCCGGGCACGCCCGAAGGCCTCGCGGTCTATCAAAACGGCGTTCGCATCAATGAAGCCTATGGCGACGTCGTCAATTGGGCCTTGATCCCGCCGATCGCGATCCAGCAGACGCAGATCGTAACGGGCAATCCGGTTTTCGGTCTCAATGCGCTCGCCGGCGCCGTCGTGATGAACATGAAGAACGGCTTCACCTGGCAGGGCGCGGAGTTCGGAACCCAGTTCGGCACCGACTTCCGCCACGAAGCCTACGCCGAATATGGAATGACCAAGGGCGATTGGGCCTATTACGCGGCGGTCGAAGGCCTTGGGGACAACGGCTTTCGCGACGGCGGCGCCTCAGGCCTCGGGCGCGCCTACGGCGATATCGGCTACCGCGTCGAAGGCAACGAAGTCCACGTGAACGTCACCGCCGGGCGCGCTTCGTTCGGCACCTCCGGAACGGCGCCGATCGACTTGGTGCAACAGGACCCCAGGGCCTATTTCAATCTTCCCGGCCTGTCGCAAGAATCGATGGGCATGATCACGCTCTCGGACCAGTCGAAGATCACGAGCACATTGCAATTCAACGGCAACGTCTATTTCCGCGATTACGCCGCGTTCCGCGAGGACGGCAATATCAGCGATTTCTACCATTGCGCCGCGGCGTTCTTCTGCAACGGCGGGGCGCTCACCACCCTGCCCGATCCGACGACCGGCCTGCCGAACGGCCAGCCCGCCGGCGAAATCGACAGCAATTGGACGCATAGCTACAGCACCGGCACCACGCTGCAGCTCACCGACACCGACAAGATCTTCGGACACAACAATAATCTGATCGCCGGCGTGAGCCTCGACCATGGTTGGACGCATTTCGGCGGTATGAGCACGATCGGCGATATGCCGCCGGATCGCATCGTCAGCAGCTACGGCATTGTCATCGACCAGCCCGCTTACGATATTTCGCCGGTCGCTCTCCTCTCGCAGAACAATTATCTCGGCGTCTATGTGCTCGATTCTTTCGACGTGACCGACAGATTGACGGTGAATGCGGGCGCGCGGTTCAACGACGCCCAGATCGACCTCAACGACATCAACGGCACAAGCCTCACAAGCAGCAATAATTTCAATCGCATCAATCCGACGGTCGGCGCTTCATTCAAGATCACGCCGGACGTCGCGGCTTATGTCAATTATTCGGAGGCCAATCGCGCCCCGACCCCGCTCGAGCTCGGCTGCGCGAGCCCGACGCAGCCCTGCCAGATCGACAATTTCCTCGTTGCCGATCCGCCGCTGAAACAAGTCGTCGCCCGCACCGTCGAGGGCGGATTCAAGGGCGACCACCATATCACCGGCGGCCCGATACCCGGCGAGCTTACCTGGAGCGTCAGTCTCTATCGAACCGAGAACCAGGACGACATCATGAATGTGCCGAGCACGATCACGGGCTTCGGCTATTTCGTCAACGCCGGAAATACTTTGCGCCAGGGCGTCGATCTCGGCGCGACCTACACGACCGCGAATTGGGACGTCTATGCCAATTATTCCTATATCCAGGCGACGTTCCTGACGCCCGTCCAACTCGCCTCGCCGAATAATCCGAACGCGAATTGCCTCGGGCCTGGCTCCGGCATCGAATGTGTGACGCCGGGCGACAATCTCCCGGGCATCCCGCGACACAAATTCAAGATCGGGTTCGATTACACGGTCTTGCCGAAATGGACCGTCGGCGCCGATCTCGTCTATGAATCGAGCCGTTATTATTTCGGCGACGAGATCAATTCCTTGCCGCAGGTCCCCGGCTTCGCCACGCTCAATCTGCGGACTGCCTATCAATTCAGCAAAACGGTCCAGATCTACGGCATGATCAACAACGCGCTCGATTATCGCTATGCGACCTATGGCGCGCTCTACGACACCGGCTCGAGCCTCAACCAGGTCACCGGCGCGCCGGTACCCGGTCTGTTCAACTCGACGGACCCGCGCGCGATCACGCTTGCGCCGCCATTCGAAGCCTACATCGGACTGCGCGTGACGCTCTAATGGAGGTCCGGGCTCAGCCGAACCAAATGCGGTGCGATCTGTTAAGATCGGCATATTCACATGCCGATCTTCTTCACCAGCGATACGCATTTCGGCGACGCCAAGCGCATCCGCGTCGATCGCCGGCCCTTCGCCTCGATTGCCGAACATGACGCCGCACTGATTGCGCGCTGGAATGAGGTCGTCGGCGTCGAGGACGAGATCTATCATCTCGGCGACTTCACCGCTTTCAAAGATCCGGACCGCGTCAGCGCTCTGTTGGCTGCGCTCAACGGACGCAAACACCTCGTCATCGGCAACAATGATCCGCCTACCACGACCGCCAACAAAGGCTGGATAAGCGTTGCCTATTACGAAGAACGGATGGTCGAAGACCGGCTGCTGATCCTCTGCCACTATCCGTTCCGCACCTGGCACGACATGGGCAAGGGTGCGATCGACCTGCACGGCCATTCGCACGGAAAGCTCAAAGAGAAGACGCGGCAATATGACGTCGGCGTCGATGTCTTCGATTATCGGCCGGTGACGCTGGCAGAGATTCTGCGAAGCAAACGCCGGAGAAAAATCGATTGACCGCGCATTCCAGAGAACTGGAAACCGGATTTCCCGATCATGCCCACGTGTATGTTTTGAAATGAAGCGCTGAACCTTGCACCGATCATGCAATTGATCGCGGCGCGGCGCATGAGGCAGACGGCAAGCTAATTCGCCCGAGGCTTACGCCCCCTCTTCCTGCTTCTCTATGCCTTCGCCGAGCGCATAGCGCACAAAGGCCTTGAGCGCGATCGGCGCGCTGGCCGGACCTTCCGCTTCCTTGACGACCTGGCCGATGGTTTTCCCGCCATGTTGTTCGGCATGGATCGAGGGCTGATCGAGCAAGCAGACCTCTTTGTAATAAGTCTTGAGACCGGATTCGATGATCTTCTCGAGGACATGCGGCGGCTTGCCGGCATTCTTATCGGCCAGCACCGACCTCTCGCGTGCGACGAGGTTCTGGTCCAATCCGCTCGGATCGAGCGCAAGCGGGCTTGCTGCTGCGACATGCAGCGCGATCAGCCGGGCAAGCGGGGCAAGCACTTCCGTCTTGCCGGAAGATTCGAGCCCGACGAGCACGCCGATCTTGCCGAGACCTTCGGCCAAGGGATTATGGACATAATGCCCGATCACGCCTTGCCCGACGCTCACGCGATCCGCGCGGCGCAGGTTCATATTCTCGCCGATCGTGGCAATCGCATTGGCGAGCGCATCGGCGACGGTTCCGCCGCCCGAATAGGCGGCGGCCTTGAGCGCCTCGACGTCGGTCAGGCCCTTTTCGAGCGCGACCCCTGCAATGCCGCGCACGAGCTTTTGGAACTCTTCGTTGCGCGCAACGAAGTCCGTCTCCGAATTGACTTCAATGACGACGCCGTCGCGCCCCGAGACCGCAACGGCGATCAACCCTTCGGCGGCGACGCGGCCGGATTTCTTGGCCGCTTTCGAAAGGCCCTTTTTGCGCAGCCAATCGATGGCCGCCTCGATGTCGGCGTTGGTTTCGGCCAAGGCCGCCTTGCAATCCATCATGCCGGCGCCGGTCTTCTCCCGAAGATCCTTCACCATTGCCGCCGTGACGTTCGCCATGCGCTTTCCTTAAGATCCTGGAGTTACGCGTGTTAATATAGGATGGCTGCAAGCCTTCATGCAGACATCAGGTCGCGAGCGCGCGAAATCCAATCGTCGCGCTCGATCCGTCCGCCGAGCTTCAGATCGTGATCGAGCTTGCCCGCCTCTTCCGGCGTGAGCGCCGCGATCTGCCAATAATGGAAAATGCCGGCGTCGTTGAGCTTTTTGACGATCTGCGGACCGACGCCCTGCAATTTGGCAAGATCGTCCGGAGCGCCGCGCGGCGCGGTCAGCAGCTCGAAATGCTCGCTCGGCGCCTCGGCAACGGGGGCAACCTCGGGCAAGACTTCCGGCGCCGGTGCCTCTTCCTCGCCGAGATCGATGCCGGCTTCGCCGCGGCTGCGGGAAATGCCGTCGAGCGCGGCGCGCGCGACGAGATCGCAATAGAGATTGATCGCGCGGCCGGCGTCGTCGTTGCCCGGGATCGGGAACGTGATCCCGTCCGGATCGGAATTCGTATCGAGAATGGCGGCAACCGGAATATGCAGGCGCGCGGCCTCGCGGATCGCCAATTGCTCTTTGTTGGTGTCGATCACAAAAAGCAGATCGGGCGTGCCTCCCATCTCCTTGATGCCGCCCAGCGCCTTTTCGAGCTTGTCGCGCTCGCGCGACAGCATCAGCCGCTCCTTTTTGGTAAGGCCGACGGCGCCGGTATCGAGCTGTTCCTGCAGCTTGCGCAGGCGCTGGATGGAGGCCGAAATCGTTTTCCAATTGGTCAGCATGCCGCCGAGCCAGCGCGAATTGATGTAATATTGCGCCGAACGCTTGGCCGCGCCCGCGATCGCCTCCTGCGCCTGGCGCTTGGTGCCGACGAAGAGAACCCGCCCGCCGCGCGCTACCGTGTCGGACACGGCCTTCAGCGCCTGGTGCATCAGAGGAACGGTCTGGGCGAGGTCGATGATGTGGATATTGTTGCGCTCGCCGAAAATGAAGGGCGCCATTTTCGGGTTCCAGCGATGCGACTGGTGACCGAAATGGGCGCCGGCCTCGAGCAGGCCGCGCATTGAAAAATCAGGTAAAGCCATTTTTGTTCTCCGGTTGAGCCGCCGCGGAAGATCAGGCCTGCCGAAGTTCGACAGGCCACCGGTGCGGACCTTCAAAGCAGGACCGCGAAATCCGCGTGTGGGATGGCGCGCTTATAGGGCGCGGACAGAAATATGGCAACAGCCGCGAAAATTCCGCGGCTGTCGCTCCGGCAGGCTATTTAGGAGCGCCCTACTCGGCTGCAACGCTCGGGGCGGCCGCATTTTCCTCGGCGAGCCGGGCGAGCGCCTGGCGCACGCCCGATGCATAGTCCGGATGAACCTTTTGGAGGTGGCCGAGCTGGCGCTCGATGATCTCTTGCGGAATGCCGATCATGGCTTCCGCGATATTGGAGCAAAGCCGCTGGCGCTGGCCTTGGTCGAAGAGCAGGAACAGCGCACGCACCTGGCCGTAGTCATCATTGCCCTCGTAATGGTTGAAGCGCGTGCCATAGCCCGAGATCCTGATCGGCGGCTCGAGCGCCGATGGATCCTGCACCGGACCGTTGAACGAATTGGGTTCGTAATAGGCGTCCGGATTGGGCATGTTCGGGAAGAACCGCATGGCTCCGTCCTTGTGGTACGTGTGAACCGGGCATTTCGGCGCGTTCACCGGCAGCGCCTCGTAATGCGTGCCGAGCCGATAACGATGCGCATCTGGATAAGAGAAGATGCGCGCCTGCAGCATCTTGTCGGGCGAATGACCGATCCCCGGCACGACGTTCGACGGCGAAAAGGCCGCCATCTCGATTTGCGCGAAGTAATTGTCCGGATTGCGGTTCAATTCGAGGATGCCGACGTCGATCGGCGGATAGTCCTTGTGCGGCCAGACTTTCGTAAGATCGAACGGGTTATAGGGCGTCTTTTCGGCTTCCACCTCCGGCATGATCTGCACTTGCATGCGCCATCTCGGAAAATCGCCCCGTTCGATCGCGCCGAACAGCTCCTCCTGATAGGACTCGCGCGAGCGGCCGATGACCTTCGAAGCCTCACGATTGGTGTAGTGGCGATGGCCCTGCATCGTCTTGAAGTGGAACTTCACCCAATAGCGCTCACCAGTCTTGTTCCAGAAGGAATAAGTGTGCGAGCCGTAGCCATTCATATATTGCGGGGCGACGGGCAGGCCGCGATCCGAGAAGAGGATGGTCACTTGATGCAGGCTCTCGGGCGAAAGGGACCAGAAATCCCACATCGCCGTCGGCGAGCGCATGTTGGTGCGCGGGTGGCGCTTCTGCGTATGGATGAAATCGGGGAACTTCAGAGGATCGCGGATGAAGAAGACCGGCGTATTGTTGCCGACAAGATCCCAATTGCCCTCTTCGGTGTAGAATTTGATCGAGAAGCCGCGCACGTCGCGCTCGGCATCGGCCGCGCCGAGCTCGCCTGCGACCGTCGAAAATCGAATGAGTAGGTCGGTCTTCTTGCCCATCTTGGAGAAGACGCTGGCGCGCGTATATTTCGAAATGTCATGCGTCACGGTCAGCGTGCCGAAGGCGCCCCAGCCCTTGGCGTGGACCACGCGCTCGGGGATGCGCTCGCGGTTCTGGTGGGCCAGTTTCTCGATGAGTTGATAGTCCTGCATGAGGATCGGTCCGCGCGGACCGGCGGTGACCGAGTTCTGATTGTCCGGGACCGGCGCGCCGGCCGTCGTCGTCAGTTTCTCCGAAGCCATTTCGTCCTCCTGGGGCTGGCGCGAGGAACATAGGCAGGCGCTCGACATTGATCCAATCGATAGTCTCGCATAAAACGATAGACGGCGCCGATGAGGCGCCGAAGTCTCGTTTCACGATAGACGCCCATGAATTTGCGCGATCTCCGCTACATCGTCGCGGTCGCCGATTGCGGTCATTTCGGCCGCGCCGCGGAGGCCTGCAACGTGAGCCAGCCGACGTTGAGCGGCCAAATTCGTAAGCTCGAGGAAGAATTGGGCGTCATCGTTTTCGAACGCGACGGCCGCTCGGTGCGCCCGACAATCGCCGGCACCGAGATCCTCGCCTATGCCCGCAATGCGCTCGCTGCCGCGGACGATATTGCTCAAGCCGCACAACGCGGCCGCGATCCTCTGGCCGGGCCCTTTCACCTCGGCATAATTCCGACGCTCGGCCCTTATCTCATGCCCTATATCCTGCCCGGCGTAAAAGAAACGCTCTCGGCCATGCGCCTCATTCTCGTCGAGGATCTCACCGTTCGTCTGGTCGAGCTCGTGGGCTTAGGCAAGCTCGATGCAGCGATCATCGCGTCCGACCCCGATACGCAGGCGTTGAATTCAGTGCCGCTATTCGATGAGGATTTCTCGCTCGTGCTCCCCCGCGCGCATCCGCTCAACAAAAAGAACAGGATCGAGATCGCGGACCTCAATCCAGGCGATCTGTTGCTTCTGACAGACGGCCATTGCCTGCGCGATCAGGCGCTCGAACTCTGCGGGCAGCCGCAGAGCGACAATGCCATCGCCGATATGCGCGCAACGAGCCTCAGGACGCTGTTGCACATGGCGTCGGCCGGATATGGCATGACGCTGATCCCGGCGCTGGCGCTCAGACAGGAACAGCCGCTTCCCGGCGATCTCGTCGCGCGCCGCTTGAACGGCAAAAAGGCGCGCCGCCGCGTGCGACTCATTTCGCGGCCGAGCCATCCGCGCCGTTCCGCGCTCGATACCGTGCGCAAGCTTGTTCGCGCGAGCGTCCTCAATGTGCTCGAGGAAACGCCTCTCTCTTGAATTTCGATTTTCTGAACTTCGATTTTCGGCGCGGCGCGAAAGTTCTAAACGAGGCGTCGACGAGCGAGCTTGCGGCGCGGTGCCGGCGCGCGCTCTTTCTTCGGAAGCTCAACGCGTTCCTTCAGATCGACCAAAGCAAAATCCAAAAGATAGGAGACGGTGACGTGATCGAGCGCTCTTGCGAGGCGCTTCGCCTCCGAAATGAGAGCAAAGAGTCGTTCGATATCCGCGTCGCTCTTGGCCGGCGTCGGATCTGTTGTGGTCGCGCGAGGAATGGACATGGTCAGCTCAAACATGGCTTTTCACATTCGCGCAGAGCGGATGCACATACCCATAGAAATCGACGTCGGCCGCGCGATATCCACAGAATTCGCGCGGCGTGTGCGTCGATGCAGGATTCAACGCTTGTCTCTCGCACAGACAGTCTCGCCCGCTTTGCACGTAAATGATTCGCAACATCATCAGCTTGCCGCAGCGTTAAATGGGCATTCACACTGGGTGACCTGAATTAAAATCCGCTTAATGAATGCAGACGCCGCAGCACCGTATCGCCGCTTGCGGCGCGCTTTCGGCCGAAGAGGCATTCAGACGTGTTCCACGTTAACGATTCCCGGAATAGCTTTCAAAGTCGCAGCGACCTGCGCGCTCGCCTGATATTTGCCCGGCAATTTGAGCTCGACCTCGCCCGTCTTGGTCGGCAGGACGAGAAAGATCTCGTCGTCGCCCCTGCCCGAAAGCCCCTTGGCGATTGATTCGAGTGGACCTTCGTCGCGCAAGAAAATGCGCAGGCCCTTTTGGATACGGCTCGCCGCATTGTCGAGCGGCTCGACGGAAATGATCCGCGCGCGCACGTCTTCGCCGTCGACATTGGCCTGAAGACCCAGAAGCACGGCCGCGCCCTTTTCCAGCAGATCGCGGTATTGATTGAGGCCTTCCTGGAACAGGATGGCTTCATATTGGCCGGATTGATCGGAAAGCTGGACGATCCCCATTTTCGTGCCGGAACGCGTGCGCCGCTCCTGGCGCTCGAGCACGATCGCCGCAAGCCGGCCGGCCGAGGCGCCTTGTTTCACCCCGCGAGCGAATTCCGCCCAGCGCGTCACCCGGAGCCGGCCCAGAATCGCAGCATAGGCTTCGAGCGGATGGCCGGACAGGAAAAAGCCCACGGCATCGAATTCGCGGCGCAGCCGCTCGGCGAGCGGCCAGCTCTCGGTCTTGATGCGGGCCAGCGGATCGATCGGCTCGGCATCGAAGAGCGCCGACTGGCCGGCGCGCCGTTCTTCCTCGCGCCGATGGCCGAGCGAGAGCATGGTTTCGATGGCACCGAAGACGCGGGCGCGATCGCCTTCGAGCGCGTCGAAAGCGCCGGCGGCGGCGAGACTTTCGAGCATGCGCTTATTGAGATCGCGCGGACTGATGCGCGCCGCAAAATCGGCAAGATCGGCAAAGGCTCGGCCGCCCCGCGCGGCAACGAGCGCCTGCGCATGGCCATCCCCCACGCCTTTGATGGCCGATAATGCATAAATGATCGACAACGTGCCGTTCGCATCGGCGGCCACCTCGAAATCCACGCCGGAGCGATTGACCGAAGGCGGCTCGATCGCAATGCCGAGCCGGCGCGCCTCGTTGCAGAATTCGGCGAGCTTATCGGTCGAGGATTTGTCGAGCGTCATGGACGCGGCAAGAAATTCGACCGGGTAATTCGCCTTGAGATAGGCGGTCTGGTAGGTCAGAAGCGCATAAGGCGCCGAATGCGATTTGTTGAATCCATATTCGGCAAATTTCGCACAGGCATCGAAGATCGCGTCCGCGTCCGCCTTCGCGAGGCCCCGCTCCACCGCACCCGAGACGAAGCGGCCGCGCTGCGCATCCATCTCGGCCTTGATTTTCTTGCCCATGGCGCGGCGCAGAGAATCGGCCTCGCCCAGCGAATAGCCCGACAGCGTCTGGGCGATCTGCATCACCTGTTCTTGATAGATGATGACCCCAAACGTCTCCTTGAGAATCGGCTCGAGCTTGGGATGAAGATATTCGACCTTTTCCTGCCCGAGCTTGCGCGCGCAATAGACCGGAATATTGGCCATCGGCCCGGGCCGATAGAGCGCAACGAGCGCGATGAGGTCCTCGAAACGGTCGGCGCGCATCTCGACCAGCGCCTTGCGCATGCCTGCGCTTTCAACCTGGAACACGCCGACGACCTCGCCGCGTCCCATAGTCTCGTAGGTCTTCTTATCGTCGAGCGGTATGGCGGCAAGATCGACATCGATGCCGCGCCGCGCCAAGAGCCGCACGGTCTTGTCGAGGACGGTCAGCGTCTTAAGGCCCAGAAAGTCGAATTTGACGAGGCCGGCCGGCTCCACCCATTTCATGTTGAACTGGGTCGCCGGCATATCGGATTTTGGATCGCGATAGAGCGGGACCAATTCTTCGAGGGGACGATCGCCGATGACAATCCCGGCCGCATGGGTCGAGGCATTCGAATAGAGGCCTTCGAGCGTTTCGGCGATCTTCAACATGCGCGCGACGCGCGGCTCGGCTTCCGCAGCCTCCTTCAGGCGCGGCTCGGCGGCAATCGCTTGTTTAAGACTGACGGGTGCTGCCGGATTTTGCGGCACGAGCTTGGCGAGCTTATCGACTTGCCCCAGCGGCATTTCGAGCACCCGGCCGACGTTGCGCATGACCCCGCGGGCGAGGAACGAGCCGAAGGTGATGATCTGCGCGACCCTGTCTTCCCCATAACGGTGGCGAACGTAACGGATCACTTCGTCGCGCCGGTCCTGGCAGAAATCGATGTCGAAGTCCGGCATCGAAATGCGTTCGGGATTGAGGAAGCGTTCGAAGAACAGGCCAAAACGCAAAGGATCGAGATCGGTGATCGTCAGAGCATAGGCAACGAGCGAGCCGGCGCCCGAGCCGCGCCCCGGGCCCACCGGAATGCCCTCGGCCTTGGCGTATTTGATGAAGTCCGCGACAATGAGGAAATAGCCGGGAAATTTCATCCGGATGATCACGTCGAGCTCATAGGCGAGCCGTTCGCGGTAGGCTGCCTCCGTAAGGCCCGGCGCAAGGCCGCGCTTGGCAAGCCGCGCGACGAGCCCCGCCTCCGCCTGGCGAACGAGCTCGTCCGCTTCGTCGCCCTCTCCGCTGGCACTGCCGAAGCGTGGCAGGATCGGCTTGCGCGTTTGAGGCCGATAGGCGCAGCGGAGCGCGATCTCGACCGAATTGGCGAGCGCCTCCGGAAGATCGGCGAAAGCAACGCCCATTTCGGCGCGCGATTTGAACCTGTGCTCGGGCGAAACTTGGCGTCGCGCACCATCGCCGATGACCGTTCCGTCCGCGATGCAAAGAAGTGCGTCATGGGCCTCGAAATCGGCCGCCCCGGCAAAATAGGATTCATTGGTCGCAACGAGCGGCAGGCTGCGCCGGAAGCTCAGATCAATGAGATCGGGCTCGATTTCGCGCTCGCGCGCGAGCCCGTGACGCTGAAGCTCGACATAGAGACGACCGGAGAAAAGCGCCTCGAGCAGCGAAAGGCGGCGGCTGGCAATTTCCGGCCGCCCAAGAGCGAAACATTGATCGAGCGGGCCTTTCGGACCGCCGGAGAGCGCGATCAGCCCGTCGCTCCGGCTTTGCAGGCGGGCAAGCGTCACATGCGGCGGATCGCCCGGCTCGGGATCGAGCCAGGCGCGCGAGGCAAGATGCATGAGATTGCGATAGCCGGCCTCGCTGCTCGCGAGCAGCACCAGCGATGCCCGCCCGGCCCCGGTCTCCGCGCCGCGCGGCGCGACATCGGCACCGTCGCCGAAATCGACGGCAAGCTCGATGCCGATGATCGGTTGAATCCCTTCTTTGGCCAGCTTTTCGGAAAATTCGAGCGCTCCGAAAAGATTGTTCGTATCGGTGATTGCCAGCGCCGGCATACCGTCGCCCGCCGCGAGCTTGGCCAACTTCGCGATCGATAGCGCTCCTTCCCGCAGGGAGAAGGAACTGTGAACATGCAGATGAACGAAACCAACGGCGGCGGCCAGAACAGCCTTGAGCGAAGCCGCCGGTTGAGGCGGGTCCGCGACGAGATCTGCGGCGAATTGAGGTTCCACGAGGCTTTCCGGAAATGCGCCCGCGATATTAGCGAGACGCGCTGAAGCTCAGAAGCAGGCGCGCGAGGCTCTCAACAGAAACGAGCGCGCCCAGCGGATTTCAGCCGGCACCCAGCGCCCGGGCGAGAATGGCGATGAAGGCAACAAAGAGAGTTAGCGAGGCAAGCTCAGCCGCATCTTCAACGAAGGGCAACATAGGCGTACTCCATAGCCCGTATGTTCCCTTTATATTCCTATTATGTTCTATGTCAAGCTTAACTTCCACCCGGCAATTATTTTTGCGGAAATTACAGATGAGTTGCCAGAGGCTTAGGCCGCAGATTTGGCACGTTCCCGTTCCATCCCCCGTGTTAATACTGGGGAAAACTTCAAACTGTTAAGGAACTTTCAAGAATTCATCAAAGTCGAGCGCTAACTTGGCCGGATACGCTTGAGAACGGCATGCCGTTCAGCCTTGAACCGGCTTCGAAATTCTCGCTCGTCCGCCCGATCCAAATTTTGGCAAAAATGAGCCCCGACGCGCGGCACGCGCCGGGGCTGACATTTTCAGTTCCACCGAGCGGGACATTCTCGGCTCTCTTTTATCGGGCGGCAGGCTTGCGCCGGGCTGAGGCGATCCTAGCCCGCGGGAAGCACGTCGAGCAGACGGGCTATAGGCGCGGATGAAACCGCCAGCGGCGGGGCGAAGGGCAGCTCATGCGCCGCGAGCAGGCCGAGGACGACAACGAGGCTTACCGTCAACACCGTCTGCGCTGCGATCTGCGGACGCAAGCGATCGAGATGGACGAGGGCCGTGCTGATCTGCGCCATGATCGCCAGCGCCAGCACCGCATACCATTTGACGCCGGCCGACTGGTCTTGCGCCAACACCAGGCGTGCACTCCGGGCGCTGCGAACCGAAAGCGCCGTCGTATACATGAGCCGATCGATTTCGCCCTTGCTCTCACCAACGCGCAGATTGTCGATCGTTTTAAGCAGTTCGTCGAGCGCGCGCTCCGCCTCGGGCGAAACCTGCCTGCGTGCCATGCTCGGCCATTCCTTTTGCACGACGATCGCGGCATAGGAGCGGATCGCCGCGTCGATCTGCGCGCGCGGAAGATTGAAGGTCGCAGCGAGCGTATCGAGCGCCAGGAGCTGATCGGCCTCCGTATTGACCGTCGCCACGGCCCGTCGGTCGCGATCCGAAATGTCGCTGGCAAGAAAGCCGACGAGAATGGCGAGCATGGCGGCAATCGGGCCGACGAAGGGCGCCACGACCCCCTTGAAGCTTTGGATCGCGGGACCGCTTGCGCGCCCGAAAGAAAGGAAAACGAGGAGCGCGGCGATGCCGCCGAAAAAGAGTACGAGCGCTATGACAAGGGCCGGCAAAGGCAGCGCCAGCCAGGCTTCGACCATGTCCCCCTCCGCACCGAACGCACTCCTTCATAGCGCGCCGGAGCATCGACGCGACAGCGCATAAAGCGGATGGGAAAAGCGGACACCAGTTTTTCGCGCAGATCCCGCTCTAAATCTAAACGGCCGGGCGCCTCAGCACCCGGCCGGTTCGGCTCACCTATTTAGGCGATCACCACCACCAGCGATGCCAAGGCCGATGCCAGCCCCAACCCCAGCCGTAGCCCCAGCGCGGGCCCCAATAGGGCGCCCAATGGCAGCCCCACGGACGGCAGACCCAGAAGGTCTTCTGGATGCCATGCTGCAGGTCCGACGGCGTCGCCACGGCAGAATCAAGTCCGCTCGGCATGGCAACTGCCGGCACAGCCACAGCACTCAAGCCGAGCGCGGCGGCGCCAGCAAGAACAGCTTTCAGCTTCGTATTCATGCTTTCCTCCTTCCGCTTTTCAGCCCCTCGCCTTTAGTCGGACATGGCACGTGAACCGCGGCTGAAATTCGCTTCAAAAACTCGCGATCGCCACGCCGCAGACCGCGCCTATCCACCTGTTTTAACGCGGGAATAAGCCTTGGGGTTCATCTCGGGACCCGTTCGGAAACGCTTGGCCGAACGCATGATGCGGCGCGGAAAAAACGCCGGCAGCGCTTGATTTTTCAGAGAGACCTGGCTCGCGCGCAATGACCTCGGGCGGGCGCAAATCATGATGTGCTACCGTTTGCGATAGGATTTCCGGTCCATCTTCCGAACCTCTTGGAGATCGGCCGGTCGGACGCGGACCTCATCTCGATCAGGAAGCGCATGACCAAAGACAAGAACCTCAGGCCGCGGACGAAACTCGTCCATGCCGGACGCCACCCCTTCGAGCAGCACGGCTTCATCAATACGCCGATCTATCGCGGCTCGACGGTTCTCTTTCCGACCTATGCCGATCTTCTCGCCCGCAACGCGCGCTTTTCCTACGGCACGGTCGGAACCCCGACGACCGAAGCGCTCGAAACCGCCTGGAGCGAGATCGCAGGCGCGGAAGGAACGGTGCTGGCGCCCTCAGGGCTCGCTGCGATCGCGCTCGCTCTGCTCACCGTCGCCAAATCGGGCGACCATATTCTCGTGACGGATTCGGTCTATCGGCCGACACGCAATTTCTGCGACACGATTTTGCAGCGCCTCGGCGTCGAGACGACCTATTACGATCCGCTGATCGGCGCCGGCATCGAAAGTCTTATCAGGCCCAATACGCGCGCGATCTTTTTGGAAAGTCCTGGCTCGCAGAGTCTCGAATTCCAGGACGTGCCGGCCATCGTCGCCGTGGCCCAGGCAAAAGAAATTCCCACGATTCTCGACAATACCTGGGCGACCCCGCTCTTCTTCCCGTCGCATGCGCATGGCATCGATCTGGCCGTAGAGGCCGGGACCAAATATCTCTCCGGCCATTCCGATCTCCTGCTCGGTCTCGTCTCCGCCAATGCGACCTGGTTCAAGAGGCTGCGCGCGACCTTCGACGCCTTCGCCATGTGCGCCGGGCCGGAAGACATATTCCTCGCGCTGCGCGGATTGCGAACGCTCGAGCTGCGGCTGCGAGAAGCGGAACGTCAGGGGCTCGCGATCGCCGAATGGCTCGTCAAACGCCCCGAGGTGGCGCAAGTGCTCCATCCGGCGCTGCCCACCTGCCCCGGCCACGCGATCTGGAAGCGGGATTTCCGCGGCGCCTCGGGCCTCTTTTCGCTTTATCTCAATCCTTGTTCACAGGAGGCGCTCGCCGCCTTTCTCGACGGTCTTCGCTTGTTCGGCATGGGCTATTCCTGGGGCGGCTACGAGAGCCTCGTCGTGCCCTTCGATTGCCGCACCTATCGCACCGCGACGCAATTCGATCCGCCCGGCCCGGCGCTGCGCTTTTCGATCGGCCTCGAAGATCCGCAGGACCTCATAGCCGATCTCGAGGCCGCCTTTGCCAGGCTGAAGGCGCGCAATTGATGAACCATCGCATGCATAAACATTTGTCCGGCTCGCCTGAAATGGCCTAGATAGGCGGGCTGTCGCTCGACCGGTAAGACCAACCAAACGTGTAGCGTTCGCGGAGCCTTCCGTGAGTGTGTTTCAGAGGCAAGATACTCCTTTCTTCGGAGCCATTTCAGGCCACGATCTATTGCGGCTGGCGCTGCTCAGCCTTGCCGCCTTGATTGCGATCAGCCTGGGCATCGATTTTCTTTTCGAGGCCAATAATGCGCCAAGCGCGGTCAATGAGGCGAGCGTGCCGGCGCAAAGCCCAGCGCCCGCAGAGCCCTTGCGCATCGCGCGGCAGAAGATCGAACGGGAGATTTTAAGCCAATCGCCCGATTATGCCCGCTTCTTCGGCCGCCTGCGCCAAATCCTGCCGAACGAATACGAGGCGGTCTTCGATGATTTCGCCAAACAATCGCTCGACGGAGTCGATGTCAGCAATGTCGATTCCCTCGTCTCGGAAGCCGTGCGCGACGTGCGTCTGTCGAACGGAGTTCTGGCCGCCAAAGCGGACGGGCCGGCGCTGTCGCATATTTTCGATATGCAGCTCAAAATGATGCAGGCTCTCGCTGTCAAAGATCCGCGCCTCTGCGTCGATTTTCTCTATGGCGGCGCAAGCCAAGCCTTCTTCGCCTTTTCGGCCCAGAACCGGCAGCTCGTCGCCGATATGGCGATCGCCGGTCTCGATGCGATCAATAGCGGGCGCATCAGCAATATCGAGCGCGAGCGCCCGACCGACAGCGATTTCGACACGCTCGAAAACGCCTTGAAGGCGCAGGGCCTCAGCGAGGCTGAAGTCGGCGCGATCCTCGACGGCAAGACACCCGATCCTCCGATCGCCGACGAGCGCATGTGCACCGTCGGACAGACTTACCTGAAAACGCTCGCCTCATTGCCGGAGCCGGTACGCCTGCGCATCTACGGCTTGGCCGTGGAACTCATGGCGCGCTCCTGAACCCCGCTTTGTCTATCCTAATGATAAAATTAATAGACATCGCCTGCTTCGCTGCCTAGGAAACAGGCGCGTTGACGGGATTCTCATGTTGACCAAAAAGGGAAAATACGGACTGAAAGCGATGATGCATCTCGCCGGGCGGCCTCCGGGCGAGCCTTCGCTCGTCGCCGAGATCGCCGCAGCCAACGATATTCCCAAGAAATTTCTCGACACGATCCTGGGTGAATTGCGCAATGCCGGGCTCGTCAATTCGAAAAAGGGCAAAGGCGGCGGCTACACGCTGGCCCGTTCGGCCAAAGAGATCCGCGTCGGCCATATTATCCGAGTCCTCGACGGCCCGCTCGCGCCCATTCAATGCGCCAGCAAGACTTCCTACCGGCGCTGCGATGACTGCCGCGACGAGAAAGGCTGCGGGGTGAGGCTCGTGATGCTCGAAGCGCGCGAAGCGATCGCGACCGTGCTCGACAATCGCACCCTCGCCGACATGCGCGCCTTCGCCCTGCAGGGCGAAGCAGAGTTTACGTATATTATCTAGGCCAAAGCCTCCTCGATGCCGAGAAGGCGCCGAGCAGAACTCCCTTCCGGCCGACCCGCCTGCCCCACTTGCAGGAGAGCGCTAGCCTTCCCTTTCCGCCGTGTTAAGGGCATAAGCCCCGCCAAGCCCTCCTTACGCTCCATAGGCGATTATTCCTGATGCTGGACGAGCCGAAAATCTTCCTGCGCTCCCTGTTCGAGGCGGCGATCTCGGCCGCCGATCCCGCACGTGTCCTTGCGCGGCATCTGCCCGCACCACCGCGGGGCCGGACGTTCGTGATCGGCGCCGGAAAGGCCGCCGCCGCCATGGCCCGCGCCGTGGAAGACGCTTGGCCGGACGAACTCTCCGGCGTCGTGGTGACGCGCTACGGCCACCGCATGCCCACCCGCAGGATCGAGGTTCTCGAGGCGAGCCACCCGGTGCCCGACGCGGCGGGCCTCGCCGCCTCCAAGCGCATCCTGGAGAGCGTCAAGGGGCTGAGCGCGGACGACCTCGTCCTATGTCTTATCTCCGGCGGCGCCTCGGCTCTTCTGCCGCTGCCGCTCGACGACCTCGCGCTCGAAGACGAGCAGAGCCTCAACAAGGCGCTGCTCAAATGCGGTGCCACGATCAGCGAAATGAATTGCGTGCGCCGTCACCTTTCGGCCATCAAGGGCGGAAGACTGGCACTTGCCTGCCATCCGGCGCGCGTCGTGAGCCTCCTGATTTCGGACGTGCCCGGCGACGCGCCGAGCGACATCGGCTCGGGCCCGACGATCGCCGACCCGACGACCTGCGCCGATGCGTTGGCGATCATCGCCCGCTATGGAATCGAAATAAGCGACAAGGTCCGCGAAGCTTTGGTGAGCGGACGCGGCGAAAGCGTCAAGCCTGGCGACCCGCGGCTGGCAGCGAGCGAAATCAAGATGATCGCCACGCCGCAAATGGCGCTCGAAGCGGCGGCCGAAAAGGCGCGCCAGGCCGGCATACCCGCCCATATTCTGAGCGATCGCATCGAAGGCGAGGCGCGCGACGTCGGCAAGGTTCTTGCCGCTCTCGCCCGGCACGTCGCGGAGCGCGGCGCGCCCTTTTCGCCGCCCTGCGTGCTGCTGTCGGGCGGCGAGACCACAGTAACCGTGCGCGGCGCAGGCCGCGGCGGCCGCAACGTCGAATTTCTCCTCTCGCTCGGCCTAGCGCTCGAAGGCAACCCCGGAATCTTCGCGGTAGCCGGCGATACGGACGGCGTCGACGGGCTCGAAGAAATCGCCGGCGCCTATCTCGCTCCGGATTCGCTCGCACGCGCCTGGAAGAAAGGCATCAAGCCGCAAGAGAGCCTTGCGGCCAATGACGGTCATGCATTCTTCGAGGCGCTGGGAGATTCGATCGTGACCGGCCCGACGCTGACCAACGTGAACGACTTCCGCGCCATCCTGGTGACGGGCGCCGCGCGCTCTTAGCCGACGCGCTCTTAATGGACCGCGTAAGTGCCGTTCAGAAGCGCCTCGGGATCGATGCCGAAAAGTGCAAGGCTCTCGAGGAACGGGGTGGACGGACGGACAAAGTCGAGCGTCATCCCGTCCGCGTGCCACGTCGCGAGCGCCGAGAGGAGGATTTGCAAGGACTGGCCGCCGAGCCGTTCGACTTGCGAAGCATCGATGACGATCTCGGCGCCGCGCAGCGCGAGAATATTCTCGGCAAGCGAAATTGCCGCTTTGATGTCGAGGATCTCGGGAAGAACCAATGTCCTTGGATTTGCCTCGCTCGCCGTCATGCCCTGTCTCCTGCGCCGCAAGTCTCGCAATTTACTTGCTCATTCTTTCCAATTTCTTCCCGGGAGCCATGCTTAGTTTTCTCGTCACCGGATTCGGAGCTTTTCCGGGGGCCAAATATAATCCGACGATGGATTTGATGGCCGTCTTGGCGCGTCGGAAGGAGCGGTTCGCGCGCCTCGGGATCAGGCTCGAGACCCGCGTGCTGCCGGTCAGCTACGCCGAGATCGGCCCGCGGCTGGCGACGCTTGCCGCCGAAATTCACCCGGACGCCATCCTGCATTTCGGCCTGGCCGGACGGCGCAAATGGATCTCGATCGAAACGCGCGCCATAAACCGGCTGCACGAGCTCAATCCAGATGCCGACGGCGCCTATGCCAGGGCCGCAGAAATCGTCTCCGACGGACCGCGGGTCCTTCGTGCGCGCGCTCCCGTCATGCAGATCGCCGCGGCCTTGCGCCGCGCCAAAGTCGCAACCCGCCTCTCGCAGGATGCCGGCCGATATCTTTGCAATGCCGCTTTCTATCACTCGCTCTTAAAACCGCATGCGCCAAGCGTCGGCTTCATCCATGTCCCGAGACCGGGATTTTCACGGCCGAGCTTCGCCGCCATCGTGAAATCCGCTGAAATTGCAATTCTGATCACCGCCGTCGCGACGCGGCGCTTTCAGCCTTCGAAGGCGCGGCAATGAAATTGGATTTTGCCAATTTCATCGCCCCCATTCTCGAGATCATTTGGATCGATGTCGTCCTGTCGGGCGACAATGCGGTGGTCATCGCGCTCGCCTGCGCGCGATTGCCTCAGAGGCAGCGATCCTGGGGAATTATTCTCGGCACCGCCGCGGCAATCGGCTTGCGTGCCATTTTCACCCTGCTCTTTGCCGAAACGCTCGGCCTGCCCTTCGTCAAATTGGTCGGCGGCCTTCTGCTCTTCTGGATCGCCTTTCGGCTGGCGCGCGATGATCGCAGCCATAAGCCGGTCTCCCCTGCCGCCTCGATTTTCGCCGCGGTGCGGCTGATCGTGATTGCCGACGCCGTCATGTCGCTCGACAATATGGTGGCGGTCGCCGCCGCGGCGAAAGGATCGATCCTTCTCATCCTGTTCGGGCTCGCGCTCTCGATCCCGCTCATCATTTTCGGCGCCACACTGCTTGTCGGATTGCTGTCGCGCTTTCCGATTCTCGTTTGGGCGGGCGCGGCTTTGCTGGGGTACATCGGCGGCGATTTGATCGGCCGCGAATTTCTCGGTGCGCCGGCGCCGATCGGCACGTCGAGTTTCGTGCATCTGCCTTATTTCGTGACGCTCTGCGGGTTCGTCGGCGCGATCTTCGTCGTGCTCATCGCCTATGTCATTCCACAAAGAGAAGAAGATTAGGGGGCGCAACCACGCGTTCGGGATCCCGGATCTTCGACCCTCGCGGCCTCGTACGGGAAGCGGCGAAGAGCCGGTTCCGCATCCGACCTTAAGTGGTGCCCTCGACGACCGCTTGGCGCAGGCCCGGCAAGACATCACTCTCGAACCAGGGATTGCGCTTGATCCATCCATTGTTGCGCCAGGACGGATGCGGCAGCGCAATGAGCCGGGGGCGCGCATCGGCAGGCGATTGCGCAGCGACGATCTCGGCAAGCGAAGCTCCGCGCCGCAGCGGCCGACCGAGGCGGGCGAAATGATAGGCCTGCGCGTAGAGGCCGATCGCGAGGATGCATTCGATCTGCGGCATCAGGTTGAAGAGTTCGTCGTGCCAGGCTTCGCGACATTCGGGGCGCGGCGGCAGATCGGCTTTCGCCGGACTATAGCCGGGAAAGCAAAAGCCCATGGGCACGATCGCGATCAGCGCCTCGTCATAGAATGTCTCCCGCGTAACGCCCATCCAGGCACGCAGCCGGTCTCCCGAGGGATCGTTGAATGGAAGCCCCGTCGCATGGACGCGCAAGCCGGGCGCCTGGCTTGCAACGAGAAGCCGCGCCGTCGTCGAGACGCGCAGGACCGGACGCGGTTCATGCGGGAGCCGCGCGCCGAGAGGCGTATCGCGGCAGATGCGGCACGTTCTGATGCGTGCGACGTAAGCTTCGAGATCGGCCTCGCGCGCCGCACGACAAGATTCAAGACAAGTCATTCTTAACCAAAGTCTGTAACCAAATTCGGCGCGGGCCGTCCGCCCATTAGCGCCAATTCTAACCGTTACGTGAGCCTGGCGTTAATCTTTCTCGGCCATCGTCTACGAAACCTTGCGCGCCGACATAGAAATCGACGGAACAACCGAAGGATGACCGAAGTCACCGCCGAGATGATCGAGCGCGGCCGCGGAGTCGACCCGAAGATCGCCGCGGAGCGCCGCCGCCTCAGCGCCAAGGTGCGCGAGGCGCGCGAAAAGCTGACCTCGGCGGGTTCGGGCTATCGCACGTTCGACGTCGAGCTTCTGCAACTCTTCGCCAGGGCGCGCCAGTCCTCGACGATCAGTCTCGCGATTGTCGCGATCGTCGCCATGGCTATCGCAACGGCCTGGGTGCCCCTTCAGCAGCTGCTCGTTTGGCTCAGTCTCGCGCTGGCCTCTCTCTCCGTCTCGCACGCGCTCGCGGCGAAATTCAGCACGCTCGAGCCGGCGAGCGTCAATGTCGCACGCTGGCGCAGCAATTTCATTGTGGCGGAAGTAATCCAAGGCATTGTCTGGGCGCAGATTGTGGCGCTTGTCGCCGAGACGCAGGATCCGAGCGGGCGAACCTTCATCCTGGTCATGCTCCTCCTCGTCGCCCAGATGAATGCGACGATCACCGCCTCGATCCCCGTCGCCGTCTATGCCGGCCTTGCACCGATGACCGCCGTGATCGTCGGCTTCCTTTGGCCGACGAGCTTCACGGATATGAATATGCCGCTCGCGGTTCTTGCTTGCGGCACCCTGCTCTATTCGGCGGTGCTCGCCAAAAAGCTCTATGCGCGCTCGCTCGATACGCTCTCCTTCCAATCGGAAAAGGACGAGCTCATCGCGGAGCTCGAACAGGCCAAGGCCAACAGCGATCTCGCGCGCCGGCGCGCCGAGGAAGCCAATCTCGCCAAGTCCCGTTTTCTCGCCACGATGAGTCACGAGCTCAGAACGCCGCTCAACGCCATTCTCGGGTTTTCCGAAGTCATGAAGGCGGAGCTTTTCGGCGCTCACAAAGTGCAATCGTACAAGGAATATTCGCACGACATTCACGCGAGCGGGCAGCACCTGCTGGCGCTCATCAATGAAATCCTCGATCTCTCGCGCGTCGAAGCGGGCCGCTACGAATTGAAGGCCGAGCCGGTGGCGCTCAATCATCTGGTCGAGGACTGCCGGCATCTGATGGCGCTGCGAGCGAAGAAGCGCGACATAACGCTCAATGCGTTCTCGGAATCCGAGCTGCCGCGCATCTGGGCCGACGAGCGCGCCGTGCGCCAGGTGGCATTGAACCTTCTCTCCAACGCGATCAAGTTCACCTCCCCTGGGGGGATCGTCACGATCAAAGTCGGCTGGACTTCATCGGGCGGTCAATATTTTTCGGTCAAGGATACGGGGCCCGGAATTCCGGAGGAGGAAATTCCAATCGTAATGTCCTCTTTCGGCCGCGGCTCGCTCGCCCAGAAGAATGCCGAAGAAGGATCGGGCCTCGGCTTGCCGATCGTCAAAGGCCTCGTCGAATTGCACGGCGGGACCTTCACGTTGAAATCGAAAGTCAGTGAAGGCACGGAAGTCATTGTGATCTTTCCGCCGGAACGGGTCATGAATGCCTTGCCGCGGCTCGATCCCGAGGAACCGCCCGGCGAATTGAAGCCGCAGAAGGCAGCGCGCAGCGCAGCCTGACGCGCGCGGCGACTCGTCCCTGCGTGGAGATCGAAGGCCGCGACGCAATCCAGCGTTCGGGGCCAAAATCCGGATGCTTCACTTCGTTCGCAATGACGGGCTTGCGCTCCTCCCCTGCCTCCCCTAAAGCCGCAGAGATCATCGGCGCGAGCACTGTAAGCTCGAGAGCGGAGGCGTGAATGCGTGCGTTGAGAAGCGTTCTGGCGCTTTTTCTTTTTTGTGCCGCTCTGCCGCTTGCGGCACAGGATCACGAAAAGCCGACCACGCCGCCCAATCCTCTGCCCGCGCCTTCGGTGACGAGCCACCAGCTCCAATTGAGCGACCGGACGATTCATTTCACCGCCAAGACCGGCGCGATCCGCTTGAGCGATGCGAAGACCGGCGCGCCGGTCGCCGATGTCGCCTATATCGCTTTTCTCAAGGACGGCGAAGATCCGGCAAAACGGCCTTTGACCTTCGTCTTCAACGGCGGGCCCGGCGCCTCTTCTGCCTGGCTCAATCTCGGCGCACTCGGTCCCTGGCGGCTGCCGATCGTCGGGTCGGCACTAGCGCCCTCCGCGCAGCCGGTCACGGTCGACAATGCCGATACCTGGCTCGACTTCACCGACCTCGTCTTCATCGATCCCCCGGACACGGGCTATAGCCGCATTCTTTCGAAGGACGAATCCGCGGCCAAAAGCTTTTTCTCGGTCTCCGGCGATATCAACGCGCTCGCCGTCGTGCTGCGCAAATGGCTCGTCGAGAACAAGAGAATCGCGAGCCCAAAATTTATTGTCGGCGAGAGCTATGGCGGCTTTCGCGGCCCGAAGCTGGCGCGAAGGCTGACCGAATCCGAAGGGATCGGAATCGACGGCATGGTGCTGGTATCGCCCGTCCTCGATTTTGCCTGGTTCGAGGGAACCAACAATCTTCTGACCTATGCGACCCACCTGCCCTCCTTTACCGCGACGACACGCGGATTGAGTGGGCTCGACGGTCGCGAGAAGCTCGCCGACGTCGAAGCTTATGCGTCAGGCCCCTACATCGTCGATCTTTTACGCGGCGAGCGCGACCCCGCCTTGCTCGACGAGGTGAGCAAAAAGGTCGCGAGCTTCATCGGGCTCGATCCGAATTTCGTGCAGCGCCTAGGGGGACGCGTCGACGGGTCGAGCTTCGAGCGCGAACGCGCGCGCGCGGCGGGCCGGGTCGCCAGCGCCTACGATTCCCTCGTCACCGGATATGATCCAAATCCGCATTCGGAGCGCAGCGAATATTCCGATCCAGTCCTCGACGCTTTGCGCGCGCCGCTCGCAAGCGCGATGGTCAATATTTATGAGACGAAGCTCAATTGGTTCGTCGACGCGCGCTATGAAGTGCTGAACGAGGACGTGAGCCACAAATGGGAATGGGGATCGCCGCCCGAAGTCATCAGCGATCTCAAGGAGGATCTTGCGCTCGACCCCAACCTGCATGTGCTGATCGCGCACGGCCTCACCGACGAGGTGACCCCTTACTTCGGCACGCAATTATTGATCAATCAGATTCCGCCCATGGGAGATCCGGACCGCCTGCGCCTTGCTGTCTATGGCGGCGGACATATGGTCTATGCGCTCGACCGGTCGCGGGCGGCGCTACGCGCCGATGCACAGAAGCTGATCGTTGGCAGGTGACTAGGCGCGCGCCGCCTCGGGCCATAAAGCGCAGCTCACCCGGCAGTTCGCCGACGACCTTCGAGGATTCGCCGAAGTCGAGCTCCTTCCAGAGAAGATCGAACACCGCCTGCGAGACGGTGCGCGGATCCTGCGGAAAAGAAGGCGGCAGGTTATCCGCTACGCGCGACAAGAATTCGTTCAGATGGCGGTCGAGGACCGGCTTGTCGGTCAAATGCCAGCCTTCGTAGTAAATGCCGCGCACGAGGAGCGGCAGCTGGGCGCCGAGATGCGTCGCCTGCTGTGCCGTCAAGCGATCGCGCAAAGCGTGCAACGTCGCACGCAAGGCGCTGTAGGCGTGACGCCTGTCGGCGAAGTGATGTTCGTCAACCAGCCTTTTCAGCCATGTATTCGTCAGCTGGACGGTATGGTCCAGGACCGGCAATCCGGTTTCGCTCATGGCGGAACTCCCACTTTCATCGGTAATCACGGAGCGCCGACGCGCGCTTCAAGTCTGAGGCGCGCGCGCGGCAATTTTATCTATTCGCCGGATCGTGTCGCGCAACAGCATCTGCTCATCTTCGAATTCTTGCGCCTTGCGCTCCCATCTCTCGGCGAGTTGCTCACGGCCGGCCTCGCTCGCCTGTTTCTCGAGCCTGCGGACGAGTGCGATGCGCTCCTCTATGGCCCGCAGCCCGCTTGCCAGCGCGCGCCGAAGGTTTTCGTCGAGCGCAAGACTCATGACCTCCGCCGTATAGGCATGGCCGATGTGGCAGCGATAGCGGACGAGATCGCCTTCGTTGATCTCCCACATGGTTCCATTGCACTCGGGACAGGTGAGAACGGACCGTCGGCCTATCCGATCCATCTCCTGCATGCTCCCAGGATCTCCTCTTGCGACCATGACTTCGTATTTCATCTCGGCCGGCACCGGCCGAGGCGGCCCCGCCGGTTCGCGTACAAGCTCGTTGAGCAGCGCCGGCATCGCCCTCAGGCTCACGACGTGGTCGGGCTTGACCCGCCGCAAAGCGCTCGACGGCATTTCCGGATAGGCAGCATCGGCCGGATCATGCACAACGGTCACGCCGCCCGCTTGTTTGAGGGCCCAAAGCCCCGACGCCCCATCGCCGAGCGTGCCGGTCAGGATCACCCCGATCGCGCGCGGCGCACAACAAAGCGCCGCCGAGCGGAGCAAAGGGTCGATGGCCGGACGCGTATTGTTCTCCTGGGGCCCGTGGCCCAGATGCAAAACATTCCCGTCGACCAAAAGATGCGACCCGGCCGGAGCAAGGTAGATCCGGCTGTGTTCGAGCTTTTCGCCATCGCGGGCAAAGCGCGCCGGCAGGTGACCGGAGTTCGTCAGGATAGAGTCGAGCTCCGAGGGAAACTGACTGGGCAGATGAATGACCATCAAAACGGAAGCTGGCAGATCCTGCGGAAGCCCCGCTGCCAGGAACCGCAGCGCTTCGAAGCCGCCGGCGGAGGCTCCGATCGCCAGGACGTCGCGATTGGCCACGCGCTCCCTCCCTTCGCTCGCCCACAATCGGCGCCTTCCGATTTGGTTCCGAAGCTCTATCTCAACCGCAACTCAATTGATCGCGTGCGCTTATTACCTTGAGCTTCGATTGTAACGTTTCCAGTCTTTTGATAATTTTGCCTCGCGGGTGGTGGAGGGCTTGATGGCGGAACATCCCAATTCAGGCGAGCAATCCGCACAGCCTAGCCCAAAGCCTGTGGTCGTGGGTATCGGCGCATCGGCTGGCGGCGTTCAAGCCCTGCAGACCTTTTTCGAGGCCCTGCCTTCCGATACGGGTGCGGCCTTTGTGGTCGTCGTGCATCTCGATCCGAGAAGCCACAGCGATCTCGCCAACATACTCGCCACCCGCACGTCCATGGGCGTCGCGCAGGTCGCGCAGGCGAAGCAGCTCCTGCCAAACCACGTCTATGTCATCCCGCCGGATCGGCGACTGCGCATCACCGACGACGAAATCGAAACCGCCGAATTCAGCGAGCCGCGCGGGCAGCGTGCACCGATCGATCTCTTCTTTCGCTCGCTCGCGGAACAACACGGCGACGGATTTGCCGTAATTCTCACCGGCGCGGGCTCCGACGGAGCCGTCGGCGTCCGGGCAGTGAAAGAAGCCGGCGGCATTATCCTCGTGCAGGATCCGGGCGAGGCCGAATATCCCTCGATGCCGCGGAGCGCGATAGCGACGGGAATTGCCGATTTCGTCCTGCCGGTGCGAGAAATGGCCGGCCGGCTCGCCGAAATGATCCGCGACAAGAGCGCGGCCCAGGCAGGCGAAGCCCCCCATTTCGACGAAGAACTCTTACGGCGAATTCTCGCCCACGTGCGCGTCCGCACGGGCCATGATTTTTCGAAATATAAGCGCGCGACCGTGCTGCGGCGCATCGCGCGGCGCATGCAGGTGGTGCGCGCCGACGATGGAATACAATATTACGAATATCTGCGCGACAATCAGGAGGAAGCGCAGGCGCTCCTTTCCGATCTGCTCATTTCCGTCACGACGTTCTTTCGCGACAGCGAGGCATTCGAAGCGCTCAAACGGCAGGTCCTGCCTCAACTTTTCATGAAGCAGAACAGCGAATCCATTCGCGTCTGGGTGCCGGGTTGCGCCACGGGCGAAGAGGCCTACACGATCTCCATCCTTCTCTTGGAAGAGGGGGCGCGCCATGGCATTCGCCCGCCGATTCAAGTCTTCGCCTCGGATCTCGACATGCGCGCACTGGCGATCGCCCGCGAAGGGCGCTATCCCGCCGCGATCGAGGCCGACGTCAGCGAGGAACGCCTGCGCCGCTATTTCTCCCGGGAGGGAGACGATTATCGAGTAAGACAGGAATTGCGCGATATCGTGCTCTTCGCCAACCACAGTCTTTTGAAGGATCCGCCGTTTTCGCGGATCGATCTCATCTCCTGCCGTAATCTTCTCATCTATCTTGACCGCGAGCTGCAGCAGCTGGCATGCAGCACGTTTCAATATGCTCTCAATCCGGAAGGATATTTGTTTCTCGGCGCTTCCGAGACCGCAGATAATCCGCCGGGCCTTTTCCGCACGCTCGACCGCAAGGCGCGCATCTATCAGTCGACCTCCCGTCCTGGCGACAAGCCGCGCGTTCTGCCGCGCCTTCTCGGCCACCTCACCATAGCGCGCGAGCAAGGCGCTTTTCCGGGGCGCTCCGCCACGCCGGGCAGCGCGCTCAGCGAAGCCGCCGCGCACCGTCAGGCGATCGAATATCTGGCGCCCCCGAGCATACTCGTCGATCAGGCGCACAGGGTTTTGCATCTGTCCGAAAACGCCGGCCGCTACCTGCAGCCGGGCGGCGGCCCCTTGAGCGGCGATGTGGCCGATCTCGCTCGGCCGGAATTGAGATTCGAATTGCGTTCGGCTCTGCACCGCGTCTTCGAACGCTCGGAGACGACGCTCACCCTGCCGGTGCTCGTGCGCTTCAACGGCGCGCCGCATCGCGTGCTCATCCAGATCAAGCCGGTCCCGGACGAACATGACGAGCACGCGCAAAACGCCGTCATCCTTTTCATCGAAGGCGAGCCCGTCGAACAGGCCGCGGCACAAGCGGGCGGCGCATCTCCCGACGCCTCGACGAGCGCCAATGACGTCGTGCGCCGGCTGACGGAAGAATTGCAACTCACGCAGGCGCGGCTGCGCACCACGCGCGAAGAATCGGATGCCGCCAACGAGGAACTGCGCGCCGCCAACGAAGAGCTGCAATCGATCAACGAGGAATATCGTTCGACCTCGGAAGAGCTCGAAACGAGCAAAGAGGAACTGCAATCGATCAATGAAGAGCTGCAGACCGTCAACAGCGAACTCAAACTGAAGCTGGAAGCGGTCTCGCGCGCCCATAGCGATTTGCAGAACCTGATGGCCGCAACCGATTTCGGAACCTTGTTTCTGGACTCTGGCCTCAGGATCAAGCGCTTCACTCAGCCGGTCACCGAGCTTTTCAGCATCACCCCGAATGACGAAGGCCGCCCGATCACCGATTTCGCCCATCGGCTGGAATATGACGAACTCACCCGGGATGCGCAGGCGATTCTGACACACCTCGCGCCGGTCCGACGCGAAGTCCGATCTCGCAACGGGCGCTGGTACGACCTGCGCCTTCGCCCCTATCGCACGGTCGACGACAAGATCGACGGCGTCGTCATCACTTTCGTCGACATCACGGAACGCCGGCAAGTCGAACAGGCGCTGCGCGAGAACGAGCGGCTGCTGCTGCAGGAAAAGAGGCTCGTCGATCTTTCGCGCGATCCGATCTTCGTCTGGGATTTCGACGGCGGCATTCTCGATTGGAACAGAGGCTGCGAAGAACTCTACGGCTACAGCCGCGTCGAGGCGCTCGGGCGGCGGAAGGAGGAATTGTTGGGCACGACCGTGCCGGGTTCCTCCTTCGATGTGTTGCGGGCCAGACTCCTCGAATCCGGAAATTGGACCGGCGAGCTAAGGCAAAAGACCAAGGAAGGCCGCGAATTGATCGTCGAGAGCCGGATCACGCTCGAACATATCAACGGCCGGCGTCTGGCGCTCGAAGGCACGCATGACATTACCGAGCGCAAGGCATGGGAAGAGCGCCAGCACTTGCTGCTGCGCGAGCTCACCCATCGAGTCAAAAACACGCTCACCGTGGTGCAATCGATCGCCCATCAGACCTTGCGGAATGCCGCGACGCCGGCCGATTTCGTCGAAAGATTTGACGGCCGGCTCACCGCGCTCGCCACAGCCCATGGCCTGCTTGTCGAATCGCAATGGCATGGCGCCGACTTCGCTGCGCTGGCCCAGCAGCAGCTTGAGCCCTACGTCACCGACGATCCGAACCGGTTGCAGATCGAGGGCGAGGCAGTGCTGCTGCCGGCCGAGCTCGCCACGCCATTCGGCCTCGTGCTCCATGAGCTTGCCACCAACGCTGCCAAATATGGGTCGCTGTCGCGGCCTGGCGGACAAGTCCATCTAAGTTGGTCAATGAACAAACGGAACGGCGAACGCATTCTCACCGTTGTCTGGCGCGAAGAGAAAGGCCCCGCAGTGCGAGTGCCCAGTGCAACGGGGTTCGGAGGCGTCTTGATCGAAAACGGTATTCCACATGCAACAGTTCGCCGCGAGTTTCGGCCGGAGGGCTTGATCTGCACGATCGTGTTGCCCATCGGAAATGGGGCTGGACATGCAACAGCGGGGCGAACGTGAGGCGCCGCTGCGCGAAGCGCGCATACTTATTGTCGAGGACGACCTTCTCATTTTGCTGGAGCTCGAGTCTATATTGAGCGAAGCGGGCGCTGAAATCGTCGGCCGTTGCCAGACGGTCAGGGCGGCGCTCGGCCTCACCCCTTCCGAGGGGCTCTGCGCAGCTATTCTCGATCTGCAGATCGGACGCGAGACCATTGCCCCCGTTGCACGCGACCTCGAAGAACGTGGCGTTCCCTTCGTCTTCTATACGGGTCAGGTCGGCATGGACCCGATCCGCGCCGAGTGGCCGCAAGCCAAAGTAGTCCATAAGCCGGCTTCGGCCCGGGCCATCGTCGCAGCGCTTTCCGAGGCTATGACGCGGCACGCGCAACAGCAGGGCGCGTAAAGCGAAGCGAGAGCATCTTATTTTCAATGTGGAGAGATGAAGCTCGGAACGGCTTCAGCGGTCCTCGGCGGCCGGCCCGGCGCTATCCTCGCCGGTCGCCCGGATCCTTGGTCGTCCTCTCACAGATCCCGCCAAGGCGCGCAGCTTGACGAATGCATTCCAGAGGACGGGTTCGCGCTTGATGATGCGCTTGGCGCGCGACATGGCCCCGATGATCGCGACGGCCAAGCGGCCGCGCAAGGTCACGGCGCTTGCGTGCTCGTAAAGGATCTGTTCGCTGTCGCACCAGTTCTTCTTATATGGCTCGTCGCCGATCGTGAAATCGAAATGATCCAGTCCGAGATCGATCGCCCGGCGCAGCAGATGATGCAGGTGCACGTTGCCGGCGCCATATTTGGCGAAGTCGCCGCCTCTGTAGCTCGCGACGAGATAGTGATACGAGCCTCGAAAAATGAGACCGAAGCTTGCCGTCGCAATTGTCGAGCCGATATCCAAACGGTTCACTTCGGCGAGACGCGGCGCGCGCTTGGCGACGTCGAGATAGAATTGCCGGATTCCAGGGCGCTCGAATATGCTCGCAATACCCATGCGGGCGAGCGATTCCGTCTTCTGATCGAGGAGCCAATCGAGCGTGCGCTCGATCTCTTCCGGCTGCGTTGGGGTGACAAAGCAAATCTCGCCATGTTCGGCGAGCTTCTTGAGCTTGTTGCGTTCGCGCTGGCGGGTCGAAGCCGAACGTTTGGACGCATAAAACGCATCCCAGTTCTTGCCGAGCTCGGTCGCATGCGCGCCGAAGGGAGCGACGACAAGTTTCAGTGCAAGGAACGGATTCCTCTGCGGCCCGATCGTTTGCGGCATTTTCTTCAGATCGACGACGTCGAACCGGCAAGCCGCAGATCCGCGGATCAGCCAGCATATGTCCTGCCAGAGCGCGAGAAATCTCTCGGAGCCGAAGCGATGCGAGAAATCCTTGGCGAGGAGCGGAGCGTTGTAATCGCTGAGATCGGATCCAAGCCAGGAAAGCCGGCGCACCAATGCGCGGCGCTCGATCATGAGAGGGAGAATGAAAAGAATGTCGCCGTGCTCGCGCCCGATCACGATGAGCGGAATGGCGCCTCGGCGCGTTCCGATCTCGCGCTGCCAGGCACAAAGCCAATCATAAGTTTGGAAGACAGTGCAATCGGCGCGCGCTTCGAACGGGCGCCATTCCTCGGCCACCGACTCGAGATCGTGATGGATTGCGAGCTCGAGGTCGAAGCCGGGCGCATGGCCCGTCGCGCGCGTCTCCCGATCCGCGTGCGGCGCGTCTCGCTCATAGGGCTCGCGCTCCCCGCCGGTGCGTGCAGCGATACGGCTTTCGAACGCGATATTCGTCATGGGCTTGCGGGCCGATCCTCTATTTGCGCGCGCGAAAATGACCCTAACGCAATAGCATCCGAATGGTTAGAGAAGCGTGTTCAATCGTCTGAAACGTGGTTACCGGGGTCGAACGCCGATGTGACGCGTTCCGAAACGCGCCGGGCGTCGCACCGAAGCGGCACGATTGATTGATTTCGGTACAAGGCAGACGCGAATTGCCTCAGCTCGGTCCAGGAAGCGCGCGCACAAGCTCCTTGAAACGATCCCATTCGGTTGCCGTCCAGATTTCCGTCTGCGCGTGTCCGAAGGTCCGGATCAAGGTCGAGACGCGCGCCGCGGATTCGAGATCCTTCGCCTGGAAAATATCGAGATAATCGCAAGGGCCGAGAACGGCGTAGCTTGCCTGCCATGTGACATCCGGACATTCCTGCTTCACGCGCTGCATGGCGGCGCGCTCGAGAATTTCGAGATCTTTCGGCGTGCGCACGGCTTCCGGATTGAGCCGGGTCAGCAAGATGAATGTCGGCATGGCACACCTCATGGGCGGCCGCATGGAAAGGATCTTCACCCAACCGTGAACGCGTCTTTAGGTTCCGGAAAACATTCTCGTCACTATGTCACGTGTTGGGGGCTGTCCGGTCGGACGCCGGTCGCAAAGAACGTTGCAACCTTCGCACAGCGGCGGCCGAACGAAATATTGGAGTTTGCTATGCTCGCCTCGGCCTTGCCCCTCGTCTTTCTCGCCCTGCCGCTCGGATTTTCCTTTATCGCTCTGCGCTCGCTTTGGGCCGAACGTCCCGCAAAGGCGAGAATTCCTGTAACGCCGAAGCGCTTATCGAGAACGCTCATCCACGCCGATATTCGCCGCTTCGCTCTTGGTGTTGCGAGCTTCCCGCCGCACGCAAATAGGCGCGATCCCTAGGCACGACCGCGGACCACACGCCTGATCAGCCGGCCTCCGGCATACGAGCGTGTGCCAGCGCAAACCCATCGCGCCACGAGCATCGGCGTATTTTTGCAACGATAAGCTGAAAAAATCCTCGGCCCCCACAATCTGCGGTTGATAGATCGCGGGGCCCTCATTCCCCGAATCATCCAAAGGTAGTATTTCTCTTGAGGAAAATCTCGCCGCATGCGGCGGGACGCGCTCTGAAGGAAGCGCGAACGGGTCCGGGCGGGGGCGCGTGCAATGGTCGATGACATTGGGCGGCGAGCACCAGCCAAGGTGCGCGACGGAGCTTTCATCCTGCGCCAATGGCCTCCCCCCTATCGCGCTCCCCTGCTCGCACTCCTTGCGCTCGCGCCGATCGTCCTGCCCCATGAGGCGCTGGCAAATTGCGTGACGAGCGGCAGCACGATTACGTGCGACGCAACAGCGCCCAACCCCTACACGACGACAATCGGTACCGGCTCTACCACAGCGTCGGGAACGACCGTCACTCTCGGCACCAACGCGCAGATCCTTCTCGGAAATGCGAACGCGATCAGCCTCGGCGACAACGCCAGGATTACACTTACCAGCGGGGCACTGGTCCAAAACGCTGCGACCACCACCGGGGGACTCTATAGCACCGGCGGCGATACGGTCGAGTTCCGCAACAACGGTACGCTGACCGTTTCGGCCGGCGCGACAATCTATTCTTCCGGCACCGAAGCCGACGCCGAGGCCGTCAATGTGGAAGGCAGCGGCAATGTCATCGATAATTACGGGACGATCCGCGCCGACCATGCCGCGGCGATCTGGTTTCAGAACGTCTCGGGCACCAATACGGTCATCAATGAAGCAGGCGGCGTGATCCAGGCGGGAAGCACCGCGGCGAACGTGATCGGCGCCTCCGGCAATGGCGCCGTGGATTTCACCAACAAGGGCTCGGTCATCGGCAGCCTGATTTTTGCGGGCGGCAATGACATCCTTCATTTCTATACCGGTTCCAGCGTCACCGGCTCGATCAATGGGGGCGCCGGGAACAATTTGCTGACGTTGAACGGCACCGGCACGGATTCCATGACCGGGGCGCTCTTGAACTTCCAGACCTTGATCAAGCAGGATTCGGGGACCTGGACGCTCACGGGTTCCGTCTCGAACAACGGCGGCACCAATCCGATCGCCGTCGAAGTCCAGGCCGGCACGCTCGTGCTCACCGGCAATAATTCGGCTTTCAATGGCACCATGCTGGTCGACTCGGGCGGCACTCTTTCGGGCCGGTCGACCACGCTGATGTCGGCGATCACCGACAATGGCCTCGTGCAATTCAATCAGACAAGTAACGGGACCTACGCCGGCGTGATCAGCGGGACCGGCGCGGTGCAGAAGATCGGTGGCGGAACGCTCACCCTCTCGCCCGGCAATACCTATTCCGGCGGCACGTTCATCGATGTCGGCACGGTCTCGGTCGGCGCCGACAGCGCGCTCGGCGCCGCGACGGGCGGCGTCACGATCGACGGTGGCACGCTGCAGTTTGCGAGCGCCTTCGATCTCGCGACGACGCGGTCCGTGACGATCGGCTCTGCCGGCGGCACCATCGATACCAATGGCAACAACACGGCGATCGCTCAGACCATTGGAGGCGCCGGCACGTTGACCAAAATCGGCGCCGGCGATCTCACGCTCAATGGCGCTAATACTTATGCCGGCGGCACCAACCTCAATGCCGGAACGATCACCATCGGCAACAATCTGGCGCTGGGGCCGGGCGCCCTGGCGATGGCGAATGGCACGACCCTGTCCTTCGTCAGCGGCAGCAATTTCAGCGTGGCAAATCCGATCTCGATCGCAGGCACCGGCAATTTCACGCCGCCGGCAGGAGCGACGGACACTTTGACCGGCGCCATCTCCGACGGCGCGTCAGCGGGCGCTCTTAACATGTCCGGCGCCGGGACATTGGTCCTGACCGCTGCCAACACCTATTCCGGCGGCACGACTATCGGTCCCGGCACCTTGCAGCTCGGCGATGGCGGCGCGTCCGGCAGCATCATCGGCAACGTCACGGATAACGGCACGCTCGCCTTCGATCGCTCCGACACGATGACATTCTCGGGCCTGATCTCCGGCACCGGAGGCGTCAACCAGATCGGCAGCGGGACGACCGTCCTCGACAATAACGAGACCTATACCGGCGCAACCGACATCATCGCCGGCACGCTGATCGTCGGCGATCCGGGCACACCGACGGCCGCCCTCTCAGGCGGCGGCTTGGTGACGGTCGATCCGGGCGCAACGCTCGGGGGCTTCGGCTCGATTGCGGGATCGGTCGTCAACAACGGCACGCTCGCCGTCGGCAATGCACTCTCGGCCTATGCCAGCGCGCCGATGACGAATTTCATCATCGGCGGCGATTACTCCGGCAGTGGCACTCTGATGCTGAACACCGTGCTCAACGCCGGCGGCGCGCTCTCGAACCAATCGACCGACCGCTTGCTCATTATCGGCAATGCGTCGGGAACGACCTCGGTCCTCGTCAACGCCACAGGCAGCGGCGCCTATACCAGCACCAACCTGCCGACGAACGATACCGGCATCTCCATTATCCAGGTGGCAGGCACCGCTTCGCCCAATGCCTTCACCCTGCCCGGCGGCTACGTGTCCGGCGGCACGCCCTATCAATATCATCTCAACGAATATGGACCGAGCTCGCCCTATGGCGCTGCCGATCCAGGCCAGAACCTCGTCGGCAATACCGCGACCTATACCGATTATCGGCTGCAGGCCGTCTATGTGACCCCAACCGGACCCGTGACGCCGGGGACGAGCACCTTGCCGCCGGATGCGCGGCTCGAGACGGCACCGCAAGTTCCTTCCTACATCACCGCACCCACGGCTCTCTTCAACGCGGGCTTCGAAGACCTCGACGAATTGCATCGCCGGCTCGGCGAGATCCGCGATGCGCAGGTAAATGGCCAGCCGCAATCGGTCGAGATCTTTGTCCACGGCTACGGCAATACGTTCAACTATACCTCGAACCGCAGCTTCGCCGATTACGGCTTCAACTCGAACCAGAATTACGCGGCCGCGCAAATGGGCGGCAGCGGCATCCTGATCGACAATAATGCCGGCACGCTGCGCGTCGGCGCCGCCGGGTCCTACGGCGAACTCTGGTTCAATCCGATGGCGCTCGACGGCCAAAGCAATGCGCTCTTCGACAGCGAGCGGCTTTATGGGATTGCCACTTATCAATCGCGCTCAGGCTGGTATCTCGACGGCATCGTCGCGGGCGGTCACTTCAGCGGCAATGTCGATACGACCACGCGCGGTTTGGCAGGCAAACTCGGCGGCACCGATGTCGCGGCCTCTCTCGAAGGCGGCTATCTGATCCCGATCGGCTGGGAGAACGTCTTCGTCGAGCCGGAAGTGCAGGCCGTTTATCAGCACCTCAACTTCAATGGCTTCACCGACGTCGATGGGGTGATTGCCAATCTCGGCAGTCCCAACCAGGGCATCGTGCGGGCCGGCGGACGGCTCCTGCGGCCGATCGCGGTGCTCGATGGGAGGTTCGTAACGCCCTATGTCGAGGTCAATCTTCTGCAGGGCTTTGGCGACGGTTCGGCGATCAATCTCAGCGGCGCCAATTTTGCGACCGGCCAATATGGCACGGCGGTGCAAGTCCGCGGCGGTCTCAGCGGCATGTTGAGCTCCAATATCGCTATCTTCGGCGACGTCGCCTGGCAGCATCAAATCAGCGACGGTGGCTTCCGAGGCTGGGCCTTCAACGCAGGCCTGCGTCACGATTTTTGAGCTCCGCCCGCCCTCGCTGAAGGCCGATCAGGGCAGCGATCGC
>Ga0070738_10001335_pt1 | contig 51035 bp, 37 predicted proteins | sample Coa_R2_2_FD_66446 | JGI IMG/M metagenome (GOLD analysis project Ga0070738, IMG submission 66446) | Surface soil microbial communities from Centralia Pennsylvania, which are recovering from an underground coalmine fire - Coalmine... | ecosystem: Environmental > Terrestrial > Soil > Unclassified ... | reverse complement strand
CACGCTGAATCACCGTCTGAATGTGTTCGGCTTCTTGAATCTCGCCGATCTGGCGGGTGACCAGTTCGCGCAATCGGGCAATATCGGCATGCTGGACCTGGTGCACGCGCTGCACTGGGTGCGCGACAACATTACGCATTTCGGCGGCGATCCGGGCAACGTCACGATCTTCGGCGAATCGGGCGGCGGGCGCAAGGTCTCGACGTTGCTTGCCATGCCCGCGGCGAAGGGGCTGTTTCACCGCGCGATTATTGAAAGCGGACCCGGCGTGCACCTGCAGCCGCGCGATTTGGCGACCGAACTCGCGATCTCGGTGCTCGACGAACTGGACCTCCCGGTGAGCCAAGCCGCGCGGCTGCAGGAAATGCCGATGGAAAAGATCCTGGCGGCGTACAGCGTGGTGGAGGGCCGGCTGGATGCCCAAAGCCGCGACAAGGGCGTGATCGAACAACACGGATTTGTTCCGACGGCCGGCGTTGCCGATCTGCCGGAGAACCCGTTCGATCCGGTCGCGCCGGAGATTTCTTCGAATATCCCGCTGCTCATTGGGACCAATAAGCACGAGATGGCGCTCTTCACGCGCGGCGATCCGAAGATCTACAACCGCACGCTGACCGAAGATGAACTGAAGGAACTCGTGAAGGAGTTAACCGGGCCGGCGGCCGATCACGTGCTCGATGTTTACAACAAGGCGTATCCGGGCTCGCATCCGGCCGTGCGTTACATTCTGATCGAAACGGATCGCATTTACCGGTTCAATTCCATCGTCGTCGCCGAGCGCAAGACGGCACAGCACAAAGCTCCGGTTTACATGTATCTGTTCGAGTGGGACACGCCGCCGGATCCGAAGATGCTGGCGCACCATGCGCTCGAGATCACGTTTGCTTTTGACAACACCGGGCGGGTGCGCGGACCGTCGGGCGGCGGTCCGAAAGCGGCGGCGCTGGCCGACAAGATGAGCGAGGCTTGGATCGCTTTCGCGCGCACCGGAAATCCGAACACTAGGAAGCTTCCGCAATGGCCGATTTACAACGTGCAATCGCGACCGACCATGATCTTCAACGACGAGTGCCGGGTAGCCAACGATCCGGGAGGCGCCGAACGCCATCTTTGGGCCACGACGTAACAGCGGAACCGTTTTGGCGGCTTCAGCCGTCTTACTACGAGGAGGCGTCATGCCCAGACTTGGCTTGTTCGTTTTTTGTGCCGCGCTGTTGGCTTGGTCTGCGAGAGCGCAAGAGCCGTCCGATCAAGCGCAGCCGCGCGAGGATCAGCAGCGCATCCAAAAACATAAAGGGAACGGCGCGGCTAAGGACGTGGGCAGCGGGGCGGGCGATGTCGGAAAGGGTGCAGCCAAAGGCGCAGGCGATGCCGCCAAGGGCGTGGGCAAAGGCGCCGCGGATCTCGCCACCCTGCATCCCATCGATGCAGCAGGCGATCTCGGCAGAGGCGCCGTGTCAACCGGAAAGGATGTGACGGTTGGCACTGCGAAAGGCGGCGGCAAGATCGTCCGCGGGGTAGGTAAGGCGCTGAAGAAAATTTTCTGAAAAAGAGGGGCAGCACGAGAGCTGCCCCAGCCTCAAGGACGCGTCATTTTATACCGCGGAGCTAGCGCCGAACGGCCGTGGCGGCTTCTGCAGTCGCTACGGTGACGAATGTGCTGGTCCGGTTGAGGTGCATGTCGTAGGCGGCGATCTCGTACGTGTACACCGCGCCTGGTTGGACGTTCTTATCCACGAACGATGGGTTGGCGCGGGAGACCTTCGCGATCACGTTGCCGTCGCGCGAAACGGTGTAGATTCCCATGCCGATCCCGTTCGGATCGTCGGTGATACGCGGCCAGTTCAATTCCACCTGATTGGCCGAAGCGCTGACTTGAACGTCGGCCGGCGACAGAGGGCCGGGCGCAATGCGGTCCAATTGGCCGAAATCGACGACGCCGATTGAATTGGCAGGCGGCGCGCTACGCACGCCAACTCCGGGTTGCCCGGCGGCGACTTCCGCGTCGTCGAGAGCGATCAGGTTCCAGTGGTCCAGCCAGACCCCGATGTGCCCGTCGGCGGCAGCCACCGCGCGCACGGTCATGCCGTCATGACACGCGACTGCTTCCGAATGCAGGCTGGTCACGCTGTCGCTGGATCGTTTCGAGATTTCCAGCGTTGCGGTGCATCCTTTATCGGTGAAGGTGGGATTCTGGATATCGATCGCATAGTAACTGCCGGAGGCTGCGGGGCCGGCGAGTGCGTCCGGCGAGCCGTGCAGATAAATGGTGTAAACGCCCCCGGATTGCTTGAGATTCAGCGAGGCTCGCACCTCGTAGTCGCTGCTGCCGTCTGGAACCGCGACGCGTGAAATCAGAGCCGCGCCATTCGGCGACGGCGAGGTAAAGCCGCTATCGTTTGCGCTGGCATCGCCTCGTACCGCCCAGTCGTCGGCCGATAGCGACGCGAGTTTAGCGCTGAAGTAGTATTGATAGCCGGTGGCGCTGGCGGGGCAATTCAGCGTGTTGGTGCCGATTTGAATCGCGTTGGAAGTGCCCGAAACGGTGGCGATGATGGCGTGGGTGCGGCCGTCTTTCAGGCTAGCGGGCGTCGGCAGCCAGAAACCATAGCCGCCGTCGCCGATTCCGACCTGCTGCAGATCGCGGCGGTAATTGGAAGCGATCACGGTGGCAAGAGGCAGCCCCTGCGCCGCGCCGTCATAAACGTCGATCGCCAGCCGCGAGGAAGGTAGTCCAGCGTCCCAGGCCCAGCCGCTGATGCCTGAACAATCCGCCGAATCCAGCCAACCGGTCTGCTTGGGCAGCGCGGCCGCTTCCGGATAAGCCGGCAGAGTGCTAAAGAGAATCAAAAGTCCGACAGCGTATTTCATCCGATGCTCTCCTCCTGATCGCAAAAGTACATTTGCCATTTTAGCCGAGACCTTAAGGTCAGAAATGCACACCCTGGTGTTCTTTGGCCATTCGGGGGATTGTCACTGGCCGTAACGTCCGACGTAAGTTACTGCCAGGCCGCGCTGGATCCACTCGGCACTCGTATTGCACAAGCGTTCGAGAACGGAGGTTACAGCCTCATCATGAGAGGTACATCTGGACTGTCATTGGTTGTCGCGCTACTCGGCGCTGGCGCATGGGCACAAACACATCCCGCGGATCCGCAGCCGATTTATCGCGTGACGGTGGTGTCGCGCACACTGGCCGCGATCAATTACCAGCACATGAGCGGGCCTACTTCGATCGACCTGAATGGGACCGTGCTGCTTCCGCAGGCGCGGGGTACGGCGGTGGTAGAAAGCAAGCGCGGGCGCACGACGATTGACGCCAAGGTCGATCGTATGGATGCTCCTACGCGGTTCGGCACGCAGTACCTGACTTACGTGTTGTGGGCCATCACACCGGAGGGCCGGCCGAAGAACTTAGGCGAGGTTCTCGTAGACGGGTCGAACAAGTCTCACATCAACGTGACCACGGACCTGCAGGCCTTCGGCCTCATGATTACAGCGGAGCCATATTACGCCGTCACGCAGCCCAGCGACGCCGTTGTGCTGGAAAATGTGGTGCGGCCGGACACGATGGGCACACGCGAAGTGGTAAACGCGCGTTACGACTTGATGCCTCGCGGCGGGTATACCATGAACGTTCAATCGACCCCGGTTCAAATGCCGGAGGGCCGGAAAATCCCTTACGACCAATACGAGGCGGTGCTCGAGCTGTATCAGGCCGAGAACGCAGTGCAGATTGCGCGCTCGATGGGCGCCGGCAGATTCGCGCCTGAGCCATATAACAAGGCCGTAGCTTTGCTGGATCAGGCCCGCCAGATGCAGCGGGGTCCTCAGGATCCGAATATGGTGGTGACGCTGGCCCGCAATGCCGCGCAAACAGCGGAAGATGCTCGAGTGATCGCGGTAAAACGGCAACAAGAGGAGCAGTTGCTGGAGGCACAGCGGTCGCACGACGAGGCCCGCATCCAGGCCGCAACGGCGGCAGTGAACGCCGAGGAGGCTCGCGCCCAAGCAGCGCAACAGCAGGCTCAAGCCGAACAGGCCGCCGCCCAAGCTGCGCGACAGCAGGCTCAAGCCGAAGAAGCCGCCGCCGAACAGGAACGGCAGCAGGCCGAGCAGGCTAGCCGCGAGCGGGTGGAGCAGCAGGCCCCCCGCGAGCAGGTGGAGCAGGACTCTTCGGAACCGCCTCCGCCGGTGGTGGGCGAGCCGATTCCTCGCGCCAAATACGAACTGAGCGGCGACCAGCGCAAAACCCGTGCCGAACTGTTGGCCCAGTTGAATGCGCTTTTCGTGACGCGCGATACACCGCGCGGCTTGGTGGTGACGGTGACGGATCCGTATTTCGAATCGGAATCGAGCGATCTCTTGCGGCCGGCAGCAACCGAACGGCTGATGCGACTGACGGCGCTGCTTAGGACTCACCCCGACCTGGTGGCGCGCGTGGAGGGCCATGTAGATGACCGCCAGCGCGGCGACTTGTGCCAGCACCGCACAGATATGGTGCGGACGATTCTAGTCCGTTACGGCGCCGCGCCCAACTCCGTTCTGGCGCAGAGCTTCGGCAGTTCACGGCCGCTCCAGACGAACGCAACTCCGGCCGGCCGGGAGCAAAACCGCCGGGTGGAAATCATCATCAGCGGGCCGAGTATCGGCGATATGCCGCTGTGGGACCGGACTTATTCGTTGAAGCGCTAACGCGCTGTTCCGGTCTGTGCAGCCGGCTGCCGTTTACATATACTGCGGAACGGAGATGCCTAATACATCTAGCGTCCGTTCCAACTGCGCGCGGACATAGTTGGTGATCCAAAGCAGGAAGGTGCGCTTCTCCGGGTTCTCTTCCGTCAGGACAGGATAGGCGTGATAAAAATTGTTGAACGCCTGGGCTAGCTGGAAAGCGTATTTCGCCACATGGGCGGGTTCGCCGGACGCGACGGCGCGCTCTACGGCTGAATCGGCTTTGGAGGCGATCAACAGCAGCTGCCAAAAATCTTCAGACGCGAGTTGCCGGGTGAATGCCGCCGCGTCGAGTTCGCGCGCAAAATCCGGCAGCGCCTCGCCTCGCTCTTCCAGCTTCCGCAGGATGTTGCGGGCCCGCACGGCCGTGTACTGTACATAAGGCCCAGTTTCACCTTCGAAGCTGAGGGCCTCCTGAAGATCGAACGCAATCACCGAATTGCGCGTGAACTTGAGCATGAAGTACCGGAGCGCTCCGATGGCAATCTGCGTCGCGACTTGCCTTCGTTCTTCTCCGGGCGCTTCGGGATGGCGCGAGTCCACTTCTTCCAGCGCCTTCTCGATCAGCTTATCGATTAGGTCGTCCGCTTTGACTCCCAGGCCTTTGCGGCCCGAGACCTCGACATAGGGCCGCTTCTTGTCTTCCTCCGGGATCTCGATACCGAGTTCGACACAAGTGCGGGGCGACAGCGCAACCATTTCATAAGAAAAATGAATCGAGTGCTCGGCCTGTTCGTTGTAGCCAAGCGCGCGCAAACCGGCGACTACGACGTCTTGCAAGTACGACTGGCGCGAGTCGATCACGTTGTACACAGACTTGCCGGCGCCAAAAGACGGGCTTCCCGCCGGCTGCGGATCCTCGGTAGTGACGTAAACGGTGTGGTCCTTATACTGCTTCCAGGGGCGATAGTAGAAATCCTTGCCAAGAAGTCCGAATTTCCAGAGCTGATAGGCGATGTCTTTGCCGACGTAGGTGACGGTGTTGTTGGAGCGCACGATTACCTTGCTGTCGTCGGTATCTTCGTTAGTCTGCTGTTTAAATGCGCTGGCAGGCATCACCCAGCAGCCTTTATTTTTGCCTTCGGTCTCGAAATAGATCGCCTTTCGTTCTTTGAGCTGCTCGAATGCCTTTTCCCAAAACTTCAAGTGCAGGATCTCGCTCTCGCGCGGAAGCACGTCGTAGTCGATGCCCAGCCGCTGCATGGTCGTGAGATGGCAATCGACGATCGCGTTCGAGACGAGCTCGGCTAAGTGGGCCCGATCGCCGGTACGATGCTCGATCTCGTGCAGCGTGTCGAGACGCCAAGACAGATCTTCGGGGTGCTCCTGGAAATGCATGGACATGCGCGCGTACAGATCCCAACAGTAGTAATCGAAGCGCTGCGAGGGGTCGGCCAGCAAGCGCTCCACGTCGGCTGCGGACTTGTGCTCGAGATAGTGAAACCCTGCCACCACGTCGGCGACCTGAACGCCGGTGTTGTCGATATAGTTCTGCACCTCGACGGTGTGGCCGCCCGAGCGCAGCATGCGTACAAACGTGTCACCGAGGACGGCGTTGCGCAGGTGCCCGATATGCGCCGCTTTGTTGGGATTGATGTTGGTGTGCTCGACGATGATCTTGCCGGCGACCGCGGAGTGGGGGCGGCCATCTTGGCGAAGGACCGCCAGCGCGTACGTGGGGCGGTCCAAGCGTACGTTGATGTACCCGTTGCCCGCAATCTCGAGGGCCGAAACGCCTTCGAGCCGGCCGAGGTCGGACACAATCTGGGTTGCAATCGCCTTCGGCGCTTGTTTCAATTGCCGCGCCAGGTGAAAAGCTACGGGAATGGCTAGCTCGCCGAAGGAGGACTGTTTGGGTTGTTCCAGCGGAGGCGCCGTTTCCGATCCATAGCGAGCTCGGACGTGATTGGTTATGCGGGTGCTGATTTGTTTTTCAATCGTATTGAACAATTTGTTCCTTGGCGTTCACGCGAACGTAAACGCGGCACGCGCCAATGCGTGCGCCACGAGGGCGATATAATTAGAGTTTGCCAAAGCTCACCATAGACGGCAAGACTGTAGAGTTCGAATCCGGGCAGCTTCCCTATCAGGAACACGGCAAACCGGAGTCGATCCTCGACATTTGCCTCAACAACGGAATCCATCTGGAACATGCGTGCGGGGGCAACTGCGCCTGCACTACCTGCCACGTCGTCATTACGAAAGGTATGGAAAACCTTTCCGAGATGGATGATGACGAAGCCGACCGCTTGGATATGGCCGCCGGGCTCACGCTGCGCTCGCGCCTGGGCTGCCAGTGCGTGGTGCAGGGCGACGTAGAAGTGGAAATTCCGTCCTGGAATCGCAACTACGTCAGCGAAGGTGGAGGGTCGATGAATCTGGGCGACGCGATTCCCGTCGCAAAACGATAGGGCTCCGCATTGGCCCAGAGCGCTTCCTTTGAACCGTATGCGCTTTCACTGCTTCGGATCGTGATCGGTTTCACGTTTTCGTTGCATGCGTACCAGAAGCTCCTGGGCGCATTCGGCGGCGTGGGCGGCCACGGCGCGGCGGCACACTTCCTGTCGCTGTTATGGATAGCCGGCCTCATCGAGACCGTCGGCGGCGCTCTGATCTTTCTTGGCCTTTACACGCGGCTGACAGCATTCATTCTGTGCGGGGAGATGGCTGTCGCCTATTTTCACCAGCACGCGCCGCGCGGCTTCTGGCCGATCTCCAATGGCGGAGAACTCGCGGTGCTGTACTGCTTCATTTTTCTCCTGCTTGCAAGCGCGGGCGCGGCGCCGTGGAGTTTGGATCGCGCACTCCGGAAGAAATAGAGCGCTGGTATCAGCCTCGATTAGCCGCGCAGAAGGCGGACCGCGTCAGTGAGCACGTTGCCGCTGCCGCGCGATTGCCCGCCCAGACCGCCGGCCGCCACCTCGGCTGCCGCTTGTTCCTCGCCTTCGCCGGGTGCGAGAAACAAATTGGCCTCGATGCCGTGCTGCTTGGTGTAGAGGTCCCAATAGCGGCCGTGCGCGGCGTACAGCTCGTCATGAGTGCCGCGTTCGACGATCCGGCCCGTTTCCACCACCAGGATCTGATCGGCGCGGCGGATGGTCGATAGCCGGTGTGCGATGACGAACGTCGTGCGGCCCTGCATGAGATACTTCAGCCCTTCCTGAATCATGGCCTCCGATTCAGAATCGAGGCTCGAGGTCGCTTCGTCCAAGATCAGAATCCGAGGATCGGCGAGAATAGCGCGCGCGATGGATACCCGCTGGCGCTGGCCGCCGGACAGCTTCACTCCGCGCTCGCCCACGATCGTGTCGTACTTCTTCTCAAACTGCTCGGCGAATTCGTCCACACGGGCAATGCGGCAAGCATGCAGGATCTGTTCTTCGGTGGCTCCCGGGCGGCCGAAGGCCACATTTTCGCGGATGGTTCCGTCGAATAAGAACGTCTCTTGCAGCACCACGCCAAGTTGCGTGCGGAACGAATCCAGGCGCACGGTGGCTAGATCGACGCCGTCTACAAAAATAGTCCCTGCTTCGGGCACATGGAAGGCAGTAACTAGCCCGATGATGGTTGACTTGCCGGATCCGGACGGGCCCACCAGCGCGGTGACGGTATCCGGCTCGGCGCGGAACGACACGTCATTCAGCACCGTCTTGCCGGCGTCATAGGCGAAGCTGACGTGATCGAAAACGACCTGGCCATTGATGGGGGGCAGGGAAACGGTGCGGCGCGGGTCCTGGTCCTCCGGCCGCTCGCTCAGCACCTCGCGCGTCCGCTCCAGGCCGGCCAGCGCTTCGGTGAGCTGCGTTCCGATGCCAACGATCTGGAACATGGGCGCGATCAAAAACGCGAGCAGCGCCGTGAACGTCATAAAATCGCCCAGAGTCATAGCGCCGGTGGTGATCTGATGCGCGCCCACGTACATGATGACCGCGCCGACTACGCCCATGAGCACGGTCGCCGAAAGGCTCATGAACGAGGTGGCGGTCAGGCTCTTGAGAACATTGTCGAGCAGCCGCTGGACGCCGTTGCTGAATACTTCTTCCTCGCGCGCTTCAGCGTGATAGCCTTTCACCACGCGCACGCCGCCCAGCGACTCGGTGAGGCGTCCGGTAACCTCGGCGTTGATCTTGGCGCGTTCTTTAAAGATGGGCCGGATGGTGGTGAAGGCTTTCTGAAGCGCCAGGGCGAATACCACGATAATGACCAGCGCGATGCTGGTCAGCAGCCAGCTGATTCGCAGCAGAAATCCGAGGACCAGAAAGGCAGTGAGCAACCCGCCCAAAAACTCGATCAGCCCGGTCCCGAGCAGATTGCGAATGCCGTCCACGTCGCTCATGATGCGGGCGACCAGCGTTCCTGACTTGTTCGAATCGTAATACGACACCGGCAAATGGCCGATATGCGCCTGCACCTTGCGCCGCATCTCCGCGATCAAGCGCTGCGCGGCCTTGGACACGAGCTGCGTGATGGTGAAGGACGTGATCCCCTGAATGATCGTGGCGGTCATTACGGCCAAAACCAGCGGCAGAAGCAGATTCAACTGCTTTTTTCCGATAACGTTGTCCACCAGGAACTTGGTGGAGGTGGGCAGCACCAAACCGCATACGCGGCTGATCACCATGAGCACGAAGCCGATGGCCAGAATGCGCCGCCGCGGCCGCATCATCTCGCGAATGTCCGGCCATAGTTCGCGAACGCGCTCAGACGAGCGCTTCTTAGGCGTTTGGGATGCGGGGACCACTTGAACTATTGTATGGGATGCAGGGTTTCACGCCCTGGATGCACGGAAAAGATGCACGGAAAAGCTGCGAGGAAAAATTGGCTCATCTTTACGCGGGAACATCAGGATTCGCCTACGCGAGTTGGAAGCCGGATTTTTATCCTGAGAAACTGGCGTCCAAGCAATTTCTTTCGTACTATGCCAGCCGGCTCAACGCGGTTGAGGTCAACTACACGTTTCGCCGCCTGCCGTCGGCCTCGACGCTGGAGAAGTGGGTGAACGAAACCGGGCCCGGCTTTGTTTTTCCGCTGAAAGCGCACATGCGGATCACCCACATCCAGCGGTTGAAACCATCGGAATTTACCGACGTGTTCTTCCGCGCCATCGATCCTTTGCGCGCCGCGCGCCGGCTGGGGCCGGTGCTGTTCCAGCTTCCGCCGGCGTTGAAGTGCGACGAGGCGCTGCTGGCTGAATTTCTTAGCACATTGCCAGAGGATGCCCGGTGCGCGTTTGAATTCCGCCATCCATCGTGGCTGCAGGACGGAGTGTACGGGTTGCTGGAGAAGCACGGCATCGCGTTGTGCCTGGCGGAGTCGGAGAAACTGGTGGTGCCCGAGGTCATCACGGCCAATTTCGTCTACTCGCGACTCAGAATGCCGGAATACACACCCGAGGATCGCACCGAAATCGCTGGACGCGCCGATCAATTGCTAGCACAAGGCCGCGACGTCTACGTTTTCTTCAAGCATGAGGATTCGCCTGCCGGGGCGCTCTACGCCGAAGAATTGCTCCAGCGCTTTCCTGAGAATATAAAGGCTGCGGTGTAGAGTTATGGGCGCGGGAAAAGGCCTGCCCGCAACTACGGCCAAAGCGTCGAGACGAGTACGACGCGGCGCGCGCGACTGTCTGCGCCACAATTAAGTTATGCGAATTGTTCCGATTCTGTCTGCTTCCGCCGCTCTTGCGTGCTTCGCGATCGCTCAGACCCGCCAGATTTCGGACGCCGAAGTGAAGCGAGTGCATAGCTCGGCGATTCTGATCGATACGCATAACGACATCACCAGCCGGACGGTGGACGGTTATGACATCGGCAAGGCCAAGAACGACGGCCATACCAACGTGACCGCGCTGAAAGAAGGCGGCGTCGGGGCGCAGTTTTTTGCGGTATATGTCGCCGCCGATTATGTGAAGGGGAACCGGTCGGCGCACCGGACGCTGGAGATGATCGACACGGTGCGGCACGACATCGTAGCGCGATATCCGAACGATTTCGTGCTGGCGACAACGGCGGACGATATCGAGCGCATTCATCAGCAGGGCAAGATAGCGGCTCTGATGGGCATCGAGGGCGGACACGCGATCGAAGACAGCCCGCGGCTGCTGCGCGATTATTATGCGCTCGGCATCCGCTACATGACGTTGACGCATGCGAACACCAACGACTGGGCGGACTCCTCCGGCGACGTCTCGGATTCCAAGGTGGCTCACCATAACGGCTTGACCGACTTGGGCAAGCAAGTGGTCCGCGAGATGAACCGGTTGGGCATGATGGTGGACATCTCGCACGTGGCCGACAAGACTTTCTGGGACGCGCTCAGCGTGAGCACGGCGCCCATGATCGCGTCGCATTCTTCCTGCCGGGCGCTGTGTAATGTTCCGCGCAACATGACTGACGAGATGATCGTGGCGCTGGCCAAGAAAGGCGGCGTGGTGCAGGTGAATTTTAACTGCGGCTTCCTTTCTGAGAAGTCGGCCCAGGCGGCAAAATCGGTGACACCGAGCACGCTGCCGGGAGCCCGCGGCGAGGACGCCACCATCGCCGAATACAAGAACAAAGTGCCGCCGGCGACGCTGGGGGACGTGGTAGCGCACATCGACCATATCGTGAAGATCGCGGGCATTGGCGCGGCGGGCATCGGAAGCGACTTCGACGGGGTGTTCTGCACGCCGGCCGGCTTGGAAGATGTATCGAAGTTTCCGAACTTGACGCGTGCGCTGCTGGAGAAAGGCTACTCGGCAGACGATATTCGGAAGATTTATGGCGGGAATACTCTGCGGGTGATGCGGGCGGTTGAAGCCGAGGCGAGAAAAGAACAGGGCGGCCGGTAGGCGCCTCGTTGTGCCAGCCAAGCAGTGCCTCGGGTTACCATGAGAGTTTACCCGGATGGCGCTGCGTTTCTACAATACTCTTACCCAGCAGGTGGAACCGTTTAGTCCGTTGCACGACAACGTCGTGCGCATGTATACGTGCGGGCCGACGGTCTATAACTACGTCCATATCGGCAACCTGAGGACGTTTACTTTTCAGGACATCCTGAGGCGCTGGCTGCAGGCGCGCGGCTATCAGATGGATCATGTCATGAACATCACCGACGTGGAGGACAAGATCATCCGTAACGCGTCGGCCGAGCACAAGACACTGGCCGAGTACACCGAGAAGTACACGCAGGCGTTTTTAGACGACACGGCCGCGTTGCGGTTGCAGCGGCCAGAACGGCTGGTGAAGGCGACCGATCATATCGGGGAAATGGTGCGCGCGATTCAGGATCTGGAGCGCGGCGGGTATACGTATCAGAGCGACGGGTCCATTTACTTCCGGATTTCGCAATTTTCCGGATACGGGAAGCTTTCGCACAACGACTTCAGCGGCATTCGGGCGGGAGCGCGCGTGGACGTGGACGAATACGATAAGGCGAATGCACGCGATTTTGTGTTGTGGAAAGCTCGCAAGGATGGCGAGCCGTATTGGGATAGCGAAATCGGGCCGGGGCGTCCCGGCTGGCACATCGAGTGCTCGGTGATGGCGATGAAATACCTGGGCGAGACTCTGGATATTCATGCCGGGGGCGTGGATCTGGTGTTTCCGCATCACGAGAACGAGATCGCTCAGTCGGAGGCGATCACCGCCAAGCCGTTCGCGCGCTTCTGGCTGCATTCGGAATTTCTGAACGTCGAGGCGCAGAAGATGTCGAAGTCGGCTGGGAACTTTTACACGTTGCGCGATCTTCGCGATATGGGATACGCGCCAGAGCCGATCCGGTATTTGCTGGCTTCGGTGCCTTATCGCAAGAAGCTGAACTTCACCTTCGATGGGCTGAAGGCGGCGGCGACGGCGATCGACCGGCTGCGGAATTTTAAGCTGCGCCTGGAGACGGAGCGTTTTACGGAAGGCGCGAATGAGAAGCTGGTGGAGCGGACCGAACACGCGTCGCGGCAGTTTGCCGACAGCCTGGACGACGATCTCAACACTGCCGAAGCCCTGGCGGCGCTGTTCGAATATGTGCGTGACGCGAACACGGCCATGGATTCAGGTGAATTTCACACCGGCAACATCCCGCCGGCTCTGGAACTGCTGGACCAGTTCGATCGCATTTTTGACGTGCTGCAGCCGTCGCAGAGCGCGGCAGGGATCGGCGACGCGCAAGTAGAGGCGCTGATTGCAGAGCGCGCGCAAGCCAAAAAGAATCGGGACTTCGCCCGCGCCGATCAGATTCGGCAACAGCTGATGAGCGGCGGAATCATTTTAGAAGACACTAAAGAAGGAGCGCGCTGGAAAAGGAAGTAACGGCATGAAAATCGAAAGCAAGGTAGTTCATTCCGGTGATCGAAAAACAAATCCGGACGCGCCGGGCGCGTTTATTCCGGTTACTACGCCCATCTACACGGCGGCCAGCTACATCTACGAGAGCACGGCCAAGCTGGATCGAGTGCTCGGCAAGGAAGAGGAAGGGTTCTGCTACTCGCGCTACGACAATCCCACCAACGCGGCGCTGGAAGAGTTGATGACGGCGCTTGAAGGCGGCCACGGCGCGCTGGCGTGTTCGTCGGGCATGACGGCGGTACACATCGGCATCCTGGCGGCGCTGATGGACCGGCGCAAGTCGGTGCTGGCGGCGAGCGCGCTGTATGGCGCGACCACCAGCCTGCTGACGAAGGTGCTCGAGCCGCTCGGGATTGAAGTGAATTTCGTCGATGTCTGCAACCTCGAGGAGGTGCGCCAGAAGATCGCCGAAAAGAAGCCGGGCTGCATCGTCATGGAGACGATCTCGAATCCGCTGCTGCGAGTAGGGCCGGTGGACGGCATCGCGGAGCTAACCCGCGCCGCGGGGGCGGCGTTGCTGGTGGACAATACCTTCGCTACGCCGCTGCTGGTCCGGCCGCTGGAGCTGGGGGCGCACATTTCGGTCCATAGCGCGACGAAGTTTTTGGCCGGGCATGGGGATGTGTTGGGCGGCGTGATCATCGCCGACCAGGAGCACTCCGAGCGCATTCGCTCGCTGAGCCGGACTCTGGGGCCTGTGCTGGGCCCGTTTGAAGCTTACCTGACCATGCGCGGAATTAAAACGTTCCCGTTGCGCGTGGAACGGCAGTGCTCGAACGCGTGCCGGATCGCATCTTGGCTCAGCTCGCATCCGCAGGTATCGCGCGTGCACTACCTGGCGGATCCGAACCATCCCGATGCGCCGGTGATTCGGCGCATGCTGCCGGATGGCCTGTACGGCGCGGTGGTCAGTTTCGAGCTGAAAGACGCGCGCAAAGAAGCTGTGATGGCGTTCATGGACCGGCTGAACCTGGTAGTGCGCGGCACGTCGCTGGGCGATGTCCACAGTTTGATGCTGTACCCGGCTATTTCCTCGCATCGCGACATTGCACCGAAGCAACGGGAGCGGATGGGCATTACCGACGGCCTGGTGCGGCTGTGCGCGGGAATCGAGGCGGTGGACGATATTATTGCCGATCTCGACCAGGCGCTAAGCGGCGGCGCGGAGCAGTAATTGAACGTGGTGCAACGAATCGCAGTACTGCTGCTTCTGCCAGTGTCGCTTGCGGCCGGCACGCTTACCTTGGGCAGCGGAAGCATGAGCGTGTTCGGCGGATTCTCGGACAGCAGCAAGCCTCCGGCCTACGTGGACAATCCAAGCGCGTTTGCATTTGTGCTTACCGACGGCGTGACGACCGTGGGTGGCCAGCAGCGCAGAAATACGGATCCGGCCGGCGGCCCCAACACGGCCCTGGACGCGGTTGCGGCGTTCGATGGGAGGCAGACCACGATCTCGACGACAATCAGCTATCTGACGGTGGCCGATTCGGAGGGCGATTCGGGCGGTCACTCGCAAGTGTTTGCCATCGGGCTTTGCACTGGAGGCTGGCGGGATCAGGCCGCGGCGACTTACAACTTGAATCTGATTGGCTCCCAGCCGGGTCCGGCGAAAGAGGGCTTCGCTGGGATCGCTTTCGGATACAAAAACGGCTCGCTGTACATGGCTGGCTATGATTACGACGGGCAGCCGAACCAGATCTTTATCGATTTGGGACAAGCCGGGCTCGCCTCCGGGCACTCGATTACTTCGCCGCTGTCGCTGAGCCTGGTTTATGCGGCTGGAATGCTGTCGGTCAGCCTGAATGGCCAGGCGCTTGGGTCGGTTCCCACGTCGCACGATTTTTCTCACGCGTTGCTGGTCGCGATGGGCGCCAGCGTGGACGCGGCGAACGGGACCGGCGTAATGACGTTCTCGGGTCTGACGGCGACGACGCCCAGCACGTTGGGCGCGCCGGCACTGTTTTACCGAGTTTCGGGGGATCAGCAGCGTGGCCCAGCCGGAAGTCCGCTTCCTCAATTGTTGGTGACGCGCGTGGTGGATGCGTATCGAAACCCGCTGCCGGGCGTGGACGTGAGCTTCAGCGCGGGCAATGCGACGGTCTCGCCGGTGTCGGTGAAAACGGACTCGATGGGCGAAGCGGCGACGCAAGCCACGCTGGGCAATGGCTCAGGCGATGCGACGGTGGTGGCGTCGGTGGCATCGTTGCCGTTATTGACCTTTCATCTAACGGTGCTCACCGGGGCGGCGATACCGTCCATTGCTGCCGTTGTGAATGGCGCCGATTTTGGCCCGAAGATTTCCTCAGGGAGCTGGGCGACCATTCTGGGGGCGAACCTTTCGGCTACGACCGATACAGCAGTTCTCAGCGGGAATTCGCTTCCAACCTCGCTCGACGGGGTATCGGTCACCATTGACGGCCAGCCGGCCTTTATTTATTTCGTGAGCCCGACCCAAATCAACGTAATCGTTCCAGACGATCCCACCAACGGCGGGGTGGACGTACAAGTAACGGCGCCGTCCGGCAAAAGCAACGTGGCAACAGCCGATAAGGAAGACTTTTCGCCAGCGCTGTTCCAGTTGACGCCGCCATATCCAGCGGCGGTGCAGCCGGATGGAACCTACGTCGGTCCGCCGAATGTAGTTTCGGGCGTCGCGACGCAGCCAGCCTCGCCGGGAGAAGTGATCCTGTTGTTCGGCACGGGATTTGGACCCACCAATCCGACGGTCGCGGCGGGGCAGGTGGCAGGGAGTCCAGTGCAGCCGGCGCAAGCCGTCACAGCGACGGTAGGCGGCGTCCCGGCCAGCGTAGTGGCATACCTGATTTATCCCGGCGTGTATCAGTTCAACGTGACGGTTCCGAATGTTCCGGCCGGCGACGCGCCGCTGGTGCTGTCGGTGGCGGGCAGCCGGACGCAAGACGGCCTGATGCTTGCGATCGGGCAGTAGGTCAGCGGCCGCTGGATTGGATCTGAACCAGCGGTTCGGTGGGCGCGGTGCTCGGGATGGTCTGCGGATCGCGCCAATAATCCATATACGCGATCTGGTGCACGCATGAAACGGTACAAAACGGCGCGCAGCTTTTCTGGGTCAGGTATTCACGCCGGATATCGGCCAGAGTGTACTCAGCCAGAGGCTTGGCGGGGAAGCCGCGCTGCTGGGAACAGTAGTGCACCAGGCCGTCTTCACAAACATACAAATAGCGCGCGCCGGCCCGGCAGCGCCAGTTGCTGGGCCTTGCATGCGCGATGTCGTCCTGGAAACCGTTTATTTGAGAGAAATTCTTCTTCTCGAAGCTTTTCATCGCGAGGAATACCTCGCGCTCGCGCTCGCCGATGGGCTTCAGCTGGCCTTCGTGGTCGTGAATAATGCCCACAGTAGATGTGAAGCCCAGTTCCAACGCGCGGCGGCCGACGGTGAGAGCGTCTTCGGGATTGTGAATCCCGCCGCCAAGCACCGAATTGATATTGACGTGAAACAAGGCATGCTCAGCGAGGATTTGCAGCTTCTTGTCCAGCACCTTGAGGCTCTTCTTGGAGACGTCATCGGGCATGACATTGTCGATACTGATCTGCATGTGATCGAGCCCGGCATCGTTCAGTTGCTGGACGCGTTGCGGCGTTAGCAGATAACCGTTGGTGATCATGCCGGCAATGATGCCCCGGCTGCGGACGTGGGCGATGAGCCGGTCGAGGTCGGGATGCAGCAGCGGCTCACCGCCGCTAAACGTGATGATGGTGGTCCCGAGCGCCGCCAGATGGTTCAGGCGCCCCATCATGACGTTGACGGACACAGGCTTGGAGGAATCGTCGTACTCGTTGCAGTAGGTACACGAGAGGTTGCAACGCCGGATGGGAATGATGTGCGCCATCACCGGATGAGCGGTGGAGGCCAGCCCCTTGAAAATCATTCGCCATTCGCGCAGACGCCGGTTGAGGGCGCGAAGATCTCTGCGGAATTTGAATTGTAACTTCGCCATGTCGTGGCGCAGAACGGTTAAGTCTATTGAATCATACTCTTGCGGCACGCGCATCAACTCTGAGCCGAACGGACGGGAGTCTCTGGCGAACGGTGTCCCGGGGCAGCCGAGGCGGGAGTTACTCTTTTCGTGTCTCTCTTCGTTTCGGAAGCCGACAATGGAGCCGGTGGCTCGTCTGCCCGCGACTCCGAATGCTGGCTAGAAGAACATTTACGTAACCTGCCTAAGCTCATGCGACACCTAACAATTGCAGCGTGTTATTCTGAGTGCAGTCTGGAATCTTCTCATGCGCGGCCGGACGTTTTTGATCGCTGGCTCCTTGCTGGTTTCGTCGTTGGGCGGGGCGTACGCGTTTCAGAGAGAATTCCGGGAGTACCCCGCAATCGAATATTACGACTTTCCGAAGCCGCCCGACTGGCAAGAAAAAAGCGAGTGGGTATTTGGCCGGCTGATCTATCCAGCGGTAGTGCGGTATGCACGCTGGACCATGGATTATCCGCGCTCAGACCGGCACTTCGCCGCGGCGCTGCGCCGGCTGACGCGAGTTCAGGCTCGTTCGGTCGAGCAGCCCATCAGCCTGGAAGACGGCGACGACGTGTACCATTGGCCCTGGCTGTACGGCGTGGAAGTCGGGTACTGGGACTTAACCGACGCCGAATGCAAGAAATTACGCGATTACCTGCTGCGGGGCGGGTTCTTCATGTGCGATGATTTTCACGGCACCCGTGAGTGGGCCATCTTCACCGCCAGTATGCAGCGCGTGTTTCCAGACCGGCCGATCGTAGACTTGGACAATAACGATCCCATCTTTCATACCATCTTCGATCTGGATGATCGCTACCAGGTGCCAGGCGCGCAATTCCTGCGGAGCGGGCGGACTTATGAGCACGACGGTTATGAAGCACGCTGGCGCGGGATCTACGACGACAAGGGGCGGCTGATGGTCGCCATCTGCCATAATATGGACCTCGGCGATTCTTGGGAGCACGCCGACAATCCGCTGTATCCGGAAAAGTATTCCGCGCTGGGCTTTCGGATCGGCGTCAATTACGTCATGTATGCAATGACTCACTAAGGAGCCCGGCAGTCATCCCCGATGTTTGAGTTTCTCTTTAAGTATCCCCGGACAGCTTTCAGCAAAGGCACGTTTGTTTTGCTGGCGCAATGGCCTGTCTGGGCGCTCCTCCTGACGATCGTGGCTGCGGCCGCGGCACTGGCTTATGTGATCTGGAGACGGCGGCGCGCGGTGGCTCCTTCGATTCGTGGGCCTAGAACCGTAATCGTGTGGCTCCTGCAGAGCGCTTTAGTCTGTCTTCTCCTGTTCTTGCTATGGCAACCGGCTCTCAGCATTTCCACCCTGCGGCCTCAGCAGAACATTGTGGCGGTGGTGATCGACGACAGCCGGAGCATGTCGCTTTCCGAAGATGGCAGCTCGCGCCGGGATCAGGTCACCAAGACGCTCAACGGTGGACTACTCAGGAGCTTACAGGCTAAATTTCAAGTTCGGCTTTATCGCTTCGGCGATCACGTGGAGCGCGTCGAAAAGCTGGATCAATTCACTGCGAGCGCGCCCGCCACACGGATCGGCGACAGCTTAAAAGAAGTGGTGGCGGATGCTGCCAGCCTGCCGATCGGCGCCGTGGTGTTGATGAGCGACGGCGCGGACAACTCGGGCGGCATTGACCTGGAGACCATCTCGGAAATCAAGCGGCAGCGGATTCCGATTCACACCATCGGATTCGGGCGCGAGAAGATGGATCGAGATATCGAATTGACAGACGTGCAGCTTCCGCGCAAGTCGCTGGCAAAGTCGCGCCTGGAGGCCCAAGTCAGTTTCCGCCAAGTGGGATTCCGGGGCGAAAAGGTCCATTTGGCGGTACGGGAGTCGGGAAAGGTTTTAGCGGCTCGCGACATCGTACTGAAGGGAGACGGCGCAGCTCAAACCGAAGCCGTCCTATTTAATGCGGGCGATGCCGGAGTAAAGAACCTGGAGTTTTCCATCGATCCGCTTCCCACCGAGGAGAACCGCCTGAACAACTCCCAAACGCGAGTGCTCAACGTAGATTCGTCTACGCCGCGCATCCTTTATATGGAGGGCGAGCCGCGCTGGGATTATAAGTTCCTGCGGCGGGCGGTAGAGGATGACAAGAACATCGCGCTGTACAGCATTGTTCGAACCACGCAGAACAAGAATTACACGCAGACGCCAGACGACAAGCATCCGGAGCTAAAGGAAGCGTTTCCATTTCCATCGAAAGTCGAAGACTTATTTGATTTTCAAGGTTTGATTCTCGGCAGCATTGAGGCCAACTACTTCACACCGCAACAGCAGGACCTGATCCAGCAGTTCGTGGACCGGCGGGGCGGCGGGTTGCTGTTCCTGGGCGGCCGGGCAGCGCTGGCCGAAGGCGGTTACGAGAAAACGCCGTGGGACGATCTGCTGCCGGTTCACCTGCCGAATCATAAAGGCACATTTCATCGCGAGCATGCCAATGCGGAGCTCACTCCGTCGGGGCGGGACAGCCTGATCACCCGCATCGAAGAAGATCCTAACGCCAACGTGGCGCGCTGGAAGAAGCTGCCGTACTTGCTGAGCTATCAGGAAGTGGGAACGCCGAAGCCGGGCGCGACGGTGCTGGCCGACATGACCGTACCGGGTCATCCGACCATGCCGCTGCTGGTTACGCAGAAATATGGGCGCGGCCGGACGGCGGTTTTTGCGACCGGCAGCGACTGGACGTGGCAGATGCTGCAGCCGCTCGAGGATATGAGCCACGAGATATTCTGGCGGCAGATGCTGCGCTGGCTGGTGAGCGATACCCCGACGCGCGTGGTGGCTTCCACTCCGACCGCGATGCTGGAAGACGATGGGCATGTCCGCCTGCGCGCCGAAGTACGGGACACGACTTATTTGCCGACCAGCGATGCGGAAGTGCGGGCGCGAGTGGTGGGTCCAGACGGTTCCTCTCAAACGGTGGACTTACATCCCGATCCCGTGGAGCAGGGAGTTTACGTGGCGGATTGGGATGCCGAGCGGCCGGGCTCGTATATTACCGAGATCACCGCGCATCGCGGCCAGCAGGATCTGGGGCGGGATGTGGTGACGTTCCGGCGCGAAAACGGCATCGCGGAGAACTTCCATCTGGAGCAGAACCGCGAGCTGCTGGAGAAGCTTTCATCCCAGACCGGCGGCCGTTATTATCGTCCGAGCGAGGTAAGCCGGCTTGGGGAAGACATCTCCTATTCGGACGCCGGAATCACGGTTCGGGAGACGCGCGATCTGTGGGACATGCCCGCGATATTTTTCTTTGCGCTGCTGCTGTGTTGCGCGGAATGGCTGCTGCGAAGAAGGTGGGGCGTAGTATGAAGCGGAATTTGGCGCATGCACTTCGGCGTGCCGCGTCGGCACTGGCGCCGGCGCTACTTCTTACGGCGACTCTGAACGCCACGACGTTCTATGTCACGGTGGCGGGCCTGGGCGGCGAACCCGATTACGAGCAGCGGTTCACGTCGCTTGCCCAAGAGATCGACAAGTTAGTCAAGTCGAATCCCGACTCGAAGGTGACCACACTCTCGGGCGCGCAGGCGACGAAAGCTCAAATCCAATCCGCCCTGGGCCAGATCGCGAAAGAGGCGAAGCCAGCGGACGCGCTGGTAGTGATGCTGATCGGCCATGGCAGCTTCGATGGTTTTGAATACAAGATCAACCTTCCGGGACCGGACCTGTCCGGAGTAGAACTGGCCTCTTTACTCGATCGCGTGCCCGCGACGCGGCAGCTTGTCGTGAATATGACGAGCGCGAGCGGCGGTTCGCGCGCGGCGTTAGAAAAGCAAGGGCGCGTGGTGATCACGGCAACCAAGAGCGGCAGCGAGAAGAATGCGACGGTGTTCGCCCGATATTGGGTGGAAGCGTTGCGCGATCCAGCGGCCGATACGGATAAAAACGAGTCGGTCAGCGCGCTGGAGGCATTCACTTACGCCAACGAAAAGACGGCTCAGTTTTACGACTCCCAAAAGCGCTTGGCGACGGAGCATCCGACGCTGGAAGATACAGGCCAAGGCGACGGGGCTCGCAAGCCATCGCCGGAAAACGGGCAAGGCTTGCTGGCGTCGCGCTTCACGCTGCTGCGGTTCGGTTCGACCCAGCTAGCGGCATCCACGCCCGAGAAGAAAGCCCTCCTTGATAAGGTAGAAGACCTGGAGCAACAAATCGATAAGCTGAAGTACGAAAAAGCAGCGATGCCCGAGGATGTCTACAAGAAACAACTCGCGGATCTGCTGCTGCAGCTGGCGAAGACACAAGCGGAACTGGACAAATGAGATTCTTGGCCGTAGATCAACAGAGACGCACACCGATAAGAGTTCTGTGTTTATCTGTGTTCGTCTGTGGCTTGGCTGCCAACGCTCAAAGCCTTACGGAATGCCGCGCGCTGCGGCACCACGGCCAGCTCGGGCCGGCGCAGGCTTGTTTTGGCCGCCTTGCCAATGGCTCCGATCCTTATCTGCGCGCAGAAGGTTTGTGGGGGATCGAGGCTTATAAAGAGGCCAACGATCAGTTCCGCGAAGTAGTCAAGAACAATCCCAAGAACGCCGAGTACCGCGTACGCTGGGGGCGGCTATTCCTGGAGCGGTTCGTACCCACTGAAGCCAGTGGTCTGTTCGGCGAAGCGTTGGAAATCGATAAGAACAACGCCGATGCGTATCTGGGGCTCGCGCTGGTCGCGGCGGAAGACTACGGCAGCAAAGCTGTCGAGTACGCGCAGAAGGCCGCCGAATTGAATCCCAAGCTGTACGAAGCGCATGAGCTGCTTGCGTACCTGGCACTGGAAGACACGGACGAAGCACTGGCGGGAAAGGAAGCCGATAAGGCGCTCGATATATCCAGCGAGGCGTTGGACGCGATGGCGATCCACGCCGCCATCGACTTTCTGCACGACAAAAAGCAGTCGCCTTGGATGGATCGCATCCTGAAGATCAATCCAGCGTACGGCGAAGCCTACTCTACCGGGGCCCATTTCTTCTTTATTAACCGGCGCTACGACGAGGAGATCGCCGCGTACCGTAAAGCCCTGGAGCTAAACCCGCGGCTCTGGGAAGCGCGCTCGCACCTGGGCATCATGCTGATGCAGCTCGGCCAGAACGACGAAGCGCGGGCGCAGCTGGAGCAATGCTACAACGCCAAGTACACCAGCAATGAGACGGTGAACGCGCTGCGTTTGCTCGACAGCTACAAGGATTACGAGACGTTCAAGTTTGACAACGCCATCCTGCGGCTTCATAAGAAAGAAGCCGAACTCCTGCATCCCTATTTCGAAGCCGAAGTGAAAAACGTGATGGCGGCCTACGAGAAGAAGTATCAGATGAAGTTGAACGCGCCGGTACAGGTGGAGGTATATCCTAATCACGACGATTTCGCGGTTCGAACGGCGGGCATGCCGGGCATCGGCGGCATCCTGGGCGTGACGTTTGAGCACGTGGTCGCGCTGGACAGCCCCTCGGGCCGGCCGCCGGGCAGCTATCATTGGGCGACAACGTTGTGGCATGAAATGAGCCACGTGTTCGTCATCCAAGCCACTCACGGCCGCGTACCGAGGTGGTTCACCGAAGGGCTGGCCGTGTACGAGGAAAGCGCGGCATCCCCGGACTGGGGCGACCGTTTGGGCCCTGAGGATATCGAAGCCATCCAGCAGCACAAGCTGCTGCCGATCGCGCAATTAGAACGTGGCTTTATCCGCCCGAGTTACCCGACGCAAATCGTGGTGTCGTACTACCAGGGGTCGAAAGAGATTACTTTTATCGTCGAGAAATGGGGCTATTCGAAAATTCTCGAGATGATCCAGTCTTTCGCCAAGCTGGAGTCTACGACGGACGTCATTAAGAAAGACCTCGGGCTCGAACCGGAAGAGTACGACAAACAGTTCTTCGCCTGGCTGGATGCGCAGACCAAGACGACCGTTGAGCACTTCGCCGAGTGGCGCAAGGACGTAAAGGCGATGGTGGACGACCTGCGCGCCAAGAAGTACGATGACGCGATCCACATGGGCACCCAGATCGAGCCCTATTACACCGAGTACGTCGAACACGACAGCGTATACGAATTGCTAGCCGAAGCCTATACGGCGAAGGGCGACAAGGAATCCGCTCGGAAAGAGCTGGAGAAATACAGCCAGATCGGCGGACGCAATCCTCAAACCATCGAGAAACTGGCGAAGATGGAGCAGGAGGGCGGGGATCCGAAAAAAGCCGCCGTCACGCTCAATCGTCTAAACTACATTTATCCGGAAGACCAGGATCTGCACAAGGAATTGGGCGATCTCTGGCTTGCTCAGAACAATTTGACTGGCGCGATCCGGGAATACCAGGCGGTCATCGCGCTGAGGCCGCTTGATCAAGCCACGGCTCATTATCAACTGGCAAGCGCGCTGCAGAAGGCGAACCGGATAGAAGAAGCTCGTGATCAAGTATTGCTTTCTTTGGAAGCCGCGCCGGGCTATAAACCGGCGCAGAAACTGCTGCTGGAAATCTCAAACAAATAACCATGTCAACCTCAAGCACTGCTTTAAGCACAGCCATCGCCGACTCGGCGGAACTCAAGGAGCGAATCGACCGTTTCCAGGAGGCACATCGCGCTATTGTCCGCGAGGTGCGGAAGGTGATCGTCGGGCAGGAAGAGGTTGTTGAGCAGGTCCTCATTTCGCTTTTTGTCGGCGGCCATTGTCTGATCACGGGTCTTCCGGGAACCGCCAAGACCCTGCTGGTACGGACACTGGCTCAGACGCTAGGCCTGGTGTTCAAGCGCATCCAGTTCACGCCAGATCTGATGCCATCGGATATCACCGGTACCGACATCATTGAAGAAGATACCGCTACGGGACACCGCAGCTGGACGTTTGTGCCCGGGCCGATCTTTTCGAACGTTCTTTTAGCGGATGAAATCAACCGGACGCCGCCCAAGACGCAATCGGCGCTGTTGGAGGCGATGCAGGAACTGTCGTGCACGGTGCGCGGTCATATGTATGCAATCAATCCGCCGTTCTTCGTGCTGGCGACTCAAAACCCGATCGAGTTGGAAGGAACTTATCCGCTGCCTGAAGCGCAGTTGGACCGCTTCCTGTTCAACACCGTGCTGGATTACCTGTCTGCCGAGGACGAGATCAAGGTTGTGGATCTGACCACGACCACACGCGTCGCAAAGGTGGACGCGGTCACGAATGCCGACGAGATTTTGGGTTTCCAGCAGCTGGTGCGCATGGTTCCCATTGGGGAAACGGTAGCCCGTTATGCGGTGGAACTGGTGCGCGCGACGCGTCCGAACGAAGCCACGGCGCCCGATTTTGTGAAGAAGTACGTGAACTTCGGCGCCAGCGTGCGCGCGGCACAGTTTATAGTACTGGCCTCCAAGGCGCGGGCGTTGCTGCGCGGGCGGTATCACGTCGCCTACGAAGATATTCGCGCTCTAGCATCGCCGATCCTGCGCCATCGCATCTTGCTGAACTTCCACGCCGAATCCGAGCGTTTGGATTCGGACGCCATCCTAAAACGCCTGCTGGAGTTCAAGCCGGAGCCGAACTGAGCTTTGTGGCGCATGAACTCGTGCGTGCGGTGTTCACATTCGTGTGAACACAAGAGGATCTCATTAACGGAAAGCTGAAAAATTGCTGCCCAGCACCCCAACGCGCTTCATTGACCCGGCCCTCCTGGCCGGATTGTCGCACCTGGATCTTGTCGCAAAAACGGTGGTGGATGGCTTCGTGGCCGGACTACACAAATCGCCCGATTTTGGCTTCAGCCAGGAATTCGCCGAATACCGCGCCTACACACCCGGAGACGATCTGCGGCATGTGGACTGGAACGTCTTCGCCCGCACCGAGCGCGCGTACCTGAAACGTTATCGCGGCGAGACCAACAGCCAGCTCACCCTGATGGTCGACTCGAGCGCGTCCATGGGGTACACGTCGCATAACATCACCAAACTCGATTACAGCCGCTTTTTGGCGGTCTCGCTGGCGTATCTGGCCAACCAACAGCGTGACGCGGCGGGCGTGATCGTGTTCGCTGACGACGTCACGAATTACGTGCAGCCGTCCACCCGCCAAGGCCAGTTCATGCGGGTGGCGCACGCCATCGAGAAAGCGGAGCTCGGAACGCGAACGGAGTTTTCCAAGCCGTTTTTGCATTTCCAGCAGTTCCTCCGCCGGCGCGGGATCGTGGTGGTCATTTCGGATTTCTACGAAGATCCGGAGAAGGTCATTAACGCCGTCGCGCCTTTACGTTTTCGAGGCAACGATCTGATCCTCTTCCACGTCCTCGATCCAGAGGAGATCCGGCCCAAATTGAAGGAACCGGTATTACTGGTGGACATGGAAACGCGGGACGCGCTGGAAGTTTCGCCCGAGTACGCGCGCGAGGAATATGGGCCGAAGATCGACGCGCACATCGAGGCACTCACTAAGAAGGCCGCGGCTTCGAACATCGATTATTTTCTGCTGCGAACCGACCGCCCGCTGGATCAGGCCATGCTCGAATACTTCCTGATCCGCAAGGGGAGGATGTAGTGGGCTTCCTGGCGCCTTGGTTCCTGGCGGGAGCGGCGGCGATCGGCCTGCCTCTATGGATCCATCTGCTGCGGCAATACCGCAGCACGCCTCATCCTTTCAGCTCGCTGATGTTCTTCGAGCAGCGCACGCAAAGCTCGATCAAGCATCGCCGTTTGCGCTACCTGCTCCTGCTTTCGTTGCGCATCGCATTACTTCTGCTGCTGGCGCTGGCGTTCGCCAATCCGTTCGTCAGCCGTACGGCCGCGAGCGCGGGCGGCCGCAAGATGCTGATCATCGCAGTCGACAACTCGTTCAGCATGCGCTATGGAAACCACCTGGACCGGGCTAAGCAGGTGGCCACCAGCGCGGTGTCGAATCTCAACAGCGGCGAGCGGGGTCAGGTGTTGACGGTAGGCTCGCGGGTGCATTTCATGACGCAGCCTGTGGAGGATGCGGACCAACTCAAGGCCGCCATTCAGTCCATCCAGCCCTCGGACGAGCGCAGCTCTTTCGGAGAACTGGCGCGGGCGCTGCGCACCATCGAGCAATCGGCTCGGATACCGTTGGAAGTGCATCTGGTCAGCGATATGCAGAAATCTTCGCTGCCGCCGGCGTTCGCAGACCTGCGGCTGGGGCTAGATACGAATCTGGTTTTCCACTCTGTGGCCGATTCCAAAGAACCCAACTGGCTGGTGGAAAGCGTAACCGCGCCCGCCAAGATTTTCGATCCTAAGAAGGTCCGAGTACAAGCTGTGATCGCCGGCACGGGCGGCGCCGACAAGGCTCAGCGCAACGTCTCGCTGGTGTTGGATGGGAAAACGCTCGAGACCAAGCAGGTGGAAGTTCCGCCGAACGGACGCGTGACGGCTGAGTTCCTGTCGCTCGAGTCGCCGCACGGATTCCATAAAGCGGAAATTCGAATCGAGCCGCACGATTCGCTGCAGCAGGACGACCGTTTTGAATTTGCGGTCGAGCGGGCGGATCCCCATCCAGTGCTTTTCCTGCATCAAGCCGGCGACGATCGCGATTTGCTTTACTACCGCGCCGCCCTGGAATCCGTACCCGAAGCAGGTTTCCTGCTCGAACCTCTGCCGGTAGAACAAGCTTCCAATCAGGCATTTTCGAAGTATGCTTTCGTGGTACTTTCCAACGTCGGCTCGATGCCGTCGGGTCTGGAGAACAGCTTGCGCGCATACGTCCAGTCCGGCGGAGCACTCCTGGTTGCGCTGGGCCCGTCGTCGGCTGCGCTCGGCCATGTGCCGGTATCGAGCGAAGCGGTTCAAGGGTCGAGCTACGCTTCCCAGAATGGAGACCGGTTCCAAATCGTCGCGAACGCGGATGGCGAGCATCCGGTTTTGCGCCGCGCCAACAAACTGGACGGCGTGCAGTTCTACCAAGTGATCCGTGTAGATCCGGGTCAATCGCACGTGATCGCGCGGCTCACGAACCAGCTTCCGCTGATATTGGAAAAACAGGTGGGCGAAGGCCGCGTGCTGGTGTTCACGTCGACATTCGACCGGATCTCGAACGATCTGCCGTTGCACGCCTCGTTTGTTCCGTTTGTCGAAGAGAGCGCGCGGTACTTAGGCGGCCAGCGGGAGCAGTCCGTCGACGTTCCCGTGGATTCGTATGTCGAGCTAAGATCCGCCAAGGATCAAGGCGCAGCGGTGGAGTTGATCGACCCAGATGGCCAGCACCCGCTGTCGCTGAAGGAAGCGACTACGGCGGCATCTTTTCAGGTAAATCGCGAAGGGTACTATGAGATTCACCGCACCAATGGACGAATGGAACTGGTTGCGGTGCACGCCGACCGGAGCGAGTCCGATCTAACTCCCGTATCACAGGAAACTTTGGATTTGTGGCGCAATACGGGCCGCGGCGCCGAGACGTCGGCCGGGGGTAGCGCGTCAGACAATCAGCCGCGTCCCTGGAGCTTGTGGCGCTATGCGTTACTATTGGTTCTGATAGTAGCCATAATCGAATCAGTAATTGCCAGCCGATACTTGTCCGTGGAGAAGGAGGCAGCGTAAATGAACGCCCTCGATCAAATTAACGCGTACTTACGGCGCTTGGAAGGCAGGCTCCGTTTGTTCGCGTTTTCCAAAGGCACATCCCTGGTTACGGTTTCGGCTTTATTGGTGACTGTGCTGCTGGTCTGGATAACGAACCGCTACGCGTTCTCCGCAAGCAGCCTGGTGGTAGCCCGCATTCTCCTATTCCTCTCCGTGGGGACGGCAATCGCGTTCGGGCTGGTGATTCCGCTGCTCGGGTTGAATCGGCGCAGCGCCGCGCGGCGCGCCGAGCAAAAGTTTCCGGATTTTCAGGAACGGCTGCTGACCGTCGCTGAAAAAGAAAACACCAACGATCCGTTCGTGCAGTTGCTGGCGTCCGACGCTATGCGGGTGGCGCATGACAAAGATCCCGATCGTCTGGCCTCCACCGGTTCGATTTTTGGCTTGCTTACGTCCGCCGGCGTAGCGGTCGCGGTTCTGCTGTGGCTGATTCTGGCCGGCCCGGGATATCTGGGTTATGGCACTTCGCTTTTATGGGCTGGTGCGCCGAAGAGCGGCAATACCCGAGCCTTTTACGACATCATCGTGAAGCCGGGCGACCGCACCGTGCGCCGCAAAGCCGATCAACTTGTGACCGCGCAGCTTATGGGATTTGAATTCCCCAAGGTTCGGCTGTTCGCGAGGTATGCGGGCACATCCAAATGGGAACCGGTGGACATGCTGCCGTCGCCAGGCGCGCCAACGTACGAATTTCTGTTCAGCGGGCTGGCGACCAACGTCGAGTACTACGTCGAAGCGGGCGCGGTTCAATCCAAACATTTCAACCTGCGCGTCATCGATATGCCTGCGATTAAGAAGATCCGCGTGACCTACCATTATCCGGCCTGGACCGGAATGAAGGACGCGGTGGAAGATCCGGGCGGCGATCTGCGGGCGGTGGAGGGGACTGAAGCTGAAGTGGCGATCCAGACTGACCGGCCGTTGAGCAAAGGCATGCTGATGGTGAACGACAACCAGCAGATCGAGCTGAAGGGCGGGGAAGGGAATTGGCTCACGGCTCGCGTGCCCATTAATAAGGACGGTATGTACCACGTGGCCGCCCTCGAGCAAGGCGAAAACGTGCGCATGACCGAGGATTTCTTTATCGAAGCGCGCAAGGCTTTGGCGCCTACGGTCAGGATCGACCGACCGGGCCGGGATGCGCGAGTGAATCCGGTCGAAGAAGTTACCGTCACCGTGAACGGGGCCGCAGATTTCGGGCTGAGCGACATGAGCCTGCACTATTCGGTGAATGGTGCGCCCGAAAAGACGGTGTCGCTGCTGAACCAGAAAGGCGCCAAAACCGCCGAAGGCAAGTACCTGATTGCGCTTGAAGACTACAAGCTATCGCCGGGCGATCTGGTTACGATCTACGCTACCGCCAAAGACGCGCGGAACACGTCCAAGACGGACATGTATTTCATCCAGGCCGATCCGTTCGAGCGCAACTACTCGCAATCGCAAGAAGCGGGTGGTGGAGGCGGCGGCGGTGGCGGCGGGGCAGACCCGACCGGTGAAATTTCACAGCGCCAGAAAGATATCATCGCAGCGACGTGGAATGAGCAGAAAAGCGGCGCGAAGAACGCGACTCAGGCCGCCGACGATGCCAAGTTCCTGGCCGACCAGGAGGAAAAACTGGCACAGCAGGCCCTTTCGCTCGCCAATCGCATGAAGGCGCGCGAGCTGGCGGACGCCAACTCGCAGTTCAAGAACTTCGCAACGGAAATGGAATCGGCCGCGAAGGCGATGAGCGAATCGGCGCAGAAGATCCGGACGCAGAAGTGGCCGGATGCGATCCCACCCGAGCAGCAAGGTTTGCAGCACGCGCTGCGGGCTGAATCCATGTTCCGCGACATTCAGGTGGCGTTCGGCAGCCGCGGGGGCGGTGGTGGTGGCGGCGGCATGGGCCGCGATCTCCAGAATCTCGCCGACCTCGAACTGGACCGCGAAAAGAATCAGTACGAGACTGGCCGCCAGTCGGCGAGCGATCAGCGAGCCAAAGATGTCGATCAGGCGCTCCAGAAGCTGCAGGAACTGGCACGGCGCCAGCAGGAATTAGCGCAACAGCAGAGAAATCAGCAGCAGGCTTTCCAGCAACGCTGGGAGCAGGAAATGTTGCGCCGCGAGGCCGAAGAGCTGAAACGGCAGATGGAGCAGTTGAGCCAGCAATCGCAGCAGCAGCAAGGCAATCAGCAGTCCAGCCAGCAATGGGGCCAGCAGTCTGGCCAGCAGGCCAACGGACAGCAGAGTGCCAACGGCCAGCCCGGGCGGCAGGGAAGTTCCGGCCAGTCGGGATCGAGCTCGAATCCGCAGCTACAACAAGCCATCGAGCGTCTACAGCGCGCCACCGACGACATGCGGAATGCTGAAAACCAGCAGAACGGTTCGCCGGAACAGACGCGCTTGAATCAAGAACGGGCCGCCAAGGGCCTGCAGGAATCCCGCGACATCCTGAACGGGATGCAGAACCAGAACGCCGGTGGGCAGCTGGACAGCATGGTCCAGCAAGCCAATCAGCTGGCACAGCAGCAGAGCGACTTTCAGAACCGGCTGCGGCGCATGCTGGGCGGCAACGATCCGAATCAGCAGGAGCGGCAGGCGCGCAGCATGGCGCAGGAAGGCCAGCAGATGGCCGACCAGTTGAAGCAGATCGAAAAACAGATGTCGGACACCGCGCACAGTCTGGCGGGCGCGCAGAACCCGGTGGGCAACAAGCTGCGCGACGCTCTTTCCGAGGCGCAGCAGACCGAGCTCGAAATGAACATGCGGCGCAACGCACAATGGATCGGGCAAGGCTACGGCCCGCAGGTGTGGGTACGCGAATCCACTGTTACGGCGGGCGTGAATCAGCTGCGCGACAAACTTCAGGAAGCGCAATCGGCATTGGCCCAGAACGGCCAGCCCGGCAAGCAGCCCGGCGTGGGCGATAAGGGCGATCTGGAGAAGGCCCTGGCGCAGGTTGAAGCAGCGCGAAGCCGGCTGGAGCAGGCTTTGCGGGCTCGCGACCAGAACGGCCAGCGCGGCGATGGGCGCAACGGCAATCAGCGTGGACCGGGTCAGCAGCAGGGCCAACAGCAAGGCCAGCAGCCGGGCGGACAGCAACCCGGACAAGCTCAGGCACAGAACGGCCAACCAGGTGGACAACAACCAGGTGGACAACAGCCAGGGCAGCAATCCGGTGGACAACAGGCTGGCGGACAGCAACCTGGAAATCAGCAGGGCGGTCAACAAGCCGGTGGACAACAAGGCGGGCAGCCGGGTCAACAAGGCGGGGGCTTTGGCGGCAATAATGGCGGAGCTTGGAACGGTGGCGCATGGGGCGGTCCTTATGGCGGCCCCGGTCCGGTGCAGCCTTACAACGGCTGGGTTCCGATCGATCAGGGCTACCGCGAATCGCAGCGCGACCTGAATGCGCTCCGCGACTTCATGCGCAACAATCCGGACTTTGCGAGCGACTATTTGAACCTGATGCACGCCATGAACGGCGCATATCAAGACAAAGGCGAACTCGAAGGGCGCATTAGCCGCGAGGTGCTTCCGAATATGGAGCGCCTGGAGCTGGAGTTGCGCCGCAAGCTGGACGAAAAGAACGCCGACCAGGTTCGCAGCGCGGGCACGGAGACGATCCCGCCCGGTTACTCGAACGCGGTAGCGGACTACTTCCGCAAACTCAGCAAGGGCAAGTAGGCCAATGCGGCGCACGCGCTCGCGCGCGCTGCGTTCACACTGGCGTCAACGCATGCTTACGCGGATTGCGATAGCGGCCCTGGCGATTACCATTCCCGCTCGATCCGGTTTCATGAAGTTCTGGCAATTGCCTGAAACCGAAAAAGCTCCGATCCTGGTCACGGGCGAGGTGATCTCGGTACGCCAGGACGGCAGCGCTCCCGAACGGTCTGCCGCCTCGAATCACGATGTGCGGCGCATGACAGCCGAGGTCCGCGTCCTGCGTTCGCGTGTGCCGCCGGCTCTACAGATCCCGCAACAGATCCAGGTTCAGTTTTTCGAGTATGCTCCTCCTCTGCAGATGAGTAACGGCAGCCCGCCACCGCTAGCGAACCTGAAGCCAGGCGAGGTCGCTATCCTTCCGCTCTCTTTAAACGAAGATGCGTCTCAGCCGTGGAAGCTGCTCGCGGACGAAGGCGTGAATGCGACTGTACCGGCGCGCGCCGAGTTACCGGAATCCGATCCGGTACCGACGACGGCCCGCATGTTTATCTTGCGAGAGCTGGCTAACGCGCTGGCCCATGGCACGCCATCCGAAGTTTTCGCTGCGTGCCGATATATCGAAACTCAGCAGACGGGCGTAGCAGGCGGCCTGATTCCTGTGATCGAGCCTGAAATCGGCGACAATCGCGACCGCTGGGCAGAGATCGCAACCAGCGCCATGGCGTCGACCGGCGTCCCGCGCCCGACCTTCGCGGATCTGTTCGCGCCGGAAACCACCCCAACCCGGCGCCCCGGGTCCCAAGCGCTACTGCTCGTGCAGACAGCTTTGCGCCACCTGCAGCCGTCGTTGGAAACTGACGCGCTGCTGATCGAAACCATGATCGAGGACGCTCCGGTTCACGCGTGGGGCTCGGCGAACTCCCTGCTGGAATTTGCGGACGATCCCATTCTGACCAATACTCTACGGCGAGCGTTAAAAGAGAACGCTTCGGGCACTTCATATATCGCCTGGACCCTGGCGCACAACGGCCATAAAGCGGTGCTTGATGACGCGCTGGATCGAGCGCTGCGAGTTTGCGACCAGCCCACATCGGACCGCACCGATCTGGAGGGCGCCGCGGCCCTGCTGCGCGATTTCGGAAGCGACCGCCAGTTGGATCGACTCGCTGCGCTGGTGCGCAAGTACCAAACATTCGACCGCGATTTCTACAGCGTTCTATGGCAGTACAGCGCGGAAGCGAGTAGCCCTCGGGAAGTCCGTGTCCTGAGCGTGGTGCTCAACGATCGCGAGCCGCTTTTCAACGGAATGCGCGTTTGCGATTTCGCGGTTGGCATCCTCGAGCGGGCGATCGGCGAGGATTTCCACTCGCAATCCAAGTCGAGCGACGACACCGTGGCGCGAGCGCGGGCATGGCTGGACGCGCACGGCATCCGGCGATGACCTGGATCGAAGGGCTTACTGAATGGCGATGGTCAGGCTCGGTTGGCTTTTCGCCGACCCGATGGTAACCACCACCGGCTGGTCGCCGCTAGGTGTGTTGGGGGAAAGCTGAAGATTCAACTGGAACTCGCCCTCCACGACGAACGGGACTGCTCCACAGTACAAGACGTTAGCGGGGATGCCTCCCACCGTCGCTGTGCAACTCGCGGCGGGGGCGGGTAGCAGGCCCGGCATTGCAATCTGGCCATCCACGCCGGACGGATTCGTCTGGCCTTCTCCGGTTCCGAAGAGCGTAACGATGGAGCCTTTCGGTGCAGGATTCGAATCCGAATTCAGGGATGTGTCTTGATTGAATGCGACCGCACGGCCCGAACCGCTGAAATCGACCGAGAACAGGCCAGGCGCAGTCGAGGCGACGGGAACCGTGAACGGGGCCGAGTTCTGCCCGTTGTACTGCACGACGACCTGCGTTGAGGTGTTGCCGGCGATCTCGTAGGGGGCTACGCCCGCAACCTGCCCATTCGAGACATAGACGATGGGCGCCGGATTGCCATCGAATGTAATCGAAACACCCGCTTGTGTGGTGGCTAGCCTCCCGTTAGCATCCAGCGAAGCCCCGGTCAAAGCGGCTGGCCCGATGCCGGAACCATACAGAGTAAAGACCATGCCGGGGGAAACGATGCCGGATGCGCTGCTGGCGGAATTTTGGAGCGCGGCAATTACGGGCCCGGAGGGTGCCAGGCCAGTAAAGTGCGCGAGCAGAGAATCGCCTTTGAGGTCGGAGAAGTCCAAACCGGCTCCGGCGTTCACGGGTTGAAATGCGCCGGGTGTCACGGGGAGATCCTTAGAAAGCGTATTCCCGGTCGCCCAGACCCCGCCGGAACCATCCAAAGCGATTCCCCAAATCTGATCGTCCTGAGATCCACCGAAGAAGCTGGAATACACCAGCTTGGATGCCACCGGATCGATCAAGGCAATGAAGCCATCGCCAAATTGGAAAAAGTGCGCCTGCCCGCCATCGCCGCCGAAACGCCTTTGTACAGCGTTGGCAGTCAGCGGAAAATTGAAAGAATCCGTGAAGCCGGCAATGTAAACCAAGCCGGCCGCGTCCACAGCGATGGAAATGCCCATATCGTTAGCCGAACCGCCCAAATAGGTGGAATAAAGGAGTTTGGTACCGTCCGAGCTGAGATGGGTCGCGAACGCGTCACCGACCAGTTGCTCCACCAAGAAGGGCAATGTTGTGTATCCCGCGTAAGTACTCTGAATAGCTGGACTGGTAATGGGGAAATCCGTTGAACTGGTGGCTCCGGTAGCCCAAACGCTTCCATCGGGCGCGGCCGCAAGGGCGGTTACGGCGTCGTCGCCGGAGCCGCCCAGGTATGTCGAAAATAACAGCGAAGCGCCGGACTTATTCAACTTAGTAATGAAGCCATCGCCCATCGTAAAGAACATGTTTTGAATTTCACTGCCTCCGAACTTGGTTCGGATCGCCCCGGCGGTTGTGGGAAAATTCTGCGACAAAGTAAATCCGCCGACGTACACGTTTTGCGCGGAATCGAGCGCGATGGCGAGCCCGAAATCGTCCAAGGCGCCGCCCAGGTAAGTGGAGAATACCAGTTGCGAACCGGTTGCATTCAGTTTCGAGACAAACGCGTCGCCGCTTACGAACCAAGGTTGTGGGTTGGCCAGACTCATTCCGTTGCAATTGGGTTTTGCGGTCTGCCCGCCGGCGCCGGCAAAGGAGGTCTGATAGGCACCGGCGGTTGTTGGAAAATCGGTTGAGATCGTGTAGCCGGTGACGTAGGCATTGCCCGCGGAGTCGACGGCTACCGCGGACGCAATATCATCTTGCTTACCGCCGAGGAAGGTCGAGTACACCAGTTGGGACCCGGTGGCGTTGAGCTTTGCGACGAATCCGTCGCCGGGCTGCCAGCATGCGCCTCCACGGCTTCCGCCGTATTTGATTTGAAAAGCTCCGGGCGTGACGGGAAAATCGGGTGAGGTGGTCAGCCCCGAAACGTAGGCGTTGCCGGCTGCGTCCACCGCGAGCGAGGTCGCGGCATCGATCTGGCCGCCACCGAGGTACGTCATGTAAACTAGCTTGCCAGCGGAGGTGAACTTAGCTAGAAAGGCATTGGCTTGACCCGCGATATTCCCTCGGAATGCGCCCGCAAGAACCGGAAGGTTTGACGAACTTGTTACTCCGGCGAGGTACACATTTCCTTGTGGGTCTGTCGCAAGTCCGCGGGCCGTCTCATCGTCGCTTCCGCCCACATAGGACGAGTAGCCGAGCTGGGGATCGATCACGAGGTCGTGTGAATGGTCATACCGGCCGATATGGAAACGAACCCGGCGTTCTCCGTCAATTTCAAACCGGCCATCGATGCGGACGCGTTTGCCGCCGATCTCCTGGTAAATGCGCGGCACGTTCCAGCGTACCTGCGCGGCGACAATCAGGCTGCCATTAGCGTCAATGCGGCCGGGAGCGACGCCGTCAAGTTTCAGCATGATCGCGCGCGGGTCAGATCCGGGGTGGAGGATGAAATCGTATTCCAGCGCTCCGCTGGAGCCGTAATAGATCAGGTCGATGCCAGGGTAGATGCCGCGGATCTTCAGTGCGCCGAAATTTTCGACGTTGGTTCGCCAGGCGCGTGAAGAAGAGCCGATGAAATAGTTCGTATACGAAGCCAGCAGGCCGTCAGGTTCGATTCGAGCACTCCCGCGCGCGTGCAAGAACGTGGTCCGTACTGACATGTTCACTCCGGAATCGAACCAAGTGATCTCGTTCTCGGATGCTTTCGCCCGAAACACGTATCCCGGCGCGTGGGCTATGTAGGCGCCGTCGCGGGCGCCGGCCGGCTCGAACCGCAGCGGCTGGTTCTTAATCCAGTCAATGCCAGGCGCGGCTCCATGAGCTGCGAATGCAAAAACAGGAGCGAATAAAACGAAAGCTGCAGACCTCATTCGGGTTCAGTATATCGCCATGAATTGGTGCTGAGGCACCTGGAAGAACAGCGAGGACAACGGCGAGCCGCGCTGATTATTTGGAAGGCTGCGAATCGGTGGCGATTACCTGATACCCGAGCGCTTGGGAAATAACGTTCAGGCCGGTGGTCACGGTAATCATGTTGGAAGTGACGGATGCATTGGGTGTGACCACGGCCGTGAGTTGTGTCGGGCTCTGCACCGTGACCTGTTTCACGACGATGTCGCTGGTTCCGAATCCCACCTGAGTTTGGCCGCCGGCGAAGTTCGTATTGACGCCAGTGACAGTCACGCTCACATCGCTGCCGGGCGCAAGCACACTGGGTGAGACGGTGATGGAAGGTGCCGGCGCGGGATCATACGTATAGGTTGGCGGCGTCTGCTGTAAGAACAAGGAACTCTGCCCGTCGGAATTGAGGGCGACCACGGGCGCGGTGTAGGAGCCGGGCGCGGGCGGCGGTGTTACCAGCAGAGAACCATCCGGATTTACGGCCTGGAGCGTGCCTTGTAGTCCGTCGAAGAGAATTCTTGTATCGGATCTGAGATTTGTTCCGGCTACCGTTACTGCGCGGTTTCCATTGCTATCGAATGTGGGCGTAACCGAGCTGATAGATGGCGGCGCGGTGATTACGACGTTGAAGGCCGATGGTAGCACGTATAGATCTGAAGGCGTGGAGAAGAGCAAATGTTTCGGCCCCGGTCCCACGCCGAATGCCGTATAGAGGACATACATCGCGATGTAGGGCGAAGGTGGCGGATAAGCCTGAAAGTCGCCGAGCTGCGCGATGCTGCCGAGCGTGGATATGTTCAACCCAGGTGTCAGAGTCTGATTCGGCTGCAGCAGGCCGGCACCGGTGGCGGCGATCGGCACGGGGTTTACTGCTCCTGCAATAACCGGTGCAGGGCTGACGTAGAGCCCAGCCTGTGTGTACCCGTAGGTGCGCACGGAGTATACGGACTCCGAACTGCGCGGGCTCACGTTGAAATTGATGCCGCCGGTGGTGTTTCCAGCCGTCACCGCGAGCAGCTGAGCTTGCTGCCAGTCGCGCGTGCCGCCCGGTCCGCTATAAAACTGGGCGGCAAAAGTTCTGGTAGCAGGATCGTAGGTAGGTGGAACCGGGTTACCCTTGGAATCCAGCGGGAAAAACAGATTGTCGGGCGACGTTTCGCCATAGGCGGGCGGCGGCAGCGGATGCACGTAGACAAAATATTGGCCGGGAGGAATGCCGTGGATCTGGTAGGTTCCGTCCGCATTGGTCAGAGTGCTGATGGCGGGGTTGGTGGCCGAAATTGCCACCACGGACGCCAATCCCACGCCGGAACCATTCATCGTCACGCGGCCGGTTATGCTTCCGACGCTGGCCGAGTAATTGGCTGCGGGATAGAGCAGGGAAATGCCGGCGATATCGTCGGGAGCAAGCGGTGTGGATTTACTCGCGGCGCTAGTGGTCAGAGTCGACATCACGCTGGATGTCAAGCTGTGCTGCAAGCCCAAAGTGTGACCGAATTCGTGCACTAATGTGACAAAAAACGCTTCGCTATAACTCGGGATCGCACCGTAAACCGGAACATTGGTCATGTCGCGCGGCAACAATAGCAGGGAGCGAGTGATCGGCACAAAATTCCCGTTGGGACTATTCGCGGGCGCCGCGATACTTTCGGGTGCGCCGATGGCCAGCAGCCCGGGAGGAACATCGTCAGAGAATTCGACGTCGATGCTTGGGGAATTATCGATGCGTCCGAGGACGAACAGGCCGCCGTATTTCAAGCGAATCGCCGAAGTGCTTACGTTATTCCAAACGTCCGCGGCGGCGCGCAATTCGCTGATGACGGCCTGGAAGGAGTCACCCGCGATGACCGCGCCCGGGCCCTGGCTCGAAATGTAAAACGGGATGGTGTTGTTCGCCAGCGCATTGAGGTCGAATTTGGCCGGCGCGCCGTTGAACCAATAGTAGTAATAAGCCGATCCGGAACTGCACAGCGCAACCAGGGCAGCCGCGACGATAGCGGATCGTTTCACCGCGCGGAAGCTCACGGCTTGCCCCCGCTCAAAGCGGATTGAATGCGTGTGCGCAGGCTGCTCAACGACATTTGAACATCGGAGTCAGTAACCGGCTGACCGGCCGCGTTCAGCATCAGTTCCTTGGAAGCAGCGTGTATGACCATCGGCTGCCCGCTCGCGCCGGACGATACGCTAAACAGCCCCTGCGATAACCCGATTACCTGCGTCAGGCCGTTCTTGCTGGTCCAGAGGAAGAGGACATAATCCTGGCCGTTGAGCAGAACCGGCGCGCCGGCGAAGATCTGCCGCAGGCCGCCGCTCACACCACCGGGTACGACCACATCCAAGTTGGCCGCCGGTGTGCCCTTATAAGTCTCGGTAACCTGGATCTGGTAATGGGTGTAAATGACTGCGCCGTGCGGGGCGGTATAGCTGAGTTGCGGCTTCGCACGGACGATGACGGTGGACTTTTGGATCATGTCGTCCAGGCTGAGTTGTTGCAGTGTGGACGCGTGCAGCCCGGTGTGGCAAGCAGCGGCCCACAAACCGAAGACAATCAGCCTTTGCATATTCCGTACTACGATGTTAGCAACTGATCTTCCAATCTATGTCTTTGATAACATTGGGCATAGATCGGGAATCCGTTCCCGAAGTGTATCCGTTCGACACAACGCGCGCCCTAGAGTAGGGCAGGTAACGAAGAGGTGCAGGAGCCAAGGCTAAGCGGCCGAGGCATCCGACTTAGTCTCAATTATAACGCGCGGCGGGTGGAGTTAGCGTTCCCGGGGCGGTCGGGGTCAGTGGGTAAGTACTATTCTTATGGGGAGGACGTGCCGCAGTTGCCGAACGATCAGGTGGAGTTTGCGACCTATACGCGGGGTTCGGCGACGGGGAATGATTATGCGGATCAGCGGGGTTATTCTTCGGCGTTGGGCAGGTTCATGACGCCGGACGCGTATTGGGGCTCCGCGGGGTTGGGAACACCGCAAAAGTGGAATCGTTATGCCTATGCAAATAGCGACCTGTCCGGCATCCGGATTCATAGACAACGACGCACACAACCGGGCTGTTCAATTGTCAAACAATTTCCTGGTGGAGGTAATGTGTGGCAAAACGCTTGACCAAGCGGGCTGGAATCCTAAGTAGGGTGGGAGGACGCCGCTGTGGGTGGTGGTGTGCAAGTCATCTGATGGCTGTATTGCTGGCCGCCTCGCAGGCGACGGTGTACGGTGCGGATCGTCAGACCACTCCTACGCGAATCGTAGGCTTACAATACCCTCGCCTGGCTCACTTAGCTGGTATCGATGGAAGGGTTAAAGTGATGGCGAGGATAGATCGGGACGGGAATCCGAACCAAATCGTCGTGCAGCAAGGGTCGCCTCTACTATCTGAGGCTGCGGTCGATACCCTCTCGAAATGGCACTTCTCTCCGTTTTCAGACGGCCCCACAACACGTGACGTAGAGATCACTTTCATTTTCGTTCTGAAAGGCGATCCCTGCGATATTCAATCCTGTCCGACAGAGCTTCAGATCGATCTACCAGACCAAGTGACGGTGACGTCACGCCCAGCGAGAGCGATTGTTAATTGATGGCCCGATATTTGCCTGACCTTCGTCGAGCCATCGGAAGACACGAGACGAGACGAGACGAGATCAGGGACAGGAGTGCAATCGAACCGTACGTAAAAAGACACGAATCCGGACGACGGGAACTATTCGCAGTACGCGGGCCGGCGGTGTGCAAATGAGGTTTGTGTTAAAACCACTCGTTCTGGCAATGTTAGTCGGATTGTGTGCTGCCGAGAACGAGATCACGCTGTGCGATCTCGTGCTGTACAGGGCTTTCGCGGGCAAAAGTGTTTCAATACGTGGCCGAATCGGCTTCACGATGCACGGCGTGGCTTTTCTACCGAGCTCTTGTAAGAACAGTCCGCCGGGAGTCGCCGTGCTAACGCCCGGAAATGCAAATACGCCGAGCGTGGATTACATATTAGAGAACCGAGACTTGCAGCTCTTGGCTCCGTTTCTGAGGCCGAGCGGCGGAGCGGCGGTGGCATGCGGCGTGTTATCAGGAAGAATTTTTTACAAGAAAGATTTCGAGCTGCAGCAATCGGGCGGCGGCCCTGAAGGAAATGGCTATGGTCCGAGAGGGGCTCTGAGATGGGCGCTAGTTCTGAGTTCGGTAAAAGAAATTCGTGCTTGTGATTAGCCTGCAAAGAATTGATGCACGGACTTGGGTACTCCCCAGTGAGCACAGTTGTCCCACGCGTTAGCCGGCCCGGAGTGCGACTGGCGACGAAGACAAACAGGCGGCCAACAGGTCACGTACGCGTACGACACCAAAAACCGATTTGACGTCGATCGCTTTCGACCGCGTCATGGTGGGATCAACTTGACCTATCCTTATGGGATGAGCAAAGGCACAGTTGCCAGAACCTGGCTCAAATCTGGGTGTGAGGATTTGACCGAGGCTAGTCTAGTCGTGGATAGCTTCCTCGCGTTGGGCGGAGTGCCACGGACGAGCTACAACCAGTGGCGCGGTGTTGTTGGTCTCAGCAGGGGGGGGCGCCCTACCTGAGGTCTCAAGGCCCGGGTGATCTTCGCCCCGGAGGGACAGATTTCTTCACGATTTCAAATCCATGAGACTCGATTATTCCACTCGTAGACGGCTACTTAACACGATACGCGTTTTGACAAGTGCAATCGTACCGTTGGCCGCCCTGAGAGGCGGGCACTTACAAATCGAGCATATCTCGCATCTTCCAGTTCAGTGTGCAGATGGTTGCTCGCTACAAATGGTTAGCCCCCAGTTCGGCTGGCTGTCCGGACGTACTGCGTTGTGGAAAACGACCGACGGCGGGGTTAGCTGGGAAGCAGTTTCGATTCCGACTGTAGCTCCGGGGGCCCGTATCACATTTCAGTCCGCAGGTGCCGAGCGAGCATGGATTTACATGATTCCTGAAAGCATCTACGAAACCGCAGACGGCGGAGTGCACTGGGAGAAAATCGATCCACCCAAGGTTGACGGAGTTTTTCAGACTGCATGGATCGACTTAAATCAGAACGCGAGTTGGGTCGCTGGCGGCGTCTATGTGGCCAGCAATCGTCCAGATGCACCAAACTGGGCGGTCAAGAGATACGCGTCTGGCAAGTGGGGGATACTTCACCCAGTCGCGTACGCCAGGACCGCTGGGGACGCTTGGTCGCGGCACGATTTCCCGCGTTGTGACTGGAGCCTGTTCGACCTTACCTTCTGGGATCCCAAACGAGGCTTCGCTGTCGGTGACGGCTGTTTCTATTACACCGAAAGTAGCGGCGACCACTGGGAGATAGGACTTTTCCACAAAGGATCGGAAAGCCTTAATGGTTTCCCAGATGATGGTGAGCATCCAACAGTCGATTTCCTCGATAGGAGAAATGGGTGGTTGAGCCTTGACGGTTCCTCTCTGTATCGGACAAGCGATGGTGGCAAGAACTGGTATCAGGTTTCTTTGATCGCGCCATATTTTACAAGCCTACGGTTTTTCGACGAGAACCGCGGCCTTGGCATCGTTGGTATGTCAAAGCTATACGAATCAATGGATGGTGGCACTACCTGGGAAAACTCTGAAACAGGCTTTCTAGCGCGTTCCATAGAGAGACTCGATCAGTCGCATGGTTGGGTACTTTCGGACAACGAATGTTATCGAGTTTCCTGGCAGTGAGCCGTATCTATAATGTGGCCTACGTGTCTCCGGGAGCCGTCTCATCGTTGGCGGGCGGAACTGGTCAGACGTGGGTGGTTGACAGCAGCGGCCTCATCGACTCTCTCCTCGCACTGTGAATTCGACCAGGCCTGGCTGCTGCTGCAGAGCCTCGCAGGATCTGCTTGCACGGCACCTGCAACCATTTCGCCTGCTCCACAGAAGCCCTACCCCATACTTGCGCCACTGCCGCCTGTAGGAGCAGGGTTCTTTCTTTTTGGAGGTGATTTCGTTCAAGAAGTGGTAAGCTCTTCGATCTCGTACGGACCTGCAGAAGAGTTTACCTCAACGATTACATATGATATTCCTTAAGGGTGGCGGCTGAGCCGTGTTTGAATATCAGGCTGACCGGCCACCTGAGTGGTCATGGTCGGCGTTCTGCCTGCACCAATTCCTGGCAATCGTGGGAAGCATGATAACAGGAGGTGCCGCAACAATGGTGTTAGGGAGCTTCCTGGCGGAAGCCCCCACTATCCTGCGGAGTTTGCTTGGAGCCGTGGAGTATATCCTAACTCCAGTGGCCGGATATGTCCTAGGTGCAGGAATACAACGCGTTTGGCCCACCTCGTATCGAACCGGCCGATGGGTGTGGCTTTTGCCGACGTCCGGCTTCTCAGCGATCCTGTTGATCGGACTCGCAAAGAGCCCGTTGGAATTGAGCGAATTATTTATGCCAAACGGGGGCGACGAAGGATTACCGCTGATTCTGATAACGTACCCGACTCTTGCAGCCTGCTTGTACTCGCTGGGCATGATTTGGGAGCACCGACGGTCCACTAATCCTTCGAAAACGCATGAATCATAACGGCCAACAACCACTTTTAAATTAGGTTGCGTACACGCGCGACGCGGCGACGGGGATTAATAATGCCGATCAGCGGTATTATTCGTCGGCGTTGGGGAGGTTTATGACGCCTGATCCGTATGGCGGGAGCGCGTCGACGCGCACGCCAGCAACATGGAAGCGATACAACTACTCGTTGGGTGATCCAGCCAATATGCATGATCCCGACGGTCTCGCTGTTCAGTGCGCGACGGGTGTTCAGAGCGTCGAAAACGGTGACACAACTGTCCAGGACTTTGGCTGCATCGCGACCTCCGAACCAACGTTCGATATGGGGAACGTTGACGTACAGATCGTTGCCGGACCGTTAAGGAACGCGCCCGGCTGGTTTCCTAGCACTCCAGGTCAGGTTCAAGCTGCTGTTAAAAACACGTCATCAAAGCTAGCTGCCGCAGAACAGGCTGCATTGGATGCTCTGAAGAATCCAAATTGCGCTGCGCTGTTCAACGTGGGAAATGGTTTGTATGACCCAATTCACTGCTTTCTTCGATTGTGAATGGCCAAATCAATTTGCCTATTTTACTGAGGAGTTCATTCCTCCGCAGATCAATGCGAACGGCACCGTATTGTCGTGGTCCAACGCGATAACAGAGGTCACGTCGTTTTCTTTGCAGAACAGCGGAGTGGTTTTCACGGGCATCGGTGGGTTCGGGACTGTGACGGCATTCAACTTTGCGCCTGGCGCGCCGTTCAACAGTGCCTCGGTGACTGATAACGCGATCACGGTGCTTCACGAGTTGGGGCACATTTACGAATTTCTTTTTGGCCCAGGATCTACGTTCTTGGTGAACGACAGCGAAGCGGTGCAGGGCAGCGCGGCGCAGTCAGCTGCTGCCAGCGCATATAATACGAAACTCGTTAAGGCGAATTGCTTCCCGGGGAACTGATGGGCGCGTTAATAACCGTGTTGCTCGTATTGCAGGGCGGCAGCCCAGGGAGCACCCGCGCTCCCGTCCGCGATGTGTGTGAGCTACTGGCCCATGACCCGACGACCCTGAATCGGAAGGTGATCACCCTAAATGGTATTCTCACGCAAGCTGCCCATGGAGCTACTTTGCTAGGTGGCGAGTGCAAGACGCATCTTGAAACGAAGGGAATCGCGTGGCCAAACTACGTTAACGTATACGTTGACTTCTCGGATGCTCAAATTGTCCGCTCCTGGATGAAGATAGCAGAGAAACTGCGGCAAGTTCACGGCGCAGGTGGAGAGGATAAAATTTTGGTTACATTAGTGGGGCGCCTCGAGACGCGTGCTTCGATGGGCGATGCAGTCGTTCAAATGCCGTACGGGCTAGCTCGCGCTGGGTTTGGTCAAGGCGACGCGCCCGCCCAGATCGACGTCACATCTGTGGAAGATGTGACGATCGAGAGAGGCGCTGCGAAACGAGTTCACTGAAAAGCACCTACAAGGCAGGGAAGGATTATGCCGATCCATTGGCTCCAGGCGGTCGACTATCACTACAACGCAACCACGACCACAATCACAGTGACGACACCTCAAAGTGGCGCGATCGATCCTCGCCAAGTGGGTGTGCGCCCACTGGGAACCTATTGGGGCGGTGCAGGCGAGCAGATAGACATGCGCTCCGGCAATCTGAACTACACGATTCCGTTGCTGAAGGCGATGGCGCGCGGCGGGTGGGGCGTTGGTTTCAGCCTGAGCTACAATTCGCAGAATTGGCGTCAAGATGCCGGCGGCACATGGGAGTTTGGGCGGGATATCGGCTATGGTTTTGGGTGGAGAATGCAGGCCGGATCGCTCACGCCGGTATACAAGGACTATTGGGACGTAGACCACTATCTGTTCATCGATGCGAGTGGGGCCGAATATCGCCTGAACGTCAACAACGGCGGCGTGTGGAGTTCGCAGGAGGGGATCTACGTCTACTACGATTCCAACGCCGGACGGCTGTATTTCCGGGATGGAAGTTTCTGGGTGATGGGCTCGTTGTCAGCGGGCGCGGAGCAGGATGCCGGAACCATGTACCCGACGTTGATCGAGGACACGAATGGGAATCAGATCGCGATCGCTTACAACAGCGGGGCGGGGGTGACTTGGACGAACTCGAGTTCGCGGCCGAGCACGATTACGGATGTGCGGACAACCACCCCGACCTATACGTTCACCTACAACACGGACGCTATTCCGCATCTGACCGGCATCAGCAATACAATTCAGACGTCAGAAAACTACACATTCGCCTATATCTCGAATTACAACCTGATCACGCCGTTCGGAGGTGGAACGGGCTTCGGAACCTACACGATGCTGCAGTGCGAGAACTCGGTAACGATTCCCGGTTCGACCGAGTTTGCCTATGACGGAGCATCGATTCAGGGCTGCTCGAATTACAGCGGCGGTTCTGGCGCGGGCGAACTAACACAGATGAACACGCCGGGCGGAGGACACCTGAGATGGTCATACGGTTCGGCGACATATACGAGCGCCCGTGTCGAGCGCGAGGTTCAATACCGGTATCTGCTGATGGGCCCGGGGGGAACCGAGTTAAGTTACCAGATTTATCGTCCGAATGACTCAACTTATTCTGTGCATAGCGAGGGGGTGGTTTACGATGCCGCAGGGCTAGGCGCGAAGGTTTGGTACTTCCAGACGGATTCGAGCCAGCTTGATTATGGGCTACTGTACTCGTATCGTGGCATGCCGAACCAGAACACGGGCCTGGATCAGCGGCAGGAATTGTATGGGTGGTCCACGGATCCGGCCGGCAATCCTTATATTTCCGAGGTTCTGGCGGGAGATGGCGTAAACACGGCGGCTGTGGTGTGGAAGGAGAACACGCAGACATTGGATCAGTATGGCAACGTCACTCAAATGCAGGTGTACAACTACGGAACGCCAGGGAACAACTATACGCCGGGCAGTCTGGCGCGGACGTACACGAACACCTATCTGAATACGTCGAACTATACGTCGCGGTACATTTTCAACCGGCTGGCGAGCAGCACGGTTTCCGACGGGACGCACCTGACGTACCTAGTCCAGAACTCCTACGATGGAGCCGTCTCGGACGTGCCGAACATCACCGGGCATGACGCGAACTACAACACTTCGTTCACGTATCGCGGGAACCTGGCGCAGAGCACCACGCCGGCCGGTACGAAGACGATGTACTACGATATCGGCGGCAACGTGACCAGCACGACTAATAACGGCGTGACGACCAGCGTGACGACGAGTGCGTCGACGAACTGGGCGGCGCCTTCGCAGCTCACGACCAACTCGTTGAGTTCGAGCATGAACTGGACGAGTTTTCTGGGGTTGAGTTCGGCGATGGGGCCGAACGGGGACACGGCCTCGCTGGCCTACGGGGGGTCGGAGCGGCCGACTTCTTCGACTGCGCCGACTGGGGCGGTGACACAGTACACGTACGTAGACACGCAGCCGCGGTCGAAGACGGCAACCAACTGTCCGGGCGGGTGGAGCGGGTCGACTTGCACGGGAAGCACGCATTGGGTGACGACGACGTTCGACGGTTTCGGCCGGACGGTGCAGACGGCGACGGGGCACGATGGCACGACGGTATCGCTGGTGACGACCACCTATGCGCCGTGTGGGTGCTCACCGCTGGGCAAGGTGGCGCAGGTATCGGAGCCGTATGCGCCGGGCGGGACGCCGGTTTACACGACGTATCATTATGACGGTCAAGGGCGGAGCACGAGTGTGGTCGCGCCGGATGGGAGCACGACGACTTATTCCTATTCGGGCAACAACGTGACGGTGACAGACCCGGCGGGGAAATGGAAGACGTTCACCATGGACGCGATGGGGAATCTGATTCAAGTGCAGGAGCCGGACCCGTCACTCGGGACGGTGACCACAACCTACGCGTACGACATGTTGAATCATTTGACGCAGGTATCGATGCCGCGCGGCGGAACGACGCAGACCAGGACGTTCAATTACACGCACGGCACAGTGGTGGGGGCGCTGTTGCTGAGCGCGTCCAATCCGGAGAACGGAACGGTCTCGTACACCTACGACAGCCAGATGCGGTTGTCAACCAAGACGGACGCCAAGGGACAGGTGTTCACATACGCGTATGACGGGTACAACCGGCTCACCTCGATCAGCGTGGGTGGGACGGTGCTGCGGACGTACGTGTACGACACGAATCCGGACGATGGGAACTATTCGCAGTACGCGGCGGGGCGGCTGACAGAGGTCAAGTATCCGGCGATCAATTATTCCGATGGGATCAGCCCAGCCTCGACGATGTTTACTGATATGTTCAGCTACACGCCGGCGGGCCAAGTTGCGGGCAAACGGCTGCGGGTCACGAAGGTTGCCTTCGTCCACAACGGTGGGCAAGTCCCCCAAACTGCCATTGGGGACCTGAACCTGGCATACGGCTACAACAGCGAAGGCAAAGTGACGAATATCACCTACCCAACGGACGCGACTTATACGACGCCAAGCTTCAGCTACACCTATGATGCGATGATGCGGCTGGTGAGCATGAGCGATAACGACACTCTTGCAATGGCACAGCCGGTGGTGAACGGGGTGCAGTACAACGCCGCGAACCAGGTCACAGCGATGAATTATTATGGCGCTGTGGAGACGCGTGCGTACAACAGTCTGATGCAGTTGACCAATATCACGACCGTTGGCTCGCTGAATGTGACCTACAACTACACGGCGGGAGCGAACAACGGCAAGATCGCGTCGATGACGGATGCCATCAGCGGCGAGACGGTGACGTATCAGTACGACTCGCTGAACCGGCTGATCTCGGCATCGGGCGGCGGGTGGGCGCAGACGCAGGCGTATGACGGGTTCGGGAACCTGATCGGGCGCACCGGGACGGGAACGGCGCAGGGGACCACGATCAGCACGCCGGTGAATGCGGCGACCAATCAGTTAAGCGGGAATTATTCCTACGACGCCAACGGGAATCTGGTTTCGATCGGTTACACGTACGATGCGGAGAACCGGATCATGTTTGCGAACGCGGGTGGGGTGCAGTATTTTTACGACGGGCAAAACAAGCGAGTGTGGCAGGCAACGTGTTCCAGCAGTTGCACACCCGGGTCCGGTTGGGTGCTGAATTCTGAAACGGTGGTGTTGTTCGGCGCGGATGGCAAGCAGGTAGCGACCTATTTGCCGCAGTTGACCTGGACGGGCACGCAGCTGCAGATGTCGTTTTCGCTGGCGACGGCGCGGGTGTACTTTGGGGGCAAGCTGGTCGCGCAACAGGTGTATGCCAATGGGGTGTGTTGTAATTCCGGCGCGGTGGTGCAGGACCGGCTGGGGTCGGTGGGGAAATACTATCCTTATGGGGAGGAGCGGAACGCGCCGCAGTTGGGGAACGATCAGGTGAAATTTGCGACGTACACGAGGGATTCGGCGACGGGGAATGATTATGCCGATCAGCGGTATTATTCCAGCGCGTTGGGCAGGTTTATGACGCCGGATCGTCTCAAGCGCGGTGTTGATTCTGGGACGCCGCTGACTTGGAACAGGTATGCATATGTGATCGGTGATCCCATCAATTCCAATGACCCCACCGGGCGCTTTTACTGCGAACCGGTTGGCTATGGTGAAGATGGTGAACCCAGCGATGTGACCTGCGTCGACGATAGTCCCGGGGACGACAGCCAAGAGGACCAATACGCTGCAGCATTTGGAGATGCCCAAAAGAGGCTGTTTAAGGCTCTTGGAGCGCTGGAGGAACGAACAAACGTCTCCGCAAACTGTCAGAAGGATCTAGGCGCGCTTTCCACGGCTGCGAATAAGACAATTGATTTACAGGCAATACAGGGCGCTCTGTCAATTACGAACTTCGAGAACGGAGTAGATTCGGATACGCCTGTAGCCGGTCTGTATGACCCAATAAAGGCAGCTGCAGCGGGAGCCGCTTACCAGCGGCAGGAGGACGCGAAATACGGTCCCGGCCAAACTATCGGGAACGAATTCCGGCGCAATCTCCAGGGCCTTACTGCGGACACGGTTTTTCTCGGCACAACGATTTACATCAATCCACTTCTAATCGGAACGAACTTGGTAGGCAACGAGGCGCTACTGTTTCACGAGGCGCTTCACGAACTAGGGCTGGGAGATCAGGACATTCAAACGGCGCTTGGCATAAAAGTCGATCCGAACAATACAAAGAACATAAGCGACAAGCTGAGGTCTGACTGTATCACCGGAAGGGGGAACAACTGAAACGGCGTCACGTTTGGGTATCCCTCGTCGGGCTTACGGCTGTCGGCACGGGAATCATAGATGGACAAAATGCGGAGGTGGCACGCATAACTGTAAAAGTTGTCACAACTTTTGGAGAGTCCGTTTCAGGTGCCCAAGTCACACTGGCCAATGTTGGCACTAAAGACGAGATTAGTTCATCGGGCGGAGAGGCAATTTTTAATCGCGTGCCATTTGGTCTTTACGACGTGAGGGTACGTTTAGCTGGTTTCTTGACAAGAACAGAACGCATCAGAGTGTATCAGCCGATTCTTGCTTATCAGATAGGGCTGGAGCTGGCACCCCGCCACTCTTACGATCAGCCCCAAGTGTCGGGGACAGTTGTGAATGCGGTGGGCCAAAAAACATCATTATGGGTTCGCCTCGTTAATCTCTACAGCGGCGACCTCGTTGAAAACGCGATTGCCGAAACGGGAAAGTTCGAACTTGTGGGAATGGCGCCTGGTAAATACGTGCTCTTGTTGTTTGACAATACAACCCCGCTCATGATGAGAACTCTCGATGTACTTGGCGGAAAACAAGTAGTGGAGCTTAGATTAGAGCCTTCCACTGGCCACAAGTAAACACCACTGGCGGTTGCGGCCATTCAGGCCCAAATCGCGCAACTTCTTCACCCCGCCAGGCCCTTGAGCATGGTATCGATGGTCTTGAGCACGGTCTGCTGCTGAGGGGAAGGCAGGGCCTGGATCTGTTCGAGGCGGCGCAGGACTTTACGGCTGGGCTTACGGCCCGGCCTTTTCTTTTTGGTGGGCAGCAGCAGATCGTCGGTGGAGACTTCCAGCGCGAGCGCTGGATATAGGAAACATCACGAGCTTGGCGGCAACAGCGATCCTGCCAATCGACCGTGGATTTTATCAGTTTAAACAGACGTGCAAATGACGGCTCAGAACATTCTGGTTCTCACGCTCCTGGCCGCCTCCGTCGCGTTTATAGGCGCAGCATGGGTGTGTACCGTACTGATCCATGCGAAGGTAGTTAAGTTAACAACACTTCCCCGTGTATCGTTATGGAGTCTCTGGTCAGAAGTAGCCAAGGCGTACCCGTCGGTTTGTCCGGGTGGTCGGCTACTGTTCTGGAGATGGATCTTCCAGGCGCTCGGATTATGTGCTTTCGTCGGCGTGATGGCTACGCTTGTGGTCGCGGCAATTACATCAAAGCCCCGCTAGTGCACCCTTTTTCTCAGCAACCCGACCTACCGGGTAGCGTTCCTTTCATCACGTTGCCGCGCGGCCTCCTGCGCTGGCGAGCGGGTTGAAGGGGCGGAGGACGGCTTTCTGGTCGCGCTCGGGGAGGTCGGCGATCCTCGGAAATCTCTTCCACTCGCGGGTGGGCTGGGGGTCGCGGCGTTCGCGCGAGGCGCAGCGGTTTGACGCCGAGCAGTTCGTCGGTAGTCACGCGGCGGGCGGCCGCGAGCGAAATGATGGCCGGTGTCGGCGGGAATCCCGCCTCGGTTTTGTGGTAGGAAATAGGTCGCTGGGTGGTTCGGGCGGCCTCGGCCAGTGAACCTGCCTTAGGCCGCGCGCCTCGCAAGTGCAGCGGACGCAAGCACGCGTTTCAATGAATGGTTAAACGTCGACAAATGCCATTAACATCACAATCGGGGATTCTGGGTCTGCTGATTCTGACCACATGTTCGTGCGGAGCGCAAGCTCAGGGTATTTCATGGTGCGTGCAGACGCACAACCTGAAGCTCGGGATTGCGTCTGTGCCTTCAACGATCTTAGAGAAACACCGACCGCACGGTCCTTGAGGCGCTGCTGCTGAGTCCGATAGTCCGGATGTACCGACACACGAATCCGGACGATGGAACTATTCGCAGTACGCGGCGGGGCGGCTAACGGAGGTCAAGTATCCGACGAGTGCCACATTTGCGGACGGAGCCGGCCACAACATCACGACCACGCTGACGGACATGTTCAGCTACAGCTCGGCGGGGCAGGTGGTGGGTAAGCGGCTGCGGGTGAAGAAGACTAGCAATTTGCAAGCGGGGACGGGAGATCTGAATCTCGCGTATGCCTACAACAACGAAGGGAAGCTGACGCAGGTCACGTATCCGACCGACGCGAACAATAACACGCCGACGTTCAGCTACGCCTACGATGCGATGATGCGGCTGGCGAGCATGACGGATCAGAGCAACTATGCGCAGCCGGTGGTGAACGGGGTACAGTACAATGCGGCGAATCAGATCATGGGTATAAACTACTATGGCGCACGCGAGACGCGGCAGTACAACAATCTGATGCAGTTGACGAATATCGCGACGTCAGCGCCGAATGGTGGGATCAATCTGACGTACAACTACACGCCGGGCGGGAACTCGGGCAAGATTACGTCCAGCTACGATGCGATCAGCGGTGAAACACTGGTGTACCAATATGACGCGCTGAACCGGCTGATTTCGGCGCAGGGCAGCGGGTGGGCGCAGACGCAGAGTTATGACGGGTTCGGGAATCTGACAGCACGGACCGGATATGGGACGGCGCAGTCGACCACGATCA
>Ga0070738_10001334_pt1 | contig 51115 bp, 50 predicted proteins | sample Coa_R2_2_FD_66446 | JGI IMG/M metagenome (GOLD analysis project Ga0070738, IMG submission 66446) | Surface soil microbial communities from Centralia Pennsylvania, which are recovering from an underground coalmine fire - Coalmine... | ecosystem: Environmental > Terrestrial > Soil > Unclassified ... | reverse complement strand
CACGAGCTCGTAGGGCGGCAGCTTGTAGACGGCGTTGACGCCGTGGAGGAACACGACCCGTCCGTAGCGGTCGCGAAGGTAGGGGCCGCCCGGGGCGCGCAGGTAGCCCGACAGCAGGCTGCCGGGGGGCACGGCGGGCGACCGCTCGCCCCCGGCGCGCGCCGCACGAGCGGGGCTGAACTGGTGCACCGTCAACCCGGTCGGCGGAGCCGGCCCGGCGCAGCCGGCGAGCCCCAGGGCCGACGCGGCGGCAAGCGCCAGGGCCGCCGCACGCGCCCGCTGCGCCCGGCGGTGGCCGGCGGCCGCTCGGGCGCCGGCGAGAAGCGTCGATCCCTTCAGCACGGTGCGCGGCACGGCAACGTTGACTAGCCGACCCGACCGTGCGCCGGGGATCACCCCTGGTGCGGCCAGTGCCGGCGGTGCCTGGACAGGGCCCGCGCGCCGGCGTCCTCCCCAAGCCGTCCGGCGGGCGGCCCGTGCGGCGGGCTGACCACGCGCCCGGGCGGCCGGTGGGTAGGGTGCAGGAATGGCCGACCAGGCGCAGTTCGCGGAGCTCGCCATGGAGTACATGCCGGCGCTCTACTCGGCGGCGCTGCGTATGACGCGCAACGTCGCCGATGCCGAAGACCTCGTACAGGAGACCTACCTCAAGGCCTACCGCTCGTTCGGGACCTTCACCGAGGGCACCAACCTCAAAGCTTGGCTGTACCGGATCCTCACGAACACCTACATCAACATCTACCGGGCGGCCAGGCGCCGGCCCGAGGTGACCGACGTCGAGGACGTCGAGGACCTCTACCTCTACCGGCGGCTGGCCGAGGACAACGGCGGCGCGCTGAGCCGGAGCGCCGAGGACGAGGCGCTCGAGCGGTTCACCGACGAGGACGTGAAGGCTGCCCTGGAGTCGCTGCCCGACGCGTTCAGGATCGCCGTGCTGCTCGCCGACGTGGAAGGCTTCTCCTACCGCGAGATCGCGGAGATCACCGACGTGCCGATCGGCACGGTCATGAGCCGGATCCACCGGGGAAGAAGGGCCCTCCAGAAGGCGTTGCACCGACTGGCACAGGACCGGGGGCTCGTGGCGAGCGTCCCGGCCGGCGACTGAGGGAGATCGCGGGCGTGTCCGACGGCATGGTGTCGGCTGGCGGGTGTGCCGCCGGCGAGGAGGGCTCCCGTGGTCCGGGCATCGATTGCGACGAGGCCGTCCATCAGCTGTACCACTACCTCGACGGCGAGCTGACCGAAGAGCGCCGCCGGCAGATCGCCTTCCACCTCGACCTCTGCGAGCCGTGCTCGGCGGCGGCAGGCTTCGAGGTCGAGCTGCGCCAGGTGATCGCCAACCGGTGCCGCGACCGGGTTCCCGACTCGCTCATCCGCCGGATCGCCGAGGCCCTCGAGGCCGAGCGACGACGCGCCGGCGAGGCGACCTGACCCGTGAGCGAGCACGCCGACCAGCTCGGTGACCGGGTCGACGGTGCCGCGTCGAGCCTCGTCGACTGGCAGCTCGCCGAGCGGGTCGCGGTACAGGTCGCAGGCCGGAGCCCGGGCCCGCCCGGCTACCGGGCGCACGAGCTCGAGAAGGACTTCGCCGAGCTGACGTCCCTCGCCGAGGACCTGGTAGCCGAGGCGACCGGCCTTCGGTCGTCGGCAGGCGCGGCACGTGCCCGGGTCACCGACCGCGCCGGCTGGGTGCGAGCCAACGTCGCGTCGGTCCAACGGCTGCTCACGCCCACGTTGGCGAAGATCGAGCGCCGCAAGGCCGAGCAGGGGTCCTCGCTGCCCTTCTCGCTCCCGCGCCCGATGGCCGGGGTCGGCCGCTCGGCCAGCGGCCTGCAGCTCGGGCTCCTCCTGGCCTGGGTCTCGACGCGCGTGCTGGGGCAGTATGACCTGCTCCTCACCGACGATCACGCCGATGACCAGGACCTCGTCTACTACGTGGGCCCCAACGTGGTCTCTCTCGAGACCCGCTACGGCTTTCCCCCCCGCCAATTCCGGTTGTGGCTGGCGATGCACGAGGTGACCCATCGGTGCCAGTTCACGGCCGTGCCGTGGCTGCGCGACCACTTCCTCACCCTCGTCGATCGCGGGCTTGAGCCGGTTGCGGCCGATCCTCGGCGGCTCGCCGAAGCCCTCCGCAGGGCGCTGGGCGAGCTCCGGTCGCGCCGGAGCCCTGTTCCCGAGCACGGGATCGTCGGTCTGGTGGCGACCCCCGAGCAGCTGGAGGCCATCGAGGCCATCCAGGCGTTGATGAGCCTGCTCGAAGGGCACGGCGACGTCACCATGGACCGTGCCGGGGCGTCGCAGGTTCCCGGCGCCCGGCGGTTCGCCCAGGTGCTGCGCGAGCGGCGGCAGCAGGTCTGGGGACCGGCCCGCTTCTTGCAGCGCCTACTCGGGATCGAGGCGAAGATGCGCCAGTACGCCGAGGGCGAGCACTTCGTGACCTTCGTCGAGGCGGCGGGCGGCACCGGGCTGCTCCAGCGGGTCTGGCAGGGGCCCGCCATGCTGCCGTCCCTGACCGAGATCAGGGATCCCGCGGCGTGGGTCGCCCGCGTCGGGGGTGCCGCCGCCGCCAGCGCCTGATGTCCTGCCGGCCGGACCCCGGTGCCGACCGCACGGTCGCCGGGCTGGTGGAGCGGTGCCACTTCCCACCCCCCGGCAGCCCGCTCACGTGCGCCGTGTCGGGCGGCGCCGACTCTCTCGCCTTGCTCGCGCTGGCCGTTGCGGCCGGTTGCGAGGTGACGGCAGTCCATGTCGACCACGGGATCCGGCCGGGGTCCGACGGCGAGGCTGACGTGGTGGCTCGTGCCGCCCGGCAGCTCGGTGCCGCGTTCCGTGCCGAGCGAGTGACCGTGGCGGCCGGCCCCAACCTCGAGGCTCGAGCCCGGTCGGCTCGCTTCGCCGTGCTGCCGGCCGACGTGGCGACGGGGCACACGATGGACGACCAGGCCGAGACCGTGCTGTGCAACCTGCTCCGAGGAGCCGGGCTCGACGGGCTGTCCGCCATGGCGCCGGGCCCTCGGCACCCCCTGCTCGACATCCGGCGGGCCGACGCGCGCTCGGTGTGCACGCACCTCGGACTGTCCTGGGTGGAGGACCCCACCAACGCCGATCCCCGCCACCTTCGGAACCGGGTGCGCCACGAGCTCCTGCCTCTGTGCGCCGAGCTGGCGGGCCGCGACCCGGTGCCCATCCTGGCCCGCAGCGCCACGATCGTGCGCGACGAGGCCCAGCTCCTCGAGCTGCTCGCGGCGGACCGGGTGCCAGACCCGGCCGACGCCCGCCGGCTGGCGTCGGCCCCGTTGCCACTGGCCAGGCGGGCGGTCCGGCGCTGGCTGCGCAGCGCCGGCGACCTGGAGGCGTCTTGCTACCCACCGTCGTGGGCGGAGGTCGAGCGGGTCCTGGCCGTGGCCAGGCTCGCTTCCCGCGGGACCGAGCTGGCGGGCGGGCGGCGCGTCGACCGCCGTCGGGGCCGCCTCGAGGTGCGGCGACCCGGGGCCCATCCTGGGGGCGAGGGGCGCTCCGGTAAGGTCTCGCAGGTGACGACGACGCAGCGGGCGGCCCCGGCCGCTCCTCCCTGGGCGCTGCCGGGTGTCGGTGCGCAGGTGGTGAGCTCGGCCGCGCTCGCCCGGCGGGTGGCGGAGCTCGGGTCGCTGATCACCGCCGACTACGCCGGCGAGGCGCCGCTGCTCGTCGGCGTGCTGAAGGGCGCGATGGTGTTCATGAGCGACCTCTGCCGGGCCATCGACCTGCCGGTCGACATCGACTTCATGGCCGTGTCCTCCTACGGCAGCTCGACGCGGACCTCCGGGGTGGTCCGGATCGTCAAGGACCTCGACGCCGAGCTGGCCGGCCGGCACGTGCTGGTCGTGGAGGACATCATCGACAGCGGTCTCACGCTCAACTACCTCCGGCGCTACCTGCAGGCCCGCCACCCTGCCAGCCTGGAGGTGTGCGCCCTCTTGGTGAAGGAGGGCCAGCAGCGTGTGGCGCTCGACCTGCGCTACGTCGGCTTCACCATCCCCTCGACCTTCGTGGTGGGCTACGGGCTCGACGTGGGTGAGCGCTACAGGAACCTCGCCGGCGTCTACGAGTACCTCGGTCCCGAGGCCCAAACCGCCTCCTCGGCGCTGCACCCGCGCAGGGCCTGATGAGCGTCGACACCGAGCGCGTGATAGCTGCCGTGGCCGAGCTGCTGGCGGCCGTGGGCGAGGACCCCGAGCGCGACGGGCTCGTCGACACCCCCAAGCGGGTCGCGTCGATGTTCGAGGAGCTGTTCAGCGGCCTCCATCAGGACCCGAAGGCGCACCTCACGGTCACCTTCGCCGCCGAGCACGACGAGATGGTCATGGTGCGCGACATCCCGTTCGCCTCCCTGTGCGAGCACCACCTGGTCCCCTTCATCGGGCGGGCCCACGTTGCCTACATCCCCAACGACGATGGCCGGGTGACCGGCCTCTCGAAGCTCGCCCGCCTCGTCGACGGCTACGCCAGGCAGCTCCAGGTGCAGGAGCGCATGACCACGCAGATCGCCGATGCCATCGACGAGGTGCTCCGTCCACGCGGGGTCCTCGTGGTGGTCGAGGCGGAGCACCTGTGCATGTCCATGCGAGGGGTGAAGAAGCCGGGCACCCTCACCATCACCTCTGCCGTCCATGGCCTGTTCCGCACCGACTCGGCCACCCGGGCCGAGGCCATGGAGTTCATCCGGGGGCGCTGAGCCTTCCGCCCCGGCCGCCGGCCAGTCCGCCAGGGCACGGTCGCCGTGCGAGCGGGTCACCGGACGAGCGGGCCGTGGGCCACCGAGGTCGCCTACGCTTGGAGCTCGTGCAGACGCCGCCGGCACCGGCCAGGCCACTCGTGATGGGCGTGCTCAACGTCACCCCGGACTCGTTCTTCGACGGCGGTCGCTATGCGCGCCGGGCGGAGGCCGTGGCGCGCGGGAGGGAGATGGCTGCCCAGGGTGCCGACGTGGTGGACGTCGGCGGGGAGTCGAGCCGTCCGGGAGCGTCGCCGGTCGACGAGGCGGAGGAGCTTCGCCGCGTGGTGCCGGTCGTCGAGGCGCTGGCGGCTTCGGTGCGGGTGTCGGTGGACACGGTCAAGCCCGCGGTGGCCCGCGCCGCGGTGGCCGCCGGGGCGACGCTGCTCAACGACATCTCGGCTTCGCTCTGGCCTGTCGCCGCCGAGCTCGGTGTGGGATGGGTCGCCATGCACATGCAGGGAACGCCGGCGGACATGCAGCTGGCGCCGCACTACGGCGACGTCACCGCCGAGGTCCGTGCCTTCTTGTTGCAGCGGGCGCAGGCCGCCACCCGTGCCGGCGTGCGCGAGATCTGGCTCGATCCCGGCATCGGGTTCGGGAAGACGTCCGGTCACAACCTGACCCTGCTCGGCCGGCTCGGGGAGCTCGTGGTCGCAGCGGGTCGGGCGGGACACCGGGTGATGGTGGGCACCAGCCGCAAGCGCTTCCTCGGAGCCTTCGGCACCGGTGCGGACCGCAGGCCCCGGCCCGCCGACGCCCGCCTCGAGGCGTCCCTGGCGACAGCAGTGTGGGCCATGGCCCAGGGCGCCGGCATGGTGCGGGTCCACGACGTCGCGGCCACGGTGCAGGCAGCCTCGCTGGTCGGCCTGCCGACGTGCGCAGCATGAGCCCGCGGTGCACGGCCAGCAAGCCATGAAGCCAGGCACGGAGGGCGGCGCAGCATGAAGGGCAAGTGGGCGGCGGGCATCCCGCCTCGCCATTTCACCTGGGTGATCGCCGGCCGGCTGGCGATCAGCGAGCGTCCCGGGGGGTTCGCGCCCAACCACCGCCGCGTCCGGCGCCAAGAGGAGCTGATCTGGCTCCGCGTGCAGGGCTTCGGTCGCGTGGTCTCCCTCCTGCCCTCGCCGCACAACCTGCAGGCCTACGACGAGCAGGGCCTGGCATGGGCGCACTACCCGCTGTTGCCCACGGCCGACCCGTCCGCCGTCCTGGGCCAGTGCTACGAGGACCTCGAGGCCTCCCTCGCCGGTGGGGTCCGCCTGCTGGTCCACCACGAGGAGCTGGGCGACCGGGTGATGGGGGTGGTGGCCGGGTTCCTCCTGTGGTCACGCCGACTGGCGACCGGGCCCCAGGCCGTCGCCCTCATCGAACGTGAAGTGGGCCACCGGATGGGACCGGCGGGCCGCGAGCTCGTCGCACGGGTCGAGACGATCCCGCCGAGCTCCTCGCGGGCGCGCCCCGCACCGGTTGCCCCCGAGAGCTGAAGCGAGGGCCGGGCAGGGTGACGGTGCCGGGCGACCGGATCGAGCTCCGGGGGCTGCGCGTGGTCGGCACCCACGGGGTCCTCCCCGAGGAGCAGGAGCGGGCCCAGCCGTTCGAGCTCGACGTCGACGTGCAGCTCGACGCGGCGCGCCCTGCGGCCTCGGACCTCCTGGCCGACACGGTGGACTACGGCGCGCTGGCCACGAGGGCGGCGCGGACGGTCGGGTCGAGCTCGTTCGCGCTCCTCGAGGCGCTTGCGAGCGCAGTCGCCGAGGACCTCCTCGCTGCCGACGCCCGGATCGAGCAGGTTGCCGTGACCGTGCGCAAGCTCCGCCCCCCGCTGCCGCTCGACATCGGCTCGGTTGGGGTACGGGTCGTCCGCGGTCGCCCGTGACCGAGCGCGCCCGCGCCTTCGTGGGCCTCGGCTCCAACCTCGGCGACCGGCTCGGCCACCTTCGGCGGGCGGTCCGCTCGCTGGCCGCCGGCGGCGACGTGGCCGCCGTGTCGCCGCTCTACGAGACCGAGCCCGTCGGCGGGCCAGCCGGCCAGGGGCCGTACCTCAACCTGGTCGTCGAGCTCCGCACGGCAGACACTCCGCGCCAGCTGCTCGAGCGTTGCCGCCGCCTCGAGGATGCCGCCCACCGGGTCCGGACGGTCCGCTTCGGCCCTCGCACTCTCGACGCCGACGTGCTCCTCGTCGAGGGGGTGACCGTCGACGAGGAGGACCTGACCGTTCCCCACCCCCGGATGTGGGAACGCCGGTTCGTGCTCGCACCCCTCGCCGACCTCGCGCCCGAGCTGGTGCCGGCCGGGGCGCTCGAGGCCGCTGGTGGTGCCGTCGAGCGGGTCGGTATGCTCTTCGACGGTTGCGACTGATCGCTGAGGGACCGGCACCCCGCCCGGGGGCTGGATCACCGAGGGAGGTCCGGTGCCAAAGGTTCGTGTGATCGGCCCAGGGCGGGCGGGGCTGTCCCTGGCGCGTGCGCTCGGTTCGGCCGGGTGGGACGTGGCGGGCCTGCTCGGGAGGGGCGACGACGCCACCGGCGCGGCAGCCGGGGTCGACGTGCTCGTCATCGCCACCCCCGACGACGCCGTGGGCCGCGTGGCCGCATCGGTCGCCCCGCGCCCGAGCACCGTCGTCATGCACCTGTCCGGCGCGCTCGGGCTCGACGTGCTGGATCCCCACCCGCAGCGGGCGTCGATGCACCCGCTCGTGCCCCTGCCCGACGCCGGGACCGGGGCGCGCCGGCTCCCCGGCGCCACCTTCGCCGTAGCCGGGCACCCGATGGCCCGCCGGATGGCTGACGCGTTGGGCGGCCGGGTGGTCGAGATCGACGAAGCAGGCCGCGCCGCCTACCACGCTGCAGCGTGCATGGCCGCCAACCACGTGGTGGCGCTGCTCGGGCAGGTGGAGCGGGTGGCCTCGACCGTCGGCCTCGGCCTGACCGACTTCCTCGGCTTGACCAGGGCCGCCCTGGAGGACGTGGAGCGGCTCGGCCCCCGCGGTGCCCTCACCGGTCCGGCGGCGCGCGGCGATTGGGCCACCCTTCGCCGCCATCACGACGCCCTCGATCCCGACGAGCGGGGTGCCTACGCCGCTGGCGTGGCCCTGGCAATGCGCCTGGCCCAGGGCACCCCGGCTCCCGCCGCGGCACCTCCACCCGGCCCGTCGAGGGAGCAGGTGGGGCCCGCGGCGGCCTCGGCCGGCATCCCGGTGGCGGTCTGAGCGGTGCGGGTCCTGTCCTCGGTCGCGGCGTTCTCCGAGGCGCTGGACGCGGCGCGCGCCGCCGGCCAGCGAGTGGGGCTCGTGCCGACGATGGGGGCGCTCCATGCCGGCCACCGATCGCTGATGGATCGGGCGGTGTCCGAGTGCGAGTGCGTGGCGGTGACGATCTTCGTCAACCCCCTGCAGTTCGGCGACCCCTGGGACGAGGCGCACTACCCTCGCACGCTCGACGCCGACCTGGCCAGGTGCGAGCAGGCAGGGGTGTCGGTCGTGCTCGCGCCCTCCGTCGCCGAGATGTACCCCTCGTGGCCAGAGGCACCCGCGACCACCGTTCGGGTGCGGGGCCTGACGGACGCCTGGGAAGGAGCCGCTCGGCCGGGCCACTTCGACGGCGTGGTGACGGTGGTGGCCAAGCTCTTCGCCATGGCGGGACGCTGCCGGGCCTACTTCGGCGAGAAGGACTTCCAGCAGCTGGCCGTGGTCGGCCGGCTGGTCGCCGACCTGTCGTTCCCCGTGGAGCTCGTGGCCTGCGCGACCGTCCGCGAGCACGACGGCGTCGCCCTGTCGAGCCGCAACGCGCTGCTGTCGCCGTCACAGCGCCAGGCGGCCCCGGTGCTGGCTCAGGCGCTGGCCGCCGGCCGGGCGGCCATGCTCGCGGGCGAGCGGTGCCCGGGGGCGGTGGCCGGAGCCATGGCCGAGGTCGTGGCCGCCGAGCCCGAGGCCGAGCTCGACTATGCCGCCGTGGTCGACCCGGTCGACCTCACGGTGCCGGCGGAGCTCGCGCCGGCTCAGCCCTGGCGGCTCCTCGTGGCGGCCAGGTTCGGCCGGGTCCGCCTCATCGACAACTGCGAGGCGTCGGTGCCTCCGGTGCCTGCCCCCCGGCGGTGGGGCACAATGGACGCCCTGCGCACTGCGGCGTCCTGGGGGCCCGCTGCAGGCGAGCCGGCGGGCCCCGTGGGCGCCCGGCCGGCGGCTCGGGCACGTCGAGGTCAGGTGGGCTGATGCGACGCCGGATGATGAAGTCGAAGATCCACCGGGCGACGGTCACCGGTGCCAACCTGCACTACGTGGGCTCGGTCAGCATCGACCCCGCCCTCATGGCGGCCGCCGACATCTACCCGTACGAGCAGGTCGCCGTCCTCGACGTCGACAACGGGGCGCGCTTCGAGACCTACGCCATCGTGGGCGCCGCCGGCGAGATCTGCCTGAACGGCGCGGCGGCGCGTCTCGTGGCCACCGGGGACAGGGTGATCCTCCTCACCTACGCCGACTACGCCGAGGACGAGCTGGCGAGCTACGCGCCCAGGGTCGTGCACGTCGACGCGGCCAACCGCCCGGTCGACGCGTCGGCGGCCCTGGGTGCCGAGCTGGCGACACCCTGGCTCGCGTGAGCGAGCACGACCGCGGGGCGGCCGCCAACGCCGGTCCCTTCGATGTCCTGGTCGTCGGCAGCGGCGTGGCAGGGCTGTCGGCCGCGATCCGGCTCGCCGCCTCCCCCAGCCGGCCGTCCGTGGCCGTGCTGACCAAGGGCGCGTTGGCCCAGTCGGCCACGCGGTGGGCCCAGGGCGGGGTGGCGGCCGTCCTCGGCGGCGACGAGGACTCCACGGACCTGCACCTCGCGGACACCCTTGCCGCCGGGGCGGGGCTGTGCGACGTCGAGGCGGTCCGGATCCTCGTCGACGAGGGACCGGTCCGGGTCCACGAGCTCGTCGCGCTCGGGGCGCGCTTCGACCGTGAGGCCTCCGGCGGCCTGGCGCTGGCCCGCGAGGGCGGCCACTCGCGGGCGAGGGTGGTCCACGCCGGGGGCGCTGCCACCGGCGCCGAGGTGGAACGGGCCCTGGTGGCGGCCACGGTGCAGGCGGCGGCGGCGGTCCTGGAGGGCTGGTTCGCCCTCGACCTCCTGGTGCGGGCCGGGCGATGCCGCGGTGTGGTCGCCCTGACGCCCGACGGTGCGCCGGTCGAGGTCGCTGCCCGGGAGGTCGTGCTGGCGACCGGTGGCGCCGGGCAGCTGTTCGCCGTCACCACGAACCCCGCCGAGGCGACGGGTGACGGCGTGGCCATGGCCCTGCGGGCCGGGGTACCGGTGGCCGACGTCGAGTTCGTGCAGTTCCACCCCACCGCCCTGCACCACCCGGCCATGCCCCGGCCGTTGCTCTCTGAGGCGCTGCGGGGGCACGGCGCAGTGCTGCGCGATGCTGCCGGCGAGCGGTTCGTCGACGAGCTGGCGCCCCGTGACCTCGTGAGCCGGGCCATGGCAGCGCGGATGGCGGCCCAGGGAGTGGACCACCTCTGGCTGGACGCCACCGGGCTCGAGCGTTTCGGCCAGCGGTTCCCCACGATCGCCGCCTCCCTGGCGTCCATCGGCCTCGATCCCTCGACCGACTGGCTGCCCATCGCGCCCGCGGCCCACCACGTGTCGGGCGGCGTGGTCACCGACCTGTGGGGCGCGACCGCCCTGCCCGGGTTGTGGGCGGCAGGTGAGGTGGCCTGCACCGGTGTCCACGGCGCCAACCGGCTGGCGTCGAACTCCCTGCTCGAGGGCATGGTCTTCGGGGCCCGGCTCGCAGAACGCCTCGAAGCCGGGCCCGCGGTGCCGACCGCGACGGGGGCCCTGCGCACGGTGCTCGCCCCCGAGGAGGCCGGGGGCGACGTGATCGGGACCGTCTCGATCGACGCCTCGCCGTTCCCCGTCGTCGCCCACGGTGCCGCCGGTGACCCTGCCGGTGCCGGCGAGCTCGACGTCCTCAAGGCGCGAGAGGGGCTGCAGCGAGCGATGACCTCGGGCGCCGGCGTCGTCCGCTCGGCGTCGTCCCTCGCCGAGGCCGAGCAGTCGCTTCGCGAGCTCGCAACCCTGCCAGCCGCGGTCGGCGGCACCGGCCCGACCCCCCACGGCGGCGGCGCGGTGCCGACCCTGCCGCCAGGGGCACCGGCGGGCGAGCTCGGGAACCTCCTCACCCTCGGCCTGGCCCTCCTCGGCTCGGCGCGCGCTCGCGAGGAGACGAGGGGGGCTCACGCCCGCTCCGACCATCCCGCCACCGATCCCCGTTGGCGGGTCCGCCTGGTCCATTGGCCGCGGGGCGCGGCCTGGCGATGAGGCGCTCTGGCGCGCCGAGCAGCGGCACCGGCTGGCCAGCAGGGGACGTCCACCCGCCCCTCGCCGCCGTGCGCGACGCCGTGGCGCGGGCGCTCGCCGAGGACCTGCTGCCCCTCGGTGACCTGACGGCCGCGCTCGTCCCCGCCGACGCGTGGGCCACGGTGGCCATCGTGGCCCGGGCCCCCGGCGTGGTGGCGGGCCAGCGCTGCGTGGAGGAGACCTATGCCCAGCTCGACCCGTCGGTCGAGGTCGCCTGGCACCTCCCCGACGGGTCGGCTGTCGCTGTCGGGGAGGCGGTGGCCACGGTGCGGGGCCGGTTGCGCTCGATCCTCACCGGCGAGCGGACCGCCCTCAACTTCCTCGGGCACCTCTCGGGCGTGGCCACGTCGACCCGCCGCCTCGTCGACGCCGTGGCTGCTGCCTCTTCCCGGGTACGGGTTCTCGATACCCGCAAGACCACTCCGGGCCTGCGGGCACTCGAGAAGGCAGCTGTTCGCGCCGGCGGTGGCCACAACCACCGCGCGAGCCTGTCGGACGCCGTGCTCGTGAAGGACAACCATCTGGGCGGCCTGACCATCGCCGAGGCGGTCGCCGCCGCCCGCTGGCGTTGGCCGGGGCGCCTGGTGGAGGTCGAGTGCGACCGTCCCGACCAGGTCGAGGAAGCATGCCGAGCCGGTGCCAGCGCGGTGCTCCTCGACAACATGACCCCCGAGCAGGCGGCTCGTTGCGTGGCGCTGGTGCGCCGGGTGCCGGGCGGCGAGCGCGTGCTCGTGGAGGTGTCCGGTGGGATCACGCTCGAGTCGGCGCCCGCGTACGCGGCGGGCGGGATCGACGTGCTGTCGGTCGGCGCGCTCACCCACTCGGCGCCGGTCCTCGACGTGGGGATGGACCTCGTGGGACCGCAGCTCCCTTCCGAGGAGGGATGACCGTGCTCTTGGCGATCGACGTGGGCAACACCGAGACCGTCGTCGGCCTCTACACGCTCGGTCCCGAGGACGACGCCACCCTCGCCGGCGACGTCGACGCGGTCGGCATCGGCCTGGCGGCCGACGTCGACCCGTCATCGGCTCGCGGCCTGCGGTACCACTGGCGACTGAGCACCGTCCCCACCCGCACTCCCGACGAGTACGCCGTGCTGTTCACCCAGCTCCTCGACCTCGAGGGCCTCGAGATCGGGGCCGTCGGCGGCATCGCCCTCAGCTCCTCGGTGCCCCAGGCCACGGGCGAGATCCGCCACATGGCCGGCCGCTGGTTCGCCGACGTGCCCTGCGTGGTGCTCGGTCCGGGCACCCGGACGGGGATGCCGGTGCTCTACGACAACCCGCGGGAAGTCGGCGCCGACCGGGTCGCCAACGCCATCGGCGCCTTCGACCTCCACGGAGGGCCCTGCGTGGTGGTCGACCTCGGCACCGCCACGACCTTCGATGCCATCTCGGCCAGGGGGGAGTACCTCGGCGGTGCCATCACCCCGGGGGTCGGGATCTCCCTCGAAGCGCTCTTCGAGCACGCCGCGGCGCTTCGCCGGGTGGAGATGACCGTGCCGCGCAACGTGATCGGCCGCTCGACCGAAGAGGCGATCCAGTCGGGCACCCTCTACGGGTTCGCCGCCCAGGTCGACGGTCTGTGCCGACGGTTCATGGAGGAGCTGGGCCCCGCCTCGGTGGTGGCCACCGGCGGCCTCAGCAGCTTGATCGCGCCGCATTCGGCGACGATCGAGCACGTGGAGCCCTGGCTGACCCTGCACGGCCTGCGCATCGTGTTCGAGCGTGCGCAAGGTGCGGCGCCGTGAGCCCAGGCGGGTGGGCCGGAGGGCGGCGGTGAGCGGGGTTCCGTACCGGTTCGAGCGGTCGGCCACCGCCGCGGAGGTGGGTGAACGATGGGGGAGGCTGGCCGCGGGCGAGGAGTCCGGCGACGAGGTGTCGGTGGCGGGGCGCCTGATGCGTGCACGGCCCCAGGGCCGGCTCGCCTTCGCCGAGCTGCGCGACGCCACCGGGGCGGTGCAGCTCTTCGCCCTCGCCGGGGTGACCGAGAGCTTCGAGGAGCTCACGCGGCTCAACCTGGGCGACTGGATCGGCGCCACCGGAGAGGTCGTGCGGACCCGGCGGGGCGAGCTGTCGGTGAAGGTGCGGCGGTGGACCCTCCTCGCCGAGGCCCGGCGCTCCTTCGGCGACAAGTGGCACGGCGTCACCGACGTGGAGACCCGCTTCCGCCAGCGCGAGGTCGACCTGTGGGCGAACGAGCGGTCACGCCAGGTCCTCCTCCTGCGCAGCCGGCTCCTCCGGCGCCTGCGGGAGCGGCTGTGGGCCGACGGCTTCGTCGAGGTCGAGACGCCCATCTTGCACCCGATCCCCGGCGGGGCCGCCGCCCGCCCCTTCGTCACCCACCACAACGCGCTCGACGCCGACCTCTACCTTCGCATCGCTCCCGAGCTGTACCTCAAGCGCCTCGTGGTCGGCGGGGTCGAAAGAGTGTTCGAGATCGGCCGCGTCTTCCGCAACGAGGGGCTCTCGCCCCGGCACAACCCCGAGTTCACGATGCTCGAGCTCTACCAGGCCTACGCCGACTATTCGGATCTCATGGCCCTCTTCGAGCAGCTCGTCGCCGGCGTCGCCACCGACCTCCTCGGCACCACGTCGCTCACCTACCAGGGACGGCCGCTCGACCTCGCCCCGCCGTGGCGCCGGGCCACGCTGTCGGAGCTGGTCGCCGAGCACACGGGTACCAGCCTCGACGTCCACACCCCTCTCGAGGTGCTCCGCGACCACCTGCGGGCGGCAGGCGTCGAGCCGCATCCCGACTGGGGCCCGGGCAAGGTGCTCCTCGAGGTGTTCGAGAAGACGACCGAGCCGAACCTGTGGGGACCGGTCATGGTGTGCGACTACCCGGCCGAGGTGTCGCCGCTGGCCCGGCGCCACCGCCGCGATCCCGAGCTGGTGGAACGGTTCGAGCCCGTCGTGGCCGGGCGCGAGCTGGGCAACGCCTTCACGGAGCTGGTCGACCCCGACGACCAGCGACGGCGGTTCGAGGAGCAGGCTGCCCTGCGTGCCGCAGGCGACGAGGAGGCCATGGTGGTCGACGAGGACTACCTCCGGGCGCTGGAGCACGGCCTTCCGCCGACCGCGGGCATGGGGATGGGCGTGGACCGCCTGGCGATGCTGCTCGCAGACGTCGCCAACATCCGGGAGGTGATCGCCTTCCCGGCCCTGCGCCCCGAGCGCTGATGCCGGCACCGGGCCGGCCAGCGGTGGCGGACCCGGCTCGGTTCAGCCAGGCAGGTCGTCGAGCAGCGAGTCGACCAGGTCGGCGAGCGAGCTCGACAGACGGGGAGCGCCCACGGCGACGGCCGCCGCACGCGCCTTGGCTGCGAACCGGCGGCCGACGGACACGGTGCCGGCAACCCCAGGGGAGGCCGCCACGATCGCCCGGGCCTTGTCGCGCTCGGGCTGGCCCAGGGGCTGGCCGAGCAGGTTGCGCAGCTCCGGCCCCGCCTCGGGGTCGGCCAGGGCCAAGAGGACGGGAAGCGTGTAGATGCCCTCGGCCAGGTCCTGTCCGGGAGGCTTGCCCAGCTCGCCGTCGGTGGCGATCACGTCGCGGACGTCGTCGCGCAGCTGGAAGACCATGCCGAAGTTGTGCCCGAACGCAGTCAGGGCCTCCACCTCGCGCAGCGGGAGTCGCCCGGTCAACGCGCCGATCCGGCAGGACGCGGCCATGAGGGCTGCCGTCTTGCCGCGGATCGCCTCGTAGTAGTCCTCGTGGGTCCGCCCGATCCGGTACGAGGACCGGACCTCGGCGATCTGGCCCTGGCAGAGCGACCCGAGGGTCGTGGCGAGCAGGCTGGCGATGTCGGTGCCGAGCTCGGCGGCGATGGCGGCCGAGCGGGCCAGCAGGAAGTCGCCTGCCACGATGGCGACGAGGTTCCCGAAGCGACTGTTCACGCTGTCGACGTTGCGGCGGACCATCGCCTCGTCGATGACGTCGTCGTGGTAGAGCGAGGCAAGGTGCACGAGCTCGACCGACACCGCTCCGAGCAGGTCGCGCTCGCTCGCCGCCCGCTCGCCGGCCGTGGCCGCCGCCAGGGCCAGCATGGGGCGCAGGCGCTTGCCCCCGGCGGCGATGAGGTGCGTCGACACCTGGTCGAGGAAGCCGTCACCGGTGACGACGGTGCTGGCGAGCAGGGGCTCGAGCCGCTCGAGGTCCTCCTCGACGTAGGGAAGACCCAGGGCCTCTGAAGCGTTCATCCACGTGAACGATAGGCGACGCCGTGCCGGGCCGTGCCCGGGGCCCCGGCGGCACGGCGAGTCGGGGTGCGGCTGCCTCGGACAGGTGCTCCTTGTAGACTTCGCAAGAGGGAGAAACGGAGGCGGTCACGTGTTCGAACGCTTCACCGACCGAGCGCGACGAGTCCTGGTGCTGGCGCAGGAGGAGGCGCGCCTGCTCAACCACAGCTTCATCGGGACCGAGCACATCCTGCTCGGGCTCATTCACGAGGGTGAGGGCGTGGCGGCCAAGGCGCTCGAGTCGATGGGCATCTCCCTCGAGGCCGTGCGCGAGAAGGTCGAAGAGACGATCGGGATGGCCGGCAGCGCGCCGAGCGGCTCGCCCCCCTTCACGCCCCGCGCGAAGAAGGTCCTCGAGCTCTCCCTCCGCGAGGCGCTCCAGCTCGGCCACAGCTACATCGGCACCGAGCACATGCTCCTCGGCCTCGTCCGTGAGGGCGAGGGAGTCGCGGCCCAGGTCCTCGTGAGCCTGGGTGCGGACCTCGGTCGGGTCCGTCAGCAGGTGATCCAGCTGATGTCCGGCTATCAGGGCAAGGACCCGGTGGGCGCCGGCTCGGCGTCGTCGGGCTCCGAGTCGCCCTCGGGGTCGCCCGTCCTCGACCAGTTCGGGCGGAACCTCACCCAGCTGGCCCGCGAAGGGAAGCTCGACCCCGTCGTGGGCCGGGCCAAGGAGATCGAGCGGGTCATGCAGGTCCTGTCGCGCCGGACGAAGAACAACCCGGTGCTGATCGGCGAGCCCGGCGTCGGCAAGACCGCCATCGTCGAGGGCTTGGCCCAGCGCATCGTGGCCAACGACGTGCCCGAGACCCTGGCCGGCAAGCAGCTCTACACCCTCGACCTCGGGGCCCTCGTGGCCGGCAGCCGCTACCGCGGCGACTTCGAGGAACGCCTCAAGAAGGTCCTCAAGGAGATCCGCACCCGGGGCGACATCATCTTGTTCATCGACGAGCTCCACACGCTGGTCGGTGCCGGCGCAGCCGAGGGCGCCATCGACGCGGCCTCGATCCTCAAGCCGATGCTCGCCCGGGGCGAGCTGCAGACCGTCGGGGCGACCACGCTCGACGAGTACCGCAAGCACCTCGAGAAGGATGCGGCCCTCGAGCGCCGCTTCCAGCCGGTCAAGGTGGAGCAGCCGTCGGTGGCGCTCACCATCGACATCTTGAAGGGCCTGCGCGACCGCTACGAGTCCCATCACGCGGTGACGATCACCGACCAGGCGCTCGTGGCCGCCGCCAACCTGGCCGACCGCTACCTGGCCGACCGCTACCTGCCCGACAAGGCCATCGACCTCATCGACGAGGCGGGCAGCCGCCTGCGGATCCGGCGGATGACCACCCCGCCGAGCTACAAGAAGCTCGACGAGGAGATCGCCCGGCTGCGTGCCGACAAGGAGGCCGCCATCGAGCGCGGCGCCTTCGAGCAGGCCAAGAAGCTCGCCGAGCAGGAAAAGGAGCGCCTCGACCGCAAGGAGGCGCAGGATGCCGCATGGCGGGCAGAGGGGATGGAGCTCTTCGACGTGGTCGACGAGGACGTCATCGCCGAGGTCCTCGCCAACTGGACGGGCATCCCCGTTTACCGCCTCACCGAGGAGGAGACCGCCAAGCTGCTGCGCATGGAGGACGAGCTCCACAAGCGGGTCATCGGCCAGGAGGAGGCGATCAAGGCGCTGTCGCGTGCGATCCGTCGGACCCGGGCCGGCCTCAAGGACCCGAAGCGGCCGAGCGGGTCGTTCATCTTCCTCGGGCCGACCGGTGTCGGCAAGACCGAGCTCGCCAAGACGCTGGCCGAGTTCCTCTTCGACGACGAGGACGCGCTCATCCAGCTCGACATGAGCGAGTACATGGAGAAGCACACCGTGAGCCGCCTGGTCGGGTCACCCCCTGGCTACGTCGGCTACGAGGAAGGCGGGCAGCTCACCGAGGCCGTGCGCCGCAAGCCCTTCTCAGTGGTCCTCTTCGACGAGGTCGAGAAGGCGCACCCCGACGTGTTCAACACCCTGCTGCAGATCCTCGAGGACGGTCGGCTGACCGACGCCCAGGGGCGCAGCGTGGACTTCAAGAACACCGTGCTCATCATGACCTCCAACCTCGGCACCGCCGACCTGCGCAAGGCTACGGTCGGCTTCGCCAAGACTTCGGAGGCGGTCACCTACGAGCGCATGAAGGCCAAGGTGAACGAGGCTCTCAAGGCGCACTTCCGTCCCGAGTTCCTGAACCGGATCGACGAGGTGATCGTCTTCCACGAGCTGTCGAGGGACGAGGTCATCGCCATCGTCGACCTCATGATCGGCCGGACGGCCGAACAGCTGAGCGGTCAGGGGCTCGGGCTCGAGCTCACGCCGGCAGCCCGGGCGTTCCTCGCCGAGCGAGGGTACGACCCGCAGCTCGGAGCCCGTCCGCTGCGCCGTGCCATCCAGCAGCTGGTCGAGGACCCGCTGTCGGAGCGCATCTTGTGGAAGGAGTTCCGCGTCGGCGAGACCATCGTGGTCGACGTTGAGCCGAGCGCCGGTGACGGCTTCGACGGGCCGCACCTGACCTTTCGTGCCATCGAGGGCCTCGAGCCGCCGCCGATGGAGCTCGCCGGGAGCGGCTCGGCCACCGACTGACCGGCTGCCAGCGTCGAGCCCGCGAAGAGGCCCGGCCTGCGGCTGCCCTGGCCGCGAGCCGGGCCTCCGTCGTGTTCCCGTCCGGGTGCGCCCCGTGCCGGGAGGCGCTCCGCCCGTCGGGCGTCGGGCCTCGATGGCTGTCACAACCGTTCCCTATGGTGCGGCGGTGCCCCGCCTCGCCCCCTCGTTCCGTTGCCGGGCCTGCGCTGCCCGAGCCCCTCGCTGGTCGGGCAGGTGCCCGGGTTGCGGGGAGTGGAACTCGCTCACCGAGGAGCCTCGGGCTGCCAGGGCGCGGGCGGGCGGGCCGCCGCGCCCGGGTGCGGCGGCCGTGCCGCTCGCCGACGTCGACCCTGCGGGTGGTGCCGTGCGCCCGACCGGCGTGGGCGAGCTCGACCGCGTGCTGTCGGGCGGCCTCGTGGCCGGCTCGGTGACCCTGGCCTTCGGTGAGCCGGGGGTGGGCAAGTCGACCCTCCTGCTGCAGGCCCTCCTCTCGGTCGCCTCGTCGGGCGGCACCGCCCTGCTCGTGTCGGCCGAGGAGTGCACGGCCCAGGTGCGATCCCGTGCCGAGCGGCTCGGGCCGGTGCCGCCCGGTGTCGTGGTGCTGGCCACCTCGGCGGTCGAGGAGATCGAGCAGACGGTGGACGGCCTGCACCCCGATCTCGTGGTCGTCGACTCGATCCAGACGGTCGGCGACTCGGCCATGCCCGGTCCGGCAGGCTCGCTCGTCCAGGTCAGGGCGTGCGCCGAGCGCCTGGCCCGCGTGGCGAGGGACTCGGCCGTGCCCGTCGTGCTGGTCGGCCACGTCACGAAAGACGGCAGCCTGGCGGGGCCTCGTACCCTCGAGCACCTCGTCGACACCGTGGTCGTCGTGGAGGGTGACCGCCACCACGCCCTGCGGATGTTGCGGACGGTCAAGCACCGGTTCGGCCCAACCGGTGAGGTGGGGCTGCTCGAGATGGGCGAGGCGGGCTTCGTCGAGGTCGCCGATCCCGGCCCCCTGTTGCTCGGCGACCGGCGACCGGAGGTGTCCGGCAGCACGGTCACCCCCCTCGTGCAGGGCCGGCGGCCGCTGCTGGTCGAGGTTCAGGCCCTCGTGTGCGACCGGGGCGCCGCCGGCGCCCGCCGCAACGTCCAGGGCCTCGATCCCCAGCGGCTGTCCATGCTGCTCGCCGTCCTCGAGTGCCGCGCCGGTCTCGACCTCGCCGGGCGCGAGGTGTTCGTGTCGGCCACCGGCGGGGTCCGGGCCACCGAGCCGTCCACCGATCTCGCCCTCGCCCTCGCCGTGGCCTCGTCGGCGACGGGTCGCCCGCTCCCGCCGGACCTCGTGTCCTTCGGCGAGGTCGGACTGGCCGGAGAGGTGCGCCAGGTGTCGGCGCCCGAGCGGCGCCTCAACGAGGCCGCCAGGCTCGGGTTCACGCGCGCCCTCGTCCCGGCTGCAACCCCCCAAGGTCGCTGGCCGCTCGAGCTGATCCGGGTCCGCTCGCTCCTCGAGGGGCTGGCCGCGGTCGAGGGTCCGGCCGGCCGCGTCCGGCCCGCCGAGCCTGCCCACTTCGCCGACGTGTGACCCTGTGCGCCTCGGTGGGGTGGCGGGACCTCCCGGGTACGATGCAGCCGTGGTCGACCACCCCGACCAGCGTCTCATCGATGCGTTGGGGCTCGTGGCCCCCGGGACGGCCCTCCGCGAGGGTCTGGACCGGATCCTGCAGGCCCAGCGGGGCGCCCTGGTGGTCGTGGGCGACGACGCAGCCGTGCTCTCCATCTGCAGCGGCGGGTTCCTCCTCGACGCCGAGTTCACGCCCCAGCGGCTGTCCGAGCTGGCGAAGATGGACGGTGCCATCATCCTCGCCCGCGACGCCTCGCGCATCGCACGGGCCAACGTGCACCTCGTGCCGAGGGCCAGCATCCCGACCAACGAGACCGGCACCCGGCACCGGACGGCCGAGCGGGTGGCGCGCTCGATCGACGTGCCGGTGATCACGGTGTCCGAGTCGATGTCGACCATCGCCGTCTACCGGGGCGATCGCAAGCACGTGCTCCAGCGCACCGAACGGCTGCTCGAGCGGGCCGGCCAGGCGCTGTCCACCCTGCAGCGGTTCAAGAGCCGTTTCGACCAGGCGCTGGCAGCGCTGTCTGCGCTGGAGGTGGAGGACGCCGTGTCGGTGCGCGACGTCGTGGCCGTGCTCCAACCGGCCGAGATGGTGGCCCGCATCGCAGAGGAGGTCGAGAGCTACCTCGTCGAGCTGGGCGAGGACGGCCGGCTGATCCACCTCCAGCTGCAGGAATCGGTGGGCAGCACCGCCGCGACCGTCCACCTGGTGGCTCGCGACTACCTCGTGGCGCCCGAAGGAGCCGGCGCCCCATCGGCGGGCCCGGCAGGCGACGACGGCGGGCGCCCTCGGGCAGGAGGGGTGCAGGACGATGCCGTGGCCCGGGCGCTGGGCAGGCTCCACCAGCTGTCGCCCGAGGACCTGCTCGACATGGGCAAGGTGGCCGCTACCGTCGGGCTGGGCCACACGGCCGAGGGGCTCGAGGCGCCGGTCGAGCCGCGTGGCTACCGTCTGCTGCACCGCCTCCCGCGCGTGTCGGGGCTCATCATCGACCGTATCGTCGAGCGGTTCGCCACCCTGGCCGGCATCATGCAGGCTTCGGTCAGCGACCTGGAGAAGGTGGGTGGCGTGGGAGGGGCCCGGGCGCGGTCGGTGAAGGACGGGCTGGCCCGCATGGTGGAGGCGAGCATCCTCGAGCGCTACGAGTGAGGGCGAGCGCGACGCGTGAGGGTGACCTGGCGAACTGCCCGACGTGCGCGGCCGCCGCGAGGCCGGAGCCATTCCCAGGGCTGCTGCTGCCCGCCGTCATGTAGAATGGGTGCCTCGACGTCGCGGCCGCGCACCCCGCCGGGGCGGTGCAACCGCCGGACGCGGCGAAGCTGCACGCCCGCCTGCCGAGCCGAGGAGGTCCGTGTTCAAAGTCGGTGACAAGGTCGTGTACCCCCATCATGGGGCGGCGGTCGTCGAGCGGCGCGAGACCAAGGAAGCGTTCGGCCAGCAGCGCGAGTACCTCGTCTTGCGCCTGGCCTATGGCGACTTGACGTTGATGGTCCCCGCCGACAACACCGACGGGGTGGGGCTGCGCGAGGTCATCAACGACGAGGAGGTGGAGGAGGTCTTCGCCGTCCTTCGCAAGAAGGAGGCCCGGATGCCGACCAACTGGTCGCGCCGGTACAAGAACCACTCCGAGAAGCTGCGCTCGGGCGACATCTACCAGGTAGCCGAGGTGGTGCGGAACCTGTCGATCCGCGACAAGGACAAGGGGCTGTCCGCGGGCGAGAAGCGGATGCTGAGCCGGGCGCGCCAGATCCTGGTCTCCGAGCTCACCTTCGCGCTCGGCGTGGACGAGGCGACCGCCGAGCAGCGCCTGAACGACGCGCTGCCCTGAGAGCGCGTGCCGTGCCACGGGTGTGGGCGGTGGTCGTGGCCGGCGGCTCTGGCACGCGGTTCGGCAAGCCCAAGCAGTTCGTCGAGCTGAGGGGGCGACCGGTCGTGGCCTGGGCGGTCGAGGCGTGCCGCGCCGTCGCCGGCTCGGTCGTGCTCGTGCTGCCCGACACAGGCACCCGCTCCTTCGGGGCCGACGTGGTCGTGGCCGGCGGGCCTTCACGCTCGGCCTCCGTGCGCTGCGGCCTGGCCGCCGTGCCAGAAGAGTGTGACGTGGTCGTGGTCCACGACGCCGCCCGGCCCTTCGCCGCCGCGACCCTGTTCCGCTCCGTGGTCGACGCGCTGGCCGACCCCGGCGTGGCCGGCGCGGTGTGCGCCGTGCCGGTGGCCGACACGGTCAAGCGGCTCGCTCGGCCCCTGGCACCAGGTGGCGGCGTCGCCGACGTCGTCGAGACGCTGGACCGGGGGGCGCTGGTGGCCGTCCAGACCCCCCAGGCGTTCCGCACGGCCGCGCTCCGCCGGGCGCACGCCTCGGCGGCGGATGCCACCGACGACGCCGCGCTCATCGAGGCGCTCGGCCTGCGGGTCCGTGCGGTGCCGGGCGACCCGCGCAACCTGAAGCTCACGGTGCCCGGCGACCTGGCGCTGGCCGAACACCTCCTGGGGTCCTGAGGTGCGCGTCGGCCAGGGGTTCGATGCGCACCGTTTCAGCGAGGACCCCACCCGGCGTCTCGTCCTCGGCGGCGTGCACGTCGAGGGCGCGCCCGGGCTCGCCGGCCACAGCGACGCCGACGCGCTGTCGCACGCACTGGCCGACGCGCTGCTCGGCGCGGCCGGCTTGGGGGACCTCGGTACGTGGTTCCCCGACACCGATCCCGCCTGGCGAGGGGCTGACAGCCTGCGGTTGCTGGGCGAGGTCATGGCCAAGCTGGCGGCGGCCGGGTTCCGGGCCGTGAACGCCGACTGCACCCTCGTGGCCGAGAAGCCCCGGCTCGCCGCTTATGTCCCCGCCATGGGGGAGCGGCTCGCCGCAGTGCTCGGTGCGCCGGTGTCGGTGAAGGTCACCCGGCCCGAGGGCATGGGTGCGCTGGGCCGGGCCGAGGGCATCGTGGCGCTGGCCGTGGTCCTGGTCGACGACGATCCGGCGCAGGCCGGGGCACGGCGGTGACGCCTGCTCCCCGCGGACGCCGCCGGCAGGGAGTGCCGGGGCGGCGAGCCAGGGGTGCCGCGCCAGTGCGGGCGCCAGTGCGGGCAGCAGGGCGGGCGCCTCGGCGGGCGGTGGGGCCGCGGCCTCCTCGCTCGGAGGGCCGAGGTGCCGGCATCCGGGGCGTCCCTGCCGTGCGGGGTCGGGGCGGGACCGGCCCGGCCGGGCTCGGGGGCGACCAGGTCGAGGGGCGCCGCGCCGTCCTCGAGTTGCTCGCCGCAGGCCGGCGGCCGGTTCGCCGCCTGGTGGTGGCCGAGGGGCTCGATCCCTCGCCACAGCTCGATCGGATCGAGGAGCTGGCCGTGGCGCGAAAGATCCCGCTCCAGACGGTGTCGCCGGCAAGGCTGGCGGCGCTGGCGCGCACCGACGCGCCTCAGGGCGTGGTGGCCCTCACCCGGGCCATCGAGCCCGAGCCGCTCGAGGAGCTGTGCACCCGAGGCGACCGCGGCGGCGCCCTGCCGTTCCTGCTCGTGGTGGCGGGGATCACCGACCCGCGCAACCTCGGCTCCCTCCTGCGCAGCGCCGAGGGCGCAGGGGTGACGGGCGTCGTGCTGCCCCGCCACCGCTCCGCCCACCTGTCGCCCGCAGTGGCCAAGGTGGCTGCAGGCGCCGTCGAGCACCTCGCCTTCGCCCTCGTGCCCGGGATCGCGGGCGCCCTCGTGACCATGGCCGGCCTCGGGGTCCGCTCGATCGGCCTGGCCGCCGAGGCGCGACGCTCGATCTACGAGCTCGACGTGGAGGACCAGGCGATCGCGCTCGTGGTCGGGGGCGAGGAGCGGGGCCTCCCGGCTCTCGTCCGACGCCGCTGCGACGACCTCGCCGCCATACCCCAGCACGGGGCCCTCTCGTCGCTCAACGCAGGGGCGGCTGGCGCCGTCGCCTGCTTCGAGGTGGCGCGCCGCCGGCTGGCGCCGGCACGGGCCTCGGCGGCTGCGTCGAGGGGCAGCTCGCGAGCGCGGGCCACCCGTGGGTCGCTTGCGGGAGCCTCGGAGGGCTGAGGAGGTCCCTCAGCCCCCTCGGTGCCCGATGCCGGCGCCGGTCCCGGCCGGGCCGAGCCCAACAGCGTCGGGGTCGAACAGCGTCGGGGCTGGTAGCAGCCGGAGCGACTCGTCGGCAGGGGTGGGCTCGCGGGCCGCTGCCGTCTCGCCGACGGCGGCCGGCTCATCGGGAGGGGTCGGCTCGCCGGCGGCGGTCGGCTCGTCGGCAGGGGTCAGCTCGTCGGCCGGGGTCAGCGGGAAGTAGCCCGGCACGGCGCGCTGGGGGGTGTCGAGGTAGATCTTGGCCTCGGGAACACCGCAGAAGCGGCCGTGGCTCCACCGCACCTCCACGTGGCCACGGACCGCCCGCTCCGTGCTCCGCCGGCGGTCGAGGACGTGCGCGTGCCACTCGATCCGCGGCTGGCCCGCCGGCGACGACCACAGGTCGAAGGAGGCCAGCCGGAACTGCTGGCGCCAGTCCCACGGTGTGGCGATCCGGAGCCGCACGAACCCTTGCCGGTCGGTGCCGAGCACGAAGTAGGGGGTGTCCGACAGCCGTAGCATGCGCCACAGCAGCAGTTCGCGGTCGCGCAAGGTGGGCAGCGACGCCGACCAGCGCGCGGCCGTCGCCGAGGAGACGGCGCTGCAGAACTCGGCGTAGACGGCGTCGACCCGGCTCGGCCACCGGCGTGCGCATGCCCCGGCGATGTGCTGCCGGTCTCGGCGCGTCAAGGCCGACAGAGAGCTGGGAAGGGTGGGGTCGACCTCGGCGCGCACGGCGCGGTAGAGGTCACGGTAGGCGCCGGGCGCCACGGCCTCGTACCAGTCGGGCGCGCCCGCGGCCGCGCGGACCGCCAGCCGGTTGTCGAAGACGTGGGACGGCGACGCGTTCATGAGCAGCCGTGACCGGTACTTGCACGACACGAGGTAGACGTGGTCGACACGCAGGTCGGCCGGCAAGAGGTCGTACCCCGGGGGCCTGTCCGGGCCCTTCCACTCGATGCGGGCGGGCCGTCGCCCGCGGAGCCCGCAGTCGGCATGGAGGAACGCCTGGCCGTTGGCGAACGCGGCGGACGCGATGCCGAGGTGGTGACCCCCGAGCACGGAACCTTGGAGGCGGGCGAAGGCGGCGTCGGGCACGTTGACGAGCTCGCCCGGGCGAGCGACGACCGCCTCGTCGAGCCCGGGGAACCCGAGCATGCCCAGGCCGGTCGCGAGCTCCGTGACCTCGGTACGCTCGTCGGCCACGCCTGAGCTTACATCGATGTGCTCTGGCCGGTCCGTAGCTGGCCGGTCCGCGCCCGGCGCCGGGTTTCGACTCCTGGGGTGAACGAGGGCCGAACTACGCGGACGCTCCGACGAGGACGCGGAGATCCTCTCTGTCGGCGCCCTCGGACTTCCTGATCGGAGTCCATTCTCGGAGTTCGATAGTGGATGCGGGCAGGCTCAAAAGCAGGGCCTCTCGCAGCGACTCGGCCAACTCGATCATGTTGTCGCCCGTCGCGAAGCACCCGGGCAACTCCTCCACCTCGGCCCAGAGCTGTCCGCCCTCCGAATGGACGACGACCGTGAAGTGGGCCTCCTGCATCTCGTCCATTCTCAATGGCTCCTGTGATCGACCGTGATTCACTTCAATCCGGCCTGCTTCGGGATAGCGCTGGTCAGCCCCGGTGGGTAATCCCGTCGCTTGTTCGTCGGCAGTGTGATAGGGCCATGACCAGGCTTTTCCATCTTCACCTTGTGCTTGCCACCCCTTGTGCGAACCCAGCCGTGCGACTCGAGCAATGCCTGCGCCGTAACCTGGGAAAGCACCTTCGGCCGGTGCTTTGGGTCAGCCATTGCGGGCGAATACGAGGCCCAGGGTCGCCACCGCCGTTGGACCGGCACCGGGGAATTCGTCGACAAACCGTCTCCAAGCGGCCCTGTCAGCGCTGGTCAGCCTCCGCTCCACGCCGCTGAGCTGGCGCAACTCCGAGCCGGTGGTGGGACTCGAACCCACGGCCTGACGATTACAAGTCGCCTGCGCTTCCAGCTGCGCCACACCGGCCTGCGGCCAGGCTAGTGCCGGCCACTTTCGGCACCGGGCGAAGCGGCCGGGGCCGCCGCCACGGGAACCGGGCGCCACGATGGACGGCGTGTGGCCCGGTGCTCCTCGAGGCAGGCCCGGGTCCGCAGGCCGGTACATGCCCGGGTCTGCAAGCCCGAAGGGGCCGGCGGACCCGGATGCTTGCGTCGCCCGGTGCCCGGTTGGCAGGCTGGCGGCCATGGCCGGCCCGCCACCGCCCGATCGGGAGGGCGGGCCCCCTCGCCATGGCGCCACTCGCGCCAACCTGGCCCTGGGCCGTGCCCTTGCCCTGCTGGTCGTGGCCGTCGTGCTCGGTGCTGCGCTGCTCGGGGTGGCCGCCCGCCCGCCAGCTGTTGCCACGTCGGGGCAGGCGACGTCGCCGCCTCCGACCACCGCAGCGAGCTCGCCCACCACCGCGCCCTCGTCGACGACTGTGCCGCACAGCTCCACGACGACCGTGCCGCGGAGCTCCACGACGACCGTGCCACGCTCCTCGGTGAAGGTCCTCGTGGCCAACGGCACGACCACCCCCGGCCTCGCCGGGCGGCTCTCCCAGCAGCTCCAGGCGGCCGGCTGGGCGACGCAGCCTGCGGTCAACGCCACGTCCCCCGTGTCGTCGTCCGGGGTGTACTACGCCACCGGCCAGCAACAGGCGGCGGCCAGCATCGCCGCCTCGCTCGGGTTGGGTGCCACCTCGGTGCACCCGCTCACCTCGTCGGTGCCCGTCTCGAACACCTCTGGCATCGCGGTGGTCGTCGTCGCGGGCCCCGATCTCGCGGGCACGACCACCACAACCACGGCGCCTCCTTCGACGACCTCGACCACGGCTCGCTCCTCGTCGACCTCGACCACCGCACGGCACGGGTAACGCCCCGTGGGCGACGTGCCCAAGCCGCTGGTGCCCCTGCGCGAGGAACCGGAGTCGGGAGCCCTGTTCCTCGACTACGACGGCACCCTGGCACCGATCGTCGACGATCCCGAGCAGGCCCGCCCGTTGCCCGGAGTGGCCGAGGTGCTCGAACGCCTCTGCGGGAGGCTCGCCCTCGTGGCCGTGGTGTCCGGCCGTCCGGCTGCCTTCCTCCAGCGGGCGCTGGGAGGAGCCAGGCCGGGCCGTGCTCGCCCCCCGGCAGGAGGCGCCGGCCTCTCGCGGCTGCGCCTGATCGGCCTGTACGGGCTCGAGGAGGCGCGGGTCGGCGGGGCCGTGCGCACTGCTCCCGAGGCCGAGCGCTGGCGGCCCCTGGTAGCCGAGGTGGCCATCACCGCCCGGAACCTGGCACCAGAGGGCCTGGGCGTGGAGCCCAAGGGCCTGTCGGTCACCTTGCACTGGCGCCCCCGGCCCGATGCCCAACCGTGGGCCCTCGACTTCGCGGCAGAGCAGGCGGCGCGCACCGGTCTCGTGCTCCAGCCCGGCCGGATGGCCGTCGAATTGCGGCCCCCGGCCGGCGGCGACAAGGGGACGGTGGTCCAGCGCCTGGCCGCCGGCTACCGGTCCGTCGGGTGCTTCGGCGACGACCTCGGGGACCTGGCAGCGTTCCGCGCGCTGTCGAGGCTGGCCGAGGATGGCGTGGCCGTGGCCCGCGTGGCCGTCTCGGACCCCGGCGCCCCACCTGAGGTGCTGGCCGCCGCCGACGTGGTCGTGGTGGGCCCTGAGGGAGCCCTCGCGCTCTTGCGTGCCCTCGCCGGCCCGGGCTGAGGCACGTACGCCCGCTCGGGCCGGGCTCTTCAGGGGGTGGCAGGGGATGCTGCCGCCGCCAGCTGGTCGTCGAACCAGTCCGCGGCGGTGCGAGCCAGCACGATCTCGCGCAAGCGGGCGGCACGGGCGGCGCGCGCCGGGGGGGGCATGCCGAGGGCCTCGTCGAGGGCGGCGGCCGTGCCCGTGACGTCGAAGGGGTTGATGCCGAGGGCAGCCGGCTTGAGCTCGTCCCATACACCCGCCTCACGCGAGATCACGAGCACCCCGTCGTGGCCGTTGAGGACCGGTCCTTCCTTGGCGACCAGGTTCAGGCCGTCGCGGACGGGGTTCACGAGCAGCACGTCGTAGCGGCAGAGCGCGGCGAGCGACCGTTCCCTCGCGTCGGCCACCTCGAGGACGATGGGCGTCCACTCCGGGGTGCCCCACCGCTCGTTGATCCGCTCCACCGTGTGCTCCACCTCGTTGCGGTAGGCCAGGTACTCGGCGAGCCCTTCGCGCGACGGGTAGGCGAGGGCCAGCAGCACCACACGGTCGCGCCACTGCGGGCGCGTCTCGAGGAGCTCCTCGAAGGCCAGGCAGCCCCGCAGGATGTTCTTCGAGAGCTCCACGCGGTCGACGCGGACCACGAGCTTGCGGTCGCCGGTCCGCTCGTCGAGCGCCGCCAGGGCCTGCTGGCAGGCCTCGGTGTCGAGCTCGGCGAGCAGGGCGCTCGGATCGGGCCCGAGCGGCGCGTGGAACGTCGGGGGTGGGCCGATGCCGCCGGCTGCCTGGGCCAGGTCGGTGTCATCGAAGCAGGCCCGGAACAGTCCTTCCCAGCGGGCGGTGTGGAAGCCGCAGGCCCCGAACCCCGCCATGCCGGCCAACAGGTCGCCACCGGCCTCGGTGGGCAGCACTCGCAGGGCGCTCGGGTCGGCAAAGGGCGTGTGGGTGAAGTGGACCGTGCGCAAGTCGGGCCTGGCCATCCGCAGCATGTGGCCGGTCAGGGACAGGTGGTAGTCCTGCACGAGGACCGCGGCGCCCTCGGGGGCCCGCTCGGCCACGGCCTCGGCGAAGAGCCGGTTCATGGAGCGGTAGGCGTCCCAGGCGGCGTGCCAGCGCCGGTCGAAGCGTGGCCGGCGCGGGAGGTCGAAGAGGTGATGGTGGCAGAACCACAGCGTGGCGTTCGACACCACGTCGTAGGCGAGGCGGTACTGCTCGGCGTCGGGGGCCACGTACACGGTGTCGAGCCCTTCCTCGGCCAGCAGTCCCTCGGCGGCGGCGAGCCGGTCCGCCTCGCTCATGGTTGCGGCCACCCACGTGGCCCGGGTGCCCGTGAGGAGGGGGCGCAGCGTGCTGGCCAGCCCACCCCCGGTACCGGCGGGCTCGGGGCGCCCGTCGGCACCGAGCCGGAAGGACACGGGGCCCCGGTTCGACACGACGACGACGTCGGGCATCACCGGCACGCTAGCTGGCAAGCCTCGTCGTGCTGCCCCTCGCGTGGCGCGAGGGCAGGGTCCAGCACCGAGAACCCGGCGGGAGGGGCGGCGGTGGCGGGCCTCCCGCCACCGCCTCGAGCCGTCCCGGTCAGGCCCCTCTCACCGTGCACGAGCGAGCGCGGCGCGCAGGACGTCGAGCGCCTGGGGCCGCAGCTCCTCGAGCGGCCGGTTGCGGTGCACCCGCACGCCGAGGTCCACCTGCGCGATCGACGACACGCCGAAGCGGCGGCTGACGTCGACGAGCAGTCCCAGCTCGACCCCGTACCCGGCGGCGAACTCGATCTTCTCGAGCACCCATCGCGGAGCGGCAGTCTCGCCTGCCAGGGGTTGGCGGACCCCGGCCAGCTCGGGGAAGAGCAGCTCGATGAGCGGCCGGGCCACCAGCTCGGTCACCCTGCCGCCGCCGGTGGGCTCGCCGCCGAGGGGGCGCTCGTAGCAGCCCTTCACCAGCGCGATGTCGTCGTAGAGGAGCAGCGGTCCGATGAGGCCGGTCACGAACGCTTCCGTCGTGTTCTCGACGTCGGCGTCGAGGAAGACGACGACGTCGCCGGCGGCAGCCTCGAGCCCGGCGCGCATGGCCGCGCCCTTGCTCCCGCTGCAGCCCGGCACGCCCACCACCTTGGCGCCGGCGCGCCGCGCCACCTCGGCCGTGGCGTCCGACGACCCGTCGTCGACCACGAGCACCTCGTCGACGAGCCCCGACCCGCCGAACGCGGTCACCAGGGGCCTCGACACGGCGGTGACCACCTCGCCGACGGTGCGCTCCTCGTCGCGTGAGGGGATGCACACCGACACCAGCCGGCCACCTTTGGCCTCGAGGAGGCCCCGAGGCGTGAAGTCGGCCAGGTGGAAGGTCCGGAGAGGGGCTGGCACCCCTCGATCATCCCCCATCCCGGGGGCCGCCGTAGCCCCGGGGGTGCTCTGGCCCCGACGGTGCCCTGGCGGCGTCGCCCCCGGCAACCCGGCCCCCAGGGGGTCGTGGGGCGACGTTGACGGCCATGGTGCTCTTCGACCACCATGGTGGCGATCATCCAGAGCGGCTGAGGGACGGGCCCTGCGACGCCGCGGCAACCAGTGACCGGGGGGCGTGCGCGCCCCATGGCCACCAGGTGCCAATGCCCGATCGATGAGGAGGAGCTTCGTCGTGGACCACGTCACCGGGTTGCGCTGTCGGGAGTGCGGCAGAGAGTTCCCCGCCGAGGCGCTGCACGTGTGCGACTTCTGCTTCGGCCCGCTCGAGGTCACCTACGACTACGAGCGGATCGCCGCCACCGTGACGCGCGAGCGCATCGCCAGCGGCCCCCGGACGATCTGGCGCTACGGCGACCTCCTGCCCGTCGCCGATCCGTCACCGGTGGACCTCGGGGTCGGCTTCACGCCCCTCGTGAGGGCCGAGCGCCTGGCGGCCGAGCTCGGCCTGGGCGAGCTGTGGGTCAAGGACGACTCGGCCAACCCGACCGGCTCCTTCAAGGACCGGGTGGTGTCCGTCGCCCTCACCAAGGCGCGCCAGCTCGGGTTCAAGGTCGCCGCCTGCGCCTCGACGGGCAACCTGGCCAACTCCGTGGCTGCCCACGCGGCGCGTGCCGGCATGGCATCCATCGTGCTCATCCCCTACGACCTCGAAGCGGCCAAGGTCACGATGACCGCCGTCTACGGCGGGACGGTGGTGGCGGTGACCGGCACCTACGACGACGTGAACCGGCTGTGTGCCGAGCTCGCGAGCGAGCACCCGAGCTGGGCGTTCGTGAACGTGAACATCCGCACGTACTACGCCGAGGGCTCCAAGACCCTGGCCTTCGAGGTGGCCGAGCAGCTCGGCTGGCAGGTGCCCGACCACGTGGTGGTGCCCGTGGCCTCCGGCAGCCAGCTCACCAAGGTGGCGAAGGGGTTCGCCGAACTCCAGCAGGTGGGGCTGGTCGACCCGGAGCGGCTGGTCCGGGTGTCGGGCGCCCAGGCGGCGGGGTGCTCGCCCGTTGCCACGGCCTTCGCCGCAGGCGTCGACGTCATCCGCCCCGTGCGGCCGTCGACCATCGCGAAGTCGCTCTCCATCGGCAACCCGGCTGACGGCTACTACGCTCTGCAGGCCGTTCGCCAGTCGGGGGGGGCGTGCGCAGCGGTCACCGATGACGAGATCGTGGAGGGTATCAAGCTGCTGGCCAGGACCGAAGGCATCTTCGCCGAGACGGCAGGCGGCGTGACCGTCGCCACGCTGGCCAAGCTGGCCGCCGAGGGGGTCGTCCGGCGCGACGAGCGCGTGGTGGCCATGATCACGGGCCACGGGCTGAAGACCGTCGAGGCCCTGACCCCGACCGTGGGCCCCACGCTGACGGTTCCCCCCCGGCTCGACGCGTTCGACGCCGCCCTGGCGGCCGAGGCTGGGGGCATCTTCGCCGTCGACGGGGAGCGTGGCTCGTGAGCGTGACCGTCCGGGTCCCGACCCAGCTGCGGCCGCTCACCGGCGGGACCGGGGAGGTGACGGTGGAGGGCGCGACGGTGGGGGAGGTCCTCAAGGCGCTCGACGCCGCCCACCCGGGCTTCTCGGAGCGGCTCTTCGACGAGTCCGGCGAGCTCCGGCGGTTCGTGAACGTCTTCTTGGCCGACGAGGACGTCCGGTTCCTCCAGGGGCTCGCGACCCCCGTGGGCAGCGGTCAGACCGTGTCGATCGTCCCCGCGGTGGCGGGCGGCTGACCGCGCCGCGCACGACCCAGCCGGCGGCGTACGACCCGCCGGCACGCCCCGACCCGGCTGGGTGGCGCCACCAGGCTGACTTCGCCGACCACGCTCGACGCGCCCGGGGCGACCCGGCCGGGTGGCCACGGGTCCGGTTGCACGCCACCCCCGCCGCGTGGTTTGCTGTTGGCACTCGAACTGCCAGAGTGCTAACGAACCGATAGGGTGGAGACCGTAGAGGCCGGCCCCCCGTGCCGGACGAGAACGGAGGTTACGACCACATGCCCAAGCTGATCACCTTCGACGAAGAAGCCCGGAGGGCGCTCGAGTCCGGGATGAACAAGTTGGCGGACGCGGTCCGGGTGACGCTTGGACCGAAGGGCCGCAACGTGGTGCTCGACAAGAAGTGGGGCGCCCCCACGATCACCAACGACGGCGTGTCGATCGCCAAGGAGATCGAGCTCGAGGACCCCTTCGAGAAGATCGGGGCCGAGCTCGTGAAGGAGGTGGCGAAGAAGACCGACGACGTCGCTGGCGACGGCACCACCACCGCAACCGTGCTCGCATGGGCCATGGTCCGCGAAGGGCTCCGCAACGTGGCGGCGGGCGCCAACCCCATGTCCCTCAAGCGAGGCATCGAGGCAGCGGTCGAGGAGGCCGTGAGCTCGATCCGCGACATCGCCCGTGAGACCGAGTCCAAGGGCCAGATCTCCCAGGTGGCGTCCATCTCGGCTGCCGACACGGAGATCGGGGAGATGATCGCCGAGGCCATCGACAAGGTGGGCAAGGACGGCGTCATCACCGTCGAGGAGTCCCAGACCTTCGGGATGGACCTGGACCTGGTCGAGGGCATGCGCTTCGACAAGGGGTACATCTCGCCGTACTTCGTGACCGACCCCGAGCGGATGGAGGCCGTGCTCGAGGACGCGTACGTGCTGCTCGTCGGCTCGAAGATCTCGGCCGTGCGCGACCTGCTCCCGGTGCTCGAGAAGGTCATGCAGACGGGCAAGCCGCTGCTCGTCGTTGCCGAGGACGTCGAGGGAGAGGCGCTGGCCACCCTCGTGGTCAACAAGATCCGGGGCACCTTCCGAAGCGCCGCGGTCAAGGCGCCCGGGTTCGGTGAGCGTCGCAAGGCCATGCTCCAGGACATGGCAATCCTGACCGGCGGCCAGGTCGTCACCGAGGAGGTGGGCCTCAAGCTCGAGAACGTCACCCTCGACCTGCTGGGCCGTGCCCGCAAGGTCGTCGTCACCAAGGACGAGACCACCATCGTCGAAGGCGCCGGTTCCGACGAGGAGATCAAGGGCCGGATCAACCAGATCAAGGCCGAGATCGAGACGACCGACTCCGACTACGACCGCGAGAAGCTCCAGGAACGCCTGGCGAAGCTGTCGGGCGGGGTGGCCGTGATCAAGGTCGGGGCAGCGACGGAGGTCGAGCTCAAGGAGAAGAAGCACCGCATCGAGGACGCCGTGTCCACGACCAAGGCGGCCATCGAAGAGGGCGTCGTGCCCGGCGGCGGCGTGGCCCTCCTGCGGGCGCAGTCCAGGACCCTCGCCTGCGCCGAGAAGCTCGAGCACGACGAGGCGACCGGGGCACGGATCGTGGCCCGGGCCCTCGAGGAACCCCTCAAGCAGATCGCGGTGAACTCGGGCCTCGAAGGCGGGGTCGTCGTCGAGAAGGTCCGCGGCCTGTCGGGCGCCGAGGGTCTCAACGCGGCGACCGGCGAGTACACCGACCTGTTCGCCGACGGCGTCATCGACGCAGCCAAGGTGACCCGTTCGGCGTTGCAGAACGCGGCGTCCATCGCCGCCCTCTTCCTCACCACCGAGGCGGTCATCGTCGACAAGCCCGAGGAGAAGGCGCCGGCGATGCCGGGCGGCGGCGGCATGGAGGACTTCTGAGCCGCCCATCGCCTCGAGAGCTGAACGACGAGGGGCGCCCCCTGGGGGCGCCCCTCGTCGCGTCCGGGGCTCCGTAGACTGAGGGCGTGGACGTCGAACCGGCACCCGAGCCGCTCGTCCCCTCCGTCGGGCTCGGCGTGCTGCACCTGTTCTGCCGCAGCGGGCCCGGCCTGGACCGGCCCGCCCTCGGCGAGGCAGTGGCGTCGGCCGCCAGGGCCGGGGTCCAGGTGGTGAGCGTGGCTCTGCTCGGCCACAAGGCCGACGTCGGGCTCATGGCCCTGGGCCCCGATCTGTGGGAGCTCCGCCGCTTCCAGACGGCCGCTCGCGGTGCAGGCCTCGAGCCGGTGGCGTCCTACGTGTCGCTGACCGAGGTCTCCGAGTACGCCGCCGGCGTGCCCGAGGAGCTCAAGCAGGCCCGCCTGTACCCGCGCCTGCCGCCTGCGGGCAAGCGCGCCTTCTGCTTCTACCCCATGTCGAAGCGGCGAGGGGAGGCCTACAACTGGTACGCGCGGAGCTTCGAGGAGCGCCGCGACCTGATGATGGGCCACGGCAAGGTGGGGCGCACGTTCCGCGACCGCGTGCTCCAGCTCGTGACCGGGTCGGCCGGGCTCGACGACTGGGAGTGGGGCGTCACGCTGTTCGGCGTCCGCCCGGACGACCTGAAGGAGTGCGTCTACCAGATGCGCTTCGACGAAGCCTCGGCGCGCTACGGCGAGTTCGGTCCGTTCTACGCTGGCATGGTGGACGAGCTCGACCGTGTGCTCGACCAGGTGCTGGCCCCAGGCCCGAGCAAGGCACGCGGCGCGTGAGCGCTGAGCTGGTCGCGCTCGAGGCCGAGCTCGCCGGGCTCGGGCCGGTGGTGGTGGCATTCAGCGGCGGCTCGGACTCGGCCTTCCTCGCCAAGGTGGCGACCGACGTGCTCGGGCGAAAGGCCGTGCTGTGCGCGACCGCGATCTCGCCCTCGCTCGCGCCCGAGGAGGAGGAGGACTGCCGGCGCCTGGCCCGGGAGTGGGGCCTGCGGTGGACGGCGGTGCGAACCGAGGAGCTCGCCGACCCCGGCTACGTGGCCAACGGCGCCGACCGGTGCGCGCGCTGCAAGACCGCCCTCATGTCGGTGCTCGGTCCCCTGGCTGCTGCAGAAGGGGCCACGGTCGTGCTCGGGGTCAACGTCGACGACCTGGGCGACTACCGGCCGGGTCAGGAGGCGGCGGCGGCCCACGGTGCCCGCTTTCCACTCGTGGAGGCGGGCTTTGGCAAGGCAGACGTGCGGGAGTGGTCGCGGCGGCTCGGCCTGCGCACCTGGGACAAGCCGGCTGCGGCATGCCTCGCCTCGCGCCTGCCCTACGGCACGCCGGTGACCGTCGACCGGTTGCGATCGGTCGCGCGAGCGGAGTCCGCCATGCGGGCGCTCGGCTTCCGGCAGCTCCGGGTCCGTCACCACGGCTCGGTGGCGAGGATCGAAGTCGGCGAGGGCGAGCTCGGCGAGGCGCTGCGCCGGCGGGCGGAGGTGTCGGCGGCAGTGCGAGCGGCCGGGTACGCCTACGTGGCCCTCGACCTCGACGGCTTCCGGACCGGGAGCCTCAACGAGGTGCTGTCCTCGGCACCCGCCCGCGACCCGGGAGGGGCGCGGTGACCCAGATCAGGGTGCGCCTGACCTTCCCCGACGTCCTGGTCCGGCGGCCCGTCCTCGCCAAGCTGGTGCGGGAGCTCGACGTCGAGCCCAACATCCGCCGGGCCGATGTCGAGGACGACGGCGGGTGGATCCTCTGCGAGATCGAGGGGGAGCCGGCGGCGCTCGACGCCGCGCTGGCGTGGCTGCGGACCGAGGGGGTGGGCGTCGACCTGCTCGGCGACGTCCTCGAAGGCTGACGGGCGCGTGCCGCAGTGGGCCGCCGCCCTTATGGCGTCAGTCAGCGGCGGGGACCGGGCGGCTCGTCGGTGCCCCTCACCTGCCAGCCCGCCGACGACACCCGCCGGGGTTCGTAGAAGAGGCATCCTTCCGGGCACGTGAAGGGCAGCGGCTCGTTCGCCCCCAGCTTGCAGCGTTCGAGCTTCTCGCCCCGGGCGGTGGTCTGCATCACGTAGTGGCGGCAATCGTCGTTGACCGGCATCCCACCATTGTCGCCGCTGGCGGCAGGAAACTGGTGCCGCCCCCGCCTCTCCGTGGCGGGTCGGGGTCGCGGCGGTCGCGGCGGTTGCGCAGGCACGTGCCGCGGTAGCGTCAAGTCCGTGGAAGCGACGGTCCCGACCCGGACCCTGCTCCGCTGGAGCGAGAGCCTGTCCGCCATCGCCCGGACGGGGCTCGGGTTCACCGAGAGCCTCTACGAGCGCGAGCGCTTCGAGGAGATCCTGCGCGTGGCTGCCGACATCCGGGTTGTCGCCGACGCCGGCCACGACGAGAGCGAGGATGCCAACGGTCTGGTCGAGGAGTGGCTCGACCAGACCGGGCGCGGGGTGCCCGGCTATGTCACCCCGAAGGTGGCCGTCGGCGCCGCGGTGGGCAACGACAGGGGCGAGCTCCTGCTCATCCAGCGTGCCGACTCGGGAGTCTGGCTGTACCCGACGGGCTGGTGCGACGTCGGGTACTCGGCGGCCGAGGTCGTGGTGAAAGAGGTGCGCGAGGAGACCGGCATCGAGGCGGAGCCGGTGCGCCTGATCGCCGTCCTCGACGGGCTGCGCCTCGGGTTCACCCGCATCCCGCTCTACTCGCTCGTGTTCTACTGCCGCGCGGTGGGCGGCAAGCTCGATCCCCACCCGCTCGAATGCCGCAGCGTTGGTTGGTTCACCGAAAAGACCCTGCCGTCGCCGATCGCCGGGATCGAGCGGTGGGGCGAGCACGTTTTCGCCGCCGTCCGGGGCGAGCGGCGCGACGTCCTCTACGACCGCATCCGCCAGCCGCTGTGGCGTGGCTCGATCGACCCCGGTGCCTGAGCCTGCCGGGCCTCCCTTCGCCACCTCGGTGACCGTCGAGGAGGCGAAAGAGGCCGACGCCGACCTGCTCCAGGCCCTCACCCGCCTGGTCCCCCAGCTCTCGTCGGCCCCCCCACCGAGCACCGAGGAGCTCGACGAGATCGTGCGCTCGCCGACCACCGTGCTCTTCGTGGCTCGCGACGCCGCAGGATCGGTGGTGGGCTCCCTCACGCTCGCCCTCTTCCGGGTGCCCACGGGGCTGCGGGCGTGGATCGAAGACGTCGTGGTCGACCAGGCGAGCCGCGGCGCGGGGGCGGGGACAGCCCTCGTCCGGGCTGCCCTCACGCGGGCCGCCGAGGCCGGGGCCCGGACGGTCGACCTGACCTCGCGGCCCAGCCGAGAGGACGCCAACCGGCTGTACCAGCAGCTGGGGTTCGTGCAGCGACGGACCAACGTGTACCGAAGGGAGCTCGGAGCCTCCCCGTCGTAGGTGCGCCCCGTCCCGGAACGAGCCCCTCGCCCGAGAGCGTGCTCGTCGAGGGCCTCGACAGGGACCAGACCGACCGCTTCGACCATGGCGGAGCCGAGCCGGACGCACGCCGGGAACGGAATCCCCCCATGAGCTCCTCCGCGCGCCGGCGGCCTGCTCGGAAGGGCCCCAGGTGCCACCGCGGCCCGACCTCCACGACGTAGCGTGGAGCGATGCGGTTCGTCATCATCGGTGGCGGGCCGGCCGGCACGCAGGCCGCCACGCACGCCGCCCGGCTCGGCGTGAAGGTGGTGCTCGTCGAGCGCGACGTCATCGGCGGCGCCGCCAACCTGTGGGACTGCATCCCCTCCAAGGCCATGATCGCCACCGGCGGTGCCATGTCGTTCCTGCGGCGAGCGGCCGGCATGGGCCTCTCCGACGTGCGGGGGGAGCTGGCGCTCGACAGCCTCCGCCAGCGCATCGGCGGCATCGGCGCCCGCCTCGAGTCGACCACCGAGCAGATCCTGCGCAGCCAGCAGGTCCAGCTGGTCCGGGGGAGCGGGCGCCTGACGGGCCCGGGCACGGTGGTGGTCGACACCCCCGAAGGCCGCCGGACCTTCGGCGCCGACGCGATCCTGCTCAGCACCGGCAGCCGCCCGCGCGTGCCCGACTGGGCCGAGGTCGACGGCGACCGGGTCATGACGACCCGCGATGCCTATCCGCCCAAGGAGCTGCCCGAGCACCTGGTGGTGATCGGGTCGGGCGTGACCGGCGTGGAGTTCGTCCACATGTTCTCGTCGCTCGGCTCGGCCGTGACCCTCATCGTGAGCCGTCAGCAGGTGCTGCCGACCAAGGATCCCGAGGTGGCAGCCGTGCTCGAGGACGACTTCTTGCGCCGCGGGGTGCGGCTCCTCAAGGGGGCTCGGGCGGTGGGCATCGAGCGCCGCCCGTCGGGGGTGGCGGTGCACTGCGACGACGGGAGGGTGGCGCTGGGCTCGCACGCCCTCCTGGCGGTCGGCTCGCTCCCCAACTCCGAGGACCTGGGCCTCGACGCGGCGGGCGTCGAGGTGGACGAGGCCGGCTACGTGCCCATCAACCACCACTGCCAGACCAACGTGCCCCACATCTACGCCGCGGGCGACCTGTCGGGCAAGCTGCCGCTGTCGTCCGTGGCGGCCATGCAGGGGCGCAAGATCGCCGAGCACGTGGTCGGTGGCCACACGGTCGCCCATCGGCACCTCAACTACGAGAAGGCGGCATCGGCCATCTTCACCGAGCCCGAGATCGCGGACGTCGGTCTGGCCGAGGCCGACGCGTTCGCCGAGGGCCGGAAGATCCGGGTGACCAAGGTGCCCTTCGCGGCGAGCGCCAAGGCGCTCATCAACAACGACCCCAGGGGGTTCGTGAAGATCGTGTCCGACCCGGCCACCGGCGTCGTGCTCGGTGGGTCGATCGTGGGCCAGAACGCCGCCGAGCTGATCTCCGTGCTGGCGGTGGCGGTGACCGCCGGGCTCAAGGTGTCCGACATCGTCGAGAGCATGCTCGTGCACCCGGCGCTGGCAGAGGCTCTGGCCGAGGCGGCCGACTAGCCTCCGCGGGCCGTCCGGGCTTCTCCATGGCGCGGGCCGTTCCGGCGGCCGGTCACGGCGCCATCGTGGCCAGGATCTCCTCGACGATGGCAGGAGTCGTCTCGGGGTGGAGGAAGGCCATCCGGGCCACGGGGCGGCCTTCCCAGGTGGTCGGCGTCACGAAGCCGATCTGCTCGGCGAGGAGCCGGCGCGACCAGGCTTCGTAGTCCGCACGCTCCCAGCCGAGCCGGCGGAAGAGCACCACCGAGAGCTCCGGCTCGCGCACCAGCTCGAGGTAGGGCAGGGCGCGGATCGTCCCGGCAGCGGTCCGGGCGATGGCCAGCACCGCCTCGACCGCGTCGCGGTAGGCATCGGTGCCGTGCACGGCGAGCGAGAACCACAGAGGAAGGCCCCGCGCCCGGCGCGTCAGGTGGAAGGCGTAGTCGCTCGGGTTGAAGGATCGCTCGTCGTGGGTGATCTCGAGGTACGAGGCCCGCTGGGCGTGGACCGCTCTCGCGAGCTCCGGCTCCCGGTAGAGCAGGGCAGCGCAGTCGAAGGGAGCGAACAGCCACTTGTGCGGGTCGACGATCATCGAGTCGGCCCGGTCGATGCCCGCGAAGCGCTCCCGGGCCGAGGGAGCGAACAGCGCTGCCCCGCCGTAGGCGGCGTCGACGTGGAACCACAGCGACCGCCGTGCGCAGACCGCCCCGATGCCCGCCAGGTCGTCGACGATGCCCCCGTTGGTGGAGCCCGCGGTCGCCACCACCGCCACCGTGTCGTCGGCCGCGCCCTCGGCGGCGAGGGCGGCCTCGAGTGCCTCGCCGGTCATCCGGTGGTCGTCGGTGGGCACGAGGAGCGGCTCGGTTCCGATGATCCGCAGAGCCGAGGAGACAGACGAGTGCGTCTCCTCGCTGACCGCGATCCTGGGTCGCGCCGGCCTTGGGCCGCCTCCCCTGCGCAGCCCGGCCGTGTCGCGGGCGACCACGAGCGCCGACAGGTTCCCCATGGAGCCGCCCGACACGAAGCATCCGGCTGCGGTGTCGGGGAGCCCGGCGAGATCGGCCAACACCCGCAGGGCCTGGTTCTCGGCCGCCACCGCGCCGGCTGCCTCGAGCCACGAGGTGCCCTGGAGCGACGAGCAGGACACGACCATGTCGAAGAGAAGCGCCGCCTTGGTGGGGGCCGCCGGTATGAACGAGAGGAAACGGGGGCTGTCGCAGGACACCACTGCGGTCGCCAGCGTGTCGGCGAACAGGCCCAGCACGCGCTCGGGGTCGTTGCCGTGGGGGGTCATGAGGCCCTCCAGCTCCTCGTGGAGCAAGGGCCCGACGCCGCCGTAGTCGAGGGGGACCGGGTCCATGGCCAGTCGCCGCCGGCAGTAGTCGAAGACCAGGTCGGTGAGCCCCTCGTCGAAGACGAACATCGGGTTGCGCACGTCCTCCCCTTTCTGGATGATCTGGACGGTCTGGACGGTCTGGACGATTGGATCTGGACGATCTGGACGGTCTGGATGATCTGGACGGTCTGGACGATTGGATCTGGACGGCCCGGACATCCTGGACAGCCGCTCGCCTGGCGACCATCCTTGCCCGGAGAACCGGGGTGCGTGGCACCGGCGGGAGCTCCGTTCGCTCCGTTCGGCGGGCAGGCGGCGTCGCTACGCTTCGGTTCATGCACTGGCGCGAGGAGGTCGTGACCGATCGCATCCGCGAGCGGCGGTTCGACCTCCAGCGGGGTGACCGCCGCATCCCCGGCCTGCTCTGGACCCCGGTCGACGCCGACGGCCCCCGGCCGCTGGTCCTCATCGGGCACGGTGCGGGGGGCAGCAAGCGGGAGAGCTACGTGCTGGCCCTGGCCCGCAGCCTGGTACGCAAGCACGGCATGGCCGCTGCAGCCATCGACGGCCCGGTGCACGGCCACCGCCGTCCGGACGGGGCTGGCGTGCCCGGGCTCGCCCTGCTCGAGTTCTCGGCCATGTGGACGTCCGATCCGGCCATGACCGACGACATGGTGGGCGACTGGCGCGTGACGCTCGACGAGCTGCAGCACCTGCCGGAGGTGGGAGCCGGCCCGGTCGGTTGGTGGGGGCTTTCGATGGGCACCATCCTCGGCCTGCCGTTCGTGGCCGCCGAGCCCCGCGTGTCGGCGGCGGTCTTGGGGCTCATGGGGCTGTGCGGCCCGACACGCGAGCGCATCGAGGCCGACGCCCCCCGCGTCGCGTGCCCGGTCCTGTTCCTGCAGCAATGGGACGACGAGCTGTTCTCGCGCGAGGTCGTCTGGGCGCTCTTCGACCGGATCGGGACGCGCGACAAGCGCCTCCACTGCCATCCCGGTCCACACGGTGCGGTGCCGCCCGAGGCGGTCGATGCGAGCCGGGCGTTCCTGGCCGACCGCCTGTGCGCCGCGGGCCCGGCGGCCGAGCCCGCCGCGACCGAGGCCGCGTCTCGGGGCGCGCGGGGCGGGTCCGCCGGCGGGACGGGCTAGCGAGGAAGGCCCGGCCAAACGGCGCGGCCGGAGCAGCCAGTTCCCCGGTTCGCAGGCGGACGATCCGGACCCTTTCGGGCCGCAGGACGAGCGGGGAGCACGCCGCCTCGCCGCTCAGGTCTCGCCGAGGTCGCGCCACGCCGCCTCCGCCAGGGATGCCACGTCGCGCACGCTCAGCCCGGTCTGCTGCGCGGCGCGGACGACGTCGTCGAACTCGGGCTTGGCCCGGTCCGGGCCGACTTTCATCGCCACCGGCTGGCCGGCCACCTCGACCCGGGCCATGCGGCGGGCGGAGGTCCATCGCTCGCCCACGTGGGCACGCACGCCGAAGCTGCCCGTCGCCGAGCGGAGCAGCTCGCGCAGCGCATCCGAGCGCGACGGGTCCGCGAGCACGTGCACCGTATGACCCGGCCGGCCCTTCTTCATGACGACCGGGGTGATCCACGCGTCGTGCGCGCCGGCATCGACGAGGCTGGCCAGGGCGTGGGCCAGCTGCTCGCCCGTGACGTCGTCGACGTTCACCTGGAGCTCCACCACGGGCTGGCCCCCGCCGGGCCCTCCACCCCCCGGCCGCTCGAGCTCGAGCGCGGTGCCGACGACCACCTGGGTGCAGTTGGGGAGATCGGGGAGCTCGGCAGCCCCTGCGCCGAACCCCGTGGCGCAGATCTCCATCGGCGGGAGCGGCCCGTAGGCCGAGGCCATGGCGGCCAGCAGCGCGGCGCCGGTCGGGGTCGTGAGCTCCACCTCCGTCGCCCGGCCGTGCACCGGCACGCCCTCGAGCAGGCGGGTCACGGCCGGCGGCGGGTTGGGGAGCGTGCCGTGGGCCGTGCGGATCGTGCCGGTGCCGGTGGCCACCGGCGAGGCCTGGACGTCGTCGACCTCGAGGAGCTCGAGCGCCACAGCCGTCCCCACCACGTCGACGACGGCGTCGTGCCCACCGGCCTCGTGCAGGTGGACGTCGGCCGCCCGGCGTCGGTGGAGGCCTCCTTCCACCGTGGCAAGGGCGCCGAAGGTGGCAAGGGCTCGGGCGGTCACCCGTTCGGGCAGCTTCGCCGCCTCCACGAGGGCCACGATGTCGGGATACGTGCGGACGGCGGCCCGGTCGTCGGTCGACACCTCCACCTTCGTGCAGGCGATCCCGCCCCGCAGCACCGTCTCCACCCGCAGGTCCCAGTGGCCCAGGGGGAGCCGGGCGAGGAGCGCTCGCAGTTCCCCCAGGTCGGCACCGGCGTCGATCAAGCTGGCGAGGGCCATGTCGCCGGCGATGCCGGCAAAGCAGTGGAACCAGGCCGTGCGCCCGGGGCGGCCGAGCCGTGCCCGGCGCCTTCCGGGGGCACCGGCCCGCCCCGCCGCTGCGCTCGGCCGTGGCGCGCTGCTCGGGGGTCGTCTGCTCGGCGGGGGCCCGCCGCTCATGGCAGCAGGCGGGCCACGGCGCACGCTGCGCCGAACCCGTTGTCGATGCCGACCACCGTGATTCCAGCCGCGCACGAGGCGAGCATGGCCAAGAGCGCCGTCACGCCCTCGAGCGCCGCCCCGTAGCCGGTGCTGGTGGGGACCGCCACCACGGGCGCCGGGGTCAGCCCGCCCACCAGGCTGGCCAGCGCGCCCTCCATGCCGGCGACCACCACCACGGCATCGGCCTCGAGGAGGTCGTCGCCGACGGCCAGGAGGCGGTGCACGCCGGCTACCCCGCAGTCGGCGGTCATGGAGGGGTCGAACCCGAGCGCCCGCAGGACGGCCCGGCACTCCTCTGCGACCGGCAGGTCGCCCGTTCCCGCCGTGAGGACCATGACCCGTCCGGGGCGCCCGCCGGCCGGCCGCCACACCACCGTCCAATGGTCGGCCGAGCGCGTGGCCTCGCCCGAGCCTGCCGGTGTGGCCGAACCCGCCTGCTGGGCGGCGTCGACCTGGGCCTCGGTGGCCCGGGTCAGCACCACGGGGCCGCCGGGTTCGGCCAGCAGCTCCGCGACGATCGCGGCGCACTGCCCGGGCGTCTTGCCGGGCCCGTAGACGGCCTCGGGGATCCGCTGTCGCAGGGTCCGATGGTGGTCGACACGAGCGAAGCCCAAGTCCGCGAAGGGGAGCCGCCGCAACGCGAGCACCGCGTCGTCGGCGGCGCAGCGCCCGGCGGCCACGTCGGACAGGAGAAGGCGCAGCGCAGGCTCGTCCATGACGTTCACTATCCTGCCCCGGTGTGACCTCCCCTGCGACCCTGGTGGCCTACCTCGGCCCCGAAGGGACGTTCACCGAGGAGGCCGTCCTTTCCCAGCCCGACTACGCAGCGGCGGCCCTGCTGCCCCTGCCGCAGATCACCGACGTGCTCGACGCCGTGACCGGCGGCCGGGCCGACGTCGGGGTGGTGCCGATCGAGAACGCCATCGAGGGCAGCGTCAACGCGGCGCTCGACGGCCTTGTGTTCGACCACGACCTCCTCATCCAGCGCGAGATGGTGGTCGACGTCCACCTCCACCTGATGGCGCCGCGGGGCTGCCGCTTGGCCGACGTCCGGCGCGTGGTGTCGATCCCGGTGGCGCTCGCCCAGTGCCAGAAGTTCCTCCAGGCGAAGCTGCCCGGCGCCGACCAGCTGGCGAGCACCTCGACCGCCGAGGCCGCACGTCTCCTCGGCGAGCATCCCGAGCCGGGCACGGCAGCCATCGCCCCTCGCCTGGCCGCTGACCTCTACGGCCTGTCCATCCTCGCCGAGGACGTCGAGGACCATCCGGAGAACCAGACGCGCTTCGTGTCGGTGGCCGCGCGCGGCATCCCCGCGCCCACGGGGCACGATCGCACGAGCATCGTGTGCTTCCAGAGCGACGACCGCCCCGGCAGCCTCCACGGCATCCTCGGGCAGTTCGCCGCACGCGATATCAACCTGACCAAGGTCGAGTCGCGCCCGACCAAGCAGGCGCTCGGCGAGTACTGCTTCGTCATCGACCTCGAGGGCCACCTGGCCGACGAGGTCGTCTTCGACTGCCTGCGAGACCTGCACGCCGAGCTCGCCGCGCTGAAGTTCCTCGGCTCCTACCCCGCAGCCGGGGCGCAGGGCCCTGCCCGCCGGCGGGCGGCAGACGACGCGTGGCGGGCTGCCGACGAGTGGCTCGACGGCCTGCGGAGCCAGATCCAGGGTCGGTAGCGGTCGGGGTGCTGTTGTGGCGTGCCCCGGCCAGCCGGAGCAGGTACGGTGCAGGCGCGGGCCGGCGCCACGGTGACCGAGGAGCGAGCGACGAGCATGGCCGTTGAGGTGCTGCACCTTTCGAGCGTGGTCCGCCGCCCGATCGTCGACGCGCACGGCGCCCGCCTCGGCAAGGTGCAGGACCTCATCGCCCGCATGGGGGAACGTTCCCACCCACCGATCACCGGCCTCGTGGCGCGCATCGCCGAGCGCGACCTGTTCGTGCCCATCGACCGCATCGCCGGCCTCGTCCCGCCCATCCGCTTCGAGGGCAAGCGGGTCGACCTGCGCCGGTTCGAGCGGCGTCCGGGCGAGTTGCTCCTGGCACGCGACCTCCTCGCCCGGCACCTGATCAACCTGGTGGGCGGCCGCCTCATCACCGCCAACGAGATCGAGCTGGCCAGGGTCGGGGACACCTGGGAAGTGGTCGGCGTCGACCCGTCCACCCGCCCGGCGCTCCGGCGCCTCCTGCCCCGTCGCCTGCGCCAGCGCGTCCAGGCGGGCACCTTGGTGGACTGGGGGAGCATCGAGCCCTTCGTGGCCCATGTGCCCTCCGCTCGCCTGCGGATCCCCTACCGCAAGCTCGCGCGGCTCCACCCGGCCCAGATCGCCGACCTGGTCGAAGCGGCCTCCCACGAGGAGGGTGAGGAGATCATCGAGGCGGTCGGCCAGGACCGCGAGCTGCAGGCCGACGTGTTCGAGGAGCTCGACACCGAGCACCAGCTGGAGTTCGTCCGCTCGCGCTCGGACGCCGAGGCGGCCCGGCTGCTCGCGTCGATGGCACCCGACGACGCCGCCGACCTCATCATGGCGGTCGACCAGGAGCGCCGTCTCGGGATGCTCGAGCTCCTGCCCGAGCCCCAGCAGCGCAAGGTCCGCTCCTTGCTCCGTTACAACCCGGACACTGCCGGCGGCGTCATGAGCCCGGACTTCCTCTGCCTGCCTGCGAGCACCCGGGTGGCCGACGCCCTGGAGGCGATTCGCGAGAGCCGCGCTGCCCCCGAGGCCCTCAACGTCGTGTTCGTCACCGACCCTGACGGCACCGTCATCGGCTCTGTGTCAGCGGTCCGCCTGATCCAGGCACCTCCCGACACCTACCTCGCCTCGGTCATGCAGCCCGATCCGGCTCACGTCCACGCCGACTGGGACCTGCACTCGACCGTGCGGCAGATGTCCGACTTCAACCTGACGGTCGCCCCCGTCCTGGACGACGACCACCGGCAGATGCTCGGCGTGGTCACGGTCGACGACGTGCTCGAGGAGCTGATGCCCGACGGCTGGCGGCGCGACTACGGCACGACCTCGGCACCGGAGGGATGACCGGTGCGGCGCGAGCGAAAACCTGGCCGGCGCTGCAGCCCGCCCGGTGGCCACGAGCCTGGCTGACCGCTCCGTGGCCCGGCGCCGGCGGCGCCCCGGGCCGGCCGGCATGGCTCCCGCTCGCCTCTGTCGCAGGCGAGGGCGCCCGCGTGCCGCAGCGACCCGCAGAAGAGGAGCCCGCCCGTCTTCGGCCGGAGGCGGCGGGAGCACCGCGCCCCGGGCCCGTTCCCGGGCAAGGTGACGGAGAAGGACGAACAGAAGGTCGAGAAGAGGGAGAGGAGGTGCGCGATGGCCGAGGATGCGACGGGAACGCGGCCGCCCTCGGCCATCGTGGAGGGCGAGCTGGCGGGCGAGATCCGCGGCGCCTTCGGCACCGTCCGCCAGCACGACGTGCGCGAGCGGCGGTCCTGGCGGGTCCGGCTGCTGACGCTGCTCGCCATCATGGGCCCCGGGCTGATCGTCATGATCGGCGACAACGACGCCGGTGGCGTGTCGACGTATGCCCAGGCCGGGCAGAACTTCGGCTACAGCCTGCTGTGGACGTTGCCGCTGCTCGTGCCGGTGCTGGTCGTCAACCAGGAGATGGTGGTCCGCCTCGGGGCGGTGACCGGTGTGGGACATGCCCGGCTCATCAACGAGCGGTTCGGGAAGTTCTGGGGTGCCTTCTCGGTCGGCGACCTCTTCGTCCTCAACTTCCTCACCATCGCGACCGAGTTCATCGGTGTGTCGCTCTCGCTCGGGTACTTCGGGGTGAGCAAGGACCTGTCGGTGCCGATCGCGGCCGTCTTGTTGGTCGCCATGACGGCCACGGGCAGCTTCCGGCGATGGGAACGGTTCATGTTCGTGTTCGTGTTCGCCAACTTCCTCGTCATCCCCCTCGCCGTCTTCAGCCATCCCCACGCCGCACCCTTCCTGCACGGCCTGCTCGTCCCCTCGGTGCAGGGCGGGCTCAGCTCGACTGCGCTCCTGCTCGTCATCGCCATCGTGGGGACGACCGTGGCCCCGTGGCAGCTCTTCTTCCAGCAGTCGAACATCATCGACAAGGGGATCGGGCCGCGCTGGGTGGGCTACGAGCGGGTGGACACGGTGCTCGGGTCGATCGTCACCGTCGTGGCAGCCGCCCTGATCGTCGCCGTGACCGCGGCCGCCTTCGCCCACACGCCCCTGGCCGGCCAGTTCCACGATGCCCGCTCGGTCGCCCAGGGCCTCGACCGCTACGTGGGGAACGCGGCCGGGGCGCTCTTTGCCGTCGTGCTCCTCAACGCCTCCATCATCGGCGCCGCTGCCGTCACGCTGTCGACGTCGTACGCGTTCGGCGACATGTTCGGCACCCAGCACTCGCTCGACCGCAGCTGGCGCGAGGCGAAGTCGTTCTACGGGGTGTTCTGCGCCATGGTGGTCCTGGCCGCCGGCGTGGTGCTGGTCCCCGGTGCCCCGCTCGGGTTGATCACGACCGGTGTGCAGGCACTGGCCGGCGTCCTCCTGCCGAGCGCCACCGTCTTCCTCCTGCTGCTGTGCAACGACCGCGAGGTGCTCGGCCCCTGGGTCAACCGCCTCTGGCTCAACGTGGTTGCGACGGTCATCGTGTCGGTGCTGCTGGCCCTGTCGCTGGCGCTCATGGTCACCACCTTGTTCCCCGGCATCGACGTGCACGGGCTGCTCATCGGCCTGGCAGGCCTGCTCGGAGCGTCCTACGTCGCTGGGGCCGTGGCCGTGGTGCGGGCGCGGTCGCGCCGGCCGGCGATGGTGCCGTTGACGGCGCAGCGGGCGAGCTGGCGCATGCCGGCGCTCAACCTGCTGAACCGGCCGACGTGGTCGAGGGGTCGCCTGGTGGGGATGTACGCGCTGCGCGGGTACCTGGTCCTGGCGGTCGTGCTCCTGCTGGTCAAGGCAGTCCAGCTCGGCGTGCACGGCTGAGGACCCGGGCGCGCCGGCGGCACCGCCACGGCGCCGGGCGAGAAGCCGACGTGCTGCGTCGAGAGGTGCTGACCTGCCGACCTCGGCGACCAGCCTCACCCAATATTGGCCGAGGTGGTCGATCGCCAGTAGCGTCTGGCTCGTGAACGCAGCGAACGTCGACGCAGCCATGCGGCAGGCGCTCCGGGGGCGACTCCTGCTCGAGCATCCCTTCTACCGGCGCTGGGAGGCGGGCGCCCTCGAGCCCGGCGAGCTGGGCCGTTATGCCGAGCAGTACCGCCACGCCGAGGCGATGCTGCCCGGGTTCCTCCGAGCGGTGGCCGGCTTGCTCCCGCCCGGAGCCCCTCGGCGCCTGGTCGAGGCGAACCTGGCCGACGAGGAGGGCGATCCCGTCGCGCACCTCGACCTATTCGAGGGGTTCGCGTCGGCTGCGGGCGCGGGCACGGACGAGCCGGCGTCGCCCGCCACCGCAGCGCTCGTGGCGAGCTACGCCGCGCTGGCCGAGGAGGGCCCTGTTCCCGCCCTGGCGGGATTGGCCGCGTACGAAGTGCAGGCGTCCGACGTCGCAGCCTCGAAGGCCGAGGGATTGCGCCGCCACTACGGGTTCGGCGCCGGCGCGACCAGGTTCTGGGACCACCACGAGCGCGTGGAGCGCCGCCATGCTTTGTGGACGACGGCCGCGCTGGCGTCGCTCGGCGCATCGCCCGCCGCCGTGCGCGCACCGGCGCGGCGGGTGGCCGACGCGTGGTGGTCGTTCCTCGACGAGCGCGAGGCCGCGGCGCCCGCACCAGCCTGACGCCGCGCTGGGTCCCCGAGGCCCGCGGAGCGCACCAGCTGGCGGAGGGAGTGGGATTCGAACCCACGGGGACCGGAGCCCCACGGCTTTTCAAGAGCCGCGCAATCGTCCGCTCTGCCATCCCTCCCTGTCTGCCATCCCTCCCAAAATCCTGCCATCCCTCCCAAAATCGCCATCCTTCCCGGTCCAGCCACTGCGCCGGGTGACGCCTCCTGCCGAAGGGCCCGCGGGCCCTGCCCGGCCGATGCCGGAGGTGCGGGCGGCCGCACGGCCCGACCCCGCCCCGTTGAGATGGGTGCTCCGAGGCTAGCGGCTGGGCGTCGAGGCGCCCGGATCGGCTCCACCATTCCCTTCCGGCGACAATCGTGGCGGTACGCTGCGGGAAAGGGGAACGTGGGGCTTCTTGCATGACCGACAAGGCCGCGCCTGCCAGGCGACCTCAGCGCGAGCGCCCGGCGCCGGAGGCGCTCGGCCCGTGGGTCCTCGACCTCGTGGCCGTGGCGCTCGTCGACCACCACGGCGTCGTGAGCGCCGCGTCGAGGCGATGGTGCGTGCTCAGCGGGTGGCACGAACGCTCGCCTGTGGGCACCCGCTGGCGCGACCTGGCCGAGCCGGCGGCGCTGCCGGACGTCGCCGACATACCCGGCGTGGCAGCGACGTACCGCCTGGCACTGACGGGACCTGGCGGGGGGCGCGCGGTCGTGCAGGCGCAGGCGACTCCGCTGCATGGGGCGGGCGGCCCTGGGGGCTGGCTGGTCGTGGCCGTGGGCGCCGGCGAGGAGGACCCCGGCGCGCTGCGCCCCGCATCGGCATGCCGCTCGCCTCAGGAAGGCCTGCCCGCCGGCGCGCCGGCCTCCGAGGCGCCCGGGAACAGCGAGCTGGTGGCCTCGGTGTCGCACGAGCTGCGGACGCCGCTCACGTCGATCGTGAGCTTCACCCAGCTCCTGCGCGACGGCTTGGGCGCTGACAGCGTCGACGAGCAGCGGGAATTCCTCGACATCATCGAGCGCAACTCGGACCGGCTGCTCCGCCTGGTCGACGACCTGCTGCTGCTCGACCGGCTGGAGTCGAGCTCGCTCGCTCTGGAGTGCGACGACGTCGACATCCCCACCCTCGTGGAGGTCGCGGCGTCGTCGATCGGGCCCGTGGCCGAGGCGAGGGGCGTGGCCCTGCGGGCATCCAGCGGCGAGGGTCCCCCGCTCCGTGGCGACCCCGACCGGGTCGGCCAGCTCGTGGACAATCTTCTCGCCAACGCTGTGAAGTTCACGCCGGCTGGGGGAACCGTCCGGGTGGCGGCCGGGGCGGCCGGGGACGGTTGGCGCCTGGTGGTGTCCGACACCGGTATCGGCATCCCGGCCGCCGAGCGCGGCAAGCTGTTCCAGCGCTTCTACCGGGCATCCAACGCCCGCCAGGACGGCACTTCGGGGTCGGGCCTCGGCCTCGTGATCGCCCGTCGCATCGCCGAGCTCCACAACGGCTCGATCGCCATCGACAGCCAGGAAGGGCGAGGTACGACGGTCACCGTCGAGCTGCGTGGCATCGACGCGGCGCCCGGCCCGGTGCCGGCACGCGGGACCTCGTCGCGGGCGGACGCCAGCCGATGACCGAGACGACCCTCCCGACGAGGATCGACGCCCGCCCAGGGGCGTGCATCCTGGTGGTCGAGGACGACGGCGACATCTGGCGTTCCGTCGAGATCCTGCTCCGCCGCAACGGGTACCGACCGGTCTGGGCGGCCGACGGCACCGAGGGCCTGCGCCTGCTGCGCGAACGGAGCCCCGACCTGGTCGTGCTCGACGTGGGGCTCCCCAAGGTCGACGGGTGGGCGGTGCTCGAGCGCATCCGGGACCACAGCGACGTGCCGGTGATCCTGCTCACCGCCCGCGGTCTCGAGACCGACAAGGTGAGGGGGCTCCTCGGCGGTGCCGACGACTACCTCACCAAGCCGTTCAGCAACGACGAGCTGGTCGCGCGCGTCGGTGCGCTGCTCCGCCGGTCCCCGCCCACGGGCCCGGTCCCCTCTGTGGTCGACGACGGCCACGTGCGGATGGACCTCGCCCATCACCGGGTGGAGGTGGGCGGGCGCGACGTGGCGCTCACGCCCTCGGAGTTCCGCCTGCTGGCAGCCCTGGTCCGCCACACGGGGCAGGTCCTCTCGCACGGCCAGCTCCTCGAGCTGGCGTGGCATGATCCCACGCGCACCGGTCCCGGGCGCGTGAAGTTCACGGTGCTCAGCCTCCGGCGCAAGCTCGGCTGGACGGACCTGGCGACCTCGCCGATCGAGACGGTCCGGGGCTTCGGCTACCGGTACCGACACCCGTCGCGCTGAGAGGGCCGGCCAGCGGCGGCGAGTCCCGAGGCTCTCAGGGCGGCCGGGACATGGCCATGGCGGCGGGCCACGCGGCTCCCGAGGGGTGCCAGGCACGGCCTCGTGGTCCTGGGGTTCCTCTAGCCTTGAGGCAGATGCTCCCGCACGCGCCCGTCTCCCCACCCCGAAACCTGGCAGAGCTGACCCTGTTCCCGCTCCTGCCCTCGGCACTGGCCACGGCACCTTCCCGCCCCCCTGCTCCCGTTCTGCCGCTGGCAGCTGCCTCTGCCGCCTTCGACGCGGTCTTCGCCGTGTTCGCGCTGGCCATGGTGGTGCTCATCGTCGTCACCCTCCGGTGGGCGATCCGGCGAGACCGCAAGGGGCGCGAGGCGTGGGCGAGGCGCATGGCGGAGGGGCGCGACCCGGACCCACCCCCGTCTCCGAACGGCAGGAGCGCTCCGGCGGGCCGCGGCGGCATCGAAGGCTCCCGCCGGCCCGGTCGTCCGCGGCCCGGAGCCCCTGCAGGATGACCGCCTCCGCCCGCGCTGGCGGCCCGCGGCGAACGTGGGGAGGCGCCGCCCGGTGGATGCGCCGCCGCGAGGTGCCGGACGGGCCAGCAGGGGACGCGGGCGCCAGGCCGCGTACGGCGTTCGTGCTCGCAGGCGGTGGCTCTCGCGGTGCGGTGCAGGTCGGCATGCTGACCGAGCTGGTCGAGCGGGGGATCAGGGCGGACCGCGTGTACGGCGCGTCCGTCGGCGCGGTCAACGGTGCCGCCTACTGCGGGGACCCGACGCCCGAGGGGGTGAAGC
>Ga0070738_10001333_pt1 | contig 51125 bp, 37 predicted proteins | sample Coa_R2_2_FD_66446 | JGI IMG/M metagenome (GOLD analysis project Ga0070738, IMG submission 66446) | Surface soil microbial communities from Centralia Pennsylvania, which are recovering from an underground coalmine fire - Coalmine... | ecosystem: Environmental > Terrestrial > Soil > Unclassified ... | reverse complement strand
CGGACGGGATCGGGTTGGCCGTCCTCATCCTTAATGCGGACCAGCTGCCGGACGTGTAATTCTCTACTAGGAATGTCCTTGAATATATTCAAGGACTTGCATTGTCTTAAAAATTGGACGGATTGAATGTAATGGCTTGCTCTTGCTTCACTCAAATCCTTGGGCCACCGACGTTGTAGATAACGAGGGAAGTTGCCATCGGGCCTCCAGAGCTTTCCGTCTCGAATGGCCTCTAGGCATTCGCCAAGTTCCACGAAGGAAGTGAATTTCCTCTCCATCCTTTCCTCTAATTCTTCGAGCCTAGTTAATTCGGCTTAGTCACGCGGGCAGATGACCTTCGAACAGCGCAAGGAGCTAATCGAGTGGCTGAGCAAGAACAAGGGGGAACAAAAGCGCGTGGCCCTGGAGCTGCGCGGACAGGGGAAGACGCAGGCGCAGGCGGCCGAGCTGGTGGGGGTAGACCAAAGCACCTTGAGCCGATGGGAAGGCGATAAGTTGACAACCAATATGCAATCGCATAATGGTTGTCAAAAAATACCTACCGACTCCGAAATTGACCCGCCTTCCGGCACGCAATTTACGCCGGCGCCTCAGGGCGACCCAATTGACGGCGCGGGCGGCGCGGGTTATGCTCGGCACTATGCGGGCCGGAAGGGAAACCGACCGTCCCTCCCGTTCGGTTGCACGGATGGTTGCAAAAACGGTTGCAAAAATGAGAGATTTAAGTCCTTTTACGCCAATGACTTCGGACGAAAAAACCGGACAAAACAATGGCGAATGAATGGCATTACACGATCAACGGCCAACCTGCTGCCGCACCCGTCAGTGCCGCTCAGCTCAAGCAGCTTGCGGCCTCGGGACAATTGAAGCCAACCGACCTCGTGTGGCAGGATGGCATGTTGGAGTGGGCGCCGGCCGGCTCCGTGCGAGGGCTGTTCCCCACCAGCAAGAGTCTCGGCGACTCCGCCGTCGTGCCGCCTGCCTCCGCTACGAAAATCGTCGAAAAACGCAGGACTGCCGTGCTCCATCCGCCACGCGATTGGGGCGACATGCATCCGTTGGGGGTGCTTCTCCTGACGCTTCTCAGTGCCGGCATTTTCGGTCTGATCTATTGCTACAAGGTGTGCCAGGAGCAGTCGGCGAAGGCTGCCGGTCGCAAAATGGATGCGGCCGGGCGCGTGCTGGGACAAGTCCGGCATCCGCTCGCCGTGCTGCTCCTGTCGTATCTGACGGCTGGCTTTTATTTCTACTACTGGGCGTATCGCGTCCTGGGCGAGTGCAACGACTATCTCGGACGCAAGGACGTTCAACCCCGCGCCGAGCTGAGCCTGATGCTGATTTTCCCGCCGTATGCGATCTATGTGGCCGTGTTCTTATTGCCCGAGATGATCCGCCGGGCGCAGACGCTGGCGGGCGTGCCGGAAACCGTGGCTTTGCGACAAGCCGTTTTCTTCGTTCACCCTCTTTTGTTGCTGCTATTGCCTTTTCTGGGCATGATCTCTCAGCAAGCACTGAATCAGATATGGTTAACTGCTCCGTGAAGTCAATAATTTCGCCAGCCCGCAGCGCAAGCAAGGGACAGAAGCACCCTTGCTTGCGCTGCGGGCTGGCGAAAGCGGGTTACTCGATCTCGATGTGATACGGCAGCGTCAGCCACACCGGTTCGCCGCGCAGCTGGAAAAGACCGTCCAGCCCGCGCAGCTTCCGTTGTAATTCAGGCGCTCCGCGCAGCAGCGAACGGAACCGCGTGCTTGGCGCTCGTGTATCGCCCATTTCCTCGAAGAGCGTATCGAGAAAGCTCTTCGATTTCGGCAACAGCAGCAATTCCGGCTCCTTGCCTTCAGGCAGCTTAGCCAGCTTGCGGGCGGCTTCGATCGCATCGCCCAGCGTGCCCAACTCGTCGATGAGGCCGTTCTCCTTCGCTTGCCGACCCGTCCAGATCCGACCGCCGGCCAGCTGGACCAATTCCTCCCGCGTCATGGTCCTGCCGGCCTTTTTGCGGCCTGCCAGGGCTTTATCGAGGAATTGATCGTACACGTCCTTCATCAGCGCCGTCATGGCCTTGCGCTCAGAGTCGGTGAACGGCTTATCGGAGGAGAGGATGCCGGCGTTGGCGCCGCGGCTGATGATCTCGGTTGTGATGCCGATCTTGTTGAGGGTGCCGCCGATGGCCAGCTTGCCGCCGACGACGCCGATCGAGCCGGTCAGCGTGCCCGGCTCTGCATAAATCTTCTGGGCGGCCATGCTGATGTAATAGCCGCCGCTGGCGGCCACGTCCGACATGCTGGCGATCACCGGCTTTTTCGAGCGCTTCAACTCGTTCCAGATGAGATCGCTGGCCAGCGCCGAGCCGCCGGGACTGTCCACGCGCAGCACGATTGCCTTGACTGTCTCGTCCTCTTCCGCCTGCCGGATGGCCTTAATCATCGTCGTCGAGCCGAGCGTCTCCGAGCCGAACAGGCCTTCCTCGCTCTTGCCCGTCGTGATCACGCCGGTAGCGTAAATCACCGCGATCTTGGAATGGGAGGACGATTTCGACTTAACCGGCGTGGCCAACAGCTTGAAGATCGCGAACGGATTGGAGAGATCGATGTCCTTCTTTTCTTCCTTACCGTAGTCCTTGAGGAATGCGAACTTGTCCGCCTGGTGTTGCTTTTTCAGTGTTTCCTTCAACTGATTTCGATAGTCGTCGGCGTAACCAAGCCGATCGACGAGGCCGGCCTCGAGGGCGCCGCGGGCGGTGTATGGTCCCTCGTCGATCAGCTTCTTGACCTGCTCGGCCGTGAAGTTCTTGCTCGCTCGGGCGTGGACGATGCGTTCGACGAGGCTGTTTTCGTAGTAGTCGTCGATGACGCGGGTGAGCTGGGCGCGGGCCGGTTTGCTCATGCTGTTACGCATGAACGGCTCGGCGGCGGCCTTGAAATCGCCCATTTGCAGCATGTCCGCCTGGGCGCCGATTTTCTCGAACAAGTTCTTGTAAAACGACACTTCGGCGCGCATGCCGGTAAGCATCAGCCAGTCCGATTCCGGCAGGCAGATTTCATCACAGGCAAGGGCGAGGAGATAATCCTTGGTATTGCCCGATTCGAGATAGGCAAACACTTTTTTGCCGCTCTTGCGAACCTCGGCGATGGCCCGGCTCAATTCATCGAGCTTGCCCCAGCCGATACTCAGCCCATCCAACTGCAAGTATATCGCCTGGACGTTGGCGTCCTTGCGCGCCTTCTCGATGCGATCGAGTTTGCTTTTGAAATGCTCCTTGAGACTTCCGAAGAGCGGATCGCTGGAGGGCGGCGCTTCTTCCAAGGAGCCGGACAGCTTGATGTGAGCCAGGCTAACGGTCTTTTTCTCGACCTTTTTGGTCTCGGTTTTTTTCTCGTCCTTTTTGTCCTCGGTCCAACCTGGTTGCGCTGTCAGTACAAACGCAAGTACAGCCAACAGAGCACCATAGCGACGAAGCAACATGCCTAACCTCCTTTAGAAAATTAGCCGCGACGCGCAGCCGAGCGCAGGATTAACCCCGCGCTCGGCTGCGCGTCGCGGCTAAACAGTATTCCTTCGCTTGTAATTAAGCCATCCCGACTTCCTTCCGCACCTTAGCATGCCAATTGCTGAACATGCCGGTCTTGACCTTGAAGCTGTTTTCCTCGATCACCTCCAGGACCATGCGCTTGCATTGCACGTCGTTTTTCTTGCCCTGCGTGCGTTTCTTGCACTGCGCGACGGCGTCGTTGAATTCCTTCTCGTCGATCTTGCCGTCGTTGCTGGCGAACGTGTCGATGAGATCCTTGATCTCGCTGAGGACGCGGCTTTCCAATACGTAGCCGTTGCTCTCGCAGACCTGCGCTAAAGCGGCGCGAGCGGAATCGACGGTGACGCCCTGTTGCAGAGCGGTCTGGAGGATTTCGCGTTCCTCGTTCTTGTCGATGTACTTGTCGTCGTAGGCCCGCAGCTTGACCTCTTCCACGAACCGTTTTTTCACTTCGTCCAGAGACATGATAAATCTCCTTCCGCAAAGAGAGGTTGGGCGAGATGTTGGTGCCCACCTCGATGGCGCTTCTCACGATCCTGGCACCCCCAACGGAGCCAGAAGGTTCATCGGAGAGTAGTTCGCCGTAAGTTCGCCCGCATTTCGGAAATCAGGAGGATTATACCTCACCAAAAGGGCGGGTCAACAACGGAAGTCAATCACAAGTGTCCCAGGCGAACGGCCGGCGTCAGCCGGCTGGTCGAGGCTCCACCAGCCGGCTAACGCCGGCCGTTCGCCTGGGACCAGTACTTACAGGGGATAACGCTCGAACACCAGATACCCCGCCGATTCCATGCCCATGTTTTGATACGTTTTCTGTGCGACATGATTTTCACGTTCGACGTACAATCGCAAGCCGATCACCTGCCCATCGGCCTTGGCCGACTGATGGACATGCTCGAACAGCGCCCGGAACACGCCGCGCCGCCGCGCTTCTGGCCTCACGTACACGCTTTGAATCCACCAGAACCAGCCGTTGCGCCAATCGCTCCATTCCGTTGTGTACATCATTTGGCCGACGGGCGCGCCGTCCTCCTCGGCGATGAAGTAGACGCTCTTGCCCGGATCGGACAGGCCCGCCGCGACGCCCGCGCCGAGCACGGCGGCATCGAGCGTCTTGCCTTCGCTCTCCAGGGCCAGCAGGCGATTGAATTCGGTGACGACGGCGACATCGGCGGGACCGGCTCGGCGGATCGAAAGCGTCATGGTTGCCTCGGGGGATGAAATTTGCTAGGTTTGCTGCAAACAAAGGCTTTGCTCATGGACCTCACTCGTTATATCCGCGACATCCCTGATTTTCCCAAACCGGGAATCGTTTTCAAGGACATCACCCCCTTGCTGGCCGAGCCGCGTGCCTTCCAGTACGCCATCGATCAGCTGGCAGAGCATTATCCGGCCGAGAAAGTGGATGTGGTGGCCGCCGCCGAGGCGCGCGGCTTTCTGTTCGCAGCTCCGCTGGCCCTGCGCATGAGCAAGCCGCTGGTGCCGCTTCGCAAGCCCGGCAAGCTGCCGCACAAGACGCACTCTCTGCGCTACGAGTTGGAATACGGTAGCGCCGAGTTGCACGTACACATCGATGCGGTATCGCCGGGAGCGCGCGTGCTTCTCATCGACGATCTCCTGGCCACCGGCGGCACCATGGAGGCCAGCTGCCGGTTGATCACCCAGGCGGGAGGTCAAGTCGTCGGTTGTGCGTTTCTGATCGAGTTGACGTTTCTCAGCGGACGTGCAAGATTGCATCCACATGATGTGTTTAGTTTAATTGTGTATTAGTTGGCAAGCGGGGTCGTGTTAGCGCCCCGAGAGATGCACTCGGGGCGCTAACGCGACCCCGCTCGCCCGTTATCGACCCTTAAACCACGAGCCGAGTATGCCCGAACAAATTCGTTGTCCCTCATGCGACGCCGCCTTGCGGGTGCCGGAAACGCTCTTGGGCAAGAACGTCAAATGCCCCAAGTGCCAAAAGACATTCCTCGCTGAGATCGAGGAACCTGCGGAGCCGGAAGGAATCACCCGCGAGCCGGCGCCATCCGGAACGCGGCGGCGTCCGAAGCTGCCCGAAAACGCCGAGGACGAAGAGGAGGAACTTCCACCGGAGGAAGAATTCGAGGAAGAAGAGGAGCGCCCGCGACGCCGGAAACGCCGCCGTCGCAGATATGCCGAGGCGGAAGCAGCCGTTGCAGGCCCGGCGATCTCGCTGATAGTTCTGGGGAGCTTGGACCTTGTTCTTATTGCTCTGGGTGTACTTCTGCGCCTATTAGGAATCGGCTTCCTGGCTGCTGGCGGTGGCGGCCAACGAATGGGCGCTGAGCAAGCTAACGCCATGGCAAGCCTCGCTGGGGGCGTCATCGGTTCGATAGTCGCTCTTGGCTTCGCCGTCCTCATTCTGGTCGGTGGGCTGAGGATGAGGAAGCTTGAGAATTACGGATTAGCCATGACGGCTTGCATCTTTGCTCTGCTGCCCTGTGGCAACTGCTGCCTTATTGGTTTACCTCTCGGTATCTGGGGGCTCGTGGTCCTCAACCGACCCGAAGTGAAGGATGCCTTCTCCTAATTCTCCGGATATTGGTGAGTGTGGTACATGATTGATTTCGACAAAGCTGGCGGATTGGTGCCTGCGATCGCGCAGGACGCCGACAGTGGCGCCGTACTCATGCTGGCGTGGATGAACCGCGAAGCCTACGAGGAAACGCTGCGGACGCGCCGCGCCGTCTATTTCAGCCGCAGCCGCAATCGCCTCTGGCGCAAGGGCGAAGAGAGCGGCCATTTTCAGGAAGTCCGCGACATTCTTATCGATTGCGATGCCGATACCATTTTGCTGAAAGTGCATCAAATCGGCGGCGCTGCGTGTCATGAGGGCTACCAGAGCTGCTTCTTCCGCCGCGTCGAGGGCGAGGATGTGAAGGTGGTCGCTGAGAAAGTATTCGATCCGAAGGATGTTTACAAAAGATGAGTCAACCGATCCTTAAATTAGGAATTCCGGCCGGCAGTTTGCAAGAGGCGACGGCGGAGCTGTTTCGCAAGGCCGGCTACAAGATCACCTACGCCAGCCGCAGTTATTATCCCGCCATCGACGATCCGGAAATTCAGTGTACGCTGATCCGCGCTCAGGAGATGCCGCGCTACGTCGAGGATGGCTCGCTCGACTGCGGACTGACCGGCTACGATTGGGTCCTCGAAAACGATGCCAAGGTCGTGGAAGTGGCGGAGCTGATTTTCAGCAAGGTGAGCCGCCGGCCCGTTCGTTGGGTGCTGGCGGTTCCGGAAGATTCGCCGGTTCGCACGGTCAAGGATCTGCAAGGCAAGCGCATCGCCACGGAGGTCGTCAACCTGACGCGGCGCTGGTTGGCCGAGCGCGGCGTGACGGCCCATGTCGAATTCAGCTGGGGCGCCACGGAGGTAAAGCCGCCGCGTTTGGCCGACGCCATCGTCGAGGTGACGGAGACCGGCAGTTCGCTGCGGGCCAACAATCTCCGCATCGTCGAGGAATTGCTGCAAAGCACAACGCGCTTCATCGCCAACGAAACCGCATATGCCGATCCGTGGAAACGCGAGAAGATGGACGACATCGTGCTGATGCTGCGCGGAGCGATGGCCGCGGAGGGCAAGGTCGGCCTGATGATGAACGTGCGTCAGGCCGATTTGAAAGCGGTGCTGGCCATCCTGCCGGCCCTGAAAAACCCCACGATTTCCTCGCTCTCGGACCCCGAATGGGTCGCCGTCAACACGATCATCGATGAAAGCGTAGTGCGGCACATCATGCCGAAGCTCAAGCAAGCCGGTGCCTGCGGCATCGTCGAAACGCCGGTGAACAAAATCATCGACTAGAAACATCCGAGCCGCGCACGCAGCGCAGCGGAGTAAGCGGTTGCTATTCAACCGCTTACTCCGCTGCGCTGCGTGCGCGGCTCGGAATGGGAGCGTGCACAGCTCGGAGAATTCCCCTCACCGCTTCGAGATTGAACAGGGCGAAAATACCATTCACCAATCCGGAAGCCTCGTAGTAACCGGCGGCCGCGGCGGTTTGGCTCGCGCTCGAGGAGTAGCTGAGGTCGGCGTACTGGAAGGCATAGTAGGCGCAAACATCGGCCAGATACCAATCCTAGGTACTCGGCTGTGGGTTGTTGTAGCCCAGGTCCGCGTAATGCTGGGCTTCGGCGGCGAAGAAGTAGGCGAGGTAGGAGTCCCCTGTGGCCTGGACCTGGTAGTTCTGGGACGCCAGGGAGTAGCCGGTGGCGAGATTGCTCAGAGCCATCTGGTCGAACGCCGAGGGCGCGGGGCCGGGAGCAGAAGCCGGAGGAGGAGTGGGAGTAGGATTAATGGGAGTCCCTGGGAGGAAGGTCTCATAGGCACCGTGGCCCCAGGTTCCCACAGCCAGTATGCTCTGGCTGGGGTTCGAGGAATCCGGGACCAGGCTCATGCTGCGCACCTGCACGTTCGGGAGGTTGCTGCCGTACCGCGACCACGACGTCCCGCCGTCGGAGGACATGTAAACGCCGATGTCCGTGCCCACGAATAGGACCGGCTGCCCGCCGACGTTCCCCTGCTGAATGCACCAGACGGGCACATCGGGGAGATTGCCGCTGATGCTGTTCCAGCTGGCACCGCCGTCGGTGGTCTTCCAGACGTGGCCGCCGTCCGTGATGTCGCCGAAGTTGGCGGCGGTCACGTAGGCGGTCTGGGGATTGTTCGGATCGACCAGGATGTCGGAAAATCTCAGCCGTTTGCGTTAAGCTGTCGAGGATAAAGGCGGCGTATAGTTCGTACTGCGGAGGGCCGGAAGGGTTGAGGTTGCCGGACAGGGCAAGGGTGATCCGGCCCACGCTTTTACCGTAGGGCAAGTTCGTCATTTTGGTCCAAGACGTCCCCCCGTCCGTCGTCATGTACACGCCGTTATCGGCACTGCCGGTCGCCTCGCCAACCGCTGCGTAAAGCACCTGATCGTTGCTCGGGTCCATGACGAGGTCGGAGAACATGTCCACGGTGGAGCCTGGGATCCCTTTCGGGTTCACGGTCGTGTTAGTCGTGTTCACCCAGCTCTGGACTCCGTCAGCAGAGTGCCAGATGCCCTCGTTGCCCACCACGCCGTTCTTGGCGGTGGAGACGGCGACGTAAATGTTATCCGGATTCGTAGGATCAAGAACGATTTTGGAGATCGCTGAACGGTAGAAAGTGTTCGAGCTGCCCTGCCCGCCTAGCAAGGTCCAGGTCTGACCCCCATCGACGGACTCGATAATTCCGGCGCCGTAAAACTGGGAGGCGGCGGCGCTGGTGGTCATCAGGTCCGATTCGGAGTTGGCCTCGCCCAGGCCGGCGTAAATGATGGTTTTCCCGGTGTATGCGTCCCAACTCGTGGCGATCGCACCGACGTTCAGGTTGATGAGCGGATCGCCCGTTTGCGCCGCCAGGTTATCGGTCAGCGGGGTCCAAGTCGGCGAGCCGGAGTGGATATTTTGCCCCATCCAAACGCCGCCGCCGGCCGTGCCGATGTAAACGGTGTTGCCGGCTGTATCGCCGGGGTTGGGATCGGCCGCGATCGCGGTGACGCGGCCCGTGACGACACCGCCGTCGCTGGTGTTGCCGACAATCGGTGCCGGACCGATCGGGTTCCACGGTGTCGAAGATAGCGCTAGCCGGTCCTCCAGACGCTCAATCGTAAGGGATGTACCACGATTTTTCTGCGTCTGCCGGCCGGTGAAGGAATGTCGGGAGCGTAAGGGGAGGAAGGAAAGGGGAGCCCACATGGTGAGGAATCTTTTGAGCAAGGCAAGAAAAAGGCCGTCATTCGGGCGACGCTTCGGAACGATCCTTCGGCAAGCGCAACGCCCTGACCAGCCGAACGTTTTAGGGGCAAAGGAATCTAGCCTGAGTTTGGCTGTCTGTCAAGGAACGAGAGGAGATCTTGAGATATTGAGCCAGTCTCTCCGTTGGCGGAATTTTCTGCCGCGGATTTCCAGGGGACAGCCTGTGACTATCACAAGCCACGAATCTGCCGTTGAGACGGAGGGAAGATCTTTCCCGCGAAAAATCCGCGCCGCTTCGCCTCCCTGCCGGCATTATAAAGGAGGACCTCCATCGCACTGAAGGAGCCATGCCATGACCGGGAGATCGACGCTCTCTGTTTTGCAGCAGCTTCATCGTCTTGCCCGTGAACAACAGGTGGGAAAGCTCAGCGACCGTGAATGCCTGGAGCGATTCAAGGCTCGGCGCGATGAGGACGCCTTCGCCGTGCTCGTGCGGCGGCATGGGCCGATGGTGCGCGGCGTGTGCCGGCGCGTGCTGCGTCATGCCGAGGATGCCGAGGATGTGTTTCAAGCGACGTTCTTGGTGCTGGCACGCAAAGCCGGTTCGATTCGCTGGAAGCACTCTATCGCTCCGTGGTTGTATCAGGTGGCTTATCGCTTGGCGCGTAAGGTGCGCGTGGAATTAGCGCGGCGACGCGAGCAACAAGCATCGGTGGAGCAGACCGCCCCGATAGTGGACGAGAGTTGGCGGGAGGTGTGCAGCATACTCGATAAGGAACTGCATGGGCTGTCGGAGAAATATCGCGCTCCGCTGGTGCTGTGCTACTTGGAGGGACAAACGCGCGATGAGGCGGCGGAGCGCCTGGGCTGGTCGCTGGGTACATTCAAGCGCCGCCTCCAAAAAGGCCGGGAATTGCTGCGTCTACGGATGATGCGCCGCGGCGTGACGCTGCCAGCAGCGCTGCTCTCGGCATCGCTGAGCGGCAACGAAGCCGAGGCAGCGTTGTCAACACTCGCGATGCGTTCGCTGGCACAAGCGGCGACGGCCTTTGCATCAAAGGGAACTATCTCCGGGCCACATCTTCCGGCGATCACCTTGGCGGAAGCGGCGCTGCAGACGATGCCGGTGCGCGCCATCCAATGGACGGCGATGCTGCTGCTGACATTGAGTCTCGCGGCAGGCGCGGGACTGTGGATCTGCTGTATGTTGGCCAAAGAATCGCCGCAAGTGCGACCGGCATCTCCGCCCGAAGCCGCGAGAGAACGCCGCGATCAATACGGCGACCTGCTGCCTCCGGGCGCCGTTGCCCGTCTGGGGACCGTCCGGCTCCGTCAGCCGGTTCCCGCCTCCGTGCTGGCCTTCTCAGCCGACGGCAAAACCCTTGCCTCCGGGGGCAACTATCTCGTTCCCGATGACCGCACTATCTACCTCTGGGACATTGCCACCGGCAAGTTACTCCGCCGGTTCCTCGGGCATACCCATTCAATCCTGCACATAGCCTTTTCCCCGGACGGCAAGACGTTCATCTCAGCGAGCCGTGATCAGACCATCCGATTTTGGAACGTCGCCACGGGAACGGAAGTCCGCCGCCTTCGCTGCTCGGACGATCACTTCGTCCTCTCACCGGATGGCAGGCGGTTGGCAACGACCAAGTCGAGCCACGAGGGATCGCGGATCGCGCTCTGGGATCCAGCTACGGGTGAAGAAGTGCTACGCCTCCACGGACACGAGGGTTACGCCTATACCCTCACGTTCTCTCCCGATGGCAAAATGCTGGCCTCGCTAGGCGAGGGGCCGAAACTCTTTCTTTGGGATGTCGCCACCGGCAAGGAAATCCGCCGTATCAACATAGGGAAGCATCAGATTCACGTGCGGCCGGCCACCTTCACGCCGGACGGCAAACAGTTGACGACGGGGGACGAGGACGGCTTTATCCATTTGTGGGATGTCGCCAGCGGAAAAAAAGTACGCTCCTTCCACGGCCACAACAAGAAGGTCGTCCGCCTCACGTTCTCGACCGGGGGCAAGACCTTGATCTCCGTAGCTGATGATCGGACCGTGCGCTTCTGGGACGTGACTACTGGCAAGGAGCGCCGTGCTTTCCCGATCCCCATCACTCCATTCAGCCCCTATTCCACTGTTTTCTCGCCCCGTGAAAAAGTGCTGGCCGTCGGCGCTTTTAACCATGTGATTCGCCTTTGGGACATGGACAAGGGCAACGAGCTTCTGACGATCGGCGGCCATCAGGCGCCGATTAGCTCCCTCGCTTTTTCCCCGGACGGCAACATGGTGACATCGGTTAGCTGGGATGGGACGTTCCGCCGCTGGGACGCGCGAACGGGACAGGAGAACCATCGCTCTGGAGGCGTAAGGGGCACTGTTATCTCCTTCGTACTTGCACAAGATGCTGGTGGGCAGACTTTCCTACTCCACTCGGCTTGCCTTTCTCTGGATGGGCGTCTCCTCGTAGTTTGCAACGACAACGATAAATTCCATCTCTGGGATGCGGCCAACAGTCGGGAAATTCGCTCCTTTACGGGCCGCACCGACAGCACCGTCGGTGCCCTTGCCCTCTCGCCGGACGGGCGCGTCCTGGCTTCGGGCAGCACGGACAAAACCGTCCGCTTGTGGGAGGTCGCCACCGGCAAAGAGCTGCATCGCTTCCCAATCTCCGAAGACACAGTGTTCGTTTTGTGTTTCTCCGCCGATGGCCGGTGGTTGGCTGCCGGCGACAGGGGCCGAACGATCCGCGTCTGGGAGGCCGCCACGGGCAAGGAGCTGCACCGACTGCGGCATAGCGTTCCCGTCTTTGCCCTCGCCTTTTCCCCAGATGGACGGACGTTGGCTGCTGCGGGAGGCCAGTACCTCGACGACCGAGCTGGAGACGGGGGAATCGTGCTGTGGGAGATGGCGACAGGCGAGAAACGCGGCCGACTGGCCGGACATGATCGAGCCGTCACAAACCTCAGCTATTCCCGTGATGGCCGCTGTTTGGCCTCGGGCGGCGCCGACGGCACCGTTCGCATTTGGGAGCCTTTCACCGGCAAGGAACTACGCCGGTTTCTCGGCCGTCAAGGCTATATCAAATCCCTCGTCTTCTCCCCCGACGGCCGGCGTTTGGCCTCAGGGGGCATGGATACCACGGCGTTGATCTGGGACGTGGGGCCGACCGGCCAGAAGCATCAATCGGTCGGCGAATTGACCGACCGCCAGCTACAAAACGCGACCGCCGATTTGCTCGGGCCGGACGCGGGCAAAGCTTATCAAGCGATGCGGACGCTGGCCGCGGCCCCGCGTCAAAGTGTGCCCTGGCTGAAAATGCAATTAAAACCAGCCGTCGGGGTGGATGAGCGGAAATTGAACCAACTCATTGAACAGCTGGATGACGACACGTTCGCCATCCGTGAAAAGGCGGCGCGCGAATTGCGGAGATTGGGAGAATCGGCCGAGCCGTTCTTGCGCACGGCTCTTCAAAAATCGCCGACCATCGAAAAACGGCGGCGCATCGAGCAACTTCTCGAACCTTTCTCCAAACCGTTGCCCTCTGTGGATCGCGCTCGACAAATTCGCCTGCTGGAAGTACTGGAGCAAATCGGCACCAAAGAAGCGACGGAGTGGCTCAAGAGATTGGCTGGCGGCGCACCAGGCGATTTCCTCACACGCGAGGCGAAGGCGTCGCTGGAGCGTCTCGGTCGGTGAGTGAAGGACCGCAACAGCGGTTAACGGTCCTCGATCCAGGCTTGCTGTAAGTCTGGCTCCACGATTAGACGACGGCCTTCCAAGATTCCTCCGTACAGGCCGGTAATAACACGCTCATCGGGGAGTTCTTTCTCCTCGAACTGCGCGAGAATCCGTACACCAGGAAGAAATCGCTGAGGGCGTTCGAGATCGAAGGCCTCGACCCATACCCGGCCAATTCGGCACCGGCTTCTGCCGCCCGTTCTTCCCCTAAGATTCGTCAGCCAAGATTCCGTCGCTCGTGCCGCGGGAAGAGCCAGCCACTCAATCTCCGACGCGAATCGACGCCACGCTTTTCGGGGAAAGACCGTTAGCGGAGCGCAAGTGTCGATAATCGATTGCTCGACTTGTCGAGACTGGAGTCCCACCCGGAGGATCGTGAAGAGGCGGAGGAAAGGAATTGTTAGGGGAACGCCGGGAGCAGCGAAGACTGTTTCGGCCGCAGTCTGCAGCGACTGCCGAACATATACCTGCATACGAGCCACGGGTGGCCCTCCCGCCGGCATCCATTTATCATCAGTCGATGTAGGTAATCACCAGTCGATCCGGATCAAGTTGGTATTTCAGGGCCACGTATTCACGTAGAAGATCCGGATCATAGCTGCAGCCCCATACTTTCCGATCAAAGACCGCAATGTGTTTACCCGCGTACTGCTCGAATGACCCTGGTTCAGCCTCCAGGTAAATCCACCGCAACGAATCCAGAATCTCTTCCGGAATGGGCGGATTCATGGTTTCCTCGGCCTGTACTCGAGAAGGAGCGTTTACAGCGGGTCCCGTCGCCGGAGGGACAGGCTGCGTCGTATCGGGTTTCATGACATCTCCTCTCGTGACGGCAAGATGAGACTCTCTGTTTAAGATAGTCTCACGGCAGCAGGTCCGCCACCGCGATTTGTGCGTGCGGCGCAGCCAGCGGCGACACCTTATCGGGCGGATCGAGGATGGTGCGGCTGTTGTACCGGGAGCCGAACAATTGCGTGCTATCGGCGACCGGATCGCGGTAAACTTCGAGCTGGCGCTGCACGAGATTGACAATCCAGTAATCGGCGATGCCGCCGGCGGCGTACAAGCTCGCTTTGGAATAACGATCATAAGCCAGCGCGGTCTCACTCGCTTCCACAACGAGCAACGCGGATTTCGCGATGGTTTTCGTGGCTCCTTGCGGACTACCGGGTGTTACGGCTATGTCCGGATCGGGGATGCCGTGGGGACTCAGATCCAAGCTGCCTTGCACAAGTACCCAATAGCACGAGCCGAAGGCTGCACGAACCTGGTCCCCCGTTAGCGTGATCGAAGCGAGGTGAAGATCGAATTGCGATTCCGTTTCGATAACCTCCCCGCCAATCAATTCCACGCGCTTATCTTGGAACCATCCCAGATCGATCATCTGTAGAAATTCTTCACGCGTCCATCGATGAGGACGCGGATAATTGATCGTCGGATCCATCTTCTCCTCCTTTCACTTCGCATCGGCCATCACTTGCAGCTGCACCAAACTGCGCGTTTGCTCTTTTTCCAGATATTCACGACCTTTTTTGACGTTTATGTGGTCCCAGGGCAATACCTCCGTCATCGGCCGCGAACGCTGCGAGTACCATGCCGTATCGATGCCGAGATCGGCGAACGTCTGCCACCATAGTTGCGGGTTGAAGCACTCGCGCCAGCCGTCCAGACGCGCTCCGCGCCGCCAGGCTTCCTCCAGGGCCGGGGCCACGCGCCGGTCGCCGCGCGTCAGAATGCCTTCGAGCAGACTGCACTCGACATCGTGCTGCTTGACCTTCACTGCCCGCAGCTTGACGCGCTTGCGAAGATAATCGCCGGCCCAGCGCAGATATTCGCGCGTCTGCATGCCATTCCACTGATACGGCGTGTGCGGCTTGGGCACGAAATTCGACACGGACGCCGTCACTTCCTTGTAGCGGCCCGTTACTTCCTTGCCGATCCGCGCGATGTGTTCGGCCATATCCACGATGCCGTCAAGATCGACGACGCGCTCGCCGGGCAGGCCGCACAGGAAATACAGCTTGACCCGTTGCCAACCGTTCTTGAATGCTTCGCGGCAGCCTTCGTACAAATCGTCATTTGTGATTTTCTTGCGGATCTGCTCGCGCATATCGTCGCGGGCCACTTCCGGGGCCAGCGTCAGGCCGCTCTTGCGGGCGTCCTTCATCAGTTTCGGAACCGAGCGCAGCTGGTTATTGACACGCAGACTCGGCAGAGACACATTGACGCCCAAGGGACCGAACACCTCGGCCATGCGCTTTACTAGCTCTTCAAAGTCGGGATAATCGCTCGTGCTGAGGCTGAGCAGACTGATTTCATCGAAACCGGTGTTGCGGTAGCTTTCTAGGGCCGATTGCACGATGGTTTCCACGGAGCGTACGCGCAACGGACGTTTGATGACAGTCGATTGACAGAACCGGCACTGCCAGGGACAGCCGCGCATGATCTCGATGGCGATGCGGTCGTGGGGCGTCTGCACGAACGGGACGATCGGACGGGCCGGCAGCCGGATGTCGTCGAAATCCTGGTTGATCGTGCAGGCCATGATTTGCGTGGGTACATCTGAGCGCGTTCGGTGCATAGCCGCCAACGTGCCGTCGGCGTGATACTCCGGCTCGTAGAACATCGGCGCGTAGGCCCAGATGGTGTTGCCGACGATGTCGGCGATCATGTCTGCGCGAGACAAATCGCCGCGTTCTTTAAGGCTCATCCAGCGATGCATTAGCCAGGGCAGGCTCTCCTCGCCATCACCGATGACGAAAATGTCGATGAACGGCGCGAGCAATTCAGGATTTTGGGCGCCGGGACCGCCGGCGATGACGAGCGGATGATCGAGCGTGCGGTCCTTGCTGTGCAAGGGCACGCCGCCCAGATCGAGCATGGTCAAAATGTTGGTGTAGCAGACCTCGTATTGCAGGCTGAAGCCGAGCAAGTCGAACTGATGCAACGGCGTGAACGTCTCCAGGCTGTACAAGGGCAGGTGGGCGCGGCGTAGTTCGGACTCGAAGTCGGTCCAGGGAGCGAAGGCGCGCTCGCAAGCCCACTGCGGATCGTCGTTCATGATGGTGTACAACACCTGCAAGCCGTGATGGCTGGTGCCCAGCGCGTAGGTGTCCGGGAAGGTCAGGCACAGTTTTCCGCGCACTTGCCGATGGTCCTTGACCACGCTGTTCAGCTCGCCACCCATGTAGGCGGCCGGCGTCTGCACGCGCGGCAGCAAACGCTCGATGGCTTCTCTCAGTGCAGTGTTTATCATCATCGACTCCTTTGTATCGCGGCGTAACCAGGTACAAGCTATGATTATGCCAGAAAGTCACGCGGCGTACTGCCTTGATTCGGCTTATCGCGCGCGGAAAGGAGAGTACAGTTGTTATGGCGGCCGTCAAACTGGCGTTCACGTCGGACTTGCATCTGCCAATCACGAAAAAAGAGGCGATATCGGCCTTGGGGCGCGAGGTGCAGGCTTTCGACCCGCGGGCGTTCGTCGTGGCCGGCGACATAGGCGAATCGCTAGCTGACATCCAGCGCGGCCTGCAACTACTTCGCGAGCAGGTGCGGTGTCCCATCTGGGTGCTGGCCGGCAACCACGATCTCTGGGCAAGGCCGCCTTATGACAGCGGGCAACTCTGGCGTGAGCAGGTGCCGTCAACCGTGCGCGCCGCTGGTTGCGAATGGCTGGAAGGCACCTCGTTCGTGCTGGACGGGGTGGCCGTGGCCGGTACCATCGCCTGGTACGATTACTCCGCCGTCGATCCCAGCGTGCAGGCTTCCGCCCTGGAGTTCGCCCAGCAGAAGTTTCACTATAGCGCCGACGCTCTGCGCATCGATTGGGAATGGTCCGATCCGGAATTCGCGGAGCTTGTCAGCGTGCCGTTTCTATCGCAGCTCGATCATCTGGAACGCGATCCATCGGTGCGGCGAATCGTGGTCGTGACGCATGCGCCGATCGTCGAGGAGCAGATGCACCGCGATGCCAGCGATCGGCGCTGGGCGTTTTCCAACGCTTATTTCGGCAATTTGACGCTTGGCCGCAAGGTGTTGTCGCATCGCAAGGTATCCCACATCATCAGCGGTCACACGCACCGCGGCAAGGTAAACGTTGTCGAACGCGCGGATCGTCCGCCGGTCATGGCGTTTGTGGTGCCGAGCGATTATGAAAAACCGGACTGCGTGGCATTGAGTGTGTGATCCGCTTTCTCCGCGACGAACAAGCCATAACGCATGGCGCCGCTGCGATAGGCATTTCCCAACGTCGCAAAGTGATCGAGAAACGAGCGCATCTCTTTGCCGGCCAGTCGCCCCAATAAACCGATGCCGCTCGCGCGGACGCGGCGGATGCAAATGTCCCAGGTCTGGCCGACGCGCGGCGTCAAATCCTCAAGTGTCTGAAGGGTGAGTCCCGCCGCTGTCAGCCAGCCGCGGTAATCCTCGACCGTGCCCAGCGATGGACAGAGGAATCCCTCGCAGACGAGCATAACCTCACGCTCGGCGTTTGCGGATTCGCCGGCCAGCCAGGCGCACAGAGCGATCCGTCCGCCCGGACGCAGCCAACCGGCGGCGCGGCGAAAGAATGCTGCTTTCTCGAAGAAATGCTCGCTGCATTCCACAATCCACACGACATCGAACGATGCATCCGGAAAATCAATGGACTCGGCATCGGCACGAAGGAAGCGCGTTCTGCTTCCGACGCCGTACCATCGAGCCGCCAGCGCCGCCCAGCCGCGCTGGACGGCGCTGAGCGTCAATCCTGTAACAGTGCAATCATACCGGTGGGCCAGATCGATGGTGCTGCCGCCCAGGCCGCAGCCCACGTCGAGAACCGCCGATCCCGGCGCCAGCGCAGCGGCAGACGCGAGATGATCGATCAATCGCTGCTGAGCGACGGCTGGCGTCTCATCATTTTCCCACAAACCATGATGAATGTGCCGTCCCCACAGAAGGCGATAGAACGGCGTCGCCAACTCGTAGTGACGGCGGATCGAGCGCTTGGAAATGGAAGGACAGACTATCATGATTGCTCCCGTGCGGAGATTGTATCGGTAAGTGGCGCTTCTGCGAAGCGGCACTTACCGAACCGCGGGGAGCCTAGAATTGTTTTGCGCGTGGATCAGCCGGGAGCAATTCGGGCACTTTCGCCTCGCGATGCGTCCAGACTTTCTTCGGCGCCTTTATCGCATCACAGGAGCCGTTACACGTCCTCGCCGTCGCGAGCACTGCATCTAGCTCCTCCGCCGGCGGCAGGAGCAAATACACATCGTCACCCTCGACTTTCACAGGGAAGACACGCACGGAGTAGTTTTCGCCGCTGAGGCATTCGCCGTTTTCCAGCGAAAACGTCTTCTTGTGGACTGGACAGGCTACTTTCGGTTTGCCGTTGTGATCGCCGACCATGCCGCGCGATAGCACGAACTCGCGGCGGTGCGGGCACATGTTCTGCGTGGCGTACCACTCACCCCGGCTGGCGAAGTTGAAAACGGCTATCTGCGTATGGCCGTGCTTGATCGTCGCTCCGCCGTCGTGCGGGAAATCCCATACCTTTCCGGCGAAAATCCAATCTTGGCGAACGGCCGGCGTGAGCCGGCTGGTGGAACCGTCATCAGGATTGTCTGTACCAGCCGGCTCACGCCGGCCGTTCGCCGAATCCTGGCGCAGCGTGAGTTCCTCGGAGGGAATGAATGATGTGGTCCAATCGGCGGGGCGATGCTGCTCGCGCTGGTGGACGAACTCGATGGTCGGCTCGGTTTCATCGGAATTGACGAACTGCTTGAAAAGCCGGCGTTTCTCCGGATCGTTGACGACTTCTTTCCACTCGCACTTGTAGCTGTCCACAAGGAATTGGATCTGCTTTTCCAGCTCCTCACAGATGCCCAGACAGTCATCGATGATGATTTCGCGCAAGCGCTCGATACCGCCTTCCATCTTCTCCAACCACACGGATGTGCGCGTCAGGCGATCGGCGGTTTGGATGTAGTACATCAGGAATCGATCGATGTACTTGATGCAGGTTTCTTCATCGAGGTCGGCGGCGAGGAGGTCGGCATGGCGCGGCTTAGCGCCGCCGTTGCCGCAGACGTACAGGTTCCAGCCCTTCTCCGTGGCGATGATGCCGAAGTCCTTGCCCTGCGCCTCGGCACATTCGCGGATGCAGCCGGACACCGCTGCCTTGACCTTGTGCGGCGAACGGATGCCCTTGTAGCGATTCTCGATGCGGATGGCGAAGCCGACCGAATCCTGCACACCGTAACGGCACCACGTCGTGCCTACGCAGCTCTTGACCGTTCGCAGCGCCTTGCCGTAGGCATGGCCGCTCTCGAAGCCGGCGTTGACCAATTCTTCCCAGATGTCCGGTAGTTGATGTACGGCTGCGCCGAAAAGGTCGATGCGCTGGCCGCCGGTGATCTTTGTGTACAGGCCGAATCTCTTGGCCACCTGGCCCAAGGCGATGAGTTTATCCGGCGTGATCTCGCCGCCCGGCACACGCGGCACCACCGAGTACAGCCCACCACGCTGCAGGTTCGCCAAAAAGCGATCATTGGTGTCTTGAATCGCCGTTTGTTCGATGATCGGTTCGTTCCACAAACTTGCGAAGATGGAAGCGGCGGCCGGCTTGCAAATCTCGCAGCCGTGGCCGTGGCCGTGCGTGCGAACCAATTCATCGAAGGTACGGATGCGCTTGATCTTGATGATCTGGAACAACTCTTGGCGCGAACAGGAGAAATGTTCGCACAAGGCGTTGCTCACTTTTTTGCCCGACGCCTTTATCGTGGCCTTGAACAGATCGGTGACGAGCGGCAGACAGCCGCCGCAGCCGGTGCCTGCCTTGGTGCAGAGTTTGATCTCCTCAACGGAGGTCAGGTTTTTATCGCGGATGGCATCGCAAATCTGCCCCTTGGTGACGTTGTTGCAGGAGCAGATTTGCGTATCGTTGGCGATGCCGGCCAGCGCGGCACCGGGGCCTCGGCCTTCGCTGATCTTGCCGAAAAGCAGTTCGCTCGGCGGCATCGACAAGGGCTCATCGCTTTTGGCCAGCATCGACAATTGGCCGTACTCCGAGGCATCGCCGACCAGGATTCCCCCTAGCAAGCGCGTCCCATCGATACTAAATAAAAGCTTCTTATACGATCCCTTAAAGGGATCTTCGACGGTGATGGGGCGGGCCGTCTTGTCGTCGGCGAATGGATTGCCGAAGCTGGCCACATCCACGCCCATCAATTTCAGCTTGGTGGACAAATCGGCTCCGGCGAAGACGCGGTCCTGTCCGGTGAGATTGGCGGCGACCAGCTCGGCCATCTCGTAGCCGGGGGCGACGAGTCCGTAAATCATGCCGTTGAACAGGGCGACCTCGCCGATAGCGAAAATGTCGGGGTCGGAAGTGCGCAGGCGATCGTCCACGAGAACGCCGCCGCGTGCTCCAATCGTCAGCCCACAGGCGCGGGCCAGCTCATCGCGCGGCTTAATGCCGGCCGAGACGACGATCATTTTCACATCCAGCTCGCCGCCGTCGGCGAAGGTCATGCCCTCGACCTTGCCGTTGCCCAGGATCTCTTTCGTGTTCTTGTTGAGATGGACCTGCACGCCTAGGGCGTTGATTTTGCCGACCAATACGCGCGAGCCGGCGTCATCGATTTGCCGAGGCATCAGCCGCGGCGCGAACTCGACGACATGCGTTTCTAGGCCGAGATCGTATGCCGCCTTCGCCGCCTCCAGGCCAAGCAGACCGCCGCCGATAACCGCGGCTTTCTTGATGTTTGCGCCATAACCGATGATGCGCTCCAGATCCTCGATGGTGCGATAAACGAAGACACCTTGTTTATCGATTCCAGGCACCGGTGGCACAAAGGGCGCGGAACCGGTGGCCAGCACCACGTAATCGTAAGCGACCTCACGGCCACGCGCGGAGCGGACTACCCGTTTCTCGCGGTCAATCTCTGTAACGCGATCGCCCATATAGAGACGGATGCCGCGGTCGGCGTACCATTGCGGCGTGGCCAGGGCGAGTTTCTCGGCGCGGCGATGCTCAAAATATTTCGTGAGATTAACGCGATCGTAAGCGGGCCGCGGCTCCTCGGCAAACGTCACGATCTGAAACTGCTGATCGGCGTCAAAATCGAGCAAGCGTTCACAGAAGCGATGCCCAACCATCCCGTTCCCGATGACCACCACCGTTTTCGTTTGTTTGCGGACCACGCGCAGCATCTCCTCAGATCGAAAAACGATTCTTCCACACCCCCTAGGCAAATCCAGTACCAAGGAGTTCCGCGAGGAGAGGTACGAATGTTAAGTGCTTGGAGGAAAATAAGATAGGGAATTCCTGCCAATCGCGCCAAGAGCGAGAGTGCGAGGTAAGAGAAGACAATCTTTTGGGCAAAGGACGCTTAGAGAAGTGGCATGTTCAACGTTACCAGCCCGCAGCGCCAGCAAGGATTGCCCTTGCTGGCGCCGCGGGCTGGTTGGGAAGGTAATACTCCTAAGCGAAAGGATCAAGGACGATAAACCGGGGGAGCCGTAGCCCCGGCACGCTCTAGTCCGCCACCGTCGAGCTGCTGAGTCTTGAGATCGACCGATTGATAATGTAAGTGCTGGCGAGTGAAGCGATCGGCCGCCTTCTCTGGGGGCATATCGATGACAGTCGGATTCTCGATACGCATCGTCATTTTCATCTTCTGTTCCGGCCAGGTGAAATCGATCAATTTGGGGATGATCGGGCCATTAGTTCCAACAACCTGCGCCAAGCGGATCCTAGCTTCACAGATGATCTTACCCTGTTCGTCCTTGAGAATGTGGGCGACCACCTGCGGGTTCGGCAATGTAGCTGAAGTGGACTCGAAGACCGTTACCTTTTGGATCGGCCGGTTATCAGGCGATCGTGCTTGCTCTGTCAACTCGATGAACTTGTGCCCTCTCTTATCATTAGCGAATTTCATGGTGTATTGCTTGGTCGGATCGTATCGTGCTAGACCCAAAGCAGTCATCGCCATTTCCGGCTGGAATGGGAATGGGACTTTGACACCCTGGGCAAGATCATCGTAGGAGCAGTGATACAAGTAAGGCGGATTAATTTGCTTGCTCCAGAACCAGAACTCCTTGTCGTTGGAACCGACGTCCACCATCGGACTGCCAAGGGCGAGGCCGGACATCAGGAAATTGCGCGGCGGCTGGCATTGCATCCGGGCACTAACGCCGCCCTGCCCCGCTTCGGCGCTGACATCGATAGTGACGTTCGTGCAGTTGAGAGCCTGTCCCGGCTGGAGACGCTCCGCATTTGCGTTGAGGTACTTAACCAGGTTTTCCACCGTGGGCGTCGCGGTAGGCACGCCCCCGCCACCGACGCTATTGCGTTGATGCGGCGCGAGGTTGCAGCCGACGGCGAACAACAGAGCGACCAGACTTGCACCGACGATAATCGAGCGCATTACTCACTCCCAGCCGAGGGCCTGAAACACGTCTTCCTGAACCGTCGTCAGCTCCTCTTCCGTGAGGTCCGGGTTGACCACCGCGTGGCGCGCGCCGGTTCGCGTGCAGCGCATCCACAATATTTCCTGAGAGCCGTCCTGTTCGGTTCGCTCGAAGCGAAGCCGACGCCGTCGCATCAATAACAAAGCGACTACATAGCGGAAGCGAAGCCGGCTCGGCTCCAGCTGGCCTTCCAGCCGCTGAAAGCAATCCATTAGCATCTCGTCATCGATCGGCAGGCGTTGTTTACCCTGGGGGGGAGCGAGCCGGCCCCTCCAAAAGCTAAATGCCCCTTCGGGAACGCCCTGCCATGCTTCGATGCTGAAATCCTTGCGGACGAACTTTCCCCCTTCTTCGAGGAGGACGCTATAGTACTGCTCCCCAGGACGAAGCTCGCGCCCGCTGGCACAGCAGCGTCGTGTGCTGGGCTGGATCTGATAATCGATCATGTGCCTGCCCTCCTGGCCGCGAGGCCGCCATCGCAACCCGGCCGCACTTAATCGTATCGGCATCGGTCAAGACGGAGCAAGGGAGATGACGCGAGATAAAGGCAAAATCCGAAACTCGAAATCCGAAATCCGAAAGAAACCCTAAATTCGAATGCTGAATGCCGAAACGCGTCCCTTTGAGGTTTGTGCTATTTGACTTTTATGATTCCTTGGATTTCGGATTTCGAGTTTCGAGTTTATCTCGGCTGTGGGGCCGCTGGCAGCGAAACGCCGACCGGCAGCCAGCGTTTTAGTTCCTGCTCGACCTCGCGTGCCGTCTCGCCGCCCCAGGCCCAGCCAAGATATTCGCCGCGGATGATGTTGTTCCCATCGAGCAAGACAATTTTTGGCGTGGAGGCGACGCCAAAGCTGCCGCGCACGCCGCCAGCGCTTAGAAGAGGGAACGTCAGCCCCAGCTCCGCCTGCTGCCGGCGCACCAGATCGGCCTTGTCCGAAATACTCATGCCGGCCACATAGATTCGTTGCGAATAGCGAGATTGCAATTGCTGGGCGAAGCGCAGGACAGTTGACGACGTCTGAGAGGATGGGTGATAGAAAACCAACACGACCGGCTTACCCATCCAGTGCCGCAGCTGCGCCGAGCTGCCGCCGCTGAAATTGGTCGCGATGAAATCCGGGGCGCGCTGACCGATCGCTGCCCCGGTGGCGACAGGACGAATGTCGTGGACCGGCTCGGGAGGCGTCTCGCCGCGTTGCGCCGCTTCGACGCGGCGCTTGACCTGCAAGACCGCAGGGCGATAGGGAGTTTCCGGCTGCTCTTCCAGATATTTATCGATACGGCGCAACAGGGCGGCCAGGTGAGGACCATAGCGTGTCGGCTGCGTCAAGAGCGGCGTCAAAGTATCGCGGAACGAAAGCACCTGCGTGATTTCCTGGCGCCGGCTGTCGCCGGCCTGACCCGACAGCTGAAACGAGCTTTCCAGATCGATACGGAGCAAACTCCTCTGCGTGGCTTCTCGATGGGCGGGTTCTCGCTGGAAAATCTCCCGTTCGACGCGCGCGGCAAGCCCCAGGTGCGGCGCAAGCCAGACGGTCTCTCGCCGAAGCCATGCCGAACGGTCGCCGCGTGGATGGTCCCAGTCGTCCGATTTTTGTTCGCCGACTAGTTTGATACATTGGTTGCCGGCGGCCATCTCGGTGCCGGCGGCTCGCCATGTCAACGGCGGACGATCGCCCTCAAGGACTGTCCATTCCTGTCCCGCACTGATGCGCCCATCCGGCAGGGCGATAAAGACGCCGCATTCAAGCGTCGGCGCGCCGTCCAGGGGGACCAGCAAGTTGGCTTTGGAATCCGACGTTATCTTCCCCTGGAGATTGACATGTGCCCGTTCAAGCCGAACGGACACCAGCGCGGCCTCGCTGCTGAGGGCATCCCTTGTCGGCGCCGCGGGCTGGTCCGCTGGTGTTCCGCCGCTTGAAGGGCGGTGCTTGAGCAATGTCAACACGGCAACCTCGGCCCCGTTGGGCGGCGTGTCGAGCACAAGGACGCGCGTCTCCAGGCGGTAGGACCGGCTGAACTGCACGCGTCCGCCGCGGGCTTCTTCGGTGAAGGTGCCGCGATAAACCAACTCCTGAGAGCGGTTGAGACGCGGCACAAGCAGCCAATCGCCGCTGGAAGGCACGAGCACGCGGCCCGGCGAACGAGGTTGCGTCAACGCCCCGTGAGGCGCTTGAGGCGGGCGCGTCATGGTCTGTCCCGGTATCAGAATGCAGCCGAGCAGGTACAGGGTCGCTGCCATCGAGTCCCCGACGGGTAAAAGAATAGAATGCGTCAACCCCACCGTGATGGAACTTCTCCGATGCGGCGGCGGATTATAACAAGGCGCGCGAAGCGGGCAAGCGAGCTTTCCGTCTTAGATGGCGAGCCGGCAGCGTCAGCGACCGGGGAGTTGCGAACCCGCTGTTGCCCTGCCTCTCCCAATCACCTATAACCACCTAACCACCCAACCAGTGAATTACCTATCTTGCGGAGTGGGCTGTGTTGAGTCTCGTGTTGATTGTGTTGGTGGTGTTTGTCGTCCTGAGCTTGCTGTTGGCGGCGTGGACGCTGTTCTTTCAAGGCTACATTTACAGCGAGCCGGCGGAGGCCATCTATTGGCGCGCCCCGGCGGCGGGAGCTGCCCTGACCCTCTTCCTGGTCATCTGGATCATTCTCGATTATCGCAGCATCGAGAAACCCGGCGATGAGGGCCGTTATCGTCCCTTGCACGAGTTCAGCCCCCGCGAAACCGAGCGGTATGATAAGCTCACGATTACCAATCAGGACCGCAAGAAGGTGCAGTACACGCGGCAGGGCAATAACCAGTACGTCAGCCAGGGCGGCCGGCGATTGCCGGAGCGGCCACTGGAGATCATCGCCACGGACAAGGAAGGCCAGGAACATGTGTTCAAGCCGCCAACAGACGAGAAGGGCAACTTCAAAGTCGAGAAAAACCAGCCGCTCCGCTACTATGAGGAAGGCAATCCTTCGCGTTACATGGAGGAAGGGTATCTTGGCCAGATTACCATTTTTCACTCCGGCTGGCTGGTGATGGGGTTGCTGTTGAATTTCTGTTTCTTTATCGTGTGGTTTGTTTGTCTGTGGCTGCTGATGCGCTTTCAGTGGTCGCACGCGCTGGGCCAGGCCTTCGTCGCGTGGCTCATCAGCCTCTTCGTGTTGCCGATGCTGTTGACGCAAGCGGAGAAGGTGCGAAGGGAGCGCCTTCCGCCGCCGGCGGCCGCGGCAGTTATAGGCCGGAATGAGGCAGCGTAGCGATGGGAATCGAGACGATCACCAGACGCAGATCTTCATAGAGCGCGTACTTCACGACCAAGGGGGCAACCGTGCCGATTCGCATTTGGCTGGACGCGAGCGACAAATCGATCACAGGATCGCCGAATTGAGGAAAGATGTGAAGGCGGTAATCAATGTCCCTCGTGGCAGCGCGCACTTGGGCTTCGAGACCCCGTTCCTTCGCTCTGGCAATGAGATTTGCCAATCCGTTGCGAACGAAATCGGTGTACGATACTCGATAGGGATTCGATTGAGCGGAGGTTTCACTCACCGGGCTTGACTTCCTCTTCAAGCCCATCAATGAGATCTTGAATACCCACTACTCCCCTGGCTCCCACTTCCCGAAGGGCCGCGAGGATTTCCTCCTCATTAATCGATTGCCGCGACTGCTCCAAGAATTCCGGCGTATGGTACTTGCGCTGTTGCGCACGGTAATAACGGCATACCCAGTCCCGTAGTTCACCTAACTCCGGCGGGTAATTCAACGGACCTGACGTACCGTTCGCCTCGGCTGCCGATTCATAAGTCCGGGCCGTGGTGTAGTCGATGATTGCTTGTCCCTCCGGCGATTCGTCCTGCCCATTGATGCTCTCCGTCAGCTGAAGCACCCGAGCGTCCAAATCGCGGGCGGAGAGATTAAGCCGTTGCCGTGCTTTGGCCGGCTTGCAGTGCTTCAGTACTTCGATTAACTCTTGATTCATGGCCACAGCACTCCTTTCATCTCGAAGAATCGAACCGGCCACGCATGAGGTATTATAATCCCTCAACGCGAACGGCTCGAAGCGAAAGGGATTGGACCATCCCATCACTCACTCTTCTCCCACAGCACGGCATAACGCAATCCGCCGCCGGTTTGACGATCGGCGGCATCTTCCATTAGGTCCCGAATCCTCGCACGGTCGCGCTCCGACTGAAGGACGTTTTGGTTTAACAGGACGGCGAGATTCACCCCGTTGGGTCGTTGCAGCGCCATCGTGGAGGTTCCCGGCATACTGCCGAAGGCGACATACGTCCTCCCATTGCCTTGCCGCAACTCCCCGGAAATCCAATATGCATCGAGAAAGCGAACAACATCGCGGCTGGAGGCAATCAACCCGCCGTGGGAATCCATCGCTTCTAGATAAAAGGTACCATCGGGTAACGGCACTTGCTCCGTGCTTTCCGGTTCGACGACGTTGCGACTTTTCCGCAGGCTTAGATAGACAGGCTCGCGCGGATTGCGGCACCGGGGCAAACTCCGGCCCAACTCGACGCTCCGCATTCCCAGTGGATCGCAAATGTTCTTCCGCACATAAGCGAGATAAGTCTGTCCGCTGATTTTCTCGATGACCCTGCCAAGAACGCAATAGCCGAAATTGGAGTAACAGTCGTTCGTGCCAGGATCGAATTGCAACGGTTGCCCCATCATGTAGCGAATAACGTCCACCGGGCCGGGGGGATATGGACCTTTCAGACCAGCGGCAACCTCTCCCGGCTTAAACATCGGATCGAAGTTTTGCTTGTAATCCCAACCGCCCTTGTGCTCCAGCAGGTGCCGGATAGTGACGTCATTCAGACGGGGGTCCGGCTGTCGTCCCGGCGGCGGTTGGAGTCGGAGCAACGGAAATACCTTGGTATCCAGGGACAACTTGCCTTCGCGGACGAGTTTATGAATCGCTGCCGCAGTGATGGGCTTGGTCACGCTAGCAAGTCGCATGGGATCATCCGCCTCGATGGGCCGGCGGCCCGCCGCATCGCCGAAGCCATAACCGTGCTCCAGCAGGAGCTTGCCGTTGCGAGACACGGCGAGCGTGCCGGCTTTGATGCCGAACTCCGCCATGTACTTGTGCATCACCTCATCGAATAGCTCCGGACCGGCGGTGCTACTGTCCATGTAACCGGCGACGCTGATCGGGCGAAAGCCGTCCCTCGCCGCCTTCGTGAATTCGGTTTGATATTCCTCGGACGACAACCCGTGCCTGGCATACCAATCCATTCCATCCTGGACGAAAACCACGGCATAACGAAGACCGGCCGGAGTGGGGTAGACGGTGATATTGCGAGGCCGGTATTTCTCGATCGAGAATTGGTCAATCGATCTTTGATATTCCTCCTCCGTCAAATTGTGCTGTTCCTTCCAAACGATTTTTCCGGCAGGCACGAACAAGGCAGTGAAACGGTAAGAGCCTGCGCCGTCGGCGTGGCCTGTTACCCTACTGGGCATGAAGAGGTTTGTTTTTTCCTCCTTAAGGCGATCGGTATACTCTTTTTCCGTTAAGTTTAGGAAGATTTTTCCCCGAGCGAGGAGTCCGTCCTTGACCCAGACGGCGCAAAATACGGGTGAACGGTCTCTAAGAAAGCCGCTGACGCAGATGGGGCGGCAGCCTTTGGCCTGGTGTTCCGCGTCTTTCTTTTGTACAAATTCTTGCGTACCGGCGTGCCAGTACCATTCGAGGTTCTTTTCATTCTTGACGGCCACCGCGGCATAGCGGGGCGATCCCGCCATATCGTAACCATTCAAATAGACGAGCCGATATCCTTTCGCTTCTCCGCTTAACCAGGTGGTGAGCTCGCCCCAGGTGAGTCGATGCTTCGCTAGCCAGCTTTGGCCACTTGCCGAATTTATCGATGCCCAGGAGACAAACGCCGCCAGCAGGGCGACACGAGCGCAACGAATGCTCATGGGTTTTCCCTTTTTATGGCGGCGTCCTCCATGCGCGACAGATCTTTCATTTCCAGATTGCGGAAACGGACGCTGCCAAGCCAGTGCTGAAGTCCGATGCGTCCACCGGCCGGGGGAGCGCCATCAAGAAAGCGAAACACGCGATCATCGTTCAGCCGAGTTTCCAACGCAGCCTTGCCGTTGACCGCGACGCGCAGAAGCCAGCCGCGTAGGTCAATCTCCATCTGGTTCCATTCACCCAGGGCGCGTAAGCCGACTCCAGTACCCGGGCCTCCCGCCACTCCATAAAGAGCGCCGGTTCTCTCGTTCGGTCCTTGTCCCGCAAAGCCGGGGAAGGTGTCATCCTGGATCTGGATCTCCAACGGTTTCGGCGAACCCGGCCACATGCGCAGACCGATGCCGCTGTTGGCTCCCGGCGAGAGTTGAAACTCGAAACGGAGGAGAAAATCGGTGTAATCGCGCTCGGTAACAAGCCAGCCGCGCTGCCGAGGAGGATCGGTCAGAGTGAAGACCATCGTGCCGTCCACCACGCGCCACACGGCCGGATCGCCGCGGGCCATCTCCCAGCCAGCGAGATCCTTTCCGTCAAAGAGCGGCACAAAACCTTCGCGCTCGCGAACGATTGGAGGTACGCTCTTCGGCGCTGTGGTGGGACGTTTATTGTGCCAGAGCGCGAGCACGAGAATGCTGGTGAACAACAGTACGGTTATCGTTCCGCAGGCGATCCATATCCAGAGCGCCCGGACGTGGGGAAGCTGGCGGTTTCGCTTTTTCTCCCGCTCTACCTTGATTATTTTCGATTCGGGCGCCGGATCCACAACGGTATGCCAATCCGCCGTGTCCTCTGCCTCTGCCGGCTCCTTTGGTGCGGGCTTGATGGGGCTTGCCACGGGCGGCGGGGCTTCCCGGATCGCGTTCCGTAGATACTCTTGCAAGGCCGACGCAAACTCGGCCATCGAGGCAAAGCGGTCTTCGACTTTCTTGGCCATCGCTTTGAGACAGATGCGTTCGAGTTCCGCGTCGAGATCGGCACGAAATTTCGACGGCGGCGGCGGCTCCTCCAACAATACTTGCGACAGCATGGCCATCGAATCGCCGTGGAACGGCAGCCGGCCGGTCACGAGTTCGTAAAGGATAATGCCAAGGCTGTAGACATCGCACGCCGGCCCCACCGCTTCGGTATTGCCGCTGATTTGTTCGGGCGGCATATAAGCCGGCGTGCCCAGGACGGTGCCCATCTGTGTCAGCCGCGCATCGCCGGGAGACTCTCGCCGCGCCAGGCCGAAGTCCATAATCACCGGCTCGCCGCGCTTGTCGAGCATGATGTTGGCCGGTTTCAAATCGCGATGGATAACGCCCTTCTTGTGCGCCTCGTGCAAAGCCAAAGCCAACTTGCGGACCAAGAGGGCACTCTGGCGCGGCATCAATGTCTTACCGCGAAGGTACGCCGCCAGCGATTTGCCCTCGATGTAGGCCATCGTCAGGTAGGGAACGCCGTCCACCTCGCCGACGTCGTAGAGGGGGCAAACATTGGCATGGTGGAGGGTGGCGGCAGCGCGTGCTTCCCGGTAGAAGCGGGCCAACAACTGCGAGCCTTCCTCAGGTGCAAAGAGCGGGATCTTGAGGGCGACGAAACGGTCCAGTTGCGAATCGTGAGCCAGGTACACGGCGCCCATGCCACCCCGGCCGAGCAATTTCTGGAGCTGATAGCGGCCGAAAGGAGCGGGGAGCTTGGTAGGAAGCTTGCTGCTCGGCTCCGCTTTGGGGACGTAGGGGGCTGTGATTGAGGCAGCGTCGGGCGGGAGGAGAGTGGCATCCTCACTGGCGTCCGATGCGATGTCTCCCAAAGTGCGCGGCGGACGCTCCGGTGAGGAACTCATGGGCCAGCCTCCGGCGATGCTGCGGGGTCAAACTCCAAGGGCGAGTTTACATCGCGGCAGCAGGGCTTGCAAGCATCTGCACACCGGTAGGTATTCTCATAAGGTTTCGCGTGAGTCGTGTCAGCTCTCTTTGCAGTCAAGCGGGGATCAGCAACTTTTGTACCTCCGGCATCCGATTTGCCCTTTATCTATTCCAGTCTCGCCCAACACGGCGGCACAGAGAGATCGAAAGGCGCCCCTACTCACGAGCTTTTTCCATGCCCACTATACCCCATGTGTTCGAGGGACTTGAGCCTCATACCACGAGCTTTTATCTCGATGCCGTCGCCGCACTCACCGACGCGAAAGTTCCTTTTCTTTTCGGCGGCGCCTACGCCCTCGCTTACTACACGAAGATCGCGCGTCACACCAAGGACCTCGATCTGTTCGTGAAGCCGGCGGATGCGCCGCGCGCCCTGGAGACGTTGAAGAAGGCCGGCTATCGTACGGAAATGACCTTCCCGCATTGGCTGGGTAAAGCCTTCTGTGGAGATGATTTCATCGACGTGATCTTCTCCTCCGGGAATGGTCTTTGCCCGGTGGACGACGACTGGTTCACGTACTCGGTTCGCCTGGAACCGATCGGCGCCCTGCTCTGTCCCGCCGAAGAGTTGATTTGGCAAAAGGCCTACATCATGGAACGCGAGCGTTTCGATGGAGCGGACATCATTCACCTGCTCCGCGCTCGCGGACCCGTACTCGATTGGGAACACTTGCTGCGCCGCTTCGGCCCGCATTGGCATTTGCTGCTCGCCCATCTGATCCTGTTCCGCTTCGTCTATCCCGCCGAGCGCGACCGGGTTCCCGCGCATATCGTGGAGTCGCTGCTGGAACGATGGCGGAATGACATGGCCGACGGCACCTCCAAGGAGAGGATTTGCCAAGGGACTCTGCTCTCACGGACGCAGTATCTGAACGACACCGAGCATTGGGGCTATGAGGATGCGCGGATGTCGCCGCGCGGACCGATGACGGTGGAGCAAATTACCCATTGGACCGCCGCGTCGAAGTGATAGCGTTAGGTGGTTAGGTGGTTGATAAGTAACTCAACCACCTAACCACCCAACCACCCAACCACCTAAGAAGGTCAGGACGAGGAGCGCGACATACGTCCGGTCAGGTCATCCGTGGAGGCGCTGGAAGCGGCAAACAGAGCTGCGCTTACCAGGCAGCCAAGTCCGAAGGCCGCGGCCAACGAGGCGACGGGATAACGGCGGACGAAATCAGCAGCGTCTTCCCAAATGTCCCCGGCTCTCTCGGACACGCGGGACCAGCCTTCTTGCACTCCCTCGCGGGCGCTGTGCCAAGCCTCCTGCGCTTGGCCAGCCGCTCCAGAGACGAATTCACGCGCCTTTTCTTTCATCTGTTCGGCGCTCTGGCCGACCTGAGACGCCATCTGCTGCGCCGACTCCTTCAAGCCTTTGTGTTCTTCGGCCTGCGTCGGCGAGCTGCTCGGATAGCCGGCGGTCATCCGCGGATGGCTGCCGCCTTCACCTTTTCCTGCCATGATCGACCTCCTTCACGTAAGAGGAAACGTTCCGCCAGAGATAATGCAACTTCAATGCCGCACGCCACGACAGAAACGAATACCCACGCTAGGCTCGATTCTCCCACTATGAGGAGATTCTGCCCGACCAACCCGGGGCAGGACGAAGCGAACGATTGTTTTCAAAAAATGGACACTTAACGATCCCTATTTTTCCTGGACACAACTCCTGCCGAGGAAAAGGCTTCCGACACGGCGCGGAAATAAACTCCTCTCAATGGCTGCTGGCCGCAAGCGCTTGGCACTCCGGTTGCCTTACTGGATAGCAAGGTTTCCGATCCGCGGGCGGAGCCGAGAAGAAGGGGACCGATACGGTTTCGGATCCAGAACAACAAGGTCCGGTGTTGCCCCACCGGAGCATACCGGAGCGCGAGAGGAGCCTAACGATGTTGAAGATTGTTCTATCGCACTGGACGATTTATTTCTATTTGGGTTACCTGATCATCCTGTCCATCTATTGCTTCATCGACCGAGATCGCTCGGCGGGATCGAAGGAGACTCGACAGGTTTGTTCCTCGCTCACTACTGAGCGAGGAGTTGCCGTAGAACGTATTGTAGGATGCCGCCGTGTTGGTAATAGCGTGCCTCCTGAGGGGTATCAATACGGACAATCGCTGCGAAATCGCGCTGGCCGCCGTCGTGCCGGCGGGCCTTCACCGTGATCTCGCGGCCGGCGGCGAAACCGCTCTCCAAGAGACTTGACAGATTTTCCAGGTCGTAAATCTCTTCACCGGTCAGGCCGAGACTGGAGATGTTTTCGCCGCTTTTGAATTGCAGGGGCAGAATGCCCATGCCGACAAGGTTGGAGCGGTGGATGCGCTCGTAACTTTCGGCAATTACCGCGCGGACGCCCAGGAGCAGCGGCCCCTTGGCGGCCCAATCACGTGAGGAACCGGAGCCGTACTCCTTACCGGCGAGCACCAGGAGCGGCACCTGTTCGTCGTGATACTTCACGGCGGCATCGTAGATCGACATCAGCGTTCCTTCGGGCAGGTGTCGTGTGACGCCGCCTTCCGTTCCGGGAGCAAGCAAATTCTTGAGCCGCACATTGGCGAAGGTGCCGCGCACCATGACCTCGTGATTGCCGCGCCGCGAGCCGTAGGAATTGAAGTCCCTGACCTCGACACCGTGGCTTATGAGATATTGCCCCGCCGGACTCTGTGGCTTGATCGAGCCAGCCGGCGAGATGTGGTCGGTTGTGATGCTGTCGCCCAGAACTGCCAACACTCGTGCGCTCTTGATGTCGCGCACCGGCTCCGGTTGCGGCTTCATGTCCTCGAAGTAGGGCGGATGCTTGACGTAGGTAGAGCGCGGCTCCCACGCGAATAGATCGCCTTCCGGCGTCGGCATGCCGCGCCAATGCTCATCCCCCTGGAACACTTCGCCATATTCTTTATGGAACATCTCCGAATGTACTGCGGAATGAATGGCATTCTCGACCTCCATTCGGCTGGGCCAAACGTCCTTGAGGAAAACGGGTTGGCCTTTAGCGTCGTGGCCGAGCGGCTCGGTGTGCAGGTCGATGTCCACTCGGCCGGCCAAGGCGTAGGCGACAACCAAGGGCGGTGAAGCGAGATAGTTGGCGCGCACTTCGGGATGAATTCGGCCTTCGAAATTGCGATTACCCGACAGCACCGCGGCGACAACCAAGCCCCCCTCATCGATGGCCCGCGACACCGGTTGGGGCAGGGGACCGCTATTGCCGATACAGGTCGTACAACCATAACCTACCAAATGAAATCGCAATTGTTCCAAATAGCGCATCAGCCCCGCTTCGACGAGGTAATCCGTTACGATCTTGGAACCGGGTGCGAGGCTGGTCTTGACCCACGGTTTGGTATGCAGACCCTTCTCGATCGCTTTCTTGGCCAGCAGCCCGGCGGCGAGCATAACCGAGGGATTGGACGTATTGGTGCAGCTGGTGATCGCCGCGATGACTACCGAGCCGTGATGCAATTCGTGAGTCTCGTTGCCGAGCGCCACCTTTACAGGCGTTGTTGTCTGCGGTTTGCTACTCAGCCGCAAGCGGCCTAATTCATTGGCGAACGATTCCTTGACCTTCCCCAAGGCGACGCGATCTTGCGGGCGGCGCGGACCTGCCAGGCTCGGCTCGACGCTGCCGAGGTCGAGTTCCAGTGTGTCGGAGTACACGGCCTCCGGGGTTTCGGGCGTGTGGAATAACCCCTGTTCCTTGGTGTAGGCCTCGACAAGCTGCACGAGCGTTTCAGGCCGGCCGGTGAAACGCATATATCTCAGCGTCTCGGCGTCCACGGGGAAGATGCCGCAGGTGGCGCCATATTCCGGGGCCATGTTGGCGATGGTGGCGCGATCGGCCAAGGGAAGCCCAGCCAGGCCGGAGCCATAAAACTCGACGAACTTGCCGACGACGCCTTTCTTACGCAGCATCTCCGTCACGGTCAGCACAAGGTCGGTCGCGGTCGCCCCTTCGCGGAGTTGGCCGGTCAGTTTGAAACCGACCACTTCGGGAATGAGCATCGATAACGGTTGACCGAGCATGGCGGCCTCCGCCTCAATGCCACCGACGCCCCAGCCTAGCACGCCCAAGCCGTTAATCATCGTCGTATGCGAGTCCGTGCCAACCAGCGTGTCGGGATACGCTGCCTTCGTGTCCTCGTTGATGAAGACGACTCGCGCGAGATATTCGAGATTGACCTGATGAACGATGCCGGTGTCCGGCGGCACTACCTTGAAATTGCGAAACGCCTTCTGTCCCCAACGGAGGAAGGCGTAGCGCTCGCGGTTGCGTTGAAACTCCAGGTCGGCGTTAGTGCGAAAGGCTAGCGAGTTGCCAAAATCATCCACCTGTACCGAATGATCGATGACCAGTTCGGCCGGCAACAATGGATTGATGCGTTTGGGATCGCCGCCCATCTTTTTCATGGCATCGCGCATGGCGGCGAGATCGACGACGGCCGGGACGCCGGTGAAATCTTGCAGGAGGACACGGGCCGGCATGAAGGCGATTTCCTTGCTCGGCCGTGCCTTGGGATCCCAAGTCGCTAACGCCTCGATGTCCTCTGGGCGGACGGTTGTGCCATCCAGACAGCGGAGCAGGTTTTCCAGCAGGATTTTCAGCGAGAACGGCAGCTGAGCCACGCGCGGATGCGTGCGGGCCACAGCGTCGAGGCGAAAGATGGTGTACTCATGAGCGCCGACGCGAAGCGGCGATTGGCTGCCGAACTGCTGGTCCATGATGATGGCCTTTCCCCTGGCGAAAGCTGAGTTCGTTGATTTTCTTGCTGGAGGTATTGTCGGAGCGAGGCGGAGCGTCGGCAATGTGTGCTTCCCCGCAAAAGAGCACGATCCTATAGGTCACCCCGGAACACGAACTTTGGTCTTGACGAGGATGGCCCATATACTCTAATATCACGAGTTATCTGACATCAAGAGTATTAGCATACAGAGACCATTTTGGGAGGAAAACAGCAATGAGCGAGGCAGAGTTGCGACGGCTGCGAGACGACCTGGAAACCGTGCAGCAGGCAGCGGGATTGACGCTGCCGTTTGATTGGCCGGATGTTTGGCTGACCCTGGGATTGATTCCCGTCGGAGCGGCAATGGCTCTCTGGGCGGCGTTCAGCGGAGAGGAATATCTTCTTGCCGCTCTTGTTCCCGCGTTGTTGCTAGCGCTGGTCAGCGGACTCGGCTGGGGCAAACGCTGGCGGAAAGAAGCAAACCGCCGTGCCTGGCATCGAGAAACCGTCTTCGCCTCGACTTCGGCAATCCTCGTTGGCCTGGCAATGGCAGGATATATACTCTGGGGCAAGCAGGTCGGCTTATCGGTCGCCACTCTAAAAGGGGCGGGGATGGTCTCGTTCGGACTCGTTTGCGCGGTGTTGGCTTTTACGAGTCCGGCGCGGCGATCCTACTTGGCTGGAGCGTTGGTAATGATTCCCTTAGGGTTAGCTTTCCCCTTTTGCTCAGGCCGGCAAATGCTGATCGTCGGCGGTCTGGCCATCATGGTTGCTGGTTTGATCGGTGGCTTGATCCAGGCGTTTCAGCTACGTGCTGCTCGAGGGACCCATGAGCGAAATGCCAATTAACTTCAATGGTTTGGATACAACAGTTCACGGCCCCGTTCGGCTAGGAGCGCTGACCGCCCTGCACATGAATGGTCCGATGGACTTCACTGCGCTCAAGAAGCAGTTGCAGGTTTCCGACGGCACGCTTGGGATGCATTTGCAAAAATTAGAAGAGGCGGGCTATCTAAAGGGGAACACAGTCCTGATCGGCCGGCGGCCGCGGACCACTTACCGTTTGACGGCCGCTGGGCGTAACGCACTCGCAAACTATCTAGACTCGATGCGGAAACTGCTGGACACGATCGAAGCGCATCGAGCGGAAGAATCAGAGTAATGGACAAAAAAAGAGCCGCCGGCAATCCCCTCACTGCCGGCGGCTCACAAGGTCCTCTTCTTCTCCCCAAAGCAGAGGACATAAGTAACCTACATCACGATTTTAGCGAATGCAACTTTGCGGCGATTTCTTGCGACTGTAGGAAATTCACTGCTTTTGCCGAGATTTTTGTCGGGGTGAAATCTTCCACGGCATTTGCTGCGGCGCGATTATGGCGGCAGCGTAGGACGATCCCAATCGCCGAGCTGGCACTGCAATTCGTCCCAGGACAGCGGTCGGCGGGGGATGCGGAAGAAGTTCTCGGCCAAGACGGCGATCGTCGTCCGCGTTGCCTGGACCCGATGAACTTCCATCTCAAGGCGGCGCAGCCAATAGGGAACGTCAAGTCCAACGCCCATCGGAGTCGCCGTGAACGCCTGTAATTCGCGCCGCAGCCGCTGGAAGGCCCGCCCTTCGTCTCCCTGTTCTCGGGGCGCTGACGCCGTCCCGCTCGCCTCACGCATGGCCGGCTCGATAAGGGCGCACAAGCGGTCCAGCGCCAGCGGCTTGATGAAGCGCTCATTGAGGCGATCGCGGATGGTGTTCAGTCGCATCCCGCGGACACGCTCCAGCCGGTCCAGCTGTTCGAGATGGCGGCGGGCCAGGTCGCGGGTGACACGGGTCAGCGATTGCTCCCAGAGGATTGCGGCCTGGGTGCGCCCCCGTCGCGCCAGAACTTCGTGGGCCAGGACGAGCGGGCGGAACTGCCAGGCGTGTCGTTCGTAGGCTACTTTCAGACGTAAAAATTCCAGCAGGACATGAAGATTCTCGCCGTAGTCGGACTGCGTCGTCGTCGTGTTGTAGTCCTTGTATTCCTCATAATTCTCGATTACGGCTTGCAGCACGATCTCCATCCGGCGAATGGCGTCTTCGCGGCGGATGCCGCGGTCCAGCTCGTCGAGCAGACGCACCGGGCGCAGCGGATCGGGGTTGTCTTGCAGGTAGTCGAGATACGCTCCGACGCCGCGATGAAGGATGCCGCGCAGATTGGCCAGCGTCATGAAGCGGGCATGAAACAGATCGGCTCCGTAGCGCTGGACAAATGCCTGCACAGCCCGCCATTCGGACTCGCCGGTCAATGTCTCCAGCACTGACAGTTGCAGTGAACGGCTGTGCTCAATCCACAGGGTCAAAAACGGTGCCGTCAGGCGTTCAAGGACGGCGACCAGTTCCTCATCGCTGCCGTGGACTGTCCCCCAGCTCGGGGCCGACTCGACGATGCTTTCAACGACTGCCTGATAGGCCGACTGGAAAAAATGATTGAACTCGGTGACGCCGCGGCCGCGCATCGGCTGCGCTTGCTCCATGGCGCGAGCGTTCCGCAATAGGTCGTAAGTTTCGCGGAGCAGACCCAGACGCGGCAGGTTGGCCAATAGCGCCCGCAACACCGTTTGGGCGACGCGCACCCGGAGGATAGCGCGCGGTGTGCCGCCCTCGGACAAAGGCGCGAACAACAGCGGCTCGCTCTGGAATCGTTCGACAAAGGCCGGCAACACCGCACGCGCCGACGCTGCTTCGCCGGCAAAGAGTGCTCGTTCCAGGCGAACGGCGAACGGAACATAAGAAGGAGTTGCCTCCTCCTCGGCCGTTTCCTCGCCGATGACGCCAGCCGCCCCCGACAATGCGCTGACGGCCAACGACGTATCCAGACAGGCGTTGATGGTTGTGAACAGCAATTGTTCCTTGAGTACGCGGCGACGGTCGTATTCGACAAGCGAATCGTACTCGCCGGTCGGCTCCCGGAGCGGATGCGTATGAATGGCGTCGAGCAGAGCTAACAGGCGTTGCTGATTGCTTCGGGCCGTTTGCAGCCAATCGCTCACGATGGGCGGGACGCCGGGCCCTTGCTCGGTGGGACCGGCGTCTCGCCGGTCGGTGGGACCGGCGTCTCGCCGGTCTGCTGTCATCGTCCGCGCCGCGATCTGCCAGAGCCGCGCCAGCGTGGATAGAAAATGCAGCCGTTTCTCCAGCCGATCACTCTCCGGTTCCAGATCGAATTCTTCGACCGGCCCGCCGTCGGCGACTTCGCCCTCCTCGCTGTCGGTAGTGTCTTGGTAGGTGACATCTTCGTAGGCGGCGCCGAACAGGTCGTCCTCTTTCTCCTCGATCATCGGCGGACCGGGCAGCTCCAACTCCGGCACGTGCCAGTAATCCTCGGCATTGGCCTCAAGGTAGTCGAAAAACTTCACAATCAATTCATGACGCTGTTCCAAGTTCTGAGTTCTGAGTTCTGAGTTCTGAGTTCCTGAGCTTAAGATCTGCGACTCAGAGCTCAGAACTTGGGACTCAGAATTCTGATTTGCCACTGCCAGCATCCAGCGCAGTGCCAGCGTGTGAAATGACCAAACGTTGTCCTCCAACGGCACTTGTTCGACTTGACTGAGCCAACTGCACAACAGCCCCAGCGCGGAACGATAATCGGCCTTGCGCAACAATGTATCCACGACGAGGGCAAACGCCTTAGGAGATCTGAGATAATTCAATTGCCGGCGCCAGAAAGCGAGATCGGCGCTGGCTTCGCCATGCTCGTGCCAGCGGGATAAGACATCAGCGACGCTGGCTGCTGATGAAGCCGCTTCGCCTCCGTGCAGCCGCCGAACATCGCCGACTTCGATCGTGGCAAAGCGGTCCCACCACTCCGCCAAAGCGCGCAGGCCCGTCGTCAGCGTCTGCACCAATTCGTGATCGCCGCTTGCCGCCGCTTCGCTCATCAGGCGAGCATACAGCGTGAAAATCTGCTCGACGACCTGGATCAACTCTTCGACGCGGGGATCGCGGATGCTGTCCTCGCGCGCGGGGGACAGCGGAAAAAGTCCCTGAAATCCAAGGATATTCCACGGGTCCACGAAAGCGCCGCAGGCGATACCGCGGTGCATCAGATCCTCGATCTCCGGCAGCCGCCGTGCCGCCTCGCGCAACCGCCCTTGCTCCGCCTCTACCTGCCCGCTCGTTAATTGGCTGAGGATCTCGCTCAGAAGCCGCACCGACACGGCCGGGATGAGCCGCGCCTCGGCCCGGCTGGCTTCGGGATAGCTCATTTCAGCGAACAACAGCGCCAGGTAACGCTGCTGCAACTGCATGGCGCGATGGCGGGCCAGATAACCATTCAGATGCTGCCGAGCACCGCCGAACGCCTGCCGCGTCGTCGCTTGCTCCTCGCGCAAGCGAGCGGCGTGCTGTCCTTCCAATCGCTTGAGCAAATGCTCATAGAAAACATCGCGGTAGCGAGCGATGCGCGGCAACAACGTGGCCAACGTGATCGTGGAGTCGTGCGCCGTCGGACCATATCCGCTGATGCCGGTAGCCATCAGCAGCGTTCCCGCCAGCACGGCCGCACCTTCCATGAGCAACTCGTCGCGCGGCAGCGGGCCGGGCGTGTTGATGCGGTCCATCAGGGCGTCGAGAGTGATCTTGCGCACGACATAGCGGCGGAAGCGCCCCTGGTTATCAAGATGATGGGGATCCCACTCGCCGAAAACGTAATTGGGCCGGCGATTGACGGGATGCCCGTGATCGTAAGCACGCAAATCAACGGCCAACTCGTCGAGCAAATCGAAATCAAACTGGGCCTCGACTCGCAGGGCGGAATCGGTGGACTTGAGGATGTCCAGAGCACGGGCGATGAGATCGTGATATGGCCCGTAAGCGACGCTGGCGCCTTTGAGGTACAAGGGCAGCGGTCGATGGCGTTCGTGGTCATATGGCTCGCCCTGCGGCCGTGTTTCCAGGATGGCGATGGGACGATGGCCGACGAAATCGTTGAGGCGAGCGATCACGGCCGCATTTGCTTTGTCGTCCTCATCCGGACCAGATGCGCGTTGGGCCAAGACGGCCTCGAACACTCGCGCCAGGAAGAACGGGCCAAAAAGGTCGCGGTCGTCGAGGTGGGCGAGTAAATCGGCATGATGACGACGGTAGCCGAGCAGGACGCCCTTAGCTGACTCCAGCACCTCCTCGGCCTGCTTCACATCGCGGAAGGCAGCACTACCCTGTGCGTGCAGATGGCGTAAGCTCGATGACAACCACGCGAAAATCGCCTCCCAAGGCGCAGCCTCGCCCTGTTCGGCGAAGAAGGCATAGGCATCGTTGAGCTGTTTCTGCCAACGCGGATCGGGCCGGCCATCGGAGAAATTCAGATAGCCCAGCAACGCCGAGGCGGAGACAATCTGTTCCAGTTGCGCGTTCAGCACTGTTTCTCCTAAGTGCTTCCGGACAAGCAACCTGCGTGGTCCTGCAAATTGCTCTGGTATCTGTTGCCGCACCATCAAGACTTATACAAGGTTACATTCTTTCAGCTTGCGTGAGGAGGACGAACCTGCGGCATCCCCTTCCGTATGCTACTCATTATCAGGAAAACCTATTATACCAAGTTCCGCCCAACGCTGCATTTGCTCAACTGGAGAGCGGGAGAGCGAGTCGAGCCGGAGGAGAAGGGACAGAAAAAGCTAAGGGATGGCCGGCTCTGCAAAAAGACGCTTTGGAACAGTCAAGCAGATGCAGCAATGATTACCCGATTGTGCGGAGAGCGATTCGGCGCGATTCTTTACCCCGCCTGCTCTTGCGGCATTTTCTCGTCATCGGGCCAATCCTCGAAGCGGACTGAGATGCGCCGCGAGATGCCCGACTCCTGCATGGTGATGCCGTAGAGCATGTCCGCGCAGGCCATCGTTCGCTTGGAATGCGTGATGATGATGAACTGTGAATGATCGAGAAAATCCCGTAACACCGACGTGAAACGACCGATGTTCGCCTCGTCGAGCGCGGCATCCACTTCGTCGAGAATGCAGAACGGGCTTGGTTTGCTACGGAAGATGGCCAAGAGTAGAGCAACTGCCGTCATGGTCTTTTCGCCGCCGGACATGAGCGAGATGCTGCGCAGCTCCTTTCCGGGCGGGCGGGCAATTACCTCAATTCCGCTCTCCAAAATATCGTTTTCGTCTTCGAGTACGATGTCGGCCATGCCGCCGCCGAACAGTTTGCGGAACAACTCCTGAAAGTGCGTGCGGATGGTGGCGAAGGTCTCGGTGAATAGCTTGCGGCTATCGACGTTGATTTTCGCGATGATTTCCTGCAACGCTTTCTGCGCCGAGGTCAAATCGTCGTACTGGATATGCAAGGCGCTGGCTCTTGCTTCGAGGTCGGCCAGTTCTTGCAGCGCGTCGAGGTTAACACTGCCGAGACGGTTGAGCTTTCGGCGCAGCTCTTCGATTTCCTGTTCTGGCGGCAGGGCCGGTTCACCTGCGTTTTCTTCCTTCGTCGATGGGTCGGAGTTTGATGGGACCGGCGTCTCGCCAGTCGATTCGGTTGGTGGGACCGGCGTCTCGCCGGTCGAGCGGTCACTTCCGGCTTGAATAGCTCGCTTCTCCTCGTAGAGCGCGGCAAGATCCAGTTGGTAGTCTTCCTGCAAGCGCGCGCAGATTGAATCGCGGCGATGGCGCAGATCGTTGACGCTCAGCTCGCGCTCATGGGCTTGCTCTTGCTGGGTGCGCCACGTGTTGCGGCTGGCCTGCGCATGGTCGTTTCGTTGCTGCCTTTCCTGCTGGAGCTTCGTGCGTTCGCAATTCCAGTCGGTGAGCTGACGCTCGGCGCCTTCCTTGTGGAGATAACAGATCGCCAAGGAAGACGAAGCCTCCAACAAGGTGCGCTGATTTGACCGTTGACGCGCCAGAGTCGCGGATTGGTGTTGTTCCATCTGGTCGCTTTCTTGCCGGCGTTGCAGCAGATCCGTTTCGATTTGCTCGTGCCGGGACCGCAGGGCGGTGAGGCGTCCCTCGACTTGGGCCAGGGCAACCCGCGCCGCTGTGGCTTCTTGCTGCCGTTCGTGCCGGTGGGATTCGTGTTCACGGATTTCGCGCTTGGCGTCTTCGAGCCGGTCGTGCAAGCGCTGAACTTCGGCATCGGCATGAGCGGCTTGGTCGCGTGCCTGTTGCCAGGATTGCGTCAGCCGTTCGATGTCGCGTTCCAGGACGCTGATCTCGCTGCGGCTGGTCTGCACCTCGTCATGCAAACCGTCGCGGCGCTCACGCTGTTTGCTGATGCTGGAACGTAAGTTGGCAGCCTGCTCGGCCAACACTTCGATCTCCTGCTGGCCATTCTCGGCCTGGCTGTCCAGCAGCGATAGCGCCTCGCGCAGATCGACCAGATCGCGGTCCAGGTCGGTCAGCCGGCGGTCCAACTCGGCAACCTGTTCGCGCAGCTCGCGCAGCTCGCTGCGCCGCGACAGAATGCCCGTCTCGGCGTGATGAGTGCCGATGGTCAGCGTGCCGTCCGCTTCCAGCAGTTCGCCGCGCAGCGTCACGAAGCGATGGCCAGGCAGCTGCGGAGCCAGCGCCCGCGCTGCAACAAGATCGCGGACAATGAGCGTGCCTGCCAGCAGTCGCGACGGCAAATCGGCCAACTCCGGATCATCACAACGCACCACTTGCTCGGCGAAGGCAATGATTCCCGGATGTTGCGGCGCTCCCTTGATGGGCAGCGGTCCCTGAGAGGATGCCAGACCAACCGACCGGACTTCGCTTGGTGGGACTGGCGTCTCGCCAGTCCCGGCCCTGGACCGGCGAGACGCCGGTCCCACCGGCAATTGCAAGAAACTCACACGACTCGAAAATGGCTGAGTTCGCTGCCGCAGCGCCTGGGCGAGTCGATCGGGATCGCGCACCAAGAAACTGCGAGCCCGTTCGCCCAGGGCCAGATCGATGAAGGGCGCGAAGTCGCGCCGAACCGTCAGGAACTCGGCGAGGATGCCCAGTACGGTGCTCCACGGGCCGGGGTCGGGCTGTTCGAGCAATGCGAACAGCTCACGCGGGCCGGTGCCCAGTCCCTCATGGCTGCGCTCCAGTCCTTCCAGCACTTCGATGCGGCTGTGCAGACCGCTGCGTTGCTCGCGTAAGTCGGCGGCTCGTTGCGTGGTCTCGTCGCGCAGCTGCCGCAAACGGTCGCGCTCCTGGCGCAAGTCGGTCAGCGCCTGGCGGGCGCTGCCGAGACGCTCTTGCAACTCTCCCTCGGCGACGCTCAACTCTTGCAATTCCTGATCGAGCGAGGCGAGATGCCCGGCGGCCTGCTCGCTGCGCTGCAAGCGTCGCGTAAGTTCGTGCGTCAGATTATCGATTTGAGTTTTGAAGCTGGTTGCATCATTCTTAAGCCGACCCGCCTGGCGCATGCACTCGAGGTGCTCGTTCTCTTCACGCTGCACCTGTTGGCGCAGCTCGCTCAGGCGCGATTCCGTGGCGTGTAGCTGCGCTTCGCGCTCTTGCACGTCTTCACGCTGCGCCCGACAAGTTTCCTCAACTTGCCGCAATTCCGCTCCAACGCGAGCGGCTGCCTCCGCCAGCGCGGCGACGTGCCGATTCAGCTCCAAGCGCCGCTGCCGTGTTCGCGATAGCTCCTTATCGATGTCCTCGGCGAGCTTCCATTCGTGCGCCAGTGTCGCCTCATGCCCCGAGATCTGTTCACGCGCCGCGGACAATGCCTCGGTCTGTTCTCGGATGGAAGCATCGAGCCGGGAAAGACGCTCCTCAAGTTGCCGCAACTCCTTCTCCCAGGCGTCGGCCTGGGCCATCTGCTCGGACAGCTCCGAACGCATCCCATCGAGCACGGCCGTCTCTTCTTCGAGCCGTTTGCTCAACTGCTCGAATTCGCGCAAACCCAACTCGACGCGGAGTTGCTTCAATCGCTGCGAATATTCCTGGTAGCGCTGCGCTTTGGCCGCTTGCAGCTTGACGCTGCGCAGCTGCTTCTCGACCTCATCGAGAATGTCGCGCAAGCGAGCGACGTTTTGATCGACGCGCTCCAGGCGGCGGAGCGTTTCGATCTTCTTGGCCTTGAAGCGGCTTATGCCGGCCGCTTCCTCAAAAATGGTTCGGCGGTCCTTGGTCGAGGCTTGTAAGAGCACATCGACTCGGCCTTGCTCGATGATGCAATAAGCGTCGCTGCCGGCGCCGCTTCCCAAAAATAGGTCTTTAATATCCTTGAGACGACAGACCTGATTGTTGATGAGGTATTCACCCTCGCCACCCCGGTAGACGCGGCGCGTGATCTGCACTTCCTCGGCAGGCGTGGCCAAGGCATGGCGGCTGTTGTCGAACGTCATCGTGACTTCCGCCATCCCCAAGCTGCGCCGCGATGCCGAGCCGTTGAAGATGACATCCGCCATCTCGCCGCCGCGCAGGCTCTTCGCGCTCTGTTCGCCGAGCACCCAGCGCACGCTGTCAACGATGTTGCTTTTGCCGCTTCCGTTGGGTCCAACGATGCCAGTGACGCCCGGTGCGAAATCGAACTGCGTTTTGTCAGCGAAGGATTTGAAACCCACCAGTTCCAGACGTTTGAGCATGTAGATTCACCGCGGCGCTAAGAAGCGGTTTCAACACCAACCGTTGTAAGGTGGTTGGGTGGTTAGGTGGCTAACACGACCCAACCACCTAACCACCCAACCACCTTACAGCGGTTGATATTATTGTCTCGCCTCCTCCTTGGGGCGTCTACTCCGGCATCGACTCGGATTGCCGGTGTTGCTGCTTATTTTCATCGAGCATGCGCTGCCGCTTCTGGATGCGTTCCGAGTAAGCGGATAGCCCATTATCGAACAGAGTCGGCGTGACACCCAGATCCTGACCGGCTGGGATCAACTCCGCTTCGGCCGCGTGCGGGTCGGTTTTCTGCCTACCGAGCAGGGCCAGTTCTTCGACCGGCGTGGCCGAGGGCAGGGCGTCGCAGCGCAGCCGGCATGTCAAGTTGCCGCCGACATCCGCCTGCTGCAACAGGGCGACGACCTCCGGATACAGGCAACCCATGTCCGCCAATGTGTGCAGCACCTTTGTCAGCTCCAGGGAGCAACGACGGCGGACGGACCGGCCATGCAGCGGCACCCGACTGATAAAGCAGTGGTCGTCGTCTTTAGAGGCGCTAACAACGTACTCGCCGGCCTGGAGTCCGAAATCCGGCTTCAATATAGGCTCTTCGCCGAAGATCACAATCTCGGCGCGCCGCGTGCTGGAGATGTGGACGAGCGGAGCCGCCTGAGTAGCGACGCGATGCAGCCAGAACGACTCGTTGAGCAGTTCCCCCTTCACGAGCTTGTTTTGTTTATCGAGGGTGCGCAGGGCTTGGAACGCTCCGTAGCGCGTCTCGTCCTCGACCCCCGTTGTCAGTAGCTCGGCCAGTCGAACATGGCAGATGGCCTCATCCAATGATGCCATAGCGGTCAGCCCGAAGGAGCGAAGGAGCGGCGAGTGGGCCACGGCACTTGCCAACTCGTTGCCGCCGTCGGGATCGCCCAGGTAAGCCAGCGCCTCGGCGGAGCAGAAACGCACTAACGGATGGTCGCTTTTGAGGCCTTTTTTCAAGGCGGATTTGCTGCTCTGTCCCAATGCCTCTAATCGCAAAGCCGCGACAACGGTTCGCGCGGGATCGAGCAGATCGTCGGCCAGCCGCTGCTGATACGAACGGTGATCGTCGCCCTTGTTGTTCATCGGCGAAGCGAGAACGCGCGGATCGGTGGTGTACGGGATGTCGAGGACGACGCGGAGGAATCGCGGCGTATTTAGGCGATACTGCGGCGGCACGCGCAGGGCAATGCTGTACTTGTCCTTGGCCGTGGCCACGGCTGTTCCTGGCTCACCGTGATAGCCGGCCTGGAAAGTTTCGTTGATGCGCTCGGCCACCAGGTAGGCGACGCGGGCCATTTGCTGATTGGGATTGAGAATCAGGCTAAATGTCGTGGGCACCATGCAACGTCCGCCGCCCCAAATGCGGCCGCGCTTGAGGCTGGCCGTCTCGTCTTCGCCCTTGTTGCCGAGGCCAACCAGAAGCGTGCCCTCGCCTTCGACGAGCGGATGGCCGCGCAAAAGCCCGTGGGGACCATTAGGATCGGCGCTGGGGGCGAGCCGTTCGGCGAAGTCGTAATTGAACAGCTTGCATTTATGCAGGTAGCCGCCACGTAAACTGGTGGCTCGGCTGCCGGGCGGCAAATACACTTCCAAATCGATCGGGTCGCCCTTGCTCGTTCCCGGCGGAATCAGCCCGGACACCAGCACCATGGCGTGCTCGGGCGAGGACATCACTTTGCGAACGTCCTTTACTTCTTTTCGTAGTTCGTTTTCAAGAATTTCGCGATAAGTGTCCGGAGGGCAATCGCCGCCGGTGCCTTCCAGATTGATAACCAGCCCGACGCCGCCGACGGGGATGGGCATGGCGTTGCCGACGGTTACCTTGTCGCGAATGGTTTCAACGGTGTACTTCTCGCCGTCGTCGTCCGACTGCAAGCGCGGCTGCAGGGAGGTGCATCCGAGCAGTGCAATGAGCATGACTAGCCCGGCCCCCAGCACCCCCCGCACGGCCCAATGGCCGGCGCCCCGCAGACGCGCGATCCTGGCACGACGATTCATGGCTTCGCCCCCGAAGGATGGCACCCCCATACGAGCCGGATGCCACCCCGGCCCATTTCCCCGATTCCGAAAAAGTAGCCGTTAGAGGGGGCGGACCTTAAAAACTATTCCAATTCTTGTCAAGCCCGATTCTAGCTTTGGCTGGTAATTCTTGGACGACTTTCTGAGTATCGCCTGGCGCGGATGATGAGGGATTCCCGCACAAGCGAGGGAATTTCTCCCAGCCTCGCTCGCTCGTCCCGGCTCGTTCTCACCCGCTTCTCTGCCGATATCGCAGGTCGTGAGCATCGCCCATCTGCATTTGCGTCAACGAGTTAGGAGAGGCGATCCGTCCCGAGGCGGCGTTCCGGAGGTATTTGGGTACGAGGTTCGCTTTCCCTACTCGCGGAAAGCGCCGCGCTGCGGCCAATCAAGGGAGCATCGGTATGAACCCCATCGTCTTTGCTTTGAACCGTCCTTACACCGTGATGGTTGCCATTGCCGGCATCGTGCTCGGAAGCCTTCTGGCCGTAACGCGCATGCCCATCGACATATTTCCCAACCTGAATTTGCCTGTTATTTATGTCATCCAAGCCTACGGGGGCATGGACCCGGCCCAGATGGAAGGGCTGTTGACCAATTATTACGAGTATCATTTTCTCTATGTCAGCGGCATCCATCACGTCGAATCGCGCAACATTCAAGGCGCGGCCCTGATGAAACTGTATTTTCACCCCGGCACGAACATGGCTCAGGCCATGGCCGAAACCATCGCCTACGTCAATCGCTCGCGCTCGTTCATGCCGCCGGGTACGGTCCCTCCGGACGTGATACGCTTCGATGCCGGCAGCGTTCCGGTCGGCTATCTCGTAATGTCCAGCGATCGCCGCAGCATCGGCGAAATTCAGGATCTCGCTCTCTTTCGCGTCCGGCCCATGTTCGCCAGTCTGCCGGGCGTCTCGGCACCGCCGCCGTTCGGCGGCAATCAGCGCACCTTGGTGGTGCGCGTGGACCCGGAACGGCTGCGCTCCTATAACCTTTCGCCCGACGACGTGGTGGCCGCCCTGAAGACCGGCAATAGCATAAGTCCATCAGGAAACGCCCGCATCAAGGACCAAATGCCCATTGTGCCGGTTAATTCCATGGTCCAGGCTTTGTCCGATCTGGGGAGCATTCCCCTGCGCCTGGGCGAAAACGTCTATTTCCGCGACATCGCTACCATCGAAGACAGCACCGACATTCCCAGCGGGCATACGTTGGTCAACGGCCGGCCTGCCCTGTTCATGCTCGTTACCAAGCGTGCAGACGCCTCGACTTTGTCCGTGGTCAATGAAGTGAAGGCGAATTTGCCGCGCATGAAGGCGGTATTGCCCTCGGACATCGACCTGCGCTTCGAGTTCGATCAATCGCCCTATGTCACCCAGGCCATCCAGGGGGTGGGACAAGAAGGCTTGCTGGGCGCGGTCCTCACCGGCCTCACGGTGCTGTTGTTTTTGCGAGATTGGCGCAGTGTGATCGTGGTGGTCTTGAACATTCCCTTCGCCCTACTTGCCGCCGTGTTCGCTTTGTGGCTAACGGGGCAAACCATCAACCTGATGACGCTGGGCGGGTTGGCCTTGGCCGTGGGCATCCTGGTCGATATGTCCACCGTCGAGGTGGAAAATATCCACGTGCGGATGGCCGATTCCCCCTCGACGGCGCGGGCCGCCCTCCGGAGCAATCAAGAGACCGCCGTGCCGCGCTTGTTGGCCGTCTTGTGCGTATTGGCCGTCTTCCTGCCGTCGTTTTTCATGGAAGGCGCTGCTCGCGAAATGTTCGTGCCGCTGTCGCTGGCAGTCGGCTTCGCCATGATCGCCGCCTATTTCCTATCCAGCACGCTCGTCCCCGTCTTGGCCGTGTGGCTGTTCCGCCCCCATCATTCCTCTGCCCACAAATCGGGACAATCGGTGGGACAGGCGTCTCGCCTGTCCTGGTTGGTGGGACAGGCGTCTCGCCTGTCATTCGAGCGTTTTCGCTCTCTCTACACCCGCCTGATACAAGCCTTGATGCCCTGGAAGAGGAGTCTGATCGGCGTTTATCTTCTGACCAGCGGCTTGGTGATTGTGCTGCTGGGCAGTCAATTGGGAATGGAGATATTTCCCAAAGTGGAAGCGCGCGAGTTTCAATTGCGTCTCCGTGCGCCCGACGGTACCCGCATTGAAATCACGCGCGAGATTGCCGCCCAGGCCATGCAAGTTATTCGAGAGGAGACCGCGGAAGAAACGGGCGCGGATCAAGTGGCAATTACCGTGGCCTACTGCGGATTGCATCCCACTAGTTACACGATCAACAATATGTACATGTGGATGCGCGGGCCGGAGGAAGCCGTCTTGCGCGTGGCCCTGAAGCACGATAGCCGATTGCAGCTCGAACCCCTTGAGGAGCGTTTGCGGCAGTCCTTGCCCCATCGCTTGGGAGAATGGTTCGGGCAACGGCTCCGCAAGGAAGGTCTCTCCGAGGACCAGGTGGCCCAGCGCCGGTTGGGGTTGCGTTGCTCGTTTGAACCGGCGGACGTGGTCAACCAGATCATGAGCTTCGGTTCGCCAACTCCTATCGAGATCACCGTCAGCGGTCCCGAATTCGCCGACAATCGTGCCTACGCGGCCAAAGTACTTGCCGAGTTGGAGAAAGTATCTTCCTTACGCGATCTACAATATGGTCAATCCCTGGATTATCCGGCCGTGGCTGTGCGGATCGATCGCGAAAAAGCCGGTCTCAGCGGGGCGACGGCGGCGGACGTGGCCCGTTCTCTGGTTTCGGCCACCTCTTCCAGCCGCTTCGTAGAGCCTTTATTCTGGGCCGACCCCAAGACGGGCATCGGCTACTACACGCAGGTGGAAATTCCTCCCTATCGCATGAACTCGCCGGCCGAGGTCGGCTTAGTGCCCCTCCAGGGCCACAGCGGCGAGGGGCTATTGGTCCGCGATGTGGCCCGCGTCCGCGAGGGGACCATGCCCGGCGAGTACGACCGTTACAACATGCGTCGGCAGGTAAGCATCACGGCCAACATCGCAGGCGAAGATCTGGCGCGCGTGGTTCGCCGCGTCCAGGCGGCGCTTCGGAAGGCCGGCGAGCCGCCCCGCGCCGTGGAAGTGGACATTCGCGGCCAAGCCGTCCCTCTGGAACAGATGTTTCGCGGCCTGGCCGTCGGGCTGGTCTTGGCGATGGCCGCTATCCTTCTCCTTTTGACGGCTTATTTCCAATCGCTGCGCCTGGCGTTGATCTCGGCATCGGCCATCCCGGCCGCAATCGCCGGCATTGTCTTCGCCTTGTTCTTGACCAAAACGACGCTGAATCTGCAATCGTTCATGGGCGCCATCATGGCCATTGGTGTGGCCACGGCCAATGCCATCTTGTTGCTGTCGTTTGCCGAGCGTAACCGCCGCGACGGGATGGCAGCGCAGGCGGCCGCCGTCGAGGGCGCCCGGGGCCGGCTGCGGCCGATTTTGATGACCAGCCTCGCCATGCTCGCCGGTATGGTCCCCATGGCCCTGGCGCTGGGAGAAGGCGGCGAGCAATCCGCACCGTTGGGGCGCGCCGTCATCGGTGGTCTGGGGGCCGCCACACTGGCCACCCTATTCGTCCTCCCCGCCGTGTTCGCCTGGATTCAAGGCCGCGCCGGTACTGCTTCGCTGTCTCTCCATCCCGACAATCCGGAAAGCCAGTTCTTTGACGGAAACCAAGGACATCAATCCAAGGAGCAATAATCATGAGAAATTATCCACACAGAATGAAGTGTTTCTCGTTCCCTCGCTCCTGCGTGGGTACGCACGCTCGGACGCTCGGCGTCCCGTCTCGGGCAGCGACAAGACGCGACGCGGAGCGTCGCCATCGTGCGTTCCCACGCTCCGCGTGGGAACGAGGATTTACGCTACTCCTTTGCGCATCCATCATGATCGCGATGGGATGCGCGAAACCTTCTTCGGAACCTGCCCAAGCAAAAAAAATTCCCACAGTCTCCGTAGTTCATCCAGAACACACCTCGCTGTATTGGACCATACGGCAACCGGGATCCATCGAGGCTTTTGAGGAAGCGCCCATTCTTCCCAAAATCGCCGGCTACGTCGAAGAGTGGAAGGTGGACATCGGAGATCACGTCCGCAAAGGGCAATTGTTGGCAACGTTGTGGGTGCCCGAAACGGCAGCCAATCTTCGTCAGAAGGAGGCTACCGTCAACCGAGACGAGGTCCAGATCGTCCTCTCCCGTGCCGCGCTACAGGCAGCCGAAGCCAATGTGACCAAGACCGAGGCCGCGCTGCACCTGGCCGAGGCGAGCCTTGCCAAGGCGGAGTCCAATGCGGTTCGCTGGCGGTCGCAGTACCACCGCGATGCCCCCTTGGTGCGGACCGGGGCCATCTCGATGGTGGACTTTGAGGTAACCACCGATCAGTATCGATCGATGACGGCTGCCAAGGCCGAGGCGGTCGCGGGC